>Ga0310810_10006216_pt1 | contig 13468 bp, 10 predicted proteins | sample NCmetagenome_FD_207641 | JGI IMG/M metagenome (GOLD analysis project Ga0310810, IMG submission 207641) | Soil microbial communities from experimental microcosm in Duke University, North Carolina, United States - NC | ecosystem: Engineered > Artificial ecosystem > Soil microcosm > Unclassified ... | reverse complement strand
CGGCAGCACGCGCTCGAGCCGGAGGATCTCGGCCGCTACGCCCGCAAGCTCGACCTCGACATGGTCCGATGGAGCCGGGTGAAGGCGCTGCCATCCACCGAGGAGCGGGTACTGGCCGACCTGGCGAGCGGCCGCCGGAGCGGGGTGCGGGGTACGCCGACCCTCTTCATCAACGGCGCGCGGTACGATGGGTTGGTCGAGCGGGGGCCGCTGCTGAACGCGCTGGCCCGGGCCGCGCTCGCGCCACGAGAGCCCGGACCCGGGAGGTAGTCATGACCGCCAAGTCGTCCCCGCCAGCCGCCCGTGCGGCCGTGCGCGAGATCGGCCGCCACACGGTGATCCGGCTCGTCGGCTATTACCTGTTCGCGGGCGGGCTGCTGCTGCTCGTGAGCGCGATGCTGCCGGAGAATCCTCCGCCCGGCATCGCGCCTTCGACGCCGATGCCATCGACCATGGGCGGCATGCTGGACTGGTTCCGGGGCGAGGTGGCCCTCTTCCCCGACGGGGCGCCGCGCTGGGTCGACGCCCTGTTCCAGATGGTGGGGGCCGTGGTGCTGGTGCTCCCGCTGGCCTTCACCTACGTGCGGACCCGGACCCGGGTCAAGTTCGACCACTCGCTGGTGCAGACGGTGATCATGCTGCCGGTGGTGGTGACCGCGATCCTCGTCGTGGTCCGCGACAGCCTGGCCCTGGCGTTCAGCCTCGCGGGCATCGTGGCCGCGGTGCGGTTCCGGAACAACCTCCGGGAATCGGGGGACGCGGTCTACATCTTCGGCGCCATCGGCATCGGGTTCGCCTCCGGGATCCACGCGCTGAGCGTGGCGGCAGTGCTCTCGATCGTCTTCGTGGTGGTGGAGCTGGCGCTCTGGAAATTCAACTTCAGCGCGGATTTCGAGCGGACCTTCGCCCGGCTGTGTCTCCCCTCCGGCGCCGATCTGGCCGGGCTGCCGGGGTCGAACGAGCCCCCGCACCCCGAGCCGGCCGCCGCTCCCGCCACCGACGGCAAGACCACCCGGCTCCGGATCTACGTGGATCGGCCGGAGGCGGCGCGGCCGCTGATCGAGACGGTGCTGGCCCGCGACGCCAAGCGCTGGAGCTTCGAGGCGGAGGAGCAGGCCCCCGACCACGGCGCCCCGGTGTTGGCCTACCGGGTGCGGCCGAAGAAGAGCGTCGGGCTCGAGAACCTCCGCGGCAACCTGCTGCGCGAGGGCGCGCCCCATGTGGTGGCGGCCGACGACACGCCGCAGCTCTGACATGATTCTGTCACGCAGCGCGTAGACGCCCGTCCGGGCGGACGGCATACATGAGGGCATGACCCTCACCGCCCGAAAGCCTCTCGCCGAACTGCACCTGACCGAGGATGGTCGGCCGACCCTGCGTCGCGCACTCGGTCCCCTTCACCTCACCACGCTCGGCATCGGCTCCGTCATCGGGACCGGCATCTTCGTCCTGACCGGCACCGCGGCGTCGCAGCACGCGGGGCCCGCTCTGGTGCTCTCGATGATCATCGCCGCAATCGGCTGCGCGCTCGCCGGACTCTGCTACGCGGAGCTCGCGGCGATGATCCCCGTCGCCGGCAGCGCCTACACCTACGCCTACGCCTCGTCGGGCCAGCTGGTGGCCTGGATCATCGGCTGGGACCTGATCCTGGAGTACGCCCTGAGCGGCGCCACCGTCGCCGTCGGGTGGTCCGGCTATTTCGTGAGCTTCCTCCGCGACCTCGGGCTCTCGCTGCCGCCGGCGCTCACGGCGGCGCCCGGATCGACCGCGGCGGCGGCGGACGGCTCGCTGGTGCCCGGCGTGTTCAACCTGCCCGCGGCGGCCATCGTCGCGCTGGTGGCGGCGCTGCTGGTGGTCGGCATCAGGCAGTCGGCCGGCGCCAACACGGTGCTGGTGGTGATCAAGGTCGTCGTGCTCGTGCTCTTCGTGGGCCTCGGCGCGGCCTATGTCCGCCGAGAGAACCTGACACCGTTCATTCCCCCGAATACGGGGACGTTCGGCGCGTTCGGGTGGAGCGGCGTGCTCCGCGGCGCGGCGATCATGTTCTTCGCCTACGTCGGGTTCGACGCGGTGTCCACTGCGGCCCAGGAGGCCCGGCGCCCGCAGCGCGACATGCCGATCGGCATCCTGGCGTCGCTCGGCATCTGCACGGTGCTCTACATCGCGGTGGCGCTGGTGCTGATCGGGATCGTGCCGTACCCCCGGCTCAATGTCGCCGACCCGCTCGCGGTCGGTATCGACGCGACCGGCCTCACCTGGTTCAGTCCGGTGGTGAAGGTGAGCGCGCTCTTCGGGCTGTTCAGCACCATCCTGGTGCAGCTCCTGGGACAGAGCCGGATCTTCTACTCGATGAGCCGGGACCGCCTCCTGCCGCCCTTCTTCAGCGCGGTGCATCCCCGCTTCCGCACCCCGCACCTCAGCACTATCCTGACCGGCAGCGTGGTGGCGATCGCCGCGGGGCTGCTGCCCATCGGGGTGTTGAGCGAGCTGGTGAGCATCGGGAGCCTGCTGGCGTTCGTGCTGGTGTGCGTCGGCGTGATCGTGCTTCGGCGCACCGACCCCGAGACGCCGCGCCCGTTCCGGGTGCCCTGGGTACCGGTGATTCCTGTGCTCGGCGCGCTGGTGTGCCTGCTGCAGATGGTGAGCCTGCCCTGGCCCACCTGGGAGCGGCTCCTGGTGTGGCTGGTGATCGGTTTGGCGATCTACATTGGGTATGGGAGGAAGCATGGCGCTGAAGCGCTAGGGCGTTAGGGGCGCAGGGGCGCAGGGGCGCAGGGGCGCAGGGGCGCAGGGGCGCAGGGGCGCAGGGGCGCAGGGGCGCAGGGGCGCAGGGGCGCAGGGGCGCAGGGGAAACGTTGGGGGGATCGCTGCTTGTCGGCGATCTGGGTCACCAAGCTATCGGATCGAAGGCGCCAATGCGTCGTTCTTGGACATCGCCACCCACCCGACCGCTTGCGCCCCTGCGCCTTCGCGCCCCTGCGCCTCTGCGCCCGTCCGTCCTCCTCGCCCTCACCCTGCTCCTCGCCGGGCTGCTGGCGTTCGAAGCGCAGCGGGCCACCCGGTCCCACCGGGTCACCGCCGAGCGGGCCCTCCGCGATTACGCCACCGTCGCGGCGCACGAGCTGCTCGTCTCCGCCTCCGAAGAGCTCGACGATCTGCTGGCGCCGGCCCTGGCCCCCGTGGTGGGAAGCCCGGGCGCCTCGCCCTACGACTCGCTCCCGGCGCCGGCGGCGGTCGCCACGGCGCTCGAGCTGATGCCAGCCTGCATCGAAGGCGCCGATGCCGGGCGGTTCGTCTTCGCGGTCGACTTCCGGAATGGAAGCGTGGCCACCGCCGGCGCGCCCGCCCCGGCGGCTCTGCGCGAGTGGCTGAGCCGGACGGTCCGGCCCGTCGATGGACTCGGATCGGCCTGGGGCGGCGGACCGGAGCAAGACCGGGTGGCGCTCTATCGGGTCAAGACGATCCGCTACAGCGGATTCGGCGCCCACGAAGCCCCGCTCGCCGCCTACGGCGTGGTGGTCTGCCGCTCCGCGCTCGCGGCGGTGCTCTCCCGGGCCCTTCCTCGCCGGGCGCTCCTCCCGTCGTCGGTCACCGGAGGCATTCCGAATGCCAAGCTCGCTGCGCTCGAGGTGCGGACTCCGGACGGCAGCCTGCTCTGGCATGCCGGTCCGTCCGCCGGCAGCGAGTACGCCGGGGCCCCAGCCGCCGATTCCGCTCGCGGGCTCACGGCCCGGGCGGCATTTCCGCCCGCCGTCGCCGCGCGGCTGGCGCTGGTCGAGCCCCGGAGCCGCCTCCCGGTCCTGCTCCTCCTGCTCGCGCTCACGGGCGGCCTCGGCGTGGTCGCCTTCCGGCAGCTCCGCCGGGAGCAGGAGCTGGCCCGGCTCCGCGCCGACTTCACCAGCAGCGTGTCGCACGAGCTCCGGACCCCGCTCACCCAGATTCTGCTCTACGCCGAGACGCTCGAGCTGGGACGAGTGGACGGTGAAGACGAGCGGCGCCAGGCGCTCGGCGTGATCGTGCAGGAGGCCCGGCGGCTCGCCCATCTGGTGGAGAACGTGCTCCAGTACTCGCGCGCCGAGCGGCGCGGTACCCTGGTGCATCCCGAGCGCCGCCCGCTCGCGCCGCTGGTTCGAGAGATCGTCGAGCGGTTCGCCCCGCTCGCGGGCAGCGCGACGGTGCGGCTCCGAACCGAGCTGGACGAGACGGTGCTGGCGCCGGTGGACGCCGACGCCCTCACCCAGATCCTGCTGAACCTGCTCGACAACGCCTTCCGGCACGGCGGCGACGCGGGAGCCGTGGTCCTGCGCCTCGGCCTGCACGATGCGGTCGCGCGGATCGAGGTGGAGGACGGCGGCCCCGGCGTCCCCGCCACGATGCGGGAGCAGATCTGGGCCCCGTTCGTCCGCATCGACCGGCGCCCATCCGTGCCGGGCAGCGGGATCGGGCTCGCCGTGGTCCGCGAGCTGGTCCGCGCTCACGGCGGCGAATGCCGGGTGGAGCAGCCCGCCGCAGGCGGGGCGCGGTTCGTGGTGGAGCTGCCCGGCGCCGCGCGCGCGTCGCTGGTCGCCCCGCCCCCGCCGATGGAGGCCCCGTGGCCCGCGTCCTGATCGTGGAGGACAACCGCAACCTGGCTCACGGGCTCCGGACCAACCTGGAGTTCGAGGGGCATCGGGCCGAGATCGCGTCCGACGGGGACGCCGGTCTCCGGCGGGCGCGGAGCGGCGAGCACGACATCGTGGTGCTCGATCTGATGCTGCCCGAGCTGGACGGCTACCGGGTCCTGGAGACGCTCCGCCGAGAGGGGCACACCGTGCCTGTCCTGGTACTCACCGCCCGGGGCGACGAGGCGGACAAGGTGCGCGGCCTCGAGAGCGGCGCCGACGACTACGTCACCAAGCCGTTCGCCCTGCGCGAGCTGCTCGCGCGGGTGGCGGCACTGCTCCGGCGGAGCGCCGGTCGGGCCCTGGGCGGACCCGCGGCCCCAGCGGCGATCCGGTTCGGCGACGTGGAGCTCGACCCCGCGATCCGCGAGGTCCGCCGCGGCGGGGCACCGGTCGCCCTCCGGCCCAAGGAGTACGACCTGCTCCATGCTCTCGCCCGCCGGGAAGGGCGCCTGGCCGAACGGAGCGAGCTCCTCCGTGAGGTCTGGGGATACCACGAGAGCGTCCTGAGCCGCACGCTCGACACCCACATCGGGGAGCTGCGGCGAAAGCTGGAGGCCGACCCCTCGGCGCCGCGGCATATCCTGACGGTGCGGAAGGCTGGGTACCGGTTGGCGGGAGCGCAGGGGCGCAGAACAACTTCCGCTTAGACATCGGCGCCCCTGCGCCCCTGCGCCCCTGCGCCCCTGCGCCCCTGCGCCCATATTCCCCCCATGCCCCACATCGAGACCCTCGCCGTCCATGCCGGACACGCGGCCGACCCGGCCACCGGCGCGGTGAGTCCGCCGATCCATCTCTCCACTACTTTCGCACGGCATCCCGACGGGTCGCTCCCGCAGGCGTTCCTCTACGCCCGGAGCGACAATCCGACCCGGCACGCGCTGGAGGACGCGCTCGCTCCGCTGGAGGGCGGGGCGGTGGCGCTCGCCTTCGCCTCGGGAATGGCCGCCACCACGGCCGTCTTCCAGGCGCTCGCCGCCGGGGACCACGTCATCGCACCGACCGACGCCTACTACGGGACCGCGAAAGTGCTGCGCGAGGTGTTCGCCCGGTGGGGGCTCGCCGCGACCTTCGTCGACCTCACCGACCCGGCGGCGGCGGAGCGGGCGCTGACGTCCAAGACCCGGTTGATCTGGATCGAGACGCCGTCCAACCCGACCCTGGCCGTCACCGACATCGCGCGGGTGGCCGCCATCGCCCGTGGGGCGGGGGCCCTGTGCGTCTGCGACAACACCTGGGCCACCCCGTTGCTGCAGCGGCCGCTCGAGCTCGGCGCCCACGCCGTGATGCACGCGACCACCAAGTACCTCGCGGGCCATAGCGACGTGACCGGCGGCGCCCTGGTGCTGCGCGAGGCCGGCGACCTGGCCGACCGGCTTCGGGTGATTCAGACCGTCGGGGGCGCGATTCCGTCACCCTTCGACTGCTGGCTGGTCCATCGCGGGATCCGCACACTGCCCTGGCGGATGCGGGGGCACTGCGACAACGCCGAGCGGGTGGCGGCCTTCCTGGTAGGGCATCCGGCGGTGGACGCGGTGCACTACCCCGGGCTGTCGGGCGATCCCGGACACGCCGTGGCGCGCCGGCAGATGGCCCGGTTCGGCGGGATGGTCTCGTTCCGGGTGAAAGGCGGCGCTGAGGCCGCCCTAAGGGTGGCGTCCCGGGTGCGTCTCTTCACCCGGGCGACCAGTCTGGGCGGGCCGGAGAGCCTGATGGAGCATCGGGCGTCGGTGGAAGGCCCCGAGTCCCGCACGCCGCCCGGACTGCTCCGGCTGTCGGTGGGGTTGGAACATGCCGATGACCTGGTCGAGGACCTCGGCCAGGCCCTCGGCTGAGTCTAGTCGTCGTCCGCCGGCTGGGCGGCGGTCAGGGCCTGGGGTTTGATGTGGCGGATCGCTCGCTTGGCGCCGGCGGCCACCTCGTCGTTGATATCCTCCTGCATGACCTTCAGCAGCCTGGGCACCGCGGCCTCGGCGGCCGGGCCGATCTCGCCCAGGGCCACCGTCACGGGAAAGCGAACCGCGGCGATCGGGTCATCGAGGCTTTCGATCAGGGCGGGAACCGCCGCGGCGGCGGCCGGGCCCATCCCGGAGATCTCGTAGGCGGCGGCGTTGCGGGTCTGCGGGGCCGGGGCCTTCAGGTCGGCAATCCACTCGCTCAGCGTCCGCCCATGGGACTCCGGCTCCTTGCCGGTGGCCGCCCCCTGGGCCGCGAGCGGTCCGACGGCAAGCGTCAATGCGAGGGCGGCGGAACCGAGCGCACGAGTCAACATTATTCCTCCAGGGTGAACATCACGGCGCCTCGGGCGCCATGCCGGAATATATCCCCCCGGGAAACTTCCCCGGGCCCGAATCCGAAGTGGCAGCGGCAGGGTATCCACCTCTACCGACCCGGACCCATGATCCGATTTCGCTCCATCCCGGCCCTTCCCATGCTCGCGCTCACCCTCTTGGCCGCGCCGCTCTCCGCTCAGGGGCGCTCGATCGCCCGGGACTACCGTGCGGCGGCCGACAGCCTCATCCGGGCCGCCACCCGGGACAGCGCCGCCTACCGCCGCCTGGGGGAGCTGGTGGACCGGTTCGGCCACCGGCTGGCCGGGTCTCCCAGCCTGGAGGCCGCGATCGACTGGATTCTGGCCGAGATGCGGAAAGACGGGCTGAGCAACGTGCAGGGCGAGCCGGTGATGGTGACGAACTGGGTCCGGGGCCAGGAGTCGGTGGATCTGGTCAGCCCCCGGCGCGCCCCGCTCCGCATGCTCGGTCTCGGCGGGAGCGTGGGTACTCCGGCCGAAGGGATCACCGCACGGGTGCTGGTCGTCTCCAGCTTCGACGAGCTGGATCGGCGCAGAGCCGAGGCCCGGGGCCGGATCGTGCTGTTCGACGCGCCGTTCACCGACTACGGCGAGACCCGGCGCTACCGCACCGACGGGGCGGTCGCGGCGGCGCGGGCCGGCGCCGTGGCCTCGCTGATCCGGTCGGTCGCTCCGTTCTCGATCCGGAGCCCGCACACCGGGCGGGTCTCCTATCAGCCGGAAGTGGCGAATATCCCCGCCGCCGCGCTCAGCAACGAGGACGCCATGATGCTCCACCGGATGCAGGACCGGGGAGACAGCGTGGTCGTGACGCTCAAGATGCAGGCCCGCCAGCTCCCCAACGCCCAGTCCCGCAACGTCGTGGCCGAGGTGGTGGGCCGGGCGGAGCCCGAGGAGGTGGTCGTGCTGGGCGGGCACATCGACAGCTGGGACGTGGGCCAGGGCGCGATGGACGACGGCGGCGGCTCGGTGGCGGCGTGGGAGGCGGTCCGACTCATCCACAAGCTCGGGCTCCGGCCCCGGCGCACCATCCGGGTAGTGCTCTGGACCAACGAGGAGAACGGGGTCGAGGGCGGACAGGGCTACCTGGAGCGGCACCGCGACGATCTGACCAAACACGTGATGGCGATGGAGTCCGACGGAGGCGTCTTCAGTCCGCGGGGAGTCCTGGTGGCGGGGACCGCTCCGGCGGTCGAGGTGGTGCGGCAAGTCGGCCAGCTGCTCCGGCCCATCGGTGCCGACCGGGTCACGAAGGTGGACAGCAGCCCCGAGGCCGACATCGAACCGATGGTGACGCTGGGGGTGCCCGGCATCGGCCTCGACGTAGACGGGACGCGCTACTTCTGGTACCACCACACCGACGGTGATACCCTGGACAAGCTCGACCCCGCGGAAATGGGTCGCTGCGTGGCCCTGATGGCCGTCATGGCCTACGTCATCGCCGACCTGCCGGCCCGCCTGCCCAGCTAGGCCGAGCCGGGGAAACCGGCGGCAGGGGGCCCTCGTAGACCGAAGTATCCCTTCGGAACGTGGGCATGCTCCTCCCGCTGATTCTCGCTCTCGCCGGTCCCGAGGAACCCCCCGAGGTCTACTACGGCCGCTCGGGCAATCTGGACGTGCGCCCGCCCCGGATCGAGGCGGACATCACGATCGACGGGGCCCTGGACGAGGCCGCGTGGGGCCGGGCCGCCCTGCTCACCGGTTTCAGCCAATTCTCCCCTACCGACGGGGTGCCCGCCTCCGACAGCACCGAAGTGCTGATCTGGTACGCGCCGGGGGCGATCTATTTCGGCATCCGGGCCTACGAGGCGCACGGGGAGGTGCACGCCACGCTCGCCGACCGCGACAAGATCGGCTCCGACGACTTCGTCCAGATCCTGCTCGGCACCATGGGCGACGGACGTCAGGCCACCGTGTTCGCGGTGAACCCGCTGGGGGTCCAGTCCGACGGCGCGCTGGTCGAGACCGGAACGGTGCGCGGCGGCAACGGCTTCTCCAGCGCCGTGGTGCGGCGGGAGACCGCCGATCTGAGCCCCGACTACGTCTACGAGTCGAAAGGGCGGGTCACCAGCTGGGGCTACGAGGTCGAGGTCCGGATTCCGTTCAAGAGTCTGCGCTATCAGGCGGCGCAGGAACAGACCTGGGTGCTCAACGTGACGCGCCAGGTCCAGCACTCCGGGCACGAAGATTCCTGGGCTCCGGCGCGGCGAGCCAGCGCGTCGTTCCTGGGCCAGGGCGGCCACCTGGTCGGTCTCACCGACCTGCATCGCGGGCTGGTGCTCGACCTGAATCCTTCGGTCACCAGCCGCACCACCGGCGCTCCCGGTCCCACGGGGTGGGACTACCAGGGCGGGAGCCCCGAGTTCGGCGGCACCGTGCGCTGGGGGATCAGCAACAACCTGAGTCTCACCGGCACCGCCAATCCCGACTTCAGCCAGGTCGAGTCCGACGCGGGCCAGCTCCTCTTCGATCCCCGCGACGAGAGCTTCTTCCAGGAGAAGCGCCCCTTCTTCCTCGACGGGATCGAGCAGTTCACCACGCCCAACAACCTGATCTACACCCGGCGCGTGGTGCAGCCGTCGGCGGCGGCCAAGGTCACCGGCAAGTACTTGAGCACGGACGTGGCGGTGCTCTCCGCGGTGGACGACGAGCAGGTTTCCGCCGACGGGCAGGACCATCCCTTCTTCAACATTCTCCGGCTGCAGCGCGACGTGGGCGTGGAGTCGCGGATCGGGGTGGTGTACACCGACCGGATCGAAGGCGGTGACTACAGCCGGCTGGCCGGGGCGGACGCGCGGCTGGTATTCCGGAAGATCTATTCGGTCCAGCTCCAGCTCGCCGGCAGCAGCACCCGACTCGGCGGCCAGAGCTTCGGCGGCCCGCTCTGGATGGCGCGGGTGAACGGCAACGGCCGGACCTTCGGCTGGCGCAGCAGCATTCTGGCGAGCAGCGAGAACTTCCGCGCCCGCAGCGGGTTCTTCCCCCGGCCCGGGCTGGTACACCTGAACTTCGACCCCCGGGTGGCCGCCTACGGCGAGAGCGGCGCGCTCATGGAAAGCATCACCTTCGACGTGAACCTGAACGGCCGCTGGCGCTACCGGGACTTCGTCTCGGGCGGCGAGATCATGGACGAGCAGCTCCACTTCAACCTCAACTCCACGCTCCGGGGCGGCTGGGAGCTGACCGGCTCGCTCCTGCTCGAGAGCTTCGGCTACCCCTACGAGATTTACGGCGATTACCGGGTCGAGGTACCTCTCGCGGCCGGCGGCGCCGATACCGCGGCGTTCGTCGGGCGGCCGCGGATTCCCAACCGCGACTACGTCCTGTCGGTGACGACCCCCGAATTCAAGACGTTCTCCGGCAACGCGTTCATCCTCTGGGGGAACGACGAGAACTTCTACGAGTGGTCGCCCGGGCGGATCATCATCGCCAACGGCGGGCTCAATTGGCGTCCGACCGGCCAGGTCCGGGTCGAGAGCACGTACGCCCTCCAGGAAGTGCGCCGCCGGAGCGACGGCAGCCTGGTCAACCGGCAGCACATCCCGCGGGTGAAGGTGGAGTACCAGCTCTCCCGGCCGATCTTCCTGCGGATAGTGGGGGAGTATCTGCACGAGCAGCAGACGTCGCTTCGCGACGACACCCGGACCGAGGGCGCGATCCTCATCTACGATCCAGGGGTCGGCGACTTCGTCCGGACCGAGGCCTTCACCCGGTCCTCCTTCCGCGGCGACCTGCTCTTTTCCTATCAACCGGTGCCCGGCACCGTGGCCTTCCTGGGCTATGGCAGCACGCTGCAAGATCCCACCGTGGACGATGCCGGCTTGGACCGAAGCGGCATGCGGCGGGTGAGCGACGGGGTGTTTCTGAAGTTGAGCTATCTGTTTCGGATGTAGCCGGATGGGGAAGGGGGAAAGGCGAAGGGCACCTCATGCCCCTCCGCCGCACCCTCGCCCTCTTCGGCCGTGCCCTCCTGCGCCGCTGCCCCAGGTGCGGGCTCGAGCTGCACCGTGGGGAGGAGGGGTACCAGGTCGGGGCGTACATGTTCAACATCGTCGCCGCCGAGCTGATCTTCGCCGCGCTGTTCGTCGGGGCGCTGGTGGCCACCTGGCCCGATCCGCCCTGGAACCTCCTGCTCTATGGCGGGATGGCGCTGATGATCGTGGCGCCGGTTGTTTTCTATCCCTATTCCAAGACCATCTTTCTGGCCTTCGACCTGATCTTCCGGCCGGCGCTGCCGGCCGAGCGGCCGCCGCCGGCCTAGCCGCGGGCGTGCGAATCGGGACGCTTCACCCGTCGCCTGTAGTCGCCGGGCACGCGGATTGCCCCGTGCCGGCCCGTCCGTCTCCAGTCCGAGGGTCCCATGTCTCGAGCGCTCGCCGCCGCCGGGTGGAGTTACGTGGCGCTCTGCGGCCTCATCCTCGCCTCCCATCGGGAGATCCCGCGGGATATTCCCCGAGGAGGCGAGCCGCCTCATCCCGCGGCCCCCTACGGGGGCGACGCGGGCTCGTGGTTCGCCCAGATCAAGCCCTTCTGCAATGCGGTCGAGGTCGAGGTCCAGCAGCAGCGGACGCCGGCGCCGTCCGATGCGAGCGGCGCCGGGTACTCGGCTGCCTGCTACGCGCTGGCCGGAAAGATCGACCGAGCCCGCGCGGTGATCGACTCCCTTCCGACGCGGCTCCGCCCCCTGGCGGCCGGAATCGTGTTCAACGTCGGCCACCCGGTGGCCGACGCCGGCGACGACGCCTCGGCCGGGCCGATCATGCGGCTGGTGGTGGAGTACACACCGGAGAACTACATGGCGCTCTACCATGCGGGCATCTCCGAGTACCAGCTCGGCCAGTACGACTATGCCCGGACCCACCTCGAGCGTTTCCTGGAGCTGTATCAGCCCGAAGACGGCTGGCGCGCCAACGCCCAGGAAGTGCTGGGACGCATCCGGTGAGCGGCTACCTCGCGCCCGGCACGGTGCTCTGCGACCGCTGGGAGGTCGGCCGCGAGCTGGGGCGGGGCGGCTACTCCGTCGTGTACCTGGCGCGCGACCGCCGGCTCGGCTCCGACGTGGCCGTGAAGCTGCTGGTACCGCCGCCCGCGGCCGCCGAGCTGGCACGGGAGCGGATGCGGCGCGAGGTGCAGCTCGTCCGCGCGCTCTCGCACGCCAACATCGTCCCGGTGTACGAGTTCATGGAGGACGGGCCCTGGAGCTTCATCGTGATGGAGTACATCGCGGGCCCCGATCTCCAGGTGCGGGTGCGCCAGCGCGGCCGTCTCGCCGCCGATCAGACGGTGCGGCTCGGCCGCGACCTGGCGGCGGCGCTCGCCGCGGCCCACCGGCGGGGAATTCTCCATCGTGACGTGAAGCCCCAGAACGTCCTGCTCGATCCCGACGGACGCTTTCGCCTCACCGACTTCGGCTCAGCCAAGCTGGACGGCCAGCTCGGCGTGACCGCGACCGGCACGCTCGCCGGCACGCCGGACTACATGGCCCCGGAGGTCGCGGCCGGACGCCGGGGCGACGCGCGCGCCGATCTCTACGCCCTGGGCCTCACCCTCCACTACGCCCTCGCGGGCGAGCTGCCCGACCGCGGCCGGCCTCCGGCCGGTGGCTCCGGGTATCGGCCGAGCTCGGTGGTGCCGGGCGTGCCCGATTGGCTCGATGACGTCGTGGCGCGCGCCACCGCGCCCGCGCCGGAAGATCGCTTCCCCAGCGCGGCTGCCCTGGAGGAAGCGTTGGCCGGACAGGGTGCCGAGGCTGCCGAGCCGGCGGCTCGCTGCGCGCTGTGCGGCGGTCCGGATCCGTTCGGCGCCGGGCTCTGTCCGGGGTGCGGCGGCGGGAGCGACGGGGCGGGAGAGACGCTGGTGGTGCTGCAGCGGCCGGTCGGCGCCCCCGCCGTCGCGGTAGCGCGAAGCCGCCTTGCCGCGATCCTTCCGGCCACCGGTCAGGACGCCGAGGCCGCCGCGCTCGGCGAGCGGCCGCTCTTCCGGACCTCCAGCGACGCCGCTCGTCGCATCGTCGAGCAGCTGGGCTCGCACCAGCTCGCCGCGCGCGCGGTGCCGACCTCGCGCGTGCTCGAGCTGCTCCCCGCCTCGTTTCATCTCATGCTGGTGGCGGTGGTGATCGCCGGGGCCGCGGCGGGCATGAGCGCGGCACCCTCGCTCCGGTGGGTGACACCGGTGTTCGTCGGCCTCCTGCTGCTGAGCGCCCGTCGGAGCGCCGTCACTCCGCTGGTGAGCGCGGCGCCCCGGAGCGACGCGTTGCCGCCCGACGTCGAGCGCCGGCTCATCGCCTCGCTGGCCGGCCTTCCGGCCGGCACGGCGCGCGACCTGCTCGCCGATCTCACTCGCCTGGGCCACACGGTCTCGGCCGGGCTTCGCCGGGCCGGGAGCCTGGACGACGCCGCGCCCGCGCTGGGCGAGCTGCTGCTGGCGGGGGCCGATGCCGCCGGCGATCTCGCACTGCTGGACGAGAGCCTCGGCCGGTTCGAGCGCCAGCGCGAGC
>Ga0310810_10006214_pt1 | contig 13469 bp, 12 predicted proteins | sample NCmetagenome_FD_207641 | JGI IMG/M metagenome (GOLD analysis project Ga0310810, IMG submission 207641) | Soil microbial communities from experimental microcosm in Duke University, North Carolina, United States - NC | ecosystem: Engineered > Artificial ecosystem > Soil microcosm > Unclassified ... | reverse complement strand
CTGGCGTCGAAATGGTCGCCACGTGCCGCTCCGGAGTCAAAAGAAGCGTTCCCGATTCGTCCTCGCGAGGCCGAAGCTAGCGTTCTCCGTCGTCTCCCGATACCGGCTCGTCGCATCACCACCGCGCTTCATCGAGTCGCACTGGAGCCCAGGCGGCCGCACCACATCATCGGGGTACTCTCACCCGAGGCTGCGCTATGCGTTCCGTGTTCGTCGCCACGTTCGTTGCGCTGACAAGCGTGGATGCTCAGTCCCAGCCTTCTGCCGACACCGTCGGCGCCAGCTGGGAATACGACAGCCAAGTGGCCCGGTATCGCGTCGAGGTCGTCGCGACCGGCGTACGTGTGCCGTTCGGCATGGCGTTTCTTCCCGACTGGCGAGCGCTCGTCACCGATCGACCCGGGACCCTCTGGCTTCTCGACATTCGAACGGGCGCGATGACCCGCGTCGCCGGCGTGCCTGCCGTCTCCGATTCGGTCGATGGCGGACTGCTCGATATCGAAGTTCATCCGGAATACGCCCGCAACGGGTGGCTCTACTTCTCGTACGCGGAGAGGACCGACACCGGAAAGGCGACGGTGGTCGAACGCGCTCGGCTCCGTGACGCACGACTCGTCGATCGTCAACGGCTCTTCACCGCGTATCCCGCGGTGGCCGGCGACTATCACTTTGGATCTCGTCTGGCGCTCAAGGACGGCTATCTGTTCATCACCCTGGGTGAGCGCGAGTCGAGCGCGCTCGCGCAGGAGCTCTGGACCGACCTGGGCAAGATCGTGCGGCTGTTCGACGATGGCCGAATACCTAACGACAACCCCTTCGTCGGGCGCGCGGGTGCGAGGCCCGAGATCTGGAGCTACGGCCACCGCAATCCGCACGGGCTCGTGTTTCATCCGCAAACCGGCGAGCTCTGGGAGTCGGAGCACGGACCGCTCGGCGGAGACGAGATCAACGTCATCAAGCGCGGCCTGAATTACGGGTGGCCCACGGTCACGTTCGGACGGGAGTACGACGGGGGTCCGGTCGGCGACGGCCTGGTGCAGGCGCCGGGCATGGAAGCTCCGGTCTTCCACTATGCCACGTCCGCCGCGCTCAGCGGGATCGCGTTCTACACCGGCTCCGCGTTTCCGCAGTGGCGCAACAACCTCTTCGTCGGCGCTATGACACCGCGATTTCTCGCGCGGCTCGTCGTCACCAACGGCCGGGTCGAGCGCGAGGAGAAGTTGCTGCTGGAGAAGAAGTGGCGCGTCCGCGTGGTTCAGACCGGCCCAGACGGGTTCCTCTATATAGGCGTCCAGCGCGCGCCCGATGGGACGGGCGGCGCCATCGCCCGGATCCGGCCGGTGGCGGAATAGTCAGGGTTGGACCGCGAGCGTTGACGCGTCGAGTTTCATCTCGATCATTGAGGCATGTCGACCGCGTCACGTCACCACCACGCCGGCGTCTTCTGGGCCCTGCAACTCGGCGGCTGGACCGCGTATGCGTTCGCGCTCATGGTGCCGTGGCTCGGGCGCTTCCCGATTTCGGTGATGTGGTCGAACAAGCTCGTGATCGCCGCCACCGGGCTCGCGACAAGCTCGGTCTTACGTCACGCGTACCGCCGGGTTGCGCGCGAGGGTGCGGGGCTCTCGACTTTGTGTGCGACGGCCGTCGCCGCTTCGGTCACGGGTGCGTTCGCCTGGAATGCCGTGGCGTCCGCCATTCTCGGTCGGTCTCTTCAGAACGATTCCGTCCTGCTGGGCGCGTTAGGCAGGACATTCCCGCGCTTCGATGGTGTGCTGTATCACGCGCTCGTCCTCCTGACATGGAGCTTGCTCTATCTCGGTGCCCGGCATTACCGAGCCCTCGTGGCGGAACGCGAACGGAGTATGCAAGCGGAATCGTTGGCGCGTGAGGCGCGGCTCCTCGCGCTGCGGTATCAGATCGGTCCGCACTTCCTGTTCAATGCCCTGAACGCCATCTCGACGCTCGTGGTGACCGACCGCAAGGCCGACGCGACGACTACGATCGCGCGCCTCGCGGACCTTCTTCGCGTTTCGCTCGAGACCTCGGAGCAGAAGACCATTCCCGTCGCGTCCGAGCTGGAGATCGTGCGGGCGTACGTCGCGATCGAGCGCGTGCGGTTCGGCGACCGGCTCCAGGTCGTGCTCGACGTCGACGAGGCGACACTCGACGCGAGAGTACCCGCGATGATCTTGCAGCCGCTCATCGAAAACGCGGTGCGGCACGCGGTGGCGGCTCGCGATGAGCCGACGACGATTCGGTTGTCATCCCGAGCGCGGTTGTCATCCCGAGCGCAGCGAGGGATCGCGCTCGTCCCGAAAGGGGGGCTGGTCGCTACTGGGAGGACGGCGATCCCTCGCCTAATGGCTCGGAATGGCGACACGTCTCCGGCTCAGCTCGTGCTCACCGTGTCCGACGACGGACCCGGCACCGGAGAATCGCCAGGATTTGGACTCGGGCTCGCGAACATTGGCGCTCGCCTCGAGGAGCTGTATCCCGAGAGCCACAGCTTCCGCGCGGGACCGACAGCCGACGGTGGGTATCGAGCCGAGATCTCGCTGCCGCTGTCACGCGCACCGGCGGTCGCATTGGTGCCTAACGTGATCGAGGCACAGCTCGTATGACCGGCGACCAGGGGGCGTGGCGCACCGTCATCGTCGACGACGAGCCCCTCGCGCGCGAGGGCATTCGCGCTCGCCTCGTCACGCTCGGCGGCTTCGACGTCGTCGAGGAGTGTGGCAGCGGGCGAGACGCGATCGCCGCCATCCGATCGCGGCAGCCCGATCTCGTGTTCCTCGACGTGCAGATGCCAATCGTCGACGGGTTCGGCGTCATCGGCGAGATCGGCGCCGACGCCATGCCGACGACGGTGTTCGTCACCGCGCATGACCACTACGCGCTGCGCGCGTTCGACGCACAGGCCATCGACTACGTGCTCAAGCCGATCGATGACGCGCGGTTCGCACGCACGGTCGACGGCGTGCGGCGGCGGCTTCGCGAGGCCCGTGCGAGCGGCGTCGCGCAGCAGCTCGCATCACTCCTCGATCGGCTCGAACGCACACCGTCGGCGGAGCCGCCGGCACGTGGCGGTCACCTCGTCGCCCGCGACGGCACCCGTACGGAGCTCATTCCGTTCGACGAGATCGACTACGTGATCGCGGAGGGTGACTACGTGCGGGTCTTCGCCGGGAAACGGCAGCTGTTGCTCCGCCTGACGATGAACCGGATCGAGGCGGCCCTGCCTGCGCGGGAGCACGTGCGCATTCACCGGTCAGCGATCGTGAACCTTTCGCGGGTCCGGACGCTGGAAGCACTGCCTAACGCTGATCTGTCCGTCGTGCTCCGGAGTGGCATCACCTTGCGCGCAAGCCGCGGCTACGCGGACCGATTACGCCTCGGGCTCGGCCTCCTTTCATCCGGTGACTGCGTTGGAAGGACGAAATAGGAGTCTGACCCCCGACGTATCATTCAGCTGCGGGGGACGGTCGACTCGCGGGAGCCGAGTCGGTAGATGAGCACCGCAGCGCGCTTGGTCAGGCGGGGAAGCCAGTTCAGGTTGGCCGTCTCCTTGTCGGAGTGGTCGTCCCAGCCCGCGAGCCCTAACGCGTCGATGACCATCGGCACGTACGGCGCCGCGAACGAGACGTCCGCCGCGCCGGCCTTCGACGGGTCGACGGCCACCACCGGCCCGAACCCGAGCGCTCGGCTCACCGAATCGTGCACCGCCAGGAGCTTGCGGTTGCCATCCGTCGGCGCCATGGGCGGGTACCCGTCGTCGAACGCGAGCTCCGCCGTCGTCTTCGGCAGGTGCTGCGACACGACCTCCTTCATGGTCGCCATTGCCCCCTGAAGCTGTTCCGGCGAGAGCGCGCGAATGTCGCCACTCACGATCGCCTGCCCCGCGATCACGTTGGTCTTCCCGAACGCGGTGCCCCCGCTCTGCGCCGTGTCGTACTTCACCTCCGAACCGCCGAGCACCACGCCCGGGTTGATGGTGAGGTACTGCTGGCCGCCGAGTCGGGTGCGAAATCCGTCGAGAATCCTCGACGCCTCGTACAGCGCGCCGGCGCCGATATCGTCGCGGAAGATTTGCGACGAGTGGCCCGGCGTGCCGGTCGTCCTGAGAGTCCAGGACCCCGCGCTGCGCCGCGAGATCACCGCGGTGTGCGGGTCCCCGGAGCCGTCCTCGAACCCGAGCGCGATCTGCGAGCGCTTGGCCGCCTCGGTGAGCGTGCCGCGCGCGGCGTCGAGCGGCGCTCCGGCGTCCTCCTCGTCGCCATGCATGACGACGGTGATGCTCAGCCCATCGAGCACGCCCGCCGCCTTCAATGCGCGAAGGGCTTCGACGATGATGACGTCACCGCCCTTCATGTCGATGATGCCCGGGCCGCGCGCCGTCGAGTCGGTGAGCCGCTCGAACTTCTGAAACGGGCTTCTCGGCTCGAAAACGGTGTCGAGGTGCCCGATCAGGAGGATGCGCGGGCCGCGCCCGTTTCGCTCCGCGACCAGGTGCCCGGCGCGCCTGAAGCCCGCGCCGTCCACCCACTTCGTGCTGAAGCCTAACGCGTCGAGCTCGGCCCTGAACGCATCGCCAACCTTGCGGACGCCCTCGAAGTTCATCGTGCCGCTGTTGATGTTCACGACGCGCTCGAGCAGCGCGAGCGCCTGGGCGTTCCGCTGGTCCACGGCCGCCGCGACCCGGCGCTCGGTGGCGCTGAGTGCGGGGGCAGTGGGGCGCCCTGCCGCCTGGCCCTCGGCCCGAATCCCGGCCAGGCCGACGACGGCCGCTACAATGACCCGAGCGAGGAAACGTGCCGCCCAGCCCCTCACTTGGGCGGGACCTTTCGCGCGCGTCCAACGACGAGCGTGATGTTGTCGGACCCGCCTCGCTCGAGCGCGAGGTCCAGCAGCTGGTGGCACACCTGCTCCGACGACTCCATCGCGCCGAGGCGTTGCGCGATCTCGTCGTCGCTGACGTGCTTCGTGAGGCCGTCGGTGCAGACGAGGATGACGGACCCGCGCTGCGTGACGTCCACTCGGCTCACTTCGGGCACTGCCGCCGACGCGCCGATCGCGCTCGCAAGCACGTGCTTGAGCGGCGACGACTTCACCTGCTCCGGCTTCAGCACACCCTCGTCCGCGAGGCCCTGCGCGACCGTCTGGTCCTTGGTCACCTGCCGCAGCACGCCGTCCTGGTAGAGGTAGCATCGGCTATCGCCGACCTGCAGTACGTACATCCACGGCCAGACGACGATCCCGAGCGAGAGTGTCGTCGCCATCTGACGGCCGCCCAGCTCGGCGACCGCCTCGGCACGGACGACGTCGTGCGCCTCGATCGCCGCCCGACGGAGCGCGTCGGTGAACTCGTGCTCGCTCGCGGAGCCCACCGTGTGATAAGCGCGAAGCGCCGTCGCCACGTACTGCGTGACCGCCTCCGTCGCGATCCGGCTCGCGCGGCTCCCAGCGGCGCTGCCGCCAACGCCATCAGCTACGAGCATGATCGTCGCGAGCCGCTGCCCGCGGAGCGCCAGCCCGTCCGTTGTCGGAAGGCTGGTGCCGTGGATGATCACCTGCGGATGCACGGTGCACAGGAGAAAGTGGTCCTGGTTCTCCTGGCGGACGCGCCCGGGGTGTGTCAATCCATAGAGGTCGAGCTCGTCGTCGCGTGGCCGAATCCCCTGGCCGGCGGGAGAGCGACTGGAGAACGGCGCCGCGAGTCTCATGAGATCGTCACCGGATGGATCGTGATGCGACTGCGTCATAACGGCGGAAGGCTGCGGTTGTCGTAGAATGGACTCCCGGGAAGCCGGGCGCCAGCGCGGCTTGAATCGTGGGGCGGACGAGGGTTATAACGACAGTCCATATGAGCTCTCGGGTCCTCTTCGTCGCGGCGCTTCTGTTCGGCGCCCTCGGTCCACACAATTCGCTGATGGCGCAGAACGACGCGACCGACTGGCGCGCGGCCGCCGGGAAAATCGTCAGCCGCCTGGCACTCGTCCGCGGCGAGCGCGTGCTCCTCGTGGCCGTCCCCGGGGCGGCCGACGCACTGGTCCCCGTGCTGCGCGAAGCCATCCGCGTCGCCGGCGCCACGGACCTCGGCGTCGTGGCCCAGCAGGGTGCGCAACCGCCGGCGTGGTCGACGGACTTCACGAACGAGCTCGCGAAGCGGACGGGCCAGGCATTCGACGAATACCTGACCACCGTTGACGCCGCGGTCATGATGCCGGGAGCGACGGTGACCGACCCGGCGTACGCGGGGATGCAGCGTGTGCTTCGCTCAGGCCATGGCCGAACCGTGCACTTTCATTGGGCCGGCGCGTACGACGAAGCCGGGGCCCTCCTGCCGACAACGCCCGACATCGCCCGCGTGTATCTGCATGCGCTGCTGGAGACCGACTACGCAGCGCTCGCCGCGAAACAGCGCGAGTTCGAGGCGGCGATGCGAGGCCAGGTCGTGCACGTCACGACACCGCGCGGCACCGATCTGCGGTTCCGTATCGGCGATCGCCCGGTCACGAAGCAGGATGGCGACGCATCGGCCGCGCGAGCGAAGCTCGCCCGGAACCTCATCGACCGCGAGGTCGAGCTGCCCGCGGGCGCCGTTCGCGTCGCGCCGATCGAGAGCAGCGTCGAGGGGACGATCGCGTTTCCGCCAAGCGAATGGGGTGGCACGCGCGTCGAAGGGTTGGTGCTGACGTTCGCGCGCGGCGAGGTGACTGCAATTCGCGCTACGACCGGGCGCGAGGCCGTGGAGCGCGAGCTCGCGGGCGGCGGGAGCGGGGCGCGGGCGTTCCGCGAGCTCGCGGTGGGGTTCAATCCGCTGCTCGCGATGCCGGCCGAGGGGCGGCGGTGGATTCCCTACTACGGTTATGGCGCCGGGGTCATTCGCCTGTCGCTCGGCGACAATACCGAGCTTGGAGGCAACGTTGGCGGTGGGTACGTCCGCTGGAATTTCTTCACCGATGCGACCGTTACGGTTGGCTCGGACATCTGGGTGCGGGGTGGACAGCTGGTGCGGTAAGCCGGCATCCACGCGGCAGCCCCCTGCATCCAGACAGAAGTTGTCGCGGATCCTACGGAAACTGTTGATTGCTCCATCACGCGCGTACGAATTCGCGCTCGAGGTCAACGGTTTTTTGGGTTGGAACTTGGCCCGGATCGATGTGGGTAGCGCTCCGAGGTAGTTCCATCTAAATCAGGGCTCGTTGCGCCTTGATCCGGAGGCGCCCGGAAGCGATCAGCACGATCCGCTGTTTCCGTTGCATCCGTTATCACCCACGTTCTGGATGTCTACGAGGGCGCGACGGCATTGATCCGAGATCGCAGCTTTCACTCTCCGATATCATGACGAAATCCGCCCCCAGCATCCTGATCGCTCTTGCGACGCTCGCGCCGGTGATGGTGGCAGCGCAGAAGCCCGGGAAGACGCACAAGCTCGAGGCGTCACCAACGACCGTTGCCTACGGGTACTACAGCCCAACGGCGACGCCGGCGCTGCGGATCGCCTCCGGCGACGTCGTCGACGTGACGACGATGCTCACCAACACACCCGACCGGCTCGAGAAGGCCGGCGTGTCGCCTAACGACGTCGAGCCGGAGCTGCGGGAGATCGTCACCACGGTCACGGACAAGGGACCGGGCGGCCACATCCTCACGGGACCGATCTACGTGGAGGGCGCCGATTCCGGTGACGTGCTCGAGGTGCGCATCCTCGAGATCACGCCGAAGCTCACGTACGGCTACAACGGATGTGCGGGCTTCCTCCGGGCCAACTGCGAGCAGGGGGCGGGCACGAAGATCATCCCGGTCGACGCGAAGACGATGACGGCGGAGTTCGCGCCGGGCATCGTCATTCCGCTCAAGCCGTTCTTCGGCAGCATGGGCGTGGCGCCGGCGATGAGCGTGGGCCGCGTGAGCAGCAACCCACCGTCGACGCACGCGGGCAATCTGGACAACAAGGAGCTCGTGGCGGGGACGACGCTCTACATCCCCGTTCATGTGGCGGGGGCGCTGTTCGAGATCGGTGACGGTCACCTCGCGCAGGGCGACGGCGAGGTGGATCAGACGGCAATCGAGACGTCGCTGCGCGGCAAGCTGCAGCTCATCGTCCGGAAGGACATGAAGCTCACGTGGCCGCAGGCGGAGACGCCGACACACTGGATCACGATGGGTGCGGACACGTCGCTCACGCAGGCGACGCGGGTCGCGGTGCAGGAGATGGTGGACTATCTCGCCGCCTCACGCGGCCTGTCGAAGACCGACGCCTATCGGCTGGCGAGCATCGCGGCGGACCTGCGCATCACGCAGCTCGTGGACGGGAACGTCGGAGTCCACATGATGGTGCCGAAGCGCATCTTCACGAAGCGTTAGGCGCTCGGCCGTCGGATACCGCGTCACCAGCGCGCTCGTTAGAGCCAACGAACTCCACGTTAGGATTCAAAGGCGAAGGTCTTCCGTAGCGGCTGGGCCGAGAAGGTCTCGCAGCCTCGCTACCGACTGAACGAGGCCCGTCCGTCTAAGCGAGTCGAGCAACTCAGGCACGAGCATTGGCGGATTTCGCAGAGTCGCCGCTTGGTCGGTAATGCATTTCACGACCGCCCCAGGGGCAATATCAATCGAGTCGAGCACGAACTCGTCCGGGTGCTTTGTCTCGATGTCGTAGCGCGCGAGGACGTGGTCGGGGAAGTCCTTAAGATTGAACGTCACGAGCGCCTGCGCGTTCGCGCGAATGGCGGCGGCCAATACATGGCGGTCGTCAGGGTCTGGCAGGTCGAGCCCTTGGACGAGATGCTCATGCCCGGTCACGAGGCAGTCGGGTACAGCCTCACGCATGAGCGCGCGCGTGCGGGAGAGCGCCGCATCTGACAAGTCAGCGCGGTTCTCCTTGATGCTCCGGAAGCACTCATCGAGAATTTCCTCCGACCAGCACGCACGGACAATACCGGTGTTCGCGATGCGTACCAAGAGGTCGCGGAGCTGAGCTGGATACAGGACGCACGCGTCGTAGATGACGACGAATGCCACTGATGTCAGTACCCGAGGCCGTGCTTCTGCGCTTCAGCCGCGAGCTCTTCGAGCACCTCTCGGCGCCGAGCATCGTCTCGACGCTTGTACGCCAGGACGTCTGCAGCAAGCACTCGTCGGTGTGTGCCAACGCGCCGATATGGAAGTGCCTTCTCCTCGAGCAGCTGCACAAGGTGCGGACGGGAGACGTTCAGCAGGTCCGCGGCCTGCTGTGTAGTCAACTCCGCATGCAGAGGCAGGATGGTCACAGCATTTCCGTTCGCCATCTGGCCGAGTATCTCGAGGAACAGCTCGAACGCCTGCATCGGAACCGTGACGGATGTCTTGGCACTGCCTCCCTCTGCCCGCACGCGCACGCTGGCAGTCCCGGTCCTTGGCCTGGCCAGGGACGAAAGCTGCCGAAGCGCCTTTTGCGCCTCTTGTACGACTTCTGGCGTCGGGATTTCCTGGATCGTTGGCATGCTCGAAGTTAACGCTCCAACGCAATAGTCGCAATGGACGAATCATACGAAACATCCGAAACATACGAAATCGTTACGTCGGCGCCCGCTAACCCGAAGTTGGCCCTCTTTGCTCCTCGGAGTCGCCGCCCTGCCGACGCCGTTCAAGTGTTAGGCGCGACACTACGAGGTAGGTTGCCCGACAGCGGTAGGCTCGACGCGACCCACACGGAGCTTTACGATCTCGTCGCCCCTTCGATGTGGTCGGGAACCGACAAGGCCGCTGCGCACGATCGCCGTGCCCTTGCAGTGCTCTCGCGAACCGATCGACAAACGCGGTCGCCCTTCGAATACGCCAATCGGCGATCGGCAGCGCTCAGAGCTCGGAGTGCGCTAAGCGCGGGACCTCACAGGTAGTCGAACACGGGCCCCATCTGCTCTTCGGTCACACCGTCGGGCATTGGCACCGTGTGCGGGTCGAGCTCCACGACCTTGCCATCTCGCCAGGTGATCAAGGGCTGGTCGAGCAGCCGATGTCGGCGAATGACGCGCGCGTGCACAATGCGCATTGCGCGTTCCAGGTTCTCTGGATCCGCAAACCACCGTTCGATGTGGTCATCGGCAACCGTCGCGCGATTCGCCACGAGGATCTCACGAATTCGAGATATCTGACTCACCTGCGTCTGGAACCGCTCCCAGAGCTCGTCGTCGACGACATCGACGACGCCCGCGCTGCCACGCGCGACGGCGCGGCGATCGAGTGGGTCGGTGCTGTCATAAACGTGCCACCGGTCAGCCGCGTCGCGATACCGGTGCGCGAAGTTGAGCAGGCCGCGGGTGTACCGCCGCCCGATGACGTCATCAGGCACGATATGTCCGCCCTGCCGTGCTCGCGCGTGGACGCGGTCGATGGCTGTCTCTGGTGAGTTCAACCAGAGATAGACGATACGGATCGTGTAGCCGGCCGACCGCCATCGTTCCATTGCGGAAAGGAAGGCGTAGCCGGAAAGCGTGGTTTCGAACGCGAAGTCCTGCCCTGAGGTCGCGAGATCTTCCAGCCTCCGGAGCATGATGCGCCCGGCCTCCACCGCGACGGCGCCCGCCGAGAATCCGGACAGTCCTCTCGCGATGACGTCCGCGTTGACGAACTCCGCGACGCGAAGCTCGTCCCGCAGCAGAGTTGGCGCAGCGGATGTCTTGCCTGCACCGTTCGGGCCCGCGAGAATGACCACGTTCGGCATGCCGAAATATGCTCGGCCACTTCAGCGCCGAGTGACATCGCTTCAGCGAGGCTGTGCGTGTTCGACTCCCCCAAACCCGTCATCGCGATGATCCACGTGGGTGCGCTGCCTGGCACGCCCGCCAGCTCCTGCAGCGTCCGTGAGATCATCTCGCAAGCCGTCGGCGAGGCTCGCATTTACCGCGACGGCGGCGTGCACGGCATCGCGATCGAGAACATGCACGACGTTCCGTATCTCCGCGGGAGCGTCGGGCCGGAGATCACCGCCGCGATGACCGCGATTGCGCTCGCCGCGAAAGACGCGAGCAACCTGCCGTGCGGCATCCAGATTCTCGCCGGCGCCAATCACGAAGCACTCGCGGTGGCGCACGCCGCGGGCCTGCAGTTCGCGAGAGTGGAGGGCTACGCGTTCGCGCACGTGGCCGACGAAGGTCTGATCGAGTCATCGGCCGCGTCGCTGCTCCGCTATCGGCGGGCGATCGGCGCGGAGCGTGTGCAGGTGTGGGCGGACGTCAAAAAGAAGCACAGCGCGCACGCGCTCACGGCCGACGTGGCCATTGGCGAGACGGCAGCCGCGGTGGAGTTCATGCGCGCCGACGCGGTGATCGTGACCGGTGCGGCGACGGGGCACGAGGCCAGCGACGCGGATCTTTCGGACGTTAGGCGCCACTGCCGGTTGCCCATCTACATTGGATCCGGCGTCTCGGCCGAGAATCTCGCGAGGTACGCGTCGCTCGCTGACGGGTTCATCGTCGGGTCATTCTTCAAGAGAGACGGGAAGTGGAACGAGCCGGTCGACCCCCACCGCGTCGACCGGCTCATGCGCGCCCACCGCGAGCTGGCGGGTTAGGGGAACGTCGGGAACGGGTACGGGACGGCCGTGATGGTCCGGCGTTAGGCTGCGCGAGCCACACTCAGTGACCGCAGCACGTCACCCCACGCATCCGACGCCTTCGCGTACTTCGGCGCCCAGCCCGACGCGTCCCTGAACTTGCGGTTCGAGACCCGCTCCGACCGCGACATCAGCTTGAGCATCGAGCCGCCGATCGCCGTCACCCACGCGGGGATCGGCTTCGGCACGGGGATGCCCGCCGCGCTGGCCAACGAGCGCGTCCAGTCTCCGCGTCGCATCGGATCGTCCTCGACAACGTTGTACGTACCGGCGGGGACGCCGAGCGCCGCGACCACCGCGGTCGCGGCATCGTCCTGTGAGAGCGACGACAGAAACGCGCCCGGATCGCCTGGCATCGGTGACATTCCCTTCCGCATCATATTGAGCATCTCGACGAGCAGCGCGTCCGGCCCATAGAGACCACCGAAGCGAAGCACCGCGCCGGTTCCACCGCTCTCCGTGAAGCGCTGCGCCGAGCGTTCGGCGTCGAGCACGGACTTGTTGTAGCTGGTGGGTGCCACGGGCATCGACTCGTCGATCCACGCATCGCCGCGGTCGGGATAGATGAGCGCGAACGACTCCTGAATCATTCGGCCCACCCCTTCCGCGATCGCGGCCGTCGCGATCGCCGCCGACGCCTCGCGTCGAATGCGGTCGTTCGTTCGCCACGCCCAGCGGATCATGATCTTCACGGCCGACGACGGAATGTGCGTGGCGAGATTGATCACGACGTCATGCCCCGCGACCACTCGGCGCACACTCTCCGCGTCGAAGAGGTCGACGTCAGCGGGTGTGGCGCCCGCTCGTCGCAGCGCCTCACGATTGTGCTCGGACCGCGACGCGGCGGTGACGGCGTGACCGGCCTGAAGCAGCAGGGGCACCACGCGAGATCCGATGACCCCGGTAGCCCCGGTGATGAATACGCGCATGGCTCCTCCTCCTTCTTTCAGTGATGCCGGAGCAGAAGACGGACCCGCCGCTTCGTTGTGGCAGGTCCCGCGGCTGAGCGCGCTCGAGCGTTCCCTGGCGACATGGCGGGCAAAGCCGTTAGGCGGGAAGGCTGCTCCGAGAAATTTCCGGACGACGAGATCCGCAGCTGACGCCCGATGTGGCCCGCGTCACGCACTGCGAAGCGTCGTTGGAGATCAAAGGGGGCCAGAGTCGTTTGAATCCCGGAGATCGGCCGGTCGTAATCGCGAATTCAAACGATTCTGACCCCTTTCATCCGCCGTTTCCTGCCGCTGTGCCTGATCGTTTCTCTCGGATGACCCGCCGACGTCTCGCCGTCCTCGCCCTGACACTCGTTTCAACGGCTCACGCCGGCGCACAACAACCATCGATCGATTCCCGCCTGGAGGGATTCGACGATTACGTCGCGCACCTTCTCGAGACGTGGAACGCCCCCGGCCTTGGCGTCGGCATCGTCGTGAAGGACAGGCTCGTGTTCGCGAAGGGCTACGGGTATCGCGACTTCGGGAAGAAGATTCCGTACACGCCGACCACCACACAGCCGATCGCGTCCAACACGAAGCTGTTCACAGCGGTCGCGGCCGGGCTTCTCGTGGAAGAGGGAAAGCTCGACTGGGACACGCCAATTCGGACGTACGTCCCGTCCATCAGGTTCGCGAGCGACGAGCTCGATCGCGCCGTCACCATGCGCGACATGCTGTCTCATCGCACCGGCATCTCCCGCCACGACGGTATCTGGTACCAGTCCGACTTCACGCAGAAGGACCTCGTCGATCGGGTGAGATACCTCGAGCCCTCGTCGCCGCTCCGCACGACCTTTCTCTACAACAACGTCATGTACGCAAGCGCCGGTTACGCCATAGAGGCCGTGAGCGGCGAGCCGTGGAAAACATTCGTCAGCGAG
>Ga0310810_10006213_pt1 | contig 13469 bp, 10 predicted proteins | sample NCmetagenome_FD_207641 | JGI IMG/M metagenome (GOLD analysis project Ga0310810, IMG submission 207641) | Soil microbial communities from experimental microcosm in Duke University, North Carolina, United States - NC | ecosystem: Engineered > Artificial ecosystem > Soil microcosm > Unclassified ... | reverse complement strand
TGCGCGCTCGCCGAGACGCAAGCCGACGCGGCCCTTAACCATCGAACGCCGGCCGACGTCGCACCCGGTGAACGACGACGACCCCCGCCCCGTTTCCGGCGACAGGAGCGCATGACCATGCCCCTCCCCATCCGCGCGATCGCCGCCCCCGCGCTCGTCACCCTCGCCGCCCTCGCCGGGTGCGCGAGCCCGGCGTCCGGACCGGCGTCGGCTCCCACGCCAGCCCGCCGCGACGCGTACGTGGTCGTGCCTCCGAGCGGGCCACGCGAGCAGACCCCCGACCAGCAGGTGCACCACGTGCTCGACCGGCTCGGCTTCGGCCCGCGTCCCGGCGACGTGGAGCGCGTACGCGAGCTCGGCGTGGATCGCTGGATCGCGCTCCAGCTGGCGCCCGACCGGATCGACGATCGGAAGACGGACGCGTTCGTCGCGTCGGCCTATCCGGCCTATCACCTGGCGACGGAAGATCTGGTCGAATCGGCGCAGGCGGTGCAGCAGGCGGTGCGCCGGCGCGCGCGCGACCTCGCGCAGAAGGGCGACAGCGCCGGCCGGCGCGACGCACGCGCCGAAGCGCTGCGCGCCGATCCCGCGCTCCGCGAGGAGGCACGCCGCACGCGCCGCGTGGTCGCCGACGCGCAGGCCGCGAAGCTCGCGCGCGCCGTGGCGAGCGAGCGGCAGCTCCAGGAAGTGATGACGGACTTCTGGGAGAACCACTTCTCCGTCTACTCCGGAAAGGGGCTCACCCGGCTGTTCATCCCTTCATATGATCGCGACGTCATCCGCCCGCGCGCGCTCGGCCGGTTCCGCGACCTGCTCGGCGCCGTGGCGAAGAGTCCCGCCATGCTGTTCTACCTCGACCAGGCGCGCAGCATGGTGGACTCGACGCACGCGCCGCTGCGTGGGGGACGATCGCGGAGGCTCGCCGCGCCGCGGCGCCCGCGCGGGCTCAACGAGAACTACGCGCGCGAGCTGATGGAGCTCCACACGCTCGGCGTGGACGGCGGCTACACGCAGCACGACGTGATCGAGGTGGCGCGCGCGCTCACCGGCTGGACGATGAATGCGCGCGAGGGAGGGACGTTCGAGTTCCGCCCCGCGCTGCACGACGCCGACGCGAAGACGGTGCTCGGCCATCGGATGCCGGCTGCACGCGGCATCGAGGATGGCGAGGAGGTGCTCGATCTGCTCGCGCGCAGTCCGGCGACCGCGCACCACATCGCGCGCAAGCTCGCCGTGCGGTTCGTGAGCGACGATCCGCCGCCGGCGCTCGTGGAGCGGGCGGCGCGCACCTTCCTCGATACCGACGGCGACATCCGCGAGACGGTGCGCACGATCGTGACGAGCCCGGAGTTCTTCAGCCGGTCGGCGTACCGCGCGAAGGTGAAGAGCCCGTTCGAGCTCGTGGCGTCGGCGCTGCGCGCGACGGGCGCGTCACCCGACAGCACGCCGCGCACCGCGCGGGCGGTCGCGTCGCTCGGCGCGCCGATCTTCGGGCGCCAGTCGCCCGACGGCTGGCCGGAGACGGGCGACGCATGGATGAACGCCGGCGCGATCCTCGATCGCATCAACTTCGGCGTCGCGCTCGCGGCCGGCAGGCTGCCGGGCGCGAGCCCGGCGCGAACGGCGGAGCTCGAGCGTCTGCGCTCCGCGCCGCGCGCCGAGCAGGCAGATGCAGTAGTCGATGCGCTGCTCGGCGGCGAGGCGTCGCCGGCGACGCGCGAGATCCTGCTGCGGGGGGAGAGCCCGCTCGAGATGGTCGGTCTCGCGCTCGGCGCACCCGAGTTCCAGCGCCGCTGAGCGCACGACGTCACGCATTGGAGGAGCCCATGGATCGGCGAGTGTTCATGAAGTCGGGGGCGATGGCCCTCGTGACGATGGGGCTGAGCCCGAGCTTCCTGCGCCGCACCGCGTTCGGCGCCCAGCTCGCGCGCGGCGCCTCGCTCGGCGGCGCGGCGCGCGGGAAGACGCTGATCTGTCTCTTCCAGCGCGGCGCGGCGGACGCGCTCAACGTCGTCGTTCCGTTCGGCGAGAAGGCGTATTACGCGCTGCGCCCGAACCTCGCGATCGCGGCACCGGCGCGCGCCAGCGGGAGCGCGGGCGCGATCGACCTCGACGGCTTCTTCGGTCTGCATCCGGCGCTCGCGCCGCTCGCGCCGCTGTGGACGCGCGGCATGCTCGCGCCGGTGCACGCGGTGGGGAGCCCGAGCGCGACGCGCTCGCACTTCGACGCGCAGGACTACATGGAGAGCGGCACCCCCGACGTGAAGGGGACGCGCGACGGCTGGCTCAACCGGTATCTCGCGCTGCGGGGCACGTGCGAGGCCGGCTGCGTGCACGGCGCGCCGTCACCCTTCCGCGCCGTGGCGATGACGGCGCAGACGCCGCGAATCCTCGAGGGTCCCGAGCCGGCGATCGCCATGAGCTCACTCGAGGAGTTCAGCGTGCGCGCGACCGGAAGCGCCGCGGAGCGGCTCGAGGCGCTGTACCGTGCCGGCCAGGCGGACGTCGTGCACGCCGCCGGGGGCGAGATGTTCGAGGCGATGCGCATCCTGCGCGCGGCCGATCCGCAGCGCTACGCGCCGAGGAACGGGGCGACGTATCCGCGGTCGCCGTTCGGGCAGCGGCTGAAGCAGATCGCGCAGCTCATCCGCTCCGACGTCGGACTCGAAGTGGCGTTCGCCGACGTCGGCGGCTGGGACACGCACGTGAACCAGGGGAGCGCGACGGGGCAGCTTGCCGCGCGGCTCGACGACTTCGCGCAGGCCATCGTCGCGCTCGTGGCCGATCTCGACGACCGCATGTCGGACGTCGCGATCATGACGATGTCGGAGTTCGGCCGCACCGCGCGGCAGAACGGCAGCGGCGGCACCGACCACGGCCATGCGACCGCGCTGTTCGTGATCGGGGGCGACGTGAAGGGGGGGAAGGTGCATGGCCGCTGGCCCGGCCTCGAGCCGGAGCAGCTCCACGAGGGACGCGACCTCGCCCTCACCACCGATTTCCGCAGCGTCTTCTCCGAGGTCGCCGCGAAGCATCTCGGGGCGAAGCGACTGGATGCGTTGTTTCCGGGGTATGCGGGCGGGGAGACGAGTTGGGTCGGGGTGCTTTGAAAGGCAGTGAACGGTTTACGGTTTACGGTGAACGGCCAGCATCGGGACGCCTCTCACACCACTCCTGACGCCGTCGCCCTTCCTGCCCGCTGACGTGAACCGTTCACCGTTCACCGTTCACCGTTCACCGTTCACCGTCGTTCAGAACCTGAAGATCTTCCTCAACACCTTCCCGATCCCGTCGACGCCGCGCTGGATCGGATCGGGGGCGTCGGGGCCGATGTCGATCGGTACCTGTTGATCCTCGTAATACGGCTCGGTGTGCACGTTGCAGACTTCCGTCGGCTCGGTGCCCGGCTTGAAGTACTCGCGCTTCTTCGCGGGACACCACTCGTTGGCGATCATCCCGGTGGCCGGGTCGATGACGCGCATCGTCATCCCCGGCGGGGGGCGCCAGCCGTCGGCGGAGGAGGCGGGCTCGTGCCACCCGTCGAGGTAGAACTCGGCCCACGCCGGCGCGGCGAGATGCCCGCCCGAGGCGCGCGGCGCGATCTCGTGCGGCGTGTCGTAGCCGAACCAGACCCCGGCGACGAGCGTCGGCGTGTAGCCGACGAACCAGACGTCGGCGGCGTTGTTCGTCGTGCCCGTCTTGCCGGCGACGGGGCCCTTCACTCCCGCCTCGCGCACGCTTCGGGCGGTACCGTTGTCGACGACGCCGCGCAGCATCGACGTGAGCTGATACGCGTCGCGGGGATCCATGACGGTGTCGGCAGGCGCGACCTCGGAGCTCCAGAGCACCGTGCCGTCGGCCGCCTCGATGCGCCGCACGAGGCGCGGATGCACGCGAAGCCCGCCGTTGGCGAACGGTGCGTACGCCGCCACGAGCTCGAGCGGGGTGACGTCGACGGCGCCGAGCGCGATGGCGGGATAGCTCGGCAAGGGGCTGGCGATCCCGTTGCGCCGCGCCGCCTGGATCACGTTCGGGATGCCGACCGTCTGGCTCACGCGCACCGCGGCCGCGTTGGACGAGATCGCGAGCGCCTTGGTGAGGGTGATCGTCCCCTCGTAGCTGTCGTCGTAGTTCGCGGGACGCCAGATGCTGCGCCCCTGGGTCACTTCCACCGGCTCGTCGTCGACGAGCGTGGCCGGCGTCATCCCGGCGCGCAGCGCGGCGGCGTAGACGAACGGCTTGAACGCGGAGCCCGGCTGGCGCTTCGCGCGGAAGGCGCGGTTGAAGCCGCGCTTGCTGCGACGTCCCCCGACCAGCGCGCGGATGTCGCCGGTGCGCGGATCGAGGGCGACGAGCGCGCCCTGCGCGGGCTGGCCGGTGCGCTCGCCGGCGTACTGCGATTCGCGCGTGACGAGCGCCGCCTGGCGGAGCACCGCCCGATCGGCTGCCTTCTGCGCCGTGAGGTCGAGCGTCGTGTAGACCGTCACGTCGCCCTCCTGCAGCGCGTCGGGGAGGATCGAGTCGATGAAGACGCGCACGGCGTCGAGCGCGAGCGGCTCGTTCCCCGTGTCGGGGTGCCACTCGTCCTCGGCGACGCTCAGCGGACGCTGCGCCGCGGTGTGCGCCTCGCCGGGCGTGAGGTACCCCTCCTGCGCCATGAGCGAGAGGACGAGGTTGCGCCGGCGGAGCGCGCGCTCGGGGTGATCGCGCGGCGTGTAGGCGCTCGGCCCCTTCGGCAGCGCGGCGAGCACCGCCCCTTCCTCGACGGTGAGCTTCGACACGTGCTTGCCGAAGAGATCGCGGCTCGCCGCCTCGACGCCGTTCATCCCGTTGCCGAGGTAGATCAGGTTCAGGTAGAGCTCGAGGATCTGGTCCTTCGTGAGCTCGCCCTCGATGAGCCGCGTGAGCCGCAGCTCGATGAGCTTGCGCCGGAGCGTGCGGCCGGAGCGCATCTTCACGAGGAAGGAGTTGCGCGCCACCTGCATGGTGATCGTGCTGAACCCTTCGCGCACGCCGAGGTGGCGCACGTTCGTCGCGGCGGCGCGGAAGAGGCCGCGCCAGTCGAGGCCGTTGTGCTGGTAGAAGCGGCGGTCCTCGGTGGCGAGGAATGCCTGGCGGACGTGGAGCGGGATGTCGTCGAGCGGGACGTTCACGCGGCGGACGATCGCGATGCGGCCGAGGAAGCGATCGTTGCGGTCGACGATCCGGCCGCCCTCACCCGGGCGGAAGGCGCGGATCTCCGAGCGGCTCGGACACCCGGCGAAGCCACAGGTCGTGAGCCAGACGTCGAACAGGACGACGGCGACACAGGCGAGCGCGAGCGCACTGAGCGACCTCCACCGCCGGCGCATCCACACGCGCGCCGGTTCCGGCGGCGCGTGCAGGAGATCGCGAAGACGGTCGAGTCGTTGCTTCAGTGCGTTCGTGAAGTGAGCCACGGGTCAGTCGTCGGTGTACACTCATTGGTACGCGTGCTGCGGAAGCAGGTTTCCGGCCGCGAGCGGAGCGGAACGGCACGTCGGCCGGATTCGCACTCCCTGCCCCCCATCTTCTCACCCCGTAGGACCGAAATGGATCGCCGTGCGCTCGTCGCCCTCCTGCTCGCCGCCGCGTGTTCGGCCGGCGACTCCTCCAGGGACCGTGGCGCGGCCACGGCCACCGTGACGCCGGGGCGCGCGTCGCCCACGTCGGCGAGTGGCGCGGCCGCATCGGCGAGCGAGCCGGGCGAGGTGGCGGCGCCGCAGACGGGAGGTGGCGCGGCGCCGAATCCGATGGGGCGCATCCCCGTGCTGGAGTATCACGTCATCGGCGGCGACAAGAACTCGCTCTACACGCGCACCGCGGCGAGCTACCGCGCCGATCTCGAGGAGGCGTACCGGCTCGGCTACCGGCCGATCACGATCGCGCAGATGCTGGACAAGGATTGGCGCGACGTGCCGAGGGGGATGGCGCCCGTGGTCGTCGTGTTCGACGACGCCTCCGACTCACAGTTCCGGTATCTCGAGCAGAACGGCAAGCTCGTGATCGATCCGACGAGCGCGGTCGGGATCTGGCTCGACGTCGCGAAGACGCATCCGGGCTGGAAGAATCGGGCGGTGTTCTGCATGCTCAACGGCGGCGCGGCGGGGCACAACTTCTTCGGCGACAAGCCGAAGTTCGCGGGCCAGAAGAACGAGTGGCGATTCCAGAAGGTGAAGTGGCTCGCCGACAACGGATTCGAGCTGTGCGACCACACGTTGTGGCATGCGAAGCTGAGCCAGTATCCGGACGCGGTGGTGCAGGAGCAGATCGCCCGCAACGCGATGGGGATCGACTCGGCCGTGCCAGGCTACAAGATCCGGACGATGGCGCTGCCGTACGGACTGTGGCCGAAGAACCGGCAGCTCGCGTGGCAGGGAAGCTGGACCGATCCGAAGACGGGGCAGACGCACCGCTACAAGTTCGACGCGGTGCTCGAGGTAGCGGGCGGGCCGACGCGGAGCCCGTACGATCCGCAATTCAATCCGAAGAGCATCAACCGGATCGAGGCGGTGGGCGACGACGTGCGGCGCCAGCTCAATGCACTGGTGAAGAACGGAACGCGGTTCGTGGCTCCGGCGCAGTGAGGCGGTGACCCGAGGCAGTGACTTGGTGACTTCGATCGTTAGTGACCTGGTCGGTGACTTGGGGCATCGGAACGGCACCGGCCACCTTCGCCCATCCAAGTCCCATCGGGAGGCTCCAGGCTGGTTGCGCGCCGGAGTCGAGGCCGGGCGCATCGACAACGATGCCTCGACCTTGCGGCTGGATGCACACCAGCGTTCGCTCCCCCGGTCGACCACGGTGACTTGGTTCAACTGCTGTGTCGAAGTCACCGACCAAGTCACCAACGAGCCAAGTCACCAAGTCACTGAATCACTCACGTCACCGTCCATTGGGTCAATTCGTCCCTGCATTACCCCCCCGGCGCGGCATCCGGGGGTCACGTTGAAGCTTCCGTCTCCCCTGCCGATGCTCTGAGGGATGGGAGACGTGTATCCTCTCACGACCGCGTCAGGCGGAGGTCGCGTGGCATCCGATACGACTGAGAACATGCGGCACGTGGCGTTCTTCACCGAGCTGGCGAGCATCCGGGAGGCGGATGCCTCGTGGCGCGCCGTGACGGCCGGCCTGGTGGTCCTGCGCCTGGTCGACGCGTGGGTGGAGGAGGGGGCGTCCGTCGTCGCGGCCGACAGCTGGGGGGTCCGCTCGGTGCGCGCCGCGGTCGAGGACATGCCGGCCGGCATGCCGGCTCGTGCACTCCTGACCGGTGTCGTCGACGCCCTCACGTCGTCTCGCGGCGGGGACCTGCACGCCGTCGCGCCGCGGCTCATGGCCTACGGCCGGTCGCTCGATCTCGACGGACACTGGGCGCTCGCCGCCGACGTCTACGAGACCATTCTCGGACACGTGCATCCGATCGAGGACGCCGACGTCGCCGTGAACGCGCTTCTGCGCCGCGGCCACTGCCTGCGCCAGATCGGCGATCTCTCCAGCGCCTCCGCCGCGTTCGCAACGGCGGGCGAGGTGGCCAACCGCAGCGGCGACATCATCGGCGCGCTGCGGGCGCGGATCGGCGAAGCGAAGATCATCGCCGCCAAGGGCAACCTGCCCGCCGCGGACGCGCTGCTCGAGGAGACCGCGCTCCGCGCGGGCGAGCACGAGCTCGCCGAAGTGCGCTCCATGGCGACGCACGACCGCTCCTACATCGCGCACATGCGCGGCCAGTACGACCTCGCCGTGCGGCTGGCGTACGACGCGATGCGCGACAGCGTCGGCGAGACCGAGCGCGATCGCATCCTCGGCGACCTCGCCGGCTCGTTCTACATGCTCGGCGTGAAGTCGGCGGCGCGCGACGCCTTCCTGCTCCTCGCGGCGACGGCGCGCGAGCAGTACCAGCGCTGGGTCGCGACGATCAACCTGATGGAGCTCTCCGCCGAAGAGGGGGTGAGCCTCCAGTTCGAGCGCTACCGCCAGCAGCTGGCGAGCGCGAAGCTGCCGCCGCTGCTACAGACGCAGTTCGAGCTCCACGTGGGCCGCGGCTACCAGACGTTCGGCGAGTTCGCCGCGGCGCGCACGTGGCTCGAGCGGGCCGTCCGCTCGGCCCAGCAGCACTCACTGAACCAGCTCCTCTTCCAGGCCGAGAGCGCGCTGGCGAACACCGGGACGCCGAGCGTGCCGCAGCCGGTCGCATCCGCCTTCGAGATCCCGGACGACGTCAGCGAGATCGCCGCGGAGCTGAAGGAGATGCGGGAATTGGCGGGAGTGTGAGGGCGAGCGGGCGGCCGGCGGCTCAGCCGCCGGAACCGCTCACGACGATCGGCGCGTCGTGCTTCGGCGCGGTCGGCGAGGTACCACAGGCGGCTGCGAGGGAGGCGAGCGTCAGGACGACGAGGGTCAGCTTGCGGCGGGACATGGGCGACTCCGGTTCGGGGTTTGGGTCTGTCGAGGACTTCGACGCCGAACGTAGGGTCGCGGTGCATCGCGTAAACCGGCATTTTGCGACAGAAATCCCGGTTTTTGCGACAATCTTTCCGCGCCCCGCTTGCACGTCGTCGCACTCCTCCCGCGCAACCTCCTGCAGCACCTCCGGCTGGTTCTCGGGGAGCACCACGCCCTGAGCTCGGCGGGGGACGCGGCGGCGCTCCACGCGCTGCTGCGGTCGGCGGACGCGGAAGTGCTGATCGTCGATCCGTCGATGCGGGACGGGGAGTGGCTGCTGCTGCTCGAGGAGTTGCTGCGTGCGCATCCCCAGGTGCCGGCGATCGCGTACACGACGTTGACGCCGGAGGCGATGCGGCGCATGGTGCGGTTGGCGCGGGTGGGGTTGCAGCACGTGGTCCTGAACCGATTCGACGACGAGCCGACCCGGTTCCTCGACCTGATCGAGCGCGCGCCGGCGCAGCCGCTGGCCGAGGCGATGTTGCGGGAGCTTGCGGTGCCGCTCTCGGCGCTGCCGGCGTTGGTGGTCCGGGCGATCGAGCAGATGTTCCGGTCGCCCACGCGGGTCAGGAACGTGCAGGAGCTGGCGAGTCAGGCGGGGATGGTGCCCCGAACGCTGCAGCGGCATCTCATGCCGGTGGGGCTGCAGCCCGGACAGCTGGTGATGGCGGCCCGGCTGCTTCGGGTCTACACGCTGGCGCGGGAACCGGGGGTGCAGCTCAAGGCGGTGGCGAAGAAACTGGGCTACTCGGACCCGTCGCACCTCACGGAGCAGCTGCGCGACTGGACGGGATGCTCGCTGCGGGAGGTCCGGACGACGTACGCGCCGGATCAGTTCGTGCGGTTGCTGGCGGCGCACCTCCTGCGCGCGTCGGCGGAACAGGACGTGGAAGATGCGGAAGAGCCGGTGTAGCGGCGGTGGTCCAGGGGGGGCGGCTCACGGAACGATGGCCGAGAACACGAGCGAGAGTGGAATGCGACGGGCACGCGTGCGGGTGCTGATCGTCGACGACGAGCCGGCGATCTGCAAGGCGTTGAAGATCGCCCTGCAGCGAGCGGGCTACGAGGCGATCGCCGCCCAGTCGGGCGACAGCGCGCTCACCGTGCTCTCGCTCGAGCAGGTCGACGTGCTGCTCCTCGATCTGCGCATCCCGGACACGCGAGGGGACGTGGTGTTCGAGCTCGCGGCGGCGACCCAGCCGCATCTGCGTCATCAGACGCTGTTCATGACGGGCGACATCTCCGACCGCGCGCACCGGCTGATCCAGTCGTGTCGCTGCCCGATGATCCGGAAGCCGTTCGAGCTCCGCGAGATGATCGCCGCGGTGGACGCGCTGGTGCCGAGGGGACTGGAGTCGGAGGGGCGGAGCGCGTGAGCTTCGATTCCCGCGCGGGAGGGCGGACGTCGAACGACGACTGCCGGTAGGTGGTAGCGGGTAGCGGCTACTCGGCAGCGGGAAGCCAGCGTGGCGGAGATCTTCGCGCCGGGGCCAAACTGCCTCCATGCGGATCGGGCGGATGACAGCACGGATCGGGCGGATCGCCACTACGGGCGTGGACGCTCGTACCGGCGGCCCGAAAGAGCACTCGCGCTCGCGCACCGATCTCGGCGCCGCAGCCAGAAAGGCAAGGGCTTTGGGGGTGTGGATGGAGAGGAGCGGCGCACGGGTGCATGGATCTCGGCCCAGCAGCCAAAGAAGACCGTGGGGTCGTGGATGGAGAGGGGCGGTGCGCCGGCGCATGGAGCGCGACCCCGAGAGGAACAGACCCGCCTGATCCACGTTGCAATCCGCCCGATCCGCTTTGAGGCAGTCGAGCCCCGCCAAGAGGGGCGTATGCATGATGGGTGATGCGTGATGCGTCGAACGACCTCGGGACGCGGAGGCATCCCGAGGTCGTGGCCAACTCACTCACTCATCACCTCAACAGCTCACCGCCGTTCAGCGGTGTCCCTGCATCCGGATCTCGACGATCTGGGTCGTGCCGTAGCTGTCGGCGAAGGCGGGTCTGGCCCTGGCGATCAGCGACGTGAACGAGGCGGCGTAGTCGCGGAGACTCGCGGGGACTTCGGTGTCCTGGATCGTTCCGCGCAGCTCGAGGGTGATGTCCTTGGCGGGGGATTCGCCCTGCGCGGCGCGCGACTGGTAGAGCGCTTCCATCGCCGCGGCGAAGACGGCGGGGCGAATGTCCTTCGACGGGACGAGCAGGACGTTCCTGAACGGCCCTCGCTGGTGCCGCTCGATCACGGCGAGCGCGCTCGCCGGCACGCGGTTGCTCACGACGACGAACACCGAGGGGATCGCCGGCGCGTTCGCTGCGCTCAGGGTGGCCGGCGCGAGCGCGCTGCGCGACGCCAGGGCCATCCCGCGGCTCGAGGCGCGGTCGCTCATGACGGCCGGATAGTAGATGCAGACCTGCTCCTGGTACGAGGTGCCCGTGTTGTAGATCGTGCACACCCACGACGCCGGCTTGAACGTCGAAATCTGGTAGGTGTACGGGTAGATCATCGGGTTCGTGGTGGGATACGACCCGCCACCCGTGTTACCCGTGGGCTGCGAGGCCGTGGCGCAGGCCTGCTGCGCGGCTGCCTTGGTGTCGCTGCCGGCCACCTTTCCCCACGACAGGACCTGCTGCGTGGTGGTGAAGAACGAGTTCCACGCCGCAGCGTGGCCCGTTGCCTGCGCGATCAGTCCGCAGGTCTGCGAGACGACGACGTTCGTGCTCCTGTTGAGCGCATGGTTGCCCGGGAAGATGTACGAATCTGCCGCGTGCACCGAGCTGGCGGCCACGGTGGCCCCCTGCGCGTTTCGCGCGATGAGGTCCACGTCGAGCGTCGCGTTGTTGGCGTAGTAGGTCGCGATCGCTCCCCCGTACGCCATCGTGCTGGACATCCAGCCGACATCGGCCACCACCGAAAGACCCGTCGGCTGCTGATACTCGGGGGGCACGCCGGCGGGAGCTTGCTGCGTGCTGGTCGAGATGACTCTCGATGGCCCCGTTCCGGGCGCCTCGGCACTCGGCGCCGAACGACGCGTCGCGGACGTCGGGACGGAAAGCTCCTCGCCGCAACCGGCGAGAAGAACCGCTGCTGTCACCACTGCTGCCAGACTGGTTCTCGTCATGGACTCCTTGGGCTTGTGTTCACCGCGTGGGAGCGTGTGCGGTCGCTATGGGCACCTCCAGGCATGGGTCTCGAGCTGAGAGACCACCGCGGGATCTCTCGATGTAGCCGAGGGCTGCGATTGAATCACGACGGCGCGATGGCGAGCGAGCGCCACGCTCGTGAGCCCTTCGAACGACGTGACTCGGCGCGACACCCGAGCGATCCGCTCGGGGCGATGGACCTCGAACAGCTGGGCGGTACTCGGACGCGCACGGTCCGTGGTCGCGATCACCGAGCTCGCACCCCTCGCGGACGTCTCGACGGCGCGAATGCCGGAACCGAAGTGCAATGGCGGCGAGAGCGACGAGTCGCGGCCGGTTGTCTCCGTCATCCATCCTTCGGTGTTTCCCGGCGGATCCCCGGTTTGCCAGACGAGCAGCGGCTTCTCGTCGTCGGGCACGAACTGCGGATCGTGAACCGGAGCCCGAACGCCGCGCCAGATGCGTGACACGAGCGTCCACGCGGTGTCGTCGTGCGCCTTGGCGTACAGAAACAGCGAGTTGGCGTCGCGGGCCTCGGTCGTGTCCAGGCGAACGACGGCGAGCAGATCGCGGGAGGTCGTCGACGTGATGGCGGCGTAGTCGGCAGAACCGAAGGCGTGATCGGACGCCGTCCACCTGCCGGCGTCGCGCGCGAACACGATCACTCGGCGATGGCGGTCGCGCTTCGTCTTCACCGTGAACCGCACTCGCCCGTCGCGCAGGTCGAGGCGGCTCACGGTCATGATCTCGAGCGAGTCGCGCACCGCGGGGAGGCGCTGCAGGTCCCGCCAGTGCGTGCCGTCCGTCTCGCCGGCCCACAGCGACACGACGGGCGGATCGATCATCTGCGGCACCGGGACGACTTCGCCGAAGACCACCAGCCACCAGCCGTCCGGCAGCGCGGCGGCGCGCATGCCGTCGAGCGTGCGTCCCGGGAGCGGAAGCGGAATGGCACGCACCGCCGACGTCCCGCTGTCGATGACGATGCCGAACAGCGAGTCGCGCGCGAGGAGATCGTAGCCGGATGCCGCTCGCCGCCACACGTACACGGGATTTCCGGCGACGAGGATCCGGTCGTCGCTTCCGGCGACGACGGTCTCCTGCTCCACGTACGCGAGATGCGTCGAGTCGAGCCGAGCCGGGGTCGTCGTCGACGCGGAGTCGAGGCAGAAGCGGGCGCGCGGCTCGCCGGGCTTCGACGCGGTCTGCCCCGACGCGGGCGTGCAGGCGGCGAGCGCCGCGGAGAGGACCGCGGCGGCGGCGAGAGTCACGGAGCGAGGAGAGCGAACGAGAACTGGGATCGTCATGTGCGGGCTGGAAGAGGGCGTGAGGTTAGCGGCGCTCGTCGGCCGACGCGGCACCGAACGCGTGCTCCGATGACCGCGATCGCGCACGCAAGAACGCCGAGCGTCGCGGGACGCTCGGCGATGGCTCGCAGCGATGGTTCGATTCCTCCGTCATCGGCGCGTCACATCGGTGACGCGCCGCCGGCTACGCGGGGGGCGCGCTCAGAGCTTCCAGCCCTTGAGCTTCTCGATCGTCTCCTCGAGCGCGCGGCGTTCCTCGTCGCGGCTCGCCTCGGCCCACAGTCCCTCGTAGGTGGCGACCGCGAGATCGAGGGCATGCGGGTCGTGCTCGGCGCCCGCCACGCTCGCCGCGTTGTCGGCGAGCGCGGCTCGCGCGAGCTGGTCGGCGGGGAACTGTTCCGACACCGCACGCCAGCGTTCCATGCGGTCGCGCGGGTCTGATTCGGCGAGCGCCCAGAGATGCCACGCGCCGCGATTGCGCGGGTCGGCCGAGCGCGCGCGCTCGGCGAGATCGCCGACGACGGCGGAGCCGCGTCCGGTGAGCCAGTACGCGTTCGC
>Ga0310810_10006212_pt1 | contig 13469 bp, 11 predicted proteins | sample NCmetagenome_FD_207641 | JGI IMG/M metagenome (GOLD analysis project Ga0310810, IMG submission 207641) | Soil microbial communities from experimental microcosm in Duke University, North Carolina, United States - NC | ecosystem: Engineered > Artificial ecosystem > Soil microcosm > Unclassified ... | reverse complement strand
TGAGTAACTGAGCAATACGTTCCGGATCCTGATGCAATCCCGGCGCAGCGACAACAAACCCAACATTGTCGCGGCCGCGTCGTCCTGCTCTTCCCGTCATCTGTTGAAGTTCGGAGGCGCTTAGCGCACGCCAACCATTTCCAGTGCGTGCGTCAGCGCCAGTTAACACAACACTGCGCGCAGGAAAATCAACACCGGCGGCAACGGTTGCCGTTGCGAAGATTGCATCCAGCAAACCAGCACTCATTAACTTTTCTATCACAAGTTTCCAGGCAGGGATGTGACCCGCATGATGCGAAGCGACGCCACCACGGATGATTGTGTCCCAATGTCTGTGACCGCGCACTTCCGGATTTTGATCGACGAATGAACGCATGAAGTGCAGTCGCGCCTCTCGTCGCTTCTCATTCGGATCGCGACGAGAGAGCGCAGCTTCCTGCGCAGCTTGATCGCAACGCCGTCGAGTTGGCATGAAAACAATTGCCGGGAGCAGGTTGTATGAATCGAGCGCCGAAAGCAGAGTTGCTGATGGCATCTCGGGCATGCGGAGTTTCATGGTGTGGTGGCCTTTGGCCTTTGGTCTTTGGCCTTTGTTTTCGACAAAGGCCAAAGGTCAAAGACCAAAGACCATTGACATCATCTGTGCCCCCTTCTGTCCCGTTCCGCATTCGATTTCTCAATCAATTGTCCAATCTCCGCATTGAGTTTTCCTGCATCATTCAGTAACGGTAGTAATCGCTTGTCCGGCAGCAACACCGCTGAACGAAGCGGCACGGGGCGTTTTGGCGGTCCACTGATTACCTGACACGCAATGCCTCGCACTTCCTCCAACCACGAGGCAAAGTCATACGCATTGCCGATGGTCGCTGAAAGCAACAACAACCGAATCCTGGGCGGTGTCAGGATGATCGCCTCTTCCCAAACATGTCCGCGATCTTCATCGGCGAGATAGTGCGCCTCATCAAGCACGACTAAATCAGACGTGACTTCACTACCACCTCGCAATGAGTCGAAGAGTTGATTGCGATAGATCTCAGTGGTCCCAACAATCAGTGGCGCATCTGAATTTTCTTTTCTATCGCCGGTGAGGATGCCGACACGATCGGCTCCAAACTCGTCGATGAATTCCTGATACTTTGAATTTGTAAGCGCTTTTAGGGGCGTCGTGTACCAGGAACGTTTGCCATTCTCGAGAAGCCGGCGAATCTCTTCGCGAGCGATCCACGTCTTTCCGCTGCCAGTTGGGGCGGTAACCAGGACATCATTCAATTCAAGCGCGGCAAGTGCCTCCAGCTGGAACGGATCTGGTTTGAAAGGTAATGGCGGTGGCGTGCCGATGCCTTCCAGAAGTTTCTTCACATCACGAGTTTGAACAGGAGTTCGGGGTGGCGCCTCATCCCGTTGTAAACGATCCACCTTAAACTCGCGTCTATTCTTCTGACGCTTGTAGTTTGTTTTTCGGCGATTTCCACGGTTGCCGCGCATAACGCCATTCTAACTACCGAGCCTTGGCCTGCGAAGTGCTAAGGCAGTCGTGGAGAGTTACAATCTGTCTCGCAACGTGTGGCGGCGTCAGGGCGTCTAAAACGCTGAAACCTAAGAAAAGCCTGTCGCGTTTGATTGTTGATGCCTGAGCTTTTTGCAAATTTTGAGGTAAACAAGGCTCCCAGATGGCCAATTCTGATGCGTCTGACAGGCGGCTCGATATTGCTGCATCTGGGGCTGCTTTGGGTGGTTGTTTATGTCCCAGCGTTTCGCGACGCGCTCAATGTGGCCGCGTTGATCGCAAACACCAGGTTTGTAGATAAAGCATACAACCGGACTCAGATTGGAGATGACGTAACCCTGCTGCAACTAAGCACCGAAAAGTTTCATTACCCGGAGGGTTACTTCGCTCTTGATAACCAACTGCCTGCAGAACAACTAGTCGCAGGTAATAAGGGCCCCGACCCGTTTGCACCTAAGATCATTTCGCGTGCACAGTCGTCGAAGAAAGTGGAACCAGAGGCAAGTCCGAGCCCCTCTGTCAGTCCTGCCCCGTCACCTTCGCCAAGTGCAAGTGTTAGTACGCCGGTGACGGCTGAAGCCGATCCGAATAAGAAACTAACGCCTGAAGAAGCTCAAACAAAACTCGAGCAGACGGCAGCCGAAAATAATCTTGAGTTGCCAGAGGAGGGTCAACTCAACCGGCAAGTTCTGAAAGACTTTGCTAAATACGCGGAGGATCAAAAGAACGCCGGTAAGCTCGATCTGGATAAACCATTTGAAGTGGTGATCGAAGCTGAACTTGATAACAACGCAAAACTAGTGAACCCTCGATTCACGAAGAAGACTGGCGATCCAAATCTAATCGATCTGTTTGGTCGAATGGTCAGCGCGCTTAACGATAGTGGCTTTCTTATCTACCTGAAGCCAATCAGTAAAGACAACCCAAACGCGACCGTTAAGTTCACAATCAAGCAAGGTGAAACCGAAGTGTTGGCATCAGTAGAATCCGAAGCCTCATCTTCAGATAGCGCGCGAGTGCTGGCCAAAGCACTAAACGCCGCGCTTGTGTTTGGGGCAGGGTCGCGTGCAGGCAAAGACGAAGAAGTATTAATGAAAAATACCAACGCCACACCGGACGGCAAGAAGATAGTGGTGAACTTTTCAATGCCACGCCAAAACCTGGTGGACATGATCAAGAAACAGTTGGAACCAGGGTGAAGGTATTTCAGATTTCAGATTTCAGATTGAAGATTAAAGACCGAATGGCATCGACAATCTGAAATCTGAAATACCTTGAGGCTTGCTTCGCTTAAACACGGTCAACTAAAATTCCAGCTCGTTTAGTGAATTGTTTGGAGAACATTATTAGATATGAGTTTCGATAAGTTTTTAACGAAAATTTTTGGTAGCAACAATCAGCGTTTTCTGAAGACTATTCAACCGACAGTCGATAAGATCAACTCTCTCGAGCCAGCCTTGCAGAAACTTTCCGACGACCAATTGAAAGCTCGCACTGCTGAGTTTAAGGAAAGAGTGCAAAAAGCAGTCGGGGATACAAAGGATAAAGAAGAGAGAAAGAGACGCGAACGAGCGATTCTCGACGAACTCCTGCCGGAAGCATTTGCTACGGTCCGTGAAGCAAGCGTTCGCACAACCGGTATGCGCCACTTCGATGTGCAGCTGATCGGTGGCATGGTTCTCCATCAGGGCAAGATTGCTGAGATGAGAACAGGTGAAGGGAAAACGCTAGTTGCCACGTTGCCTGCTTACTTGAATGCACTGACCGGTCGCGGCGGCGTCCACGTTGTGACAGTGAACGATTATCTGGCATCACGCGACGCAGAGTGGATGGGCCAAATCCATCGCTTCCTTGGTCTAGAGGTCGGGTGTATTCAAAACGACATGGACGACTTCGAACGTCAGACCGCTTACGCTGCAGATATTACCTACGGAACTAACAACGAGTTTGGGTTCGACTACCTGCGCGATAACATGAAGTTTGACCTCGCGACGTGTGTTCAGCGAGGCCATTACTTCGCCGTTGTTGACGAAGTCGATTCAATCCTGATCGACGAAGCGCGGACACCTCTCATTATTTCCGGTCCCTCTGACGAAGCAACCGATAAGTACAAAAACGCCGACGCAATCATTCCGCACCTGAAGCGTGGCGAGGAGGATGCTGAAGGCAAGAAGACGGGTGATTACGTCGTCGATGAAAAAGCACACACCGCTGTGTTGACTGAAGAAGGTGTTGATAAAGCCGAGCGCCTGCTTGGTGTGGGCAATCTTTACGATCCTTCCAACATGGAGCTGCTGCACTGCGTAGAGCAAGCATTAAAGGCCCATACACTCTACAGACTGGATCACCAGTATGTTGTCCAGGACGGTGAAGTGATCATCGTTGACGATTTTACGGGTCGTCTAATGAAAGGCCGCCGATGGTCAGATGGACTCCACCAGGCGGTCGAGGCCAAAGAAGGTGTCGAGATTGAGAAAGAGAATCAGACACTCGCGACGATCACACTCCAAAACTACTTCCGTCTGTACGAGAAACTCTCAGGCATGACCGGAACCGCTGAGACCGAAGCGGCGGAGTTTAATTCAACCTACAAACTCGATGTCGTAGTTATCCCAACGCACATGCCGATGATTCGCGTGGACTCCTCGGACGTGATCTATCGAACGTTGCCCGAGAAGTGGGATGCTGTTATCGAAGAAATCAAAGAATGTTACGAGAAAGGTCAACCGGCGCTGGTTGGCACTGTTTCAGTAGAAAACTCCGAGTTAATAGCCAGGCGATTAGTTAAAGAAGCTGTGCCGCATAACGTACTCAACGCTAAGTATCACGAGCGAGAAGCCGAGATCGTTGCACAGGCTGGACGAAGAGGATCCGTGACAATCGCCACAAACATGGCCGGGCGCGGTACTGACATTCTGTTAGGCGGCAATCCGGATTTCATGGCGCGGGAGTTTTTGAAGAAGGACGAGGTCGATCCCGATGACGCTACCGAAGATCAATGGCAGGTCGCGTTCATAAAAGCAAAGCGAATAGTGGAAGAAGAACACAGGGAAGTTGTGGGTCTCGGTGGGCTGCACATCATTGGTACTGAGCGTCACGAGTCGCGTCGAATTGACAACCAGCTGCGCGGGCGTGCTGGTCGTCAGGGTGATCCGGGTTCATCACGGTTCTTTCTTTCTCTCGAAGACGACTTGATGCGCATCTTCGCCGGCGACAAGGTGAAGGCGTTGATGCAACGTCTGGGCATGGAAAAGGGTGTCTCTATCGAATCCAAGATGGTCTCGAAGCGCATTGCCGCCGCACAGAAGTCAGTTGAAGGTCGTAACTTTGAAGCTCGTAAACACTTGCTCGAGTACGACGACGTAATGAACAAACAACGCGAGACCATTTACGGTCTTCGTCGTCAGTTGATGGAAGAGCCGGATCAGCGTGAATACTTAATGGGTGATCCACCTTCAGCCGGCGTTGCGTACGACTTACTCTCAGACATAACCAAGCAGTATTTGAATCCCGAAGTCTCACCCGACGATTGGGATGTCGAGAATTACAAGATCCAGATCAAGAGCATTTACGATTTCGATGCTGATACTGAAGGTGTCGACATTCCCAACATGACGTCTCCGGAGGTCACCGACGCGATTTGGGAGAAGCTCAAGGTCAAGTATTCCCGGAAAGAAGAGCAGATTGGCATGGAAGCGATGCGTACTTACGAACGCATCATTATGCTAAACATCATTGATGCTCAGTGGAAAGATCACTTGTTGTCGCTGGATCACCTCAAACAGGGAATTGGCCTGGTAGGTTACGGACAAAAGGATCCGCTTGTTGAATATAAGAAGCAGAGTTTTGATCTGTTTCAAGAGATGCTCGACCGCATAGATACGACGACAATTCGTTCTCTCTTCAATCTGCAAATCGTGTCTGAAGAGCCACCGGAAGCTATGCGTGTTCGACGACCACCCAGGCGTCCGCCGCAATTGAGCTATACCGGTCCAAATCAGGGAGCAGCTCCGGCGGGCGAAGAGGCAGGTAAGATCAAGACAGTGGTACGTGACCAGCCGAAAGTTGGACGCAACGAACAGTGCCCCTGCGGTTCAGGAAAGAAATACAAGAAGTGTCATGGCATTAATGCCTAAACAAAAACACACTGTGGCGCGCTTAAGGATGCTGGTGTTAACTACCAGCATCTTTTTTGTGTTCAGCTCAACGATGTCCGGTGTCCAATCACAATCAGCCTCACCAACAAGTAAGCTGGACGTCGCGGTTCAATTAATCAAACAAGAGAAATTCGAATCCGCCATCAAGCTTCTTAAAGAAATCGTTAAGGATACTGAGACAGATGCGAAAGCGTGGTTCTATTTGGGGTTTGCCTATGCTCATTCAAACGAGCTCAAGAAGGCAATTAGTGCTCTTGAGACGTCAATCAAGTTGGACCCTGGTTGGTCATTTGCTCACGTCAGTCTTTCCGATGCGCTTTTGCAACAGGGCAAGAGAGAGACAGCACTCGAAGAAATCGAAAAAGCGTTGTCACTCCAGCCACAGGATTCGTATGCGCACTATTTACACTCGCTGATAAGCTTGTTGATGAATTCAAAAGATGAAGCGGTAAGACACGCTGATCTCGCAGTTCAGCTACGACCTGATTTTGCGCAGGCTCATTTACTCAAGGCACAAGCACTGCTTGGCTTCTATCTCCATGCCGGTGCTGCCCAGGATGAAACCTCAAAAACAATTTTCATGGCTCGCTACAAAGGCGCGAGCGATCCATTAACCAAGTATGTGCGGCTAACCTCCGACTCTGAAAACAGACGTGTTTGGGTAGACGAGATCGAGGTGCTGAAGGGATCTTCACCAGGCGGGAAGCAAGTTGTATTAACCGGAAAGGAAGTTGCGATTAAGGCGCGTCTCACTTCAAAACCTGAACTAACGTATACAGAAATGGCGAGGCGGTATCAGGTCGAAGGAACGGTTACTCTCAAAGCAGTTTTCAGTAGCGACGGTACAGTCTCGAGACTTTTCATTGTGAATGCGTTGCCATGCGGACTCACTGAACAGGCTGTGAAAGCGGCACATAAAATAAAGTTTGTTCCCGCGACGCTCGACGGGAAGCCGGTCTCGATGTGGATCCAACTCGAATACAATTTCCATCTCTATTAGAAGATTATTGGGCTCTCTATTTTGAGTTTTGAAATCACATCAACCAATCCAATAGTCAAAGCGATCATTGAGGGTACAGCACCTCAACCGGCGCGAGTGGCTGCCGCTCGCGGTCTATTGCCGCTCCCACAAAACGATCTCCTCGAATTGCTTGTTGCCCTGGTTGACAGTGAAGATTCGGAAATCGCATCAGCCGCAAACGAAACACTCGCAGCTGAAGACTCGGCTAATTTTCTGATTGCCGCGAAAGCCGACGATACAGCGCCGTCAGTTCTTTCGTATTTGGCAATGCAATTAGCCGAAGATCGCGAAATCCATGAAGCACTGATTCTGAACAACAAAACACCCGATCAAGCTCTCGCCCTGGTGGCAGCAAAGACGGGCGATGGCTCCTTGCTCGAACTTCTCGCCGTAAACCAACAACGGCTGGTTCGTTCGCCTGAAATCATCGAGGCCATCCTCGGCAACACCGCGCGCACCTCGGAAGCCGAGCGACGTGCCCTTGAAACTCGCAGAGAGTTTTTTGAAAAAGAAAGAGGTGCGCGTCAGATAGCGGATGAGTTGCGAGCGCGTGGAAAGGATGCCGCTGCGGAGTTTTTTGAGAGTGCCGAGTTGAACACGCCAGACGGCCCTATCACTTTGGACGATGCCTGGATAATCGCACAGCACATCGAAGTTTCAGACGCGGACATCGACGATACATGGTTGCCCGCAGAACGTTATGACGAGCTGGTGCCTGAAACCGCGGCCGAGGTTTCCGCAAACGTTCACCGTGTAATCGAGAACGAGAAATTGGAAGGTGGAGAAGTTTCAGCCGAACGAGTATCCCTAATCCGTCGCATCATGTTTATGACCACTCGGGATCGAATGAAACTTGCAATGAAGGGAGATCGGGAAGCTCGCAGCATCCTGATCCGGGATGCAAACAAGGTGGTTTCATCCGCAGTAATGAACAATCCAAGAATTACGGATCACGAAGTTGAGAATATATCGGCGATGCGAACGGTCGCTGATGAAGTATTACGCTTGATTGCTCTTAATCGCGGCTGGGCCAGATCCTATCCAATCATTCACAACCTCGCTCGAAATCCCCGCACACCAATACCTACGGCGATGAACATCCTTCCAAGGATCCGTACGAAAGACCTTCAACACCTCGCACAGAACCGGAACGTTTCGGAGGCAGTGCGACGTCAGGCAATTCGTCTCACTTCCACTCGATCTGGTGCATAACCCTTCCTGGTCTTTGGCCTTTGGTCTTTGGTCTTCGGCCTTGGGCCTTGGGCCTTTGGTTTTGATCTGGCAAGACTTACGCTTCGAGTCGACGATTTGTTACGCGATAACCAAAGGTCAAATACCAAAAACCAAAGACCGTCAATGACAAACGCCGTTTACTATCTGTCACAAGAATTTTGCGAAAAAGTTCATAATATTCTTGACATGTCACTAATCGTCCGTATAATTTCGCACAGACCAAGCCAGAATCAACGAAGTAGAGCTTGGCAGCTCTTTTAAATACTTAACAAACTGAGGTGCCAGTCGCCGCCAGTCGCGTGGATCCTAGTTACCGGCTTTATCTCCACCCACACCACGCCCTGTCCGATTCGTGAATCGCCAAAAAACGACGGTTCTATCTTTTGCACTGCCACCCGGGACTTTTGCCCGAACCTGCCCTTAAACATTTGCCCCGCCGATCTAATGATCGGCGGGGCTCCTCTCTTTCTGGACAATTTTTAGCGCTTGATCGCTTGCTCCAACTCCACCGTATCGGCCAACTGCGCTGGTAGGAGTTCGTCAGCGCGCTGAATGGACTGACCACACATCCGGGCGAAGAGTTGTTCGTATTGATCTACAACATGATCCCATTCGTAATAACTCTTAACTCGCAACTGTGCCCTGTTGCGGTAAGCGTGAACTAAGGAGCCGTCGCGAAGCACTCGCTGAAGTTTCTCACTCAAATCAAACTCGTTACCATACGGAATACCCGCATCGCCGACTACTTCTAAATTCTCTGGACTATCGAGCGTCAACACACAGTTTCCGTAACCCATTGCTTCCAGTAAAGCCGGGTGCGTTCCTCCGACCTCTGTCGCATGGACGTAACAATACGCATTCTGCTGCAATGCCCGGTAGTCCTGGCCAAATACAAAACCCGTGAAGATGATGCGTTTGTCGCCCTTTGCTCGTAACTTCAGATCATTGATGTATTGCTCGGCATAAGGCGCGTCTCCGACTACCAGCAGCCGATACGCCGTACGCACTCGTTTGAACGCTTCAATCACTAGATGCGCATTGTTCTCCGGCTCTAACCTGGACACATACAACACATAACGATTTGGCTCAACTCGCCACTTTCGAACTGTTGAACGATCAGGTCGACGTTCAACTTCGCTTCCATAAGCGATCATCGTTGATTGAGCGTTGTGGCGAGCCAGGTAGTAGTTCTGGATAACTTGAGCGTCTGTGACCATCTCATTCGGTAACAACGTTGACAAGTATTCCGCGAGTCGATAATACCGCCGGCCCAACCATCCCCACTTCTTTCGTTTGTGTTCCAGTCCATCAACGTTGATCGCGGTGGGAGTGCCGGTTAGACGAAGGATCGGAGCGAACGGAGCATTAGCAGCGTTACATATCAAGGCCGCGTCGAAACGTTTTGGCACCGCATGGAGAGCCGACAAAAATGCGTGCACCACAGTGTCAAAATATTTGTGTCTAATAGTCGGAAGGACCTGAAGGCGGACTCCGTGAAACTCGAGTTGGCGCGGAGAAACGTAGTGTGCCCGACAGTAAACAGTTACCTGATGACCGCGAGCAACAAGTCGCGTCGCGAGGTGCTCTGCAAAGGTCTCAAAGCCTCCGTAGCTGGCCGGGATACCCCGGGTTCCCAGAATAGCGATCCGCATCTGTTTGGTTTTGTGCCCGGCGCTCCGGATTGCGAGCCCGGGTATTGTTCGTAAGTTTCAGTCTGATGAGCGTAACGAGACTACTAGTTTACTAACTACACTTGTATGACGCTTAACCTGTAGCCAAGGACTGAATCATTACTAACACCGGTCCAGTCTCGATTGAACGCGGCCCATCGCTGCCGACGTAAGGCTGGCAGCTGATGTTAATAATAGTGGGGGACGCCAGTGCCTCGACCATCTTGGCATCGAAGTACCTGAAGAGGCAAGTCGGTTCACGACGAACGACAACAACTTGGGCCAACAGTCGCGACTACTGTGCGCCAAATAAAGACAGAAACGTTTAGTCACTGTCTTTGGCATAAGTATGTCGCACACGTTGCGCTTCCCTTTCGAATGGGCGGCAAGGTAGAAGTCAGAACCGGAACGCGGTAGCGCCGGGTTTTCCCCAATGCAAAACGCGCACTTGGATGGCGAACCCGGCGCTACCGCGTTCCGGTTCTGACTTCTACCTACTTGGTCTTTCCGGCAGCAGAGGCCTGGCTCTCGTCCGACTGATGACCTCGTGTATCACGTTCACGAATGCGCGCAGCTTTCCCGCGGAGTCCGCGAAGGTAGTAAAGTTTTGCGCGTCGAACACGACCTTTCTTCACGAGATCGATGTGGTCGATGATCGTTGCATGGAGGGGAAAGATGCGCTCAACGCCAACGCCAAAGCTTGTCTTCCTGACTGTGATAGTCTCGCGAGCGCCACCATGCTTTCTCGCGATGACAACACCCTCAAAAGCCTGGAGTCTTTCTTTCGTCTCAGACTCTTTAATCCTGACATGAACACGCACGGTATCGCCCGGCTGGAACCGAGGAAGGTTCTTTCGTAACTGTGTATCTTCAACTCTGTCTAATCTATTCATTTCCTCACCTCTTATTTCGAGCCGTGCTCGTTGGATCAAGATCTTTCAATAAATCCGGTCTATTGCGACTCGTTTTCTTCAATGCTGCGTCTCTGCGCCAACGTTCGATCTCAGCGTGATTTCCGCTTAACAAAACATCGGGTACCTTCATACCTTCAAACTCTGTCGGCCGCGTGTAATGCGGATAATCCAGAATGCCTTCCGAAAACGATTCAAATACTGCCGAAGTATCACTGCCTAATGCACCCGGCAACAGCCGCACAACCGAATCCACGACAACCATGGCAGCTGGTTCGCCACCCGACAAAACATAGTCGCCAATCGAAATCTCATCGGTAACCAGCGCGTCGGCAACCCGTTCATCGACGCCTTCGTAACGACCACACAACAACACGATCTGTTTGGCCGACGCGAAGTCTTGTGCGATCGTCTGAGAGAAGACGCGCCCCTGCGGCGACAAGAGAATTATGCGTGTTTCCGATGGAAACTCTTCGCGACGCGAGCACCCCGTTAGAGTCTCAACCGCAGCGAAGATCGGCTCAGGTTTCAAAACCATGCCATCGCCACCACCGAAAGGACGATCATCAACAACGTGATGTTTATCACTCGTCCAGTTGCGCAGGTCATGGGCCTTGAAATCGACGAGTCCCGCTGCGCGGGCACGTCTCAGAATGCCGTGATCGACAATCTCACGAAAGTAATCTGGAAAGATCGTGATGATATCGATGTTTAGCATTTTGCTTAATCCGGCGTACTAGCGCCGCTCGAATTAGAACGGTGAGCGAAGCGACCGAATGTCCGACGAACTTTAGTTTGTCGCGCGTCGTCTAGCTGTACTCTGAACAATTCGAAGGCCAGTGTCCGACGCACGACAAACTAAAGTTCGTCGGACATTAGGACAGCGCCTCAGCTCTCAAAGATCTAAGACAACTCTAAAAGACCCTCTGGAGGATCAATCACAATCTGCTTGGCCGGTATGTCAATGTTCGTGACTATTGATTCGGCCAATGGCACCAATACCGTCGAGCCATTCTCGGTGGCAATTTCAAGTATTTCGGCGCCGCCCGTTTTCAATACTCTCTGAACTTTACCAATCTCTCTTCCAACGGCATCGCGGACGAAGCAGCCTTCAAGTTCAAAGTCGTAATACTCGTTCTCGTTCAGCGGAACCCGATCTGCTTCGGGTATACAAAACTCATAACCAATCAATTCTTGCGCCGCTTCAATGGAATCAACGCCGCCAAACTTCAGGATGACTCGGTCTTTCTGAAACCAGAATCCCTCAAGCTCAACTGAACGTCTTTGGCCCCCCGCTGACGAAGCGATCAATCGATCTAAACGTTCGAAACGTTCGGGAAAATCCGTCAAAAGCTCAGCTACGATTTCACCTTTCAAACCGCGTGTTCTTACAGCCCGTGCAATGCTGATCAGAGAATCAGAACTGTCGTCCTCAACAGAACTCATTCAACGATTTCCACGATATAGCGTCTGTTCTGCTTGCCGCCCGCAATCCGCGTCAACGATCTCAGCGCCCGAATCGTCTTGCCCTGCTTTCCGATGATCTTTCCGACGTCATTTGGTCCTACGCGGACTTCGATCAATGTCGCGCCGTTGCGTTGTTCAACTTCGCGAACGTCGACACTCTCGCGATCATCGACGAGTGCCTTCACAATCATCTCGACAACTTCACGCATAGCTCCACGTCGTACGACAGGCTGTCAGCCTGTCGTCGTCACTAAGCCTCAGCCACAGTCGCGGCAGCTGCCTTCGCAGACGCCTTGATCAAACGGTTAACTGTGTCAGTTGGCTGTGCACCTTTTTCGATCCAGTAGTTGATTCGACTAAGGTTCAGGTTGATCTCAGCAGGATTCCTGGTCGGATTGTAAGTGCCGAGATTTTCCAGGTATGCACCATCGCGTTTCGATTGTTTCTCCTTAACAACGACTCGATATGACGGACTTTTCTTAGCGCCGGTGCGCATCAACTTAATGGCTAACAAGCAGGTTCCTCCTTCAGAACTACTACACTTATCGTCTTCTCTTCTTTTTTTTCTTCTTCTGTTTTTTACGCGGCGGACCAGATGGCAACGAGGGCAAATCACCGCCGTCGCCGCCAAAGCCGCTCATATCCGGCATACCGGTCATCTTCCTCATCATTTTGCCCTTGAGGCCTGAACCGCCGAATAAACCGGAACTGGAAAGCTGCCGCATCATCTGTCTCATCTCAACATATTGTTTGACGAGCTGATTGACGCTGGCGACCGAAGTCCCCGAACCACGAGCGATGCGGCGACGCCGGTTGGCATTCAAGATTCGATGATCATTACGCTCCTCCCAGGTCATCGAGTCGATGATGGCCTCGGTGCGCTTGAGTTCCTGCTCCATCAACTTTGACTGTTCGTCATCGAGTTGGGGCATTCCGAAACCACCCAGAAGTTGGTCCGGAAGGAGCTTCATTATTTTTGAGAAAGAACCGAGTTTCTTGACTTGTCGCAACTGCGAACGAAAGTCGTCTAAAGTAAATTCGTTCTTCTGTAGTTTTTTGAGCTGTTCTTCAGCCTCTGACTGATCGACTTTCGCCTGAACTTCTTCAATCAGCGACAGAACATCGCCCATTCCCAGTATGCGTTGCGCAACACGATCGGGATAGAACGGTTCGAGTGCGTCATAACGCTCGCCGACACCGACGAATTTCACCGGCTGCCCAATTACCTGTTTGATCGACAGAGCCGCACCACCACGAGCGTCACCGTCCATCTTGGTCAGGATCACACCAGTAATCCCAACGCGGCGATGGAATTCTTCGGCGGAACGAACGGCATCCTGACCGGTCATCGCGTCAGCAACAAACAGTATCTCGACTGGATGAGTCTCGTTCTTTATGTTGACGAGTTCCTCCATTAACTGATCGTCGATATGCAAACGGCCCGCGGTATCGACTAGCAGAGTGTCGAAGCCCGTCTGTTGTGCGTGCTTATGAGCCTCTCGC
>Ga0310810_10006211_pt1 | contig 13470 bp, 13 predicted proteins | sample NCmetagenome_FD_207641 | JGI IMG/M metagenome (GOLD analysis project Ga0310810, IMG submission 207641) | Soil microbial communities from experimental microcosm in Duke University, North Carolina, United States - NC | ecosystem: Engineered > Artificial ecosystem > Soil microcosm > Unclassified ... | reverse complement strand
AGACTCGGGCTGTAGTCGCCGCGCTCGAGGTAGCCGATCGTCTGGTAGTTGACCCCGACCGCGTCGGCGAGCTCCGCCCGCGTGAGGTCGCGCTCCGCCCGCAGCACCGGGAGGCGGTTGTACAGGCGCCGCTCGGCGGTCTTCGGGGGCCGGCCCATAGTGCATAAATACAACAAGCTGACGTATTGGTCAATCACAGGGGGCGAATCCGCGGGACCCGGCGCCTATGGTGGATGCATGGCCACCGCGACCGACCTCACCACCCGCGCCACCGAACTCCTCCACACCCTCGCGGGCCCCGAGGCGCACTTCCGCGAGCACCAGCTCGAGGCGATCGCCGACCTCGTCGAGGACCGCGCGCGCGTGCTGTGCGTCCAGCGCACGGGCTGGGGCAAGTCGGCGGTCTACTTCATCGCGACGGCACTGCTGCGCGAGCGCGGGGCCGGCCCGACGCTCATCGTCTCGCCGCTCCTCGCGCTCATGCGCAACCAGATCGCGGCCGCGCAGCGGCTCGGCATCCGCGCCCACACCGTCAACTCGACGAACCGCGACGCCTGGAGCGAGATCTCCGCGCTGCTGGACGCCGACGCCGTCGACCTGCTGCTCATCAGCCCCGAGCGGCTGAACAACCCGCAGTTCCGCCGCAGCATGCTGCCGGCGTTCGCCGAGCGCGTGGGGCTGCTCGTCGTCGACGAGGCCCACTGCATCAGCGACTGGGGCCACGACTTCCGCCCCGACTACCGGCGGATCGCCGAAATGCTCGAGCGCCTGCCCGCCGGCGTCGGCGTCCTCTGCACGACCGCGACGGCGAACGACCGCGTCGTCGCCGACGTCGAGGAGCAGCTGCGCACGGGCCACACGGGCGCCCAGCTCGTCGCCTACCGCGGCCCGCTCGGGCGCACGAGCCTGCGCTTCGAGGTCGTCGAGCTCCCCGGTCAGGCCGACCGCCTCGCCTGGCTCGCGACGCACCTCGACGACCTCCCGGGCTCGGGGATCGTCTACACGCTGACCAAGCGCGACGCCGAGCAGGTCGCGGCCTGGCTCAACGCGCACGGCATCGGCGCCGAGGCCTACACCGGCGAGATCGAGACCGAGCGGCGGATCGCCGTCGAGGACCGCCTGCTCGCCAACGATCTGAAGTGCGTCGTCGCCACGAGCGCCCTCGGCATGGGCTACGACAAGCCCGACCTCGGCTTCGTCGTCCACTACCAGGCGCCCGGCTCGGTCATCGCCTACTACCAGCAGGTCGGCCGCGCCGGCCGCGCGATCGAGCGCGCCGACGTCGTCCTGCTGCGCGGCGCCGAGGACCGCCGGATCCAGGACTTCTTCATCGAGCAGGCGTTCCCGCGCCGCGAGTACGTCGACCGCGTGCTCGAGCACCTCGACGCCGTCGGCGCCGAGGGCGCGTCGACGCCCGAGCTCACGGCGATGGTGAACCTCGGCCGCGGGCGCATCGACGCAATGCTGAAGGTCCTCGACGTCGAGGGCGCCGTGACGAAGGACGGCAGCCGCTGGGTCCGCGAGCAGGACGGCGCGTGGGAGTACGACGCCGAGCGCTACGCGACGATCACCGCCCTGCGCCGCCGCGAGCAGGCGACGATGGCGAGCTTCGGCGCCGACGGGCGCTGCCTCATGCGCGCGCTGCAGGAGGAGCTCGACGACCCCGACCCGCAGGACTGCGGGCGCTGCTCGGTCTGCACGGGCCCGCGCTTCGACGGCCCGCTGGATCCCGGCCTCGTGCGCGAGGCGGTCGACCATCTGCGCTCCCAGCCGCTGACGCTCGACGCGAAGAAGATGGCCCCCGACGCCGAGGGCCACATGCGCAAGATCCCCGGCGAGTTCGTCGTCGAGGAGGGCCGCGCGCTCGCGCGCCTCGGCGACGGCGGCTGGGACCCGGTGCTGCAGGCCGGCATCCGCGAGGGGCACCTCGGCGACGAGCTCGTCGACGCCGCCGCGCGGCTCGTGCGCGCCTGGCGCCCGCCGGTCTCGTGGGTCGCCGCCGTGCCGTCGGACCGCGACCCGGCGCTCGCCGACGCCGCGCGGCGCCTCGCCGAAGCGCTCGGCCTGCCCTACGTCGCGCTGCTGCAGCGCACCGGCGAGCGCCCGCCGCAGCGCGAGATGTCCAACGCCGCGCAGCAGGCCGCGAACGTCCGCGGCGCCTTCAGGATCACCGCCGATCCGCCGCCGGAGGGCTGCCTGCTCGTCGACGATCTGCGCCTCAGCGGCTGGACGCTCGCGATGGTCGGCGGCCAGCTGCTGCGCCGCGGCAGCGGCCCCGTGTATCCGCTGGCGCTCGCCACGGCGTTCTGACGCACGACGCGCTGCACCACCGCGCGGCCATCCAGGGCACCCACGGCGGTACAGTCGCCGCACGTGGATTTGCGGTTGCTGACCGACGACGAGCTCTTCGCGCGCATCGCGTCGCTCGATGACGCCGGCGGCTGGCGCGAGGCGGTGGAGGCCGCTCTCGAGGAGCTGTTCAGCAGGCTGCGCGACCAGGCCGCGCCCGAGGAGCGCCGCGATGTCGAGCGGGTCATCGGGTTCATCCGCTCGGCGTTCGCCGACGACGAGGACGACGGACCGCCAAGTGCCGGCGTGCGCGAGCCGCGCCGTCCCGCTCCCCGCTCGGGCGCGACGAGCGCCGCCCGCGTCAGCGACGTCGGGTAGCAGCCGGCCGAACGCCACGTGGGCCGCGCGCGATCGACGGACGGGCGTCGCTCGCTAAGGTCCGCACAATGGCCGACACCATCTCCTTCGCCCGCGGCGCCCCCTCGCTGGACATCGTCGACGTCGACGGTCTCAGCGCGGCGGCCACCAGGGCCTTCACGAACGACCCCGGCGGCGCGACCGCGTACGGCACGAGCGTGGGCTACGTGCCCCTGCGGCGCTGGATCGCCGAGCAGCACGGCGTCGACGTCGCGAACGTCCTCGTCACGAACGGCTCGATGCAGGCGGACGCGTTCCTCTTTGCGACGCTCGTCAGCCCCGGCGACGCCGTCGTCGCCGAGAAGCCGACCTACGACCGCACGCTGCTGAACCTCCGCGGCCTCGGCGCCGACGTGCGGATGGTCGACCTCGAGCAGGACGGCATCGACACGGCGCAGCTGCGCGAGCTGCTCGGCTCCGGGATCGACTGCAAGCTCGCCCACGTCATCCCGAACTTCCAGAACCCGGCCGGCTACACGCTGTCGCTCGCCAAGCGCAGGGAGCTGCTCGAGCTCGCGCACGAGCACGGCTTCACGATCTTCGAGGACGACCCCTACCGCCACATCCGCTTCAGCGGCGAGGACATCCCGACGATGCTCGAGATGGACGAGCACGACACCGTCGTCTACGCCTCGTCGTTCTCAAAGACCGTCTGCCCGGGCATCCGCGTCGGTTACCTCGTCGGCCCCCAGGCGCTGATCGCGCAGATCCAGAAGCTCGCGACGAACACGTACATCTCGCCGAACATGGTCGCCCAGGCGATCGTCTACGAGTTCTGCGTGTCCGGCGGCATCGACGCGTCGATCGCGACGGTCAAGGCCGCGCTCGCCGACCGCGTCGCCAAGCTCGACGCCGCGCTGCAGGAGCACCTGCCCGAGGCCCGCTACACGCCGCCCGAGGGCGGCTACTTCATGTGGGTCGAGCTGCCCGAGGGTACGGACGTCGACGCGTTGTTCACCGCCGCCAACGAGCGCGGCGTCGCCTTCGTCAAGGGGACCGACTTCCTCCTCGAGGGCGGGCAGAACACGCTGCGCCTCGCCTACTCCGGCGTGACGGCCGACCAGATCGACGAGGGCATCCGCCGCCTCGCCGACGCCTACCGGGCGATCGCACCGGCGCCCGTCGCCTGACTCGGGCTCAGGCGGCGAGCAGCGTGCGCGCAGCGGCCAGCGCCCGCTCGGTCGCCGCGCGCACGACCGCCCCGGCGTGCTGCTCGTGCACGCCGAGCACCTCGTCGCCGTAGCGGTAGGCGGCGCTGTAGGCGCGTCGCGCGGCCGCGCCGGCACCGAGCGCCGTCAGCACGACGGTTCCGACGACGCCCGCGCCGGTCGCGGTCACCGTGACGACGTGGGTCCGGATGCGCTCCTCGTCGCTGTCGCAGAACCATCCGGCCTTGACACCGACGCTCGCGGCGTCGACGCCGAGGCCGCGGGCCACCGGCGCGCGCACGCCGAACGTCTGCCGCGCGGGCACCTCGAGCATCCATCCGCGAACGCGGCGCGCCGCGCCGTCGTCGGACAGCGCGAGCGCGGCGTAGGCGCGCGCAACATCCTGGGCGCCGACGAGCACGCGCCCGAAGGACCGCGGCGAGCCGGGCTCGCGTTCGAGTTCGAGGCGCGCCGCCGTGCGCGCCGCGAGCGCACCGAGCAGCGCCTCGCCGCCGCACGCGTCCCAGACCTCGACGGTCGGGGCGTTGGCGCTCACGGTGACCGCCTCGCGCGCGAGGCGCTCCCAGTCCGCCGGCGCACCGGCGTACGGCGCGAGCCCCGCGGCCGCCCACAACAGCGGCGCCTTGAGGACGCTCGCGCAGCGCAGCCGCTCCGCGCCGCCGTCGGCGGCGGCGAAGGCCGGCTCCGCGGCCCCGGCAGGCACGGCGAACGCCGCCGTCTGCACCGTGTCCGTGGGACGCAGGCGGCGCATGGCGGCCGCGGCCGCGCTACTCGTTGCGCATGCCGTCGGGCGAGATGACCGTCACGCCGACGGTCACGTCCGGGGCGGCGTTCTTCTTCGTGCGCTCCGGGCGCGCCGGCCGGCGCGTGAAGCGCTTGCGCCAGAGGCCGACGAGGCCGACCTTCCAGGCGTAGTAGCCCGTCTTGCCCGGCGTGATCGAGAAGTCCATGACGCGCAGGTGGCAGAGCACGCGCTTGGTGAGGTAGAGCGTGCGCAGCACGATCCCGAGCCGCGGGTAGAGCTTCTGCGGCTCGTTGCTCGCGCGGACGCGGCTCATAAGCCGGTTCCACAGCCACGGCGGCGGGCGCCAGAGCGCGATGAGGTACAGCATGATGTTCGCCCAGCGCGGCGGGATCGCGAGGTAGCTGTCGTCGATGTCGTCGAGGTCGACCCCGCGCTCCTCCATCGCCGCCGCCAGCCCGGTGTTCGGGATGACCTTCAGCGAGTAGATGAACAGCGTGTACGGGCGGTCCATCAGGTACAGCAGCTGCAGCGTCGACTTCACGTCGTCCCGAGTCTCGATCGGGTTGTCCATGATGATGTCGTAGGCCGACGGGATGTGGTACTTGGGCGCGAAGGACGCGATGACCTTGCCGGCGTTGAGGATCTTCTCCGGCGGCGTCGGGCGCTTGTAGAAGTCGAGCATGTTCTTCGAGCCCGACTGGATCCCCATCCGCACGCGGTTCATCCCGGCCCAGGAGAGCAGCTCGAACTTGTCCTGGCGCACGTAGTTGGGGATGACGCCGTAGACGGCGAACGGCAGCTGGTCGAGCTCGTCGTGCCAGAGCTCGGCGAACTCCTCGAGCTGGCCGTAGGGGATCGCCATGAAGGAGTCGTCGTGGAAGGAGACCTGGCTGAGGTGCGGGAAGCGCGAGCGCGCGTCCTTGACCTGGTCGACCATGTAGCGCGCGCTGGGGTGGCGGATGCGCTTGTACTTCGCGTCGTTGGCGATGAACTTCGTGTTGCCGCAATACGCGCAATGGAAGGGACAGCCGATCGACCACAGCGTCGTGTAGCCGAGGCCGTCGTTGAGGAGGTAGTCCTCGAAGCCCATCTGCACGAAGCCCTGCCCCGGGAGATAGATCTTCTCCGTCGAGGCGCCGTACTGCGGGAACGGGAGCTTCTCCATCTGCTGCACGGTCATCAGCGGCAGGAAGTGGTTCTTGATGAGCTGGTCGCCGTTGCCGTTGCTCTGACCGTGGCCGTTGGGCTTGAACCAGAAGTTCTTCGTGTTCGTGTAGTCGCGGTCGTGCTTGAAGGCGTCGAGGAACTCCTCGAAGGCGAACTCGCCCTCGCCGGTGCAGATCGCGTTGACGTCGGAGAGGATCGCGTCCTCGGGCTGGATGATCGGGTGGATGCCGCCCCAGATCATGTAGACGGACGGGTTGAGCTCGCGGACACGCTTGATGACGCGGCGCGTGAGGTCCGAGTAGCCCGTCATCGAGGAGAAGCCGATGAGGTCTGAGTCGGCCAGGCCCTGGGCCATCTCGTCGACCTGCTCGTCGCCGATGACGGCCTTGTCGCCCATCCCGCGGACGGCGGTCTTCACGCTGCGGTAGCGCTCCGTCGAGATGTAGAAGGACTCGGTCCCGGGCTGCAATTGGGCGACGTAGGCCGCCATCTTGCGAAAGCCGCAAGACGTGATCCCGTCCTCCAAACAGACCATCCGTGTGCGCATAGGTGTCCCCCGTACTTCGGGCACGGAGGGTAGCGACCCTGCTTTACGGGCGCGACTGGGCGGACGGATAGGCTCAGCGGCCGTAGCGCTCGCGCGCCAGGACGAGCTGCTCGGGCAGCGCGATCCGCGGCGGCGGCGAGGGGTCGGCGACGACGGAGACGGTCTCGGCGACGGAGAACGTCACGGTGCAGGTCGCCCCGTCGTCGGTCGTGATCGTGACCTCCTCGTCGGAGTGCGCCGTGAGCGTCCCGGTCATCCCCGGCTCGACCCCGGCGTCCTTGAGGTAGTGCAGGAGGTCCTCGGCCTCGTTCTCGAAGCGCAGGATCTTCACCGTCGCGCCCTCCGCGACATCGGCGAGCGGCACGCCCTCGATCCGCGAGCCGCCGACGATCGGGTGGCCGTGCGGGCACGTCTTCGCGTCGCCGATCGCGGCGAGCATCCGCGCCTCGAGGACCGGGCTCATCGCGTGCTCGAGGCGCTCGGCCTCCTCGTGGACCTCGTCCCACGGGATGTGCAGGATGTCGGTGAGGAAGCGCTCGATGAGCCGGTGGCGCCGGACGACGCCCTCGGCGTGGTCGAGGCCGCTCGGCGTGAAGCTGATCGCCTTGTTGTCGCCGCGGGTGATGTAGCCGTCGCGCTCGAGGCGGCCGATCATCTCGTGGACCGTCGGCGCGGAGAGCTGCATCGCGCGCGCCATGTTCGCCCCGGTCAGCGGGAGCTTGGCCTCCTGCAGCCAGAACAGCGTCTGCAGGTACTCCTCCTCGGCGACGGTGGCCTGGTCGGTTGCCATGGACGAACGATGCTACCTCCCCGGGCCGCCCCTCCGAGACCGCCGGGACTAGCATCGCCCGGACGTGCAGATCGGATCTGGCACCCGCGCGGTCGTGACCGGCGCCTCGCGCGGGATCGGGCGCGCGGTCGCCGAGGCGCTCGCCGCGCGCGGCGCGACCGTCGGGCTCGCCGCCCGCTCGGCGCCCGACCTGGCGGCGCTCGCCGCGCAGCTGCCGGGCTCGCACGAGGTGCTCGTCTGCGACGTCGCCCTGCCGGCCTCGATCGCGACGGCGATCGAGGACTTCGTCGCGACGGCGGGCGGGCTGGACCTCCTCGTCGCGAACGCCGGCATCGCGCACTACGAGCCGATCGCGACGCAGAGCCTGCAGAAGATCGAGGACATGACGAGCGTCAACTGGCTCGGGACGGTCTACACCGTCAAGGCCGCGCTCCCCTTCCTCCTGGACAGCGGCGCCGGACACATCGTCGTCATGTCCTCCGGCGCGGGGCTGCGCGGGTTTCCCGGCGCCGCCGCCTACAGCGCGACGAAGGCCGCCCAGCGGATGTTCGCCGAGGCGCTGCGCCACGAGCTCGCCGGGACCGGGGTGTCCGTGACGACGGTCTACCCCGGCGAGATCCGCACGTCGCTGCACGACCACGAGCGCTCGAGGATGCCGGAGTGGTACCGCGGCGGGCCGGACGCGGCGTCGCCGCAGGCGCTGGCCGAGCTCGTCGTCGGCGCCGTCGAGCGCGACAGCCGCACGCTGCACTACCGCCGCCTCGTCAAGGGCATGGGGATCCTCAACGGCGTCTCGCCGCGCGCGGCCGACCGCGTGCTGCGCCGGCTGCGGGGCCCGACCGCGGCGCCGCGGCGCGACTGAGTCTCAGGCGACGGTGCGACCGCGGCCGTCGCGCTTGGCGCGATAGAGCGCGCGGTCGGCGGCGCCGACGAGCTGCTCGGCGGACATCGGGGCCGCCCAGCCCGTCGCCCCGGCCGAGACCGTGAGGCCGTGCGGCATGTCCGCGCCCAGGCGGTCGGCGATCTCGCGCGCGGCGTCGACGTCGCAGCCGGGCAGCACGAGGCCGAACTCCTCGCCGCCGATCCGCGCGAGGAGGTCGATGTCGCGGATGTGATCGCTCCAGCGCCGGCCGATCTCCCGCAGCGCGTCGTCGCCCGCGGGGTGGCCGTTGCGATCGTTGAAGGCCTTGAAGTAGTCGATGTCCAGGAGGACGACCGACAGGTCGTGGCCGAGCCGCTGGGCGTGGCGCAGCGCGCTGGCGAGGCCCTCCTCCCAGGCCCGGCGGTTGGCGAGCTGCGTCAGCGCATCCGTGCGCGATTCGATCGCGAGCCGGCGGACGAGGTCGCGCCGGTCGAGCTCATTGCCGACGAGCAGGGCGATGTCCGCGAGCGCCTCGAGCTGGGGCAGCTCCCAGGCGCGGGGCCGGGAGTCGATCGCGCAGAGGCTCCCGAGCACGTCGCCGCTGGGCGCGACGATGGGAAAGCCGGCGTAGGCGACGACGTCGAGGTCGGCGATCGCGAGGTTCGTGCGCAGCACCGGGTCGACGCGCGCGTCCTCGATGACGAGCGGGGCGGCGTTGGCGACGACGTGCTGGCAGAAGGAGTGCGACAGCGGCGTCTCGCGGGCGTCGGCCCAGGGCTGGGCGATGCCGCAGAGGCCGGCGAAGTGCTGTGCCTCGCCGGAGATGACCGAGACGAGCGCCGTCGGCGTCCCCGCGACGCGGGCGGCGAGCCGCGCGAAGCGATCGAAGACCGGCTCGGGCGCGCCGTCGAGCAGCCCCGCGGTCCGCAGCGCCGCGACGCGCACCCGATCGGTGACGGCCGCGTGCAGGCGGGTGCTCGAGGCGACCGGCGGCTGGTGCAGATCGATGTCCATGGGCGTCACTCCCGGTATCGGTGCAACTGCGCCCGGGCTTGAGCGCGCTACCGGCCCGGCGCCCGGCGCCGCGGCGGCTCGGTCCGCAGGATCTCGGCGAGCGCGTCCAGGCGCCGCTCGGCGAACCGCACGAACTCGCGCGTCGCCGGCGAGAGCTGCGCGCCCCTGCGCCAGGTGAAGGCGAACGTCTCGTAGATCGGCTCGGAGAACGGCACCCAGCCGACCCGGCTGGAGGCCAGGCGGCCGAGCATCCCGCGCGGGGCGATCGTGTCGCCGAGCCCGCGCGCGACGAGCTCGAGCGCGACCTCGACGTCCTCGACGTCGATCTGCGGCTCGATCGTCACGCCCGCGCGCTGGGCGAGCTCGCGCAGCTGGCGGCGCGTCGGGTCCTCGCTGCCCCAGCTCGCCTCCGAGAGGATGAGCGGCGCATCGGCCAGGCGCGTGATCGTCATCCCGCGCGCCACGCGCTCGGGGTCGGCCGAGACGTAGAGGATCTCGTCGCGCATCGCGGGGCGCACGGCGAGCCCGCGGTCGTCGATCGGCAGGACGACGAGCCCGGCCTCGAGCGTCCCGGCCTGGATCGCCTCGACGGTCTCCGACGAGTTCTGGCCGACGATCCGCACGCGGACGGCGGGATGGCTGCGGCGGAAGTCCTCGACGAGGTCGGTGCCGAGGTACGAGCGCGCGGTGCCGAAGGTGCCGAACGCGGCGGTCCCGCCGCGCAGCTCGCGGACGGCGCCGACCGACGCCCGCCCCGCCTCGACGGCGGCGAGGGCGGCCTCGGCGTGCGGGCGCAGCGCCCGCCCCGCCTCGGTCGGGACGAGCCCGCGCCCGAGGCGCTGGAAGAGCTTGACGCCGAGCTCGGCCTCCAGGCGGCGGACCTGCTCGGAGAGCGACGGCTGGGCGAGGTGCAGCGTCTCGGCGGCGGCGCTGAAGGAGCCGTGCTCGAAGGCCGCCAGGACGTATTGCAGCTGCTGGAGTGTCATAGGCTCCGCCTTGAGGTTCTGAAGTCAATCAAGGCTACCGCTAGAGCGCACAAACGCCGATGATGATCCCATGCTCCTCGCCACCTCACTTCTTGCCTTCGGGATCTTCGAGGCGCTCGCCCTCCGCTACGGCGCCGAATCGCGCCCCGGCTTCGACGAGCGCCCCGAGCGTGACCGCCGCTGAACGACGCCGCGGCGTCGCGCTGTGCGTCGTCTCCGCCTGCGGGTTCGGGCTCATGGCGATCTTCGCCAAGGAGGCCTACGCCGCGGGCCTCGGCGTCACGTCGCTGCTCGCCGCCCGCTTCGTCGTCGCCGCCGCGGTCTTCTGGGCCATCGTCGCCGCGCGCCCCGCGGTCGCGCGCCCGCCGCTGCGGCTCGCCGGCGCCTGCCTGGCCCTCGGCGGGGCGGGCTACGCCGCCCAGGCCGGCTTGTTCTTCAGCGCGCTGCGGCACATCGACGCGTCGCTGACCTCGCTGCTGCTCTACACGTACCCCGCGCTCGTCTTCTGCGTGGCCGTCGCGCTGGGCCGTGAGCACTTCACGCCGTGGAAGGCCGCCGCGCTCGTGCTCGCGAGCGGCGGAGCGGCGCTCGTGCTGCTCGGCGGCGGCACCGGCGGCCTCGAGGCGACGGGCGTCCTGCTCGCGCTCGGCGCCGCGCTGAGCTACACGACGTACATCCTCGTCGCCGACGGCATCGTCGGGCGCGTGGACCCGTTCCTGCTCGGCGCGCTCGTCACGACGGGCGCCGCCGCGACGTTCCTCGTCGCCGGGGCCGCGGGCGGCGCGCTGCACTTCACCGGCGGCGGCTGGATCTGGATCGCGGCGATCGCGGTCGTCTCGACGGTGCTGCCGATCGTGACGTTCGTGCTCGGGATGAAGAGCGTCGGCGCAGCGACGGCGTCGATCGTGTCGACGGTCGAGCCGGTCGTCACCGTGACGCTCGCCGTCCTGCTGTTCGGCGAGGGGCTCGGGCCGCTGCAGGTCCTCGGCGGGGTGCTCGTGCTGGCGGCCGTCGTCGCGCTGCAGGCGCGCGGGTTGTCTACCGTAGGACGCCGTGTCCCTCCCGATCACGCCACCGCTCTCGCCGCAGCTCGCACGCCCGCGGGCGAAGCTGCCTGACGGCGACGGCTGGGCCTACGAGCCCAAGTGGGACGGCTTCCGCGCGATCGCCTTCGTCGACGGTGACGAGACCTACCTGCAGTCGCGCAACGGCAAGCCGCTGTCGCGCTACTTCCCGGAGGTGACGTTCCCGGCCGGTCGCTACGTCGTCGACGGCGAGATCGTCGCGTCCTCGTTCGACACGCTCGGCCAGCGCATCCACCCGGCGGCGTCGCGGATCGAGCGGCTGTCGATCGAGACGCCGGCGCGCTTCGTCGCCTTCGACGTCCTGGCGCTCGGCGACGACGTCCTGCTCGAGCGCTCCTACGAGGACCGCCGCGCGATCCTCGAGACGATCGAGGGCATCGAGCTGACGCCCGTCGTGCGGACGGCCGCCGAGGCCGAGCCGTGGCTGCGCGACGAGGAGGGCGTCATCGCCAAGGAGCTCGCCTGCCCGTACCTCCCGGGCGAGCGCAAGGGCATGGTGAAGGTCAAGCGCGTGCGCACGATCGACGCCGTCGTCATGGGCTGGCGCCCGGGCAAGGAGGAGGGCACCGTCGGGGCGATCATCCTCGGCCTCTACGGCGCCGACGGCCGCATCCGCGAGGTCGGGCACTCCAGCGGCTTCACGGCCAAGCGCAAGCGCGAGCTCGTCACGGAGCTGGCGCCGTATGAGACCGGCGAGCGCGGCAGCGGCGAGGCCTCGCGCTGGACGCACGGCCGCGAGCTCGAATGGGTCGCGCTGCGCCCCGAGCTCGTCGTCGAGGTGACGTTCGACCACGTCAGCGACGGCCGCATCCGCCACGGCACGAAGGTCGTGCGCTGGCGCGACGACAAGCCGCCGGCGGAGTGCCGCCTCGACCAGCTCGATCAGTAGGCGCGGGAAGTCTGGGGTGGGTCCCTAGTGCGCTGCGCGCGCGGCTGGGAGAGGATGCGCGCGACGCACGGATCGCACCCGTCTCCCCCACTCACTGTGGTTCGGGCGCTTCACGGTTGGAGCACGGATCTTCCCCCGCTCATCGGGCGCACCCCACCTACCGGCATCGCTTCCGCCGGGGGTGGGGTCCGATGACGCGCTCTCACGGCCGGGTCGCCGTGACGAGCGCGACCCCGTGACGCTCTCGTGAGGGCGCACCGAGCTCCCAGGTGAGCCGGTCGATGCGCCCGGCGCGCAGCGACGTCTGCACGGTCCAGCCGCGCAGCAGCTCGGCGAGACCGGCCTCGTCGTAGACGCGCTGGAAGTCGTCGACGGATCGTTCGGCCGCGAACGGCACCGTGAGGACGAGCAGACCGCCGGGGCGCACGAGCTCGCGCAGGGTCGCGAGCGCCGCGAGGTCGAGCCGCTCGTCGGCGCCGCCGACGCCGTCGAGAGGACGGGCGCCGGTGTTCGTCACCGGCGCTTCGCCGATCGACGACGCGCTGTCGTAGTGCTCGAGGCCGAAGTGCTCGACCGCGCTGAGGACGACGGCGGCGTCGAAGGGCTCGCCGTCCGCGGGCAGCTCGTCGAGGCGGCAGGCGGCGTGTGTGAGGTTCGCGTGCGCGAGCGGGTGGGGGCGCGGGTCGACGATCGTCACGTCGTGGCCGAGCGTCGCGAGCGACAGGCCGACGGTGCTCTCGCTGCCGCCGACGTCGAGGATCCGGGCCCGCCGGCCCGCGTCGAAGGCGCGCGCGATCGCCCCGAAGACGAACGGCTGCTCGACGATGCGCTCGTTGACGAGCAGGACGTCCATCGCGCCGGGCTCGTGGTGGACGGGGACCGGCGGGTTGAACCACAGCCCCGCCTGCGAGGCGTAGCCGTCGGGACCCGTCGCCCAGTTGAGGTAGGCGGCATGGGCGGCGTCGAGCTGCGCGAGCTCGCCGCCGGGCTGGGGGACGTCACGCCAGCCGAGGCCGGCGAGCATGTCGCGGCCCATGCGGTCGAGGTCGTCGAGGCGGTCGTGGATCGTCGGGCGGCTGAGGCCCTCGCTGCCGAGGCGGGCGTCGATCTCGTGGACCGTCATGTCGACGCGCGGGTCCAGCGCGCGCCGCAGCGGCCAGCCGAGCAGGCGCTTGAGGGTGGCGGCCGCTGCCGGGCTCGAGCGGCGCTTCTCGCGCGCGCCGGAGTCGACGGTCGTGTACTCCTTCGCGGCCATGGACCAGAGCATGCCAGTCCTCGTCGCTCCCACAGCCTTCTGCAACGACCTTCGCGCACCCGTCGTCGCAGCGGCGATCGGGCGCGGCCTGGAGCGCGCGGGCTGCCCACCGCCCGATCTGTGCCCGCTGTCGGGCGGCGGCCCCGGGACGATCGAGCTCCTGCTGCCGGTGCTCGGCGGCGAGACCGGCGACGGCTTCGCGCTCATCGAGGACGGCGCGACGGCGCTCGCCGAGCCGGCCGGCGACGACGTCGC
>Ga0310810_10006210_pt1 | contig 13470 bp, 15 predicted proteins | sample NCmetagenome_FD_207641 | JGI IMG/M metagenome (GOLD analysis project Ga0310810, IMG submission 207641) | Soil microbial communities from experimental microcosm in Duke University, North Carolina, United States - NC | ecosystem: Engineered > Artificial ecosystem > Soil microcosm > Unclassified ... | reverse complement strand
CGCCGCCGAACTTCTTCGCCAGCACGTGCGTCATCGCCGCCGTCAGCGTCGTCTTGCCATGATCCACGTGCCCGATCGTGCCCACGTTCACGTGGGGCTTGGTGCGCTCGAATTTAGCTTTTGCCATGGATGAGTCCTACTTCTTTTCCTTGTCGTCCTTGTGAATGATCGTGTCCGCGATGTTCTTCGGCGCCTCGGCGTAGTGCTTGAATTCCATGGTGTACGTCGCGCGCCCTTGCGTGAGCGAGCGCAACTGCGTCGAGTAGCCGAACATCTCGTTCAACGGCACCTCGGCCTTGATCGCCTTGCTGCCCGGCAGATCTTCCATGCCCTGTATTACGCCACGTCGTCCGGATAGGTCCCCGATCACATCGCCCATCTTTTCCTCGGGTGTCTCGACTTCGACCGCCATGATCGGCTCGAGCAGTGTCGGGCTGCCGGCTCGCATGCCATCCTTGAACGCGAAGATCGCCGCCATCTTGAAGGCGTTCTCGTTGGAGTCCACCTCGTGGTACGAACCGTCGGTCAGGGTGGCCTTGACGTCGACCACTGGATAGCCGGCGAGCACGCCTTCGTTGATCGCTTCGTCCACACCCTTTTTCACTGCCGGGATGAATTCCTTCGGCACCCGGCCGCCCTTGATGGCGTCGACGAATTCGTTGCCCTTGCCAGGCTGCGGCTCGAGCTTCAGCCACACATGGCCGTACTGGCCGCGGCCGCCCGACTGCTTGACGAACTTTCCTTCCATCTCGATCACCCGCTTGAACGTCTCGCGGTAGGCCACCTGCGGCTTGCCGACCGAGGCTTCGACGCCGAACTCCCGCTTCATGCGGTCGACGATGATCTCCAGGTGCAGCTCGCCCATGCCGGAAATGATGGTCTGGCCCGACTCCTCGTCGGTGCGCACGCGGAACGAGGGGTCTTCCTGCGCGAGGCGCCCCAGCGCCACGCCCATCTTCTCTTGGTCGGCCTTGGTCTTCGGCTCGACGGCCTGCGAGATGACGGGCTCCGGGAACACCATCCGCTCGAGCGTGATCGACTTCTTTACCTCGCTGATGGTCTCGCCGGTGATGACGTCCCTAAGGCCCACCACCGCGGCGATGTCGCCGGCGCGTACTTCCTTGATTTCCTCGCGCTCGTTGGCGTGCATCTGCAGCAGGCGCCCGATGCGCTCCTTGCGGCCCTTCATGGAGGTGAGCACCGTGTCGCCGGAGTTGAGCACGCCCGAATAGACGCGGATGAACGTGAGCTGACCGACGAAGGGGTCGGTCATGATCTTGAACGCGAGCGCGGCGAACGGCTCGTCGTCGCCTGGCTTGCGCGTGTCCGGCTCGCCCTTCTCGTTCTCCCCCTTCACCGGCGGGATGTCGATCGGCGAAGGCAGGTAGTCGATGACCGCATCGAGCATCGCCTGCACGCCTTTGTTCTTGAACGCCGTGCCGCACAGCATCGGCACGATTTCGTTCGCGATCGTGCGCAGGCGCAAGCCGCGCTTGATCTCCTCGACCGAGAGCTCGCCCGACTCGAGGTATTTGTTCATCAACTCTTCGTTCGCCTCGGCCGCGGCCTCGACCATCTTGCCGTGCCATTCCTTGGCCTCATCCATGAACTCGGCCGGAATCGGCTTCTTCTCGAACTTCATGCCCTGGGAAGCTTCATCCCAGTAGATCGCCTGCAGGGTGACGAGGTCGATCACGCCCTGGAACTTGTCTTCCAGGCCGATCGGGATCTGGATCGGCACCGGGTTGCCCTTCAGTCTCGCGCGGATGTGCTCGTAGGACTTGAAGAACGTCGCACCGACGCGGTCCATCTTGTTGATGAACGCAAGGCGCGGCACGCGGTACTTGTTCGCCTGGCGCCACACCGTCTCGGACTGCGGCTGCACGCCGGCTACCGCGTCGTACACCATGCACGCGCCGTCGAGCACGCGCATCGAGCGCTCGACTTCGATCGTGAAGTCGACGTGCCCAGGCGTGTCGATGATGTTGATGCGGTGCTCGGGATAGGAAAGGTCCATCCCTTTCCAGAAGCACGTGGTGGCGGCCGACGTGATGGTGATGCCGCGCTCCTGCTCCTGCTCCATCCAGTCCATTGTCGCCGCGCCGTCATGCACCTCGCCGATCTTGTGGTTGACGCCGGTATAGAAAAGGATGCGCTCGGTCGTTGTCGTCTTCCCGGCGTCGATATGCGCCGAGATTCCGATGTTCCGATAACGTTCGATGGGGGTTTTGCGTGCCACGGCCATTTAGAACCTGTAGTGGGAGAAGGCCTTGTTAGCTTCAGCCATACGATGGACCTCTTCCCGCTTCTTCATCGCACCGCCACGACCTTCGGCCGCCTCCTGGAGCTCGCCTGCGAGGCGAACCATCATCGATTTTTCGCCGCGCTTCTGCGCTGCCTCGCGAATCCAGCGCATGGCGAGCGCCACGCGACGCACCGGGCGCACTTCGACCGGTACCTGGTAGTTCGCGCCGCCCACCCTTCGACTTTTTACTTCGACGACCGGCTTCACGTTCTGCACCGCCTGCGAGAACACTTCGATCGGGTCCTTGCCCGACTTTGTCTTGATGGTGTCGAGCGCGCCGTAGATGATCCGCTCGGCAACCGACTTCTTGCCGCGCGTCATCAGCACGTTGACGAACTTCGCGACCTCGACGTTATTGAACTTCGGATCGGGAAGGATCTCCCGCTTCGGTACTTCTCTGCGACGCGGCATGTTCTTTACCCTGCCTTGGGCGCCTTGGCGCCATATTTGGAGCGTGCCTGTTTGCGGTCCTTCACGCCTTGCGTGTCGAGCGAGCCGCGCACGATGTGGTAGCGCACGCCCGGCAGGTCCTTCACGCGACCGCCGCGGATCAGCACCACCGAGTGCTCCTGCAGGTTGTGGCCTTCACCACCGATGTAGCCGATCACCTCGAAGCCGTTGGTGAGGCGTACTTTCGCGACTTTCCGAAGCGCGGAGTTCGGCTTTTTGGGCGTCGTCGTGTAGACGCGCGTGCATACGCCGCGCTTTTGCGGCGAGCCCGCTAGTGCCGGCACTTTCGACTTGGGACGCTTCGCGGCGCGTCCCTGCCGCACTAACTGATTGACGGTAGGCATGTTTTTGCGAGTCCAGAAACGAACCGGGCAGCCACGATTAAACTTCCGTAGCCGCCCCGGGGCTAAAAAAGAGGCCGGATTATAAAGAGGAAATTACCCGGCCGCAAGGAAGGCACTGCTTTGGAATTCAGGCCGGTTTCGGCTCTTTCACAAAACCGAATCGGCCTTGAATTTCCGAGCTCTTGATGCGCTGCAGCGAAGAGGCTGTCTCCGCGAATCGAGCAAGGTCCCGATCGTCGAGCAGGGCGACGGTGCCCTCGCCCTCCATTAATACCGATCCTTCGTCGTCGAGGTAGGTCTCGCGAGCCGCAAACGGCCGCTCACGATGGTCGCGCAACGCGTCGCCGTCGTAGTGGACGACGAGCGGCGTGTAGTCGAGCGTCACATAGACGCGTTGCGGGCCGTTCTGGAAATACCAGCGGCCCTCGCCGTCGCTTTCATAGTTGCGGGAGATAAAGTCACGCAGCGCCTGGTTCGCGATGCGCTCGCCCTTGATGCGCCAATTGCCGCGCCGATCGAGCGCGAGCCAGCCGTAGACGGCGGGCACGTTCGGCCATTTCGCCATCGCCTGGGCAACGATCGCGTCCATCGACCTAGAGCTTCAGCGAGTCGATCGCGTGCGGCTGGTAAATACCAAAGCCCTGGGCGTAGGCCACGCCCATCGCTTTCAAGCGTGCCAGCACATCCTGGTCTTCGACGCACTCGGCAACGACGGAGTAACCCAGCAATGCGCCCGCTCGCACCATCGCATTCAACTTGTGGCGCGCCGTATCGCTCGTCAGCACCTTGCGGCACACGCTGCCGTCGGCCTTGACGAACTTCACGCCGAGCTCGCGCACGGGCATGAACGACACCGCGCGGTTGCCGAAGCCGTCGAGGAGAATTTGTCCGCCGAGGGCGCGATACGCATCGCTGAAGCGCTTGCAGGCGCCGAGTCGCATGAGCGCGTCGCTCTCGTCGATCTCGAAAAGGAGCTTTTCGGCCGGCACCTGGTTGGTGCTGAGCTGCGCGGTGACGAAGCGCGGGAAATCCTCGTCGTCGAGCGTCTGGCCAGAAAGGTTCACGGTAAAGCGCGGCACGCGCGAGCCTTGCGCGAGCCGCTTGATGGTGTGACGCACAACCCAGCGATCGAGCTGCGGCATCATCTTGTAGTGCTCGAATACGGGGAGGAATTCGCCGGGCGGCAGCAAGGCGCGCTCTTCTTCGCGCAGGCGCACGAGCACTTCGGCCATCGGATAGCGCTCGTCGCCGGCGAACTGCACGATCGGCTGGCAGAAGAGCGCGAACTCGTCGCGCTCGACGGCATCCCGCAGGCGCTTGACCGGATCGCTCCAGCCGGCGAGCTCCGAATCGACGCTTTCGAGTTGCGGGTCTTCCATGGCGCCGATTCTAGCCAGCGCATTTGACCGCGCTAACATCGCTTGCAGAACCGCACGAACTCCACAGAACGATAAACGCCTGGCCACCGCCAAGATCGAGCTGAATCACAAGGTCCACGTCCTCACCCGCAAGGAGGATCTCGACAGCGTGCGCATGGCGGGCAAGGTCGTCGTGGTCATCGACGTGCTGTTCGCCACCACCACCATGGTGGCGGCGCTCGCGCACGGTGCGCTCGAGATCATTCCCGTGCTCGACGAGGCGGCCGCGCGCGCTGAAGACCTGCGTCGTGGAGCGGGCAGCTGCGTGCTCGCCGGCGAGCTTTACGCCGAGACGCTGCCCGGATTCGTCCATCCCGCGCCGCTCGCGCTGATTGAGCACGGCATCAAAGGACGCACCGTCGTGTACTCGACAACCAACGGTACGGTGGCCATGTCGCTTGCCTCCGGCGCCCGCCGCATCTACTGCGGCGCGCTTATCAACGCGACGAGCGTTGTTGAACACATCATGCGCGAGCACGCCGGCGAAACGGTGCTCCTCGTCTGCTCCGGATCGGGCGGCAACTTTAACTTCGAGGATTTCCACGGCGCCGGCTGCTTCGTCGAGCGTTTTGCCGAACGCCTCGGCCCCGCGGGAGATATCTCGGATGCCGCACGAGCAGCTCGCACCGTCTATCGCAATTCACTGCTGCCGCAGGCGCTGCTCGAGTGCCGGCTCGGCCGCATGATGACTGCGCGCGGTCTGCGCCACGAGGTCGAATTCTCGTGCCGCACCGATGCTTTTCCGGTCGTCCCCGTGCTCGAAGACGGTCGCCTGAGACTGGTCTAGGTTCGCTCGAGTTCAGCGCTTACCGCGAGGTGGTCCGAGAGCATGGACCAGGGCTTGCCTCGATGCACCTGTGACGCGACCACCTTGAAGCCGCGCACGTAGATCCGGTCGAGACGCAGCACCGGCATCATCGCCGGGAACGTGCGCGCCGCCCTACCAAATCGCGCGAGCGAAACCTCGGTCATTCCCAGCCGTCGCTCGAGGATTGATGACGCACGATGCCGCCAGTCGTTGAAGTCGCCCGCGACGATGATCGGCAGGTCGCGCGAGGCGAGCTCCTCCAGCCGTCCGGAAATCGCTTCGAGCTGGCGGCTGCGTCCGCGTTCGTGGAGCGACAGGTGCACGCACACGCAGTGCAGGTTGCGTCGCCAGCCAGGTACCGGAACCACGCTGTGCAGGAGTCCGCGTCGCTCGTAGCGGTGGTCGGACACATCCTCGTTCTCGAAGGATAGAAACCCGAAGCGCGACAGGATCGCGTTGCCGTGATGGCCATGATCGTAGACCGCGTTGCAACCGTAGACGTGATCCCAGCGGTCGCCGGCCAGAAACGCGTGCTGCGGCTCGACGGGCGCGCTGGCGAAGCGCATGGCGAAGCGCTGGTTGAGGCCCTGCACTTCCTGCAGGAAAACGAGATCGGGGTCGAGCTCCTGCAGGCCTTCGCGCAGATCATGGATCACCATCCGCCGGTTGAAGTGCGACAGGCCCTTGTGGATGTTCAGGGTGACGACCCGGATGCGTTCCTTCTTCATTGCTCGCCCAGCATCAATATGGCATCGCGGTTCGACCACGAGAAGCATCTCGCCGCCGCCTCGCGCAACGGCAGCCATTCAAAGGCGGTGTGCTCTTCACGCGCCAGCGTCACCGGCACGCGCGCGGCCAGCTCGAGCGCAAACACGTTCTCCACATTGTGGATCACGCCGGGGGCAAATCGATTGCGCCATTGCTTATAGATCTCGAATGTATAGATGACGTTCCAGCGCTCCAGCCGTCCGCCGTCGATGCCGGTTTCCTCAAGTACTTCCCGCGCCGCCGCGCGCTCGAGCGGCTCATCCATTGTGTCCAACGATCCCGTTACCGATTGCCAGTAGCCCGGACGCAAAGCACGTTCCATCAGGAGCACCTCGCGCTGCACCGTATGGACCACCACCATCACTGAGATCGGTAGCTTGTGGCTCATCGCTCGCGGTAAAGGTCCGGCAGCGCTAGGCTTTTCCCGCTATCCAGAAATACGGCGAAGAAGGGCCTTCCGCGCCCCGCCCAATATTCGGCGGTGGTGCGCAGCACGTCGACCAGGATGCCAAAGTCCTCTCCCGCGGGAAACGTGCGAAAGATGACGACATGCCCGTCCCCTTTGCGCCACGACAGGTCGCCGAGCACATCCTCCAGCGCATCCCAGTTGCGGCCAAACCAGTCGGGAAACGCGAGCGCCCGCGCCAGGCTGTCGAACAGATTGTGCTTCGCATCCACGGCGACGACGTCCAGCTTCGCGCCGCGCGTAGCGTCCAGGATGTCCTTCTCTTGTCGGGTTCGATAGACACCGGAGCGGGAAGGATCGGACAAGCGCTCGAGCAGCTTGCTCACCGAATCACCCGCTTGAACGTACGGTAGTGGTCATCCGTGTAGTAGAGCTCACCCTCTCGCCCGGAAATGATGCGCCGCGCGCCGCGATCTCGCGCCCCCGGCGTTTTCACCGTGTACTCGTGATAGTAGCCGCGCGCCTTCTTGGGCAGCTGACCTTCGCGATTATTGAAGACGATGCCATCGCGCGAGTAGGGAAACGGACCGCCGGCCTTGACGAGCGCAATCGTCTGCCGCGCCTCGGGCGGCAGCAATTTCACCTCGATGTCGCTCGAGAAGCCAAGCGCCGCGCTGCATACGAGCAGCAGTGCGGCGACGAATGCGCGCATCAGCCTTTCGGCGTTTCGCGTAGCCGGATGCCGAGCTCGCGCAGCTGTTTCTCCTGCACTTCGGTCGGCGCACCGGTGAGGAGGTCCTGGCCGCGCTGCGTCTTCGGGAACGCGATCACGTCGCGAATCGCGGCCGCGCCCGCCATCAGCGTCACCATGCGATCGAATCCAAAGGCGATGCCGCCGTGCGGCGGCGCGCCGTATTGCAACGCGTCGAGCAGAAATCCGAACTTCGCACGCTGCTCTTCCGCAGTGATCTTCAGCGCTGCAAAGACTTTTTGCTGAACCGCCGGTCGGTGGATGCGTACGGATCCGCCGCCGATTTCCCAGCCATTCAACACCATGTCGTAGGCCTTGGCGTACGCCTGCCCGGGATTGTTCTCGAGATACTTCTCGTGTCCGTCCTTGGGGCTGGTGAACGGATGGTGCCGCGCCTTCCATTGTTTCGAGTCGGCATCGAACTCGAACATCGGGAAGTCGATCACCCACAACGGCCGCCAGCCTTCTTCGGCAAGGCCGCGATCGTGGCCGATCTTGTCGCGCATCGCGCCCATGTAGGCGTCGACCGACGTGGCATCGCCGGCGCCGAAGAAAACGACGTCTCCGTTCGCGGCGTTGGTGCGAGCGAGAATGCTTTCCAGCGCCTTCGCGTGCAGGTTCTTCACGATCGGCGACTGCAGGCCTTCGGGCACCTTTGCGCGATCGTTGACCTTGATCCACGCCAGGCCTTTGGCGCCGAGCGTTTTGGCGAATTCGCCGTAGCCGTCGAGCTCGCTGCGCGTGAATGCGCCACCTCCAGGTACGCGAAGCGCGCAGACTCGACCGCCCTCGGCGTTCGCCGGCCCCGAAAACACCTTGAATTCCACGTCACGCACCACGTCCGTGAGCTCGGTGAGCTTGAGGGGCACGCGCAGGTCGGGCTTGTCGACCCCGTAATCGCGCATGACTTCGTCGTACGTGAGCACCGGGAACGGCGCCGGCAGCTCGATGCCTGCCGCCTCGCGAAACACGTGCCTCACGAGCTCTTCCATCAGACGGCGGATGTCCTCCTCGGCCAGGAAGGAGGTTTCGATGTCGATCTGCGTGAACTCGGGCTGGCGATCGGCGCGCAGGTCCTCGTCGCGGAAACATTTGACGATCTGGTAGTACCGATCGAAACCCGCAACCATAAGAAGCTGCTTGAAGAGCTGGGGCGACTGCGGCAACGCATAGAACTGCCCCGGATGCAGCCGCGAAGGCACCAGGAATTCGCGTGCGCCTTCGGGTGTCGACTTGTAGAGCACCGGCGTCTCGATATCGACGAAGCCGTGCTGGTCCAGGAACTTGCGCACCGACATCGCGGCGCGGTGACGCAGGCGCAAATTACGCTGCATGGGCTCGCGCCGCAGATCGAGCACTCGGTGCTCGAGGCGCGTGTTCTCGTTCAGGTTGTCGTCGTCGAGCTGGAAAGGCAGTGGCGCCGAAGGATTGAGGATCTCGAGCTCCTCGACGACAACCTCCACTTCACCAGTGCGTAGCTTCGGATTGATCGTGCCTTCGATGCGACGGCGTACTTTTCCAGTGACGCGGAGGACGAACTGATTGCGCACCGTTTCGGCGACCGAGAACACGGGTTTGCGATCGGGATGACAAACCACCTGCGCGAGGCCTTCGCGATCGACGAGGTCGATGAAGATCACGCCGCCGTGGTCGCGCGGGCGGTTGGCCCAGCCGCAGAGCGTCACCGTGCGATCGATGAGAGCGGCCGAGAGCTCGCCGCAATAGTGGGTGCGCATCATTGCCTGGGCAAAGGCGGCACCACGCCCATCGAGATGATGTACTTCAGCGCCTGGTCGACGCTCATGTCGAGCTCGATGACGTCGGCACGCTTGACGATAACGAAATAGCCGCCGGTCGGGTTTGGTGTCGTCGGCACGTAGACGCTCACGCAGTCGGCGGGCAGGTGCTTTTCCACGCCGCCGCCGGGCGTGCCGGTGAGAAAGGCGATGGTCCACATGCCCGGATGCGGCCACTGCACGAGCAGCGCCTTGCGGAACGCGTCGCCGCTCGACGAGAAAAGCGTGTCGGAGATCTGCTTGACGCTCGAGTAGATCGAATTGACGACCGGGATCTTCTGCAGCACGTCGTGCCAGAACTGGACGAGTTGCGCGCCGACGAAGTTGGTCGCGAGCACACCGGTGAGAAAGATGATGACGATGGTGAGGATCGCGCCAAGGCCCGGGATATGAACGCCCAGCCAATGCTCGGTCTGGAATGACTCGGGCAAGAGCAGCAGCGACCCGTCCAGCGTGTCGAAGATCACCTTCAACACCCAGAGCGTGATGATCAGCGGGATCCAGATGAGGAGTCCCGTGATCAGGTACTTCTTGAAGGCTCCGGAGGCGAAAAGCTTTTTCACGGCTCGAGAAATAAAAAAGCCCGGATGCTTGCCGGGCCGGTCAGTTTACTGAAAGCGCGGGCTACGCCGCGGCCTTCGATTCGGTCTTCTTTTCCGGCTTCGCGTCCGACTTGGTATCGGACTTCGAATCGGTCTTACCGTCGGTGGTAGAAGCGGTCTTCTTGTCGGCGGGCTTCTTGGCGCTGCCTTTGAAATCGGTCGCGTACCAGCCCGTTCCCTTCAACTGAAAGCCTGCGGCGGACAACTGCTTCTGGTATTTCGCCTTGCCGCAGGCTGGGCACTTGGTGAGCGGCTTGTCCGAGACCTTTTGCAGGTGCTCATCCTGGTGTCCACACGCGGCGCAGCGATATTCGTAGATCGGCATAGAAACGCCATTATATCGCTGATTCAGAAAGGAATGTCGTCCTCCATGTCATCGAACTTTCCGGCCGGTTTCTTCGCCGCCGATGCGCCCGCACTCGCATTTCCACCCCGCGGCTCGGCGCTCTTCATCGGCTCGCCGCGCGGCTCGCCCGAACCCGCGCGCGAGCCGAGCATCTGCATCGTGTCGCCCACGATTTCGGTGCTGTAACGATCCTGGCCTTCCTTGTCCTGCCACTTCCGAGTGCGGATACGACCCTCGACGTAGACCTGCGAACCCTTCTTCAGATATTCGCCGGCGATCTGCGCCAGGCGTCCGAAGAACGCGATTCGGTGCCACTCGGTCGCCTCCTTCATCTCACCACTCGCCTTGTCCTTCCAGCGGTCGGTGGTCGCAATGCGGATGTTCGTCACGGCATCGCCGCTTGGCAGGTATTTCGTTTCAGGGTCGGCACCGAGATTGCCGACCAAGATCACCTTGTTCACTGAAGCCATAGTTCAACCCTCCCCGGTTAGCAGTTTGCGCACGCTGCCCTCGTCCCATTGCTCCGGCACGACCTTAAGGCGCGCGATGCGCTCGCGCGCGAGCACTTCGGCTTCACGCACGCCGCGCACTGCGGCGAGCGCTTCGCTCAATCCCTCGAGATTCACTCCCGATCCGATGGTAAACGTGAGACTCGAAACCTCGTTGACCGCCGCCGGCGACCGCATCCGCGACGTCGTCGCCAGCCACAACGCCGATAGTACGGCACACGCGACGTAAACGGCGGCGGCTCCCTGATGCTTGGCGAGCCAGCCGCCGAGCAGGCCACCGAAGAACAGGCCCAGGGTCTGCGTCGTGTTGTAGACGCCGATGGCCGTGCCACGCACGGTCGCGGGCGCAAGCCGGGAGATGAGCGAGGGCAGCAGCGCCTCCAAGACATTGAAGGCGATGAAGAACGCCAGCATCGCTATGGCGTAACCGGGAATCCCCGCGGCAAGTGGCAGACAGAGTTGCACCACCATTAGGAGTGCGATGGCGCCGAGAAGTACGGGCTTCGGCCTGTTGCGCCGGTCGGCATACAGGATCGGCGGGACCATGAACGCAAACGAGAGCAGCACGACCGGCAAGTAGAGCTTCCAATGCTCGGGCAGCGGCAGGCCGGCGGCGACCAGGTGGAGCGGCACCACCACGAACATCGCCATCTGGACGAGATGGAGCACGAAAATGCCGAAGTTCACGCGCAGAAGTTCCGGCGCGAGCGCAGCGCGGAGCGCGCCGCTGGCCGGCGGCGGCACGCCCGCGCGGACAGGCGCATCCGGCACGAGACCCTTCACCACCGCCATCGCGCCGAGGCAAAGCAGCCCCGTCAGCGTGAACAATCCACCCATGCCAATCGATTGATAGAGGAGCGGTGCGATGACGAGTGAAAGCGCAAATGCGAAGCCGATCGTCGCGCCGATCATCGCCATGGTTTTCGTGCGGTGCTGATCGCGTGTGAGATCGGCTGCAAGCGCCACGACCACTGACGAGATCGCACCTGCACCTTGCAGCGTGCGTCCAATGATGGCAGTCCAGATATCGGTCGCGCCGGCGGCGACGAGACTGCCGGCAGCGAAGATGAGCAGGCCAGCGTAGATGACGGGCTTTCGTCCCCAGCGATCCGAGGCCATGCCGAAGGGAATCTGCAGGATCGCCTGCGAAAGACCGTAGGCGCCCAGTGCAATGCCCACGAGCGTGAGGTTGTCGCCGCCGGCGAGCTTCGCTGCGTGCACCGCGAACACCGGCAGGATGAGGAAAAGCCCCAGCATGCGCAGCCCGAACACACCGGCGAGGCTCACGCTCGCGCGCAGTTCATCGGCGCTCATGCGTTCAGGGTTCAAGAGGGAGTGCGACGCGAAAGTGAAGCGCGTTATAGTAGCAAGTTTCGCTATCGAGGCTTGTGGACTCCATTCGCATTCGCGGCGCGCGCACGCACAATCTGAAGAATCTTTCAGTCGATCTGCCGCGCAATCGCCTCGTCGTCATCACCGGACTCTCCGGCTCCGGCAAGAGCTCGCTCGCGTTCGACACGCTTTATGCCGAGGGACAGCGGCGCTACGTCGAATCGCTCTCTGCGTACGCGCGCCAGTTCCTGCAGCTCATGGAGAAGCCGGATGTCGACCTGATCGAAGGGCTTTCGCCCGCGATCGCCATCGAGCAGAAGGCGGCGAGCCACAACCCGCGCTCGACGGTCGGCACCGTCACCGAGATCCACGATTACCTGCGCCTCCTCTTCGCGCGCGTCGGCACTCCGTATTGCCCGGATCATGGCCTCGCGCTGCAGTCGGAGACGGTCGCCGAGATGGTCGACAAGCTGCTCGCGCTGCCCGAAGACACGCGACTCATGGTGCTTGCGCCCGTGGTCACTGCGCGCAAGGGCGAGCAGGCCGACCTGTTGGAAGAGCTGCGCGCGCAAGGCTTCAGCCGTGTGCGCATCGACGGCAAAGTGCATGAGCTCGATGCCTCGCCCAAACTACGGAAGAACGTCAAGCACACGGTTGAAGTCGTCGTCGACCGGCTGCGTGCCCGCGCTGACGCCAAGCAACGCCTGAGCGAATCGCTCGAGACGGCGTTGCGTCACGCCGATGGACGCGCGATCGTGATCGAAGGCGAAGGCAAGCACGAACATCTCTTCTCCGCCAAATACGCCTGCCCCGTGCCGACCTGCGAATACGCGCTTCCGGAGCTGGAACCCCGGTTGTTCTCATTCAACAATCCCATGGGGGCCTGTCCTCGCTGCGATGGTTTGGGCTCCGTCGAGTTCTTCGACACGAAACGCATCGTGGCGCATCCAAACCTGTCGCTTGCCAGCGGCGCCATCCGTGGCTGGGACCGCCGCAACCATTTCTATTACTCGATGCTGCAGTCGCTGGCGAAGCACTTTCGTTTCGACATCGAGCAGCCGTGGGAAATGCTCGATGACCGCATCCAGAAGCTGATCCTGAACGGGTCCGGCAAGGAAGCGATCGCATTCCACTATCCGGGCGAGCGCGGCCGCGCGAGCGTCAAGGAACATCCGTTCGAAGGTGTGGTGCCGAACCTCGAGCGGCGTTACCGCGAGACCGATTCGCTCGTCGTGCGCGAGGAACTCGCGAAGCTCATCAGCCTGCAGGCGTGCCCAGACTGCGGCGGCGCTCGCCTGCGGCGCGAGGCGCGCCATGTGCGCCTCGCCGACCAGACGATCCACGACGTCTCACGGCTGCCGCTCGCGCGTACGCTCGGCTTCTTCAGCGATCTCAAGCTGCAAGGCTCGAAGGGGCAGATCGCCGAGCGCATCGTGCGCGAGATCGCGAACCGCCTCGAATTCCTGGTGAACGTCGGGCTGGACTACCTCTCGCTCGAGCGCTCGGCCGACACGCTCTCGGGCGGCGAAGGCCAGCGCATTCGCCTGGCGAGCCAGATCGGCTCGGGGCTGACCGGCGTCATGTATGTGCTGGACGAGCCCTCCATCGGCCTGCACCAGCGCGATAACGTGCGCC
>Ga0310810_10006208_pt1 | contig 13472 bp, 11 predicted proteins | sample NCmetagenome_FD_207641 | JGI IMG/M metagenome (GOLD analysis project Ga0310810, IMG submission 207641) | Soil microbial communities from experimental microcosm in Duke University, North Carolina, United States - NC | ecosystem: Engineered > Artificial ecosystem > Soil microcosm > Unclassified ... | reverse complement strand
CAGGGAATCAAGCGCCTTATCAGCTCTTTGAACGGCAACTACCGTCCGTTTGAATGGCTGTCCACGCGCGGTGTGTTCGGCCTCGACTACATCAATCGTCTGGACACCCAACTTTGCCGCTTCGGCAACTGCCCCGATCAGGGTGGAGACAGCAAGCTCGGATTCAAAATCGACAATCGCACGAACTTCTTCGCGTACACCGCCTCTGGCAGTGCTGCTGCAACGAAGCAGCTGACTGACGCGATGCTTTCGCGCACAACGTTTGGCGTTCAGTTCAGCCGCAATATTTTCGATCGCAATGGCTCTCAGGGTATTCGCATCGCCCCGGGTGCGGTAACTTCGAACTCCGGCGCCGTAAAGAATGCCGACGAATCGACCGACGAAACTCGCACGCTCGGCGCATTTGTCGAGCAGCATTTCGCATTCGCGGATCGGTTGTATGTGACTGGCGCATTGCGCTCGGATAAAAACAGCGCGGCCGGAAAGAATTTCAAGACGGTTATTTACCCGAACATCGCCGTCTCGTGGGTGCTATCGCAGGAGCCGTTCTTCCCGCACATGGGCTGGATCAACAATCTTCGCCTGCGCAGCGCTTATGGAGCATCAGGCGTGCAGCCGGGAACCACGGACGGGGTGCCGTTCTACTCCGCTACCACAGTTCGCAATGAGGCAGGCGATGCTCCGGCACTCGTCTTCAGCACACTTGGTAATGCGAACCTCAAGCCGGAGCGCTCGACCGAATTCGAGGGAGGCATCGACGGCGCGTTCTTCAGCAATCGCATCACAACCGAGTTGACCTATTACAACAAGGTATCAAAGGACGCGTTGATCAGCCGCGTTCTCCCGCCGTCACTGGGAACGGGAGCAACGGCTCGTTTCGAGAACCTCGGCGAGGTTCGTAACAAAGGTTGGGAAGCGTTGGTCGGCGCGCAGATTGTTCAGACCGATCCGTTTGCCTGGGACGCATCACTGTCTTATTCAGCTAACGACAATAAGATCGTGAGCCTTGGCGGACTGCCGCCGCTCATCAACAGCTCGACGCAGCAGAATCGCGAAGGCTATCCGCTCAACGGCTGGTGGGCACGCACTCTCACCGGGTATGCCGATGCAAATGGAGACGGCATCATCACGCTGAACGAAATCACAGTCAGCGACACTGTAACATTCATCGGATATCCGCTGCCCCGGCACGAGGCGACGTTCACCAACGGCCTCGACCTCTTTAGTCGTCGCGTGCGAGTTGGTGCGATGATCGACTACAAGGGCGGGCACAAGATGTACAACAACACCGAACGCATTCGGTGTGCGAGCCGTTTGAACTGCTCCGGCCTCATCAATCCCGATGCGTCGCTGTTTGAGCAGGCGAGAACCGTGATGGTGCGAGAGCACACCAGCAAATCCACCGGCGCGTTCATCGAGGACGGCGATTTCATTCGCTTCCGTGAGCTGAACTTCACCATCAGCGGTCCGCAGCAATGGGCCTCGAAGTTCATGGGAAGCCGCTCAATTTCCGCAACGTTCGCCGTTCGTAATCTTGGAATTCTCTGGACCAAGTACACGGGAGTCGATCCCGAAGCAATTGCAACAACAGGTGACGCCCCGTCGGAGTTCCAGGCATTTCCGCCGACGCGGTACTATTCACTCCGTCTCTCCTTCGGCTTCTAGGAGGGGCCACTCATGAGAGGACATATCAAAACAGCTTCGCGCCGAATTGTGTCGGCGGTAACGCTCAACATTGCGGCCGCAGGATGCATCGCACTCGCTGCTTGCAATCCAACTGACTCCGTTCAGGTGGTCGATCCAGATATCATCAATCCAGCTGACGCGCAGTCGGCGGCCGGGGCAAACGCAGTTCGCCTTGGAGCAATCGGCCGACTGAACGCAGCGACTAGCGGTGGCAGCTCCGGCTCGGAGGGGCTTTTCCTTCTGAGTGGTTTGCTCGCGGACGAGTGGAACAACGGTGATTCATTCATTGCACGATGGGAAGTAGACCAGCGCGCGATTACCACCCAGAACTCGTTCCTCACCGACACGGATCGTTTGCTCGCGCGTGCGCGGCTTTCAGCGACGCAGGCGATAGACCTGCTTCAAAAGTTCAATCCGCTCGGCCCTGCAGCCGACGTTGGCGAGATGTATTTCATTCGTGCATACGTCGAGAACGCTGTCGCCGAGCATTACTGCAATGGTCTGATCCTCAGCACGGTAGTCGACGGAGTGGAGCAGTATGGCTCGCCGATGTCGACAACAGAGGCTTTCAACCTGGCTCTCCTTCATGTTGACAGCGGTCTTGTTTTGGTTACCGGAAGCACTGCTAACGATGTGAAAATTCGTAGCGCGCTTGCGGTGCTCAAGGGAAGAATTCTTCTGAACCTCAACCGGCCGGCTGATGCAGCGGTCGCGGTCGCGTCTGTGCTGACGAGTGCGAGGTACTTCAATTTCCATTCGCAGACAACGAATGACAACGCGATATGGACGTACAACAACACGGCGCGTCGTTACAGCGTCAGTAGCGGCGAGGGAACGAATGGACTCGACTTCGCAACAGCGAACGATCCGCGAATTCCGGTGTGTCAGGGCGGCGATGCAGTGTGCAAGACGATTGGTGTCACGCAAACTCAGCGTGATGACAAATCTGCGTTCCCGATTTATGTGCAGCGCATCTGGCCTGCGCGCGACAACTCTGTTCCACTCACGAGTGGTGTTGAAGCGCGGCTGATCGAAGCTGAAGCCGCATTTCGTGCCGGCAATGTTGCGGGCATGATTGCGAAATTGAATCAGGCGAGAACTGAAGGTGGTGTCACAGGCCTTGCTGCAAACCTTACGGATCCTGGGACCGATGCAGCACGTGTGAATCTGATTTTCCGCGAGAGAGCGTTCTGGATGTTCTCGACCGGTCACCGTGTGGGCGACATGCGGCGTCTGATCAAGTTCTATGGTCGGCCGGCTGAGACCGTGTTCCCGACAGGCGCTTGGCACAAGGGTGGTCCGTACGGAACGGATGTCAACTTCCCTGTCCCACAGGCGGAAGAGAACAATCCGAACCTCGTGAAGGGCCAGAACTGCACCGATCGAGCTGCGTAGCAAAACCAATACGCTGGAAAACAAAAAGCCCGTCCGAAAGGACGGGCTTTTTGTTTTCATGGCGGGGGCGGGATTTGAACCCGCGACCTTCGGGTTATGAGCCCGACGAGCTACCAGGCTGCTCCACCCCGCGATAGAACGCTGAATCTAGACGGTGGTGGTAGCACCGGCAAGTTTTAACGCCGCTTGTCTTGTTTTTTTGTTGTATCAGAATCTCCAAACCGATACAAAATCTCTTTCGAGCCGCGAATCATTCCGAATTCTTCGCGGGCGATTCGCTCCTGCGTTGCCGGATCCGATTTTATTGCCGCAGCAATCTTGCGCAGCGAATCCACTTCGTGCGCAAGTGAGTCCGCCTGAGCCTGCAGCGTTTTTCCGCGCTGATGCTGTCGCCACAAGTCGACAGTGCTGTATTCCCCACCCTGAATCGCGAAGAATAATCCGCCGAGTATCGCGAGTGCGAAAATGATTCGCGCGATCACGCTGTTTTTCTACAAACCGTAAATCGCACCGGCGGGAAACTCTGCACCGTCGCCGAGGAGCTCTTCGATGCGGAGGAGCTGATTGTATTTCGCGACTCGGTCGGTGCGGCTTGCGGATCCGGTCTTGATCTGGCCGGCGCCTGTCGCGACAGCGAGATCGGCGATGAATGTGTCTTCAGTTTCACCGGAACGATGCGAGATGATCGATTGATATCCACTCGCACGAGCCAGCTCGATTGTCTCGAGAGTTTCTGTCACGGTTCCGATTTGATTCAGCTTGACGAGAATCGCATTGCCGACGTCTTCCTTCACGCCGCGCGCCAATCGCTCCGCATTCGTTACGAAAATGTCGTCGCCGACGAGCTGCACGCGATCACCGATAGCCGCAGTCAGTTTTGCCCATCCGGCCCAATCGTCTTCAGCGAGACCGTCTTCAATTGAAACGATCGGATAGCTGTCGAGCCACTTCGAGTACAGCTCGATCATTCCATCTGCGTTGTGACTGCCGGCGCCGCTCTTCTTGAACGTGTACGTCTTGCCCTTGTAAAGCTCGGAAGCGGCGCAGTCGAGAGCGATCGCGATCTCTTTGCCGGGCGCGTAGTCCGCGGATTCGATGGCCTCGATGAGCAGCTTTAGCGCGTCCTCGTCGGTAGCGAGATCGGGCGCAAATCCACCCTCGTCACCCACGCCGGTCGACAACTTTCGCTTCACGAGAACTTTTTTCAGCGCGTGAAATACTTCGGTGCCCATTCTGAGAGCGTCGTTGAATGTGTCTGCTCCAACCGGGACAATCATGAACTCCTGAAAGTCCACTGTGTTTGTCGCATGAGCTCCACCGTTCAGAACGTTCATCATAGGAACGGGGAGAATTCTCGACAGCGGGCCGCCGAGGTAACGAAATAACGGCATTCCTGCCTCGGCGGCAGCCGCGCGCGCGTTCGCCATCGAGACTGCGAGAATTGCGTTTGCGCCAAGCTTTCCCTTGTTGGGTGTGCCGTCGAGGTCGATCATCGCGCGATCGATTGCAACCTGGTCTTCCGCAACCATTCCATTCAGCGCGGGAGCGATTCGCTCCTCGATGCTTTCGACGGCAAGCTGACATCCTTTTCCGCCGTAACGATCGGCATCGCCGTCGCGGAGCTCGAGCGCTTCGTGCTCACCCGTTGACGCCCCGCTCGGAACCGCGGCGCGACCGGCCGCGCCACTCGAGAGCGTGACGTCTGCTTCTACTGTGGGATTGCCCCGGCTATCGAGAATTTCTCGTGCAACGATATCCAGAATTGTCGACATTGATTTCGTGAAAGTGAGTGCGATGCTACTCGGAGTCTGCCATCTGCGGTTGCGCGAGGGATCGCGTGGGCTCGCTCTCGATTCCGTAAATCGAAGCAAGCGCCTCGACAATCTGTGAGCGAACCTTTTCCGCGAGCTCTTCCCGGGCCGAGTAGTCGAGCCCCGCAGTCGGGACCGGCTCGAGCAAATGTATATCGAACTGGCCCGATCGCACCAACCAGCCGCCCTTCGGGAGAACGTCGTAAGTTCCATGAAGGAGAACGGGAACGATTGGAACGCCTGCGGCGATCGCGAGCACGAATGGACCTTTTTTGAATGGGCGAATCGCGTAGCTCTGCCCGCGCGTGCCCTCAGGGAAAACAACAACAGAGCTGCCCGAGCGAATTTTGTCGGCGGCGACTTTGTATGCCTCGAATGCCGCTTTGCGATTCTGCCTTTCCATCGGCACCATTCCGATCGCTTTGATTGCGGGGCCGAACACCGGAATTTTGAACAACTCCGCTTTGGCGACGAACTTGTACCGCGGCAGTGCGCCGGCGAGCGCCGGGATATCGAACCAGCTCAAGTGATTCGACAGATACACGCGAGGCTCGGTGCCAGCCATTCTTTCCGGATTGTGAACTACGGTTTTTATTCCGGCTGCCCAAAGAATGACGCGCGACCAGACGCGGGGAGTGTGATCGAAGATCCCGCCCGCTCGATCCTCGACACCGAAAAGTCCGGCGATGATTGCAGACAACCCGCCGACGGTCGTCGCAAGGACCGCGACAATCGCGGTGATTATCGTTCGAATGATGGTGAAGATTATCACTTGAAGTGAACGTACCCTTGCGGTGTTTCGACGGCCGAACCGCGATCGAACGTCCGAACTCCCGCCTCGCCCGCCTCGACAGTACCGATTTCTGTCAGCGGGAGTCCGAATTCATGTTGGAACGCGTTGACGTCGAGGGCTTTAGTCGAGGTAACCGCGAGCTCGTACTCTTCACCGCTTGCGGCCGCATCGCGTGATGAAACGCCGTCGACAGTCGGAAGGCGATCCAGATTAATGGAAATCCCATGGCGACTGGCAACCGCGATGTTCTCGAGATCGGCAGCGAGCCCGTCAGAAATGTCGGTTCCGCTTGTGGCTCCATTCGACACAAGCCACTGCGCTTCCCGAATTCGCGGAACCGGATGGGCGAACCGAGCTCGATGAATGCTCGAGGGTTTAAGCCCGCCGGCGAGGGACGCGATTGCGGCGCCGGGACTACCGAGTTTTCCGGTGACGTAAACGCGATCGCCGACGCGAGCACCCGAGCGTGAAAGCGGACGCTCGGCATTTCCCAGCACAGTGAACGTAAGCGTGAGATCCCGGCCTTCGCTCAAATCTCCGCCAACGATGCGTGTGCTGCATTCATCAGCGGCTTCGCCAATTCCGTCAGCGATGTCATCGAGATCGTTCTTCCAGCCATCGGGCAACGTCAGTGCGAGAAGAATTCCTCTCGGAGTTGCAGCCATTGCTGCAAGATCGCTCAAAGCGGCAGCCGTCGCGCGATATCCAATCTCATGCGGCTCGAGCCAGTCGCGACGAAAGTGAACGTTCTCTACTGAGGAATCCGTGCTTACCACTAATGACCCACGACCAAATCCCGACAGCAGAACTCCATCGTCTCCAATTCCATCCGCGCGATCACCCCAGCGCGCGAGCAGTCGTCGGACAACGTCGAATTCCGCGCCAGGACGAAGATCGATGTTGCTCACGGCACTGGCGGAATGCACGAGAGAATATCTTCGGACGGATCACCGCCGCCTTCATTCCAGGCGTCCGACATCGCGAGCAGAATGTCCTCTAGTGTCGTGCCGCGGACGGGTCCGCAAAGCTCGGCTGCTCTGCCATGAACAAAAGCGCCGACAGCCGCAATTTCGGCGACGGGAATCGTTGGATCGGGTCCATTGCGCGCGAGCTGTGCGAGGAGAGTTCCAATGATTCCCGTCAGGACATCCCCGCTACCACCGGTGGCCAACGCTGCTGTACCGGCGGCGCTCACGAAGCGCTCTCCAGTCGGCGCAAAGATTACGGTCGGCGATCCCTTCAGAAGAACTGCCGCTCCGGAATCGTGCGCGAGCTCGGCGCCGATCTCGAATCGATTGGCAACAATCTCGTCGGTGGTCTTTCCCAGAAGGCGGCCGAGCTCCGCGGGGTGCGGCGTGATGATCGCAGGGCGCCCCCGCAGCAACTTCGCCAGAGCGGCAGCGTCGTCGGCAAAATCATTCAGTGCGTCTGCATCGACAACGACGGGGCCGTTCCACGCAAGCAGCACGCGCTCGACCAGGTCTCGCGTCGCGGCCGATTTACCAAGCCCGGGTCCGATTGCAATCGCGTCTGCATCCTGCGTGAGACGCAGCATGCTTCGCGTGCTCGACGGCCACGGCTGCACTATGGCCTCGGGAAGCGCGACATGAACTGCCGCCGCGTTTTCTCCTTTCACGACCAGCTTCACCAATCCGATTCCGCTCCTCAGCGCGCCCTTGCCGGCCAGGATTGCCGCGCCCGCCATGCCCTCTCCGCCACCGACGATCGACAATCGCTTTCGCGTTCCCTTGTGAGCAGCTGCTGGAATTGGGGGAATTCTGTCACTGACCCAGCTGCGATCGATCAGCATCGGCAGCCTTTCCATCGCCGGAGATTTCGACAATCCGATATCCAGCACATTCAGCTCACCACACACATCCCGAGCGAGAAGGTGGCCGCGCTTGGCAACTCCAAACGTGAGAGTGAGATCAGCTTTTACGCACAGCTCGCGCGCGCCGGTTGTAGCGTCGAGTCCTGATGGAATGTCGAGTGAAATAACAAGCGCCCCTTCGTCACCCGCGTTGTTCACGATATCGATTGCTGAAGCGATGGGATCGCGCGGCGGCCCCGCTGCACCTGTTCCAAGAAGCGCATCGATGATGACGAGAGCATCGGAGAGCTTCGCCGTCTGAGTTGCTGTATTTACTGCATTTCCAGCATGTTCTGCTGCTGCGCGAGCCTCTGGAGTTTTTGCCGGCGCGGCTTCGATAACGGTTACCGGGTAACCGGCTTCGACCAGACAACGCGCGACCACCCATCCGTCGCCGCCGTTGTTGCCGCCGCCCACAAACACCGCGGCCCCCGCAGGAAGAAGCATTGCATAGCGGCGAGAGATTTCGTTGGCGGCAGCTTGGCCCGCGCGCTCCATCAGCTCCTGCGCGGAAGTTCCGGCGTCGATTGTTGCGCGCTCACACGCGACGGTTTCGCTCGCAGTGGCTACGCGCGCGGGCATTGGGAAGACTTATGCGTTACGAAGCGCAGTTCCAGGGGTAATCGCGTTCGAAAGCGAGCTCGAAGTCGTATACGCCGAAAAACTCTTCACGTGTGTCGGTTGGAAGCTTCGCAAGAAAGCCAAGATCTACGAGCGCAAAAACGACTTCACCAAAATCTGCGGTGCCGACAATTCCCCATCGCTCGAGAACGATGCGAGCCATGAGACCGTATCGATCGATCGCAAGCTCGCGACATGCGTTCGAAAGCTCGATCGCCGTGATGTGACGGCGAATGTCGAGCTTCGCCTGCGCGTACTCGAGCGCAGACAGCACGAACAGATACGCCTGCTCGTCGTAGCGCGTCTCGCGCACGCGTATGCGATCCATCACGCCATCCTTGAACGCAAGCTCGGACACTAAACCACTCCTCGCGCGTTGAACGACGTGGGATACAATGGGAACTTCGATGTCATCTCCCGCACATCCTCTCGCACCTTCTCGGCAAGCGCCGCGTCATCAGGTGACGATAGAACTGTGTTGATGAGCTCTGCAATTCTTTCCATCTCTGCTTCCTTCATCCCTCTGGTTGTTACCGCCGGCGTCCCGATTCGAATTCCGCTGGTCACGAACGGCGACTGAGTTTCCTTGGGTACAGTGTTCTTGTTGACAGTGATACCCGCAAGATCCAAAGATTTCTCAGCGACTTTTCCCGTGAGGCCCCGGCTTCGCAAATCAACCAACATGAGATGCGTGTCGGTGCCGCCAGATACAATGTCGAACCCGTAGTTCGTAAGCGCCAGAGAGAGTGCCTGCGCATTGGCAATTATCTGCCGGCAGTACACAACAAATGAAGGGTCGAGAGCTTCTTTCAGTGCGACTGCTTTTGCTGCAATTATGTGCTCGAGCGGACCACCTTGAGTACCAGGGAACATCGCCTTGTCGATCGCCTTCGCGTGCTCCGCTTTGCAGAGAATCAATCCACCGCGAGGTCCGCGCAGTGTCTTGTGAGTTGTTGTTGTGACAGCATCGGCGTGGGGAACGGGCGATGGGTGCAGTCCAGTCGCAACGAGTCCCGCAATGTGCGCCATGTCTACCACGAACTTCGCATCGATCTCGCGCGCAACCTCGGCAAATGCCTCGAAGTCGATGATTCGCGCATACGCACTCGCGCCCGCGATGATCATCTTCGGCCGCTCGGCCTCGGCGATCTCCTTCATTCGCCGGTAGTCGATGCGACCGTCGTCGCCTACGCCGTAGTGAATCGCGTGATAGAGAAGTCCCGAAAAGTTTACCGGTGAACCGTGCGTGAGATGCCCGCCCTGCGACAGATCGAGTCCCAGCACTTTGTCGCCGGGCTTGAGGAACGCGAGATAAACCGCTGCATTCGCTTGCGCGCCCGAGTGCGCCTGGACATTTGCGTGATCGGCGTCAAACAGTCGTTTTGCGCGATCGATCGCTAACTGCTCTACCTGATCGACGAATTCACATCCGCCGTAGTAGCGTTTTCCCGGAAGACCTTCCGCGTACTTGTTGGTGAGCGGAGTTCCCATCGCTTCGAGCACCGCTTCCGAGACGAAGTTCTCGCTGGCAATGAGCTCGAGGCCGTCGCGTTGACGATCGACCTCGCGACGAATGATGTCGGCGACTTCGGGATCGTAGTCGCTGACTGTCGATAACTGAAGCGCGCTGCCCTGCTCAACTTGCATTTGCCTTTTCTTCTTCTCCGTCCGGTGCATCGATTTTCTCGACGCGCCGAGTGTGCCGTCCGCCGTCGAACGGCGTATCGAGCCACCGAGTCATGATGTCGACTGCTTCTTCCGTGGAAACGAAACGAGCTGGAATCACCAGCACGTTCGAATCATTGTGCTGGCGAGAAAGCTCCGCAATCTTGGGTGCCCACGCGAGAGCGGCACGCACGTGCGGATATCTATTGGCAACGATGTCCACACCGATCCCGCTCCCACAAAGCAGAATACCCCGCTTCGCTTCGCCGCGCGAGATCTCGCCGGCGAGCGGATGCGCATAATCGGGATAGTCATCGTCGGGATTTTCCTCACTGGCGCCGAGATCTTCAGGCTCGTATCCGAGATGCTCGAGCTCTTCCTTGAGAATTTCCTTCAGCTCGTACCCGGCGTGGTCGGCCGCGATCGGGATTATCTCTGCCACAATCAACCGCGAGAAGAAGCGATGCTCGACACATCGAGATCGGGCACCGCCGACGAGACTGGTGGTGTTGCGCGCACGGCAGACCGTGATCGCTCCAGGCGATTTGCGGGAGCAGATTCGAGCCTGCGCTCTGCGAGTCGATCGGCGGCTTCGTAGGACGGAATTTTTTCGGCTTTGGCAATTTCGAAAACGCCGAGCACTGTATCGTAGATTTCGTCGGCTTTCTTTAGCGCGCGCTCGGGACCCCATCCAGCAACTTCACCGTACACATTGATCACTCCGCCTGCGTTCGCGACATAATCCGGTGTGTAGAGAATGCCCTTCTGCTCGAGAACGTCGCCGTGTCGCTCCTCGAGGAGCTGATTGTTTGCGCCGCCGGATACGATCTCGAATTTCAGCTGCGGAATTGTTTCGTCGTTGATGATTCCGCCAAGCGCGCACGGAGCGAAGATGTCCGCCTGAACTCCGTAGATCGCGTCCGGCGGGACAACTGTTGCGCCCGTTTCGCTTGCGACTCGTTTCGTTCGCTCGGGATCGATGTCACTCACGATGAGCTTCGCTCCCGCTTCGTGCAATTCTTTCGCGAGATATCTCCCGACGCTGCCGCATCCCTGGATCGCGACGGTTTTGCCATGCAGATCGTCCGATCCCCACTTCTCTTTTGCGGATGCTTGAATCGCTCGAAATACTCCATGCGCCGTAACGGGTGATGGATCGCCTGATTTCCCTGCGAGCCCTGCGACGTGATCGGTTTCCATCTGGACGAAATCCATGTCCGATGTGGAAGTGCCGACGTCTTCCGCGGTGATGTAGCGGCCCCCGAGACTCTCGACGAGCCGGCCGTGTGCTCTGAAAATCGCTTCCCGGTTTTTCGTGCGATTGTCACCGATGATCACCGACTTTCCGCCGCCGAGATTCAATCCTGCGACAGCGTTCTTGTACGTCATGCCGCGTGAGAGTCTGAGCGCATCGATTATCGCTTCATCGTCCGTCGCGTAGCTCCAGAAGCGTGTGCCGCCTAGAGCGGGGCCGAGCCGAGTGCTGTGAATCGCAACAATGCCGCGATATCCGGATTTCGGATCGCTGCCCATCGCAATTTCTTCATGGCCCATCTCTGAAAGGCGATCGAATAATTCCATTTCGAATTAAAAGTAGTTAGAGAATGTCAGTCGTGGGCGTAGAGCTCTCTTGCAATTACGATGCGCTGAATTTCCGACGTCCCTTCGTAAATCTCGGTGACCTTCGCATCGCGAAAATAACGCTCGACGGGATAATCCTTCACGTATCCATATCCGCCGAAGATCTGAACAGCCTGGTTGGTGCAGAACATCGCCGTCTCGCTCGCCATCAGCTTCGACATCGAGCATGCCTGTTTCACGTTTACGCCACGGTCGCGCGCATTCGCAGTGAGATGCAGCAGCGCGCGGCTCGCGTTCACTCGGAGAGTCATGTCGGCGAGCTTGAACTGAATCGCCTGAAAATCCCTGAGCGCCGCGTCAAACTGCCGGCGCTCGGCAGCATATGCAGTCGCAGCGTCCGTCGCCGCACGAGCGATTCCAATCGCCTGCGCTGCAATTCCGAGACGGCCGCTGTCGAGAGATTTCATCGCGTATACAAATCCGAGATGCGGCTCGCCTAGAAGATTCGCACCAGGCACGCGCATGCTGTCGAAGTTGAGCTGTACCGTCGGAGAAGAGCGCAAACCCAGCTTGTCTTCCTTCTTGCCAACGTTGAATCCGGTCAAATCGGGAGTGACGATGAACGCTCCAATTCCGCGCGCACCCTTTCGTTCCTGACGTGTATCGGTTCGCGCCATTGCGATGATCACATCGGCATGGCTGCCACTCGTCACCCAGCTTTTTGTGCCGGAAAGAATCCAGTCATCGCCGTCACGTACGGCTTGTGTGGTGAGTGACGCAGCATCCGACCCTGCCTCCGGCTCCGACAACGCAAATGCGCCGAGCAATTCACCGCGCGCCATCGGTCGCAGGAACCGATCGCGCTGCGCTGTGCTTCCGAATTTCAAAATCATCTGCGTCGGAAGCGAATTGTGCACGCTCATCAAAACGGCCGTCGATGCATCGACGGCCGCGATTTCTTCGAGCGCGATCAGATATGTGGAGGTATCGACGCCCAAGCCCTCGTATTCGTCGGGGAGAAGCATTCCGAGAAAGCCGAGCTCTCCCAGTTTCTTGACGATCGACGGCTCGAAGCGAGCTTCTTCATCCCACTGCGCAATGAATGGCGCGATTTCGCGCTGCGCGAATTCTCGCGCGACATTTTGAATCTCGCGCTGCTCTTCGGTGAGATCGAAAAGAGACCAGCTCACTTCACTGCTGGTAGTTGTAAAAACCGCGACCGGTCTTTCGACCGAGCCAGCCAGCCGCGACGTATTTCTTCAGCAACGGGCACGGGCGGTATTTCGGATCGCCAAGTCCGTCACGCAACACTTCGAGGATTGCAACGCAGGTGTCGAGACCGATCAAATCCGCCAGAGCGAGCGGACCCATCGGGTGATTCATGCCGAGCGTCATCACCTGATCGATCGCTTCCGCGGAACCCACGCCTTCCATCAGACAGTACACTGCTTCGTTGATCATCGGCATCAAAACACGATTCGAGACGAAGCCGGGATAGTCATTCACCTCGACCGGAGTTTTGCCAAGCTTCTTCGCGAGATCAACAACACGTTCGGTTGTCGCATCAGACGTCGCCAATCCGCGAATGATCTCGACGAGCTTCATCACCGGCACGGGATTCATGAAATGCATTCCAACAACATTTGCCGGCCGCTTGGTGTGACGTGCGAGGTCAGTGATCGAAATCGAGCTCGTGTTGCTCGCAAGAATTGCCTGAGGATCCGCAATTCGATCGAGATCTGCGAAGATTTTGTTTTTGAGATCGTTGTTTTCAGTCGCGGCTTCGACAATCAGCGACGCGTCCTTCACGCTATCGACATTCTCACTCAGCTGAATGCGCTCCAGCGTTTTTGCAGAATCATCGGCGCTGATCGATCCCTTCTTCTGCTGCCGCTCGAGATTTTTTCTGATCGTCGATTGACCGCGCTCGAGAGCATCGCGTGACACGTCGATCATCGTCACAGGAAACCCCGATTGCGCAAACACGTGCGCAATTCCGTTACCCATCTGCCCGGCGCCGACTACGGCGATCCGATCATCCATTCGATTG
>Ga0310810_10006207_pt1 | contig 13472 bp, 14 predicted proteins | sample NCmetagenome_FD_207641 | JGI IMG/M metagenome (GOLD analysis project Ga0310810, IMG submission 207641) | Soil microbial communities from experimental microcosm in Duke University, North Carolina, United States - NC | ecosystem: Engineered > Artificial ecosystem > Soil microcosm > Unclassified ... | reverse complement strand
GATCCGCTCGTCAGGAAGGTCAGGCTTCGCGATCAGCGGGAGCTGCTCGTGTCCGACACGGTCGGTTTCATCGATCGCCTTCCGCACGCCCTCGTCGCTGCGTTCCGTGCCACGCTCGAAGAGGTGGTCGAGGCGGATTTGGCGCTGCACGTGATCGACGCCGCGAACCCGGAGCGCGAGCGCCACATGGCCGCCGTTCGTCGTGTCCTCGAGGAGGTCGGCGCGGCTGGCGTACCGGTGGTTGACGTCTACAACAAGATCGACGTTCTGACCCAGGACGAGAGCCGTCGACTGCAGATGACCGACCCTGCCGCTGCCCTCGTCTCAGCCCGAACGGGAGAAGGACTCGACGGGTTGCTCGAGATGGTGGCCGCCAGAGTCGCGCTCGATACGAGGCGCATCACGATCACTTTTGACAGCAGCAAAGAGTTCGATCGCCAACAGGTGTCCCGTCTGTACCGCGTGGCTCGTGTCATCAGCCACGTCGCCACCAACGGACGTATCGTCATCGAGGCCGACGTTCCGAGACGGTTTATCGAACGTTTGACTTCTCCTGAGAGCCGCGAGGATCTGGCCGATGTCCACTGAGCCACGAAGCTCGTTCAGTTGGCGCATGCGTGATGCCGCGGTGGTGCTCGCCACGTTGGCGTTGATCGCCGGGTGCGCCACGCGCGGGGCGGTGCCGCCGACGCCGACCACGCTCGCGCATCCCGAGTTCGTCTATCCGCAGCTGCCGGCCTCGCTGGCCGCTGCCGCGGGGGCGTCGCGTGTGGACGTGGGCTGGCGGTATCTGCAGGTCAACGATCTCAAGAACGCCGACCTCGAGTTTGGCGTTGCGTTGAAGCTCGGGCCGAAGCTGTATCCAGCGCGTACAGGTCAGGGCTATGTGGCTCTGGCCAGGCGTGACTACAACGCGGCGCTCAAAGCCTTCGATGCCGCACTGGAAGCTGATGGCTCGTACGTGTCCGCGTTGGTCGGAAAAGGGCAGACCCTGCTGGCCCAGGACAAGACCGACCTCGCGTTGGCCGCGTTCGAGCGTGCGCTCATCGTCGATCCCTCTCTGACCGATTTGAACAGGCGCGTCGAGGTTTTGCGCTTCCGAAATGTGCAGGACGTCATTGATGCAGCGCAGACGGCGGCCAAGGCCGGACGCCTCGACGATGCGCGGCGTGCGTACGAGCGGGCAATCACCCTGTCACCGGATAGCGCGTTTCTGTATCGGGAGCTGGGTCAGGTCGAAAAGCGTGCAGGTAACGCCGACCAGGCGCTCCTGCACCTTCGTCGTGCGCTCGAGCTCGACGCGAACGACGCGACCGCACTCGTTGAAACAGGAGAGCTGTTGGAGGCGCGAGGGGACGTGGTCGGCGCCGAAGACGCCTATCGAAAGGCTGCCGCCATCGATCCCGGCCTCAACCTGTCGGGCCGAATCGCCGCGATCGCGGAGCGTGCTCGCGAGGCGCGTTTGCCCGAGGAATTTCGCGCGGCGCTCACGACGCCGCAACTGACGCGCGGCGATCTGGCCGCCCTCATCGGCGTCCGTCTCGAGCCACTCGTCCGTCGGGCGCCGACGCGCCAGGTCGTGGTGACCGACACGCAACGGCACTGGGCGGCTCAGTGGATCACCGAGACGGCGAGTGCTGGAATCATCGAGCCATTCGAGAACCATACGTTCCAACCGCGGACGAACGTGCGGCGTGGAGACCTGGCCACGGTGGTCAGCCGGCTGGTCGCGTTGATCGCTGAGTCGAATCCATCCGTGCGCGAGCGTTTGAGTCAGCGCCCGCCGATTGCCGATGTTCCGCCGCGTCACCTTCAGTACGACGCGGTCACGTCGGTCGTTGCGACGGGAGTCATGCCGCTCGTCGAGGGTGATCGGTTCGTGTTGAGCCGCCAGGTCTCGGGTGAGGAGGCCGTCGAAGTGATCGATCGCGTGCGGGTACTGGCGGCGACGACGCTCGGCGCGTCGCGTCAGTGAAGAATCTCACGCTGGCGAACCAGCTGACGATTCTGCGCATCGCGTTGATTCCGGCGTTCGTTCTGCTGGTTGTCTACGGCTATCTTGGAGGCGCGCTGATCGTGTTCAGCGTGGCTGGCCTCACCGACGCGCTCGATGGACTCATTGCACGGCGTGCAGGGCAGCGAACGAGCCTGGGCGCGTGGCTCGATCCGATGGCCGACAAGCTGCTGCTCGTCACGACCTTTGTCGTGCTCACGCTGCCGGCGATTCCACTCACCAACCATCTGCCGCTCTGGCTGACCGTGATTGTCATCAGCAGGGACGTGGTCATCGTCGGCGTCGTCGCAATCATCAACCTCGCGGTAGGTCCCCGTACCTTCAGACCCTCGTTGCTCGGCAAGGCGACCACGGCGGCGTTCATCGTCACCAGCGTTGTCGTGATGTTCTTCAACTACCTGCGAGAGCCGTCGATCATCGTGGACATCGGCATCTGGCTGTCGCTCGCGCTGACGCTGGTATCGAGCGCAGACTACTTCTTCAAGCTGCGGCGGTTGATTACCGAATCGACCGAGTAGTCCGGCTGAAGCCGGACGCGACGTATCTGGTATTGATCGTAGCGTCCGGCACACCCTGAGCGTAGCGTCCGGCTTCAGCCGGACCCTTCTTTCATTACCTCTCACCGATCGGCGCGACGATTCCTGCGGCGAACCACGCGCCCGACAGATTGCGGATCAACAGCACAGGGCTCGCGCAGCCTGACGGCACGGGGCTCAGCACGTCGTCGATCCTGAAATCGCCGTTCTGGCTGAGTGCGACGCCCGTCGGTGCCGTGCTGCGTTCGATGAACGGTGCTGCTGACTCGCAGATCAGCGTGGCGAAGACACTCTGGTTGCCGTTCTGCCCGATGCGATTGCCGCTGGCCAGCAGCAAACCGCGGCCGGTGATTCTGACGCGGCCGTCGGTTGTTATCGTGGCCTTGAGATCCGCAATTCGCCAGGGGCCTCCGCCGGGCTGAACTCCCCGCACGATATTCCGGACGACGTTCTGGAACGTCCCATCCGCATTCGCAGGCGCCGCAACGTTGGAGACCGGATCGACACCGATACCGCCGTTGAATGTGACCAGAATGCCGCGCTCCTCTGCGCCGACATGAACGGCTAGACCGAGGACCATGACCAACAGTGTCAGTTGCTTGCTCATTGCTCTGTGCCCCTTCCTGATTAGTGAACGATGTCCTGAGTGGATGGCTCCTTCGTGATCGCCAGGACTGGCGATGTGACGACGCGAGTGTCGCCGGCGTGAAACTCGATCAGCAGACCCACGCCGATCCACCCGACCATCAACATGCCGCCGCCGAAGCTCGCGCCGTCCACGTGTGCGGATGTGGGCTCGGGGAAGAACGTACCGCCCTGCACGTAGACATCGGCGCCGTCGGTGACCACGACTCGATAGAACGAGTTCATCGTCCAGACGAGGAGCGTGGTCATCGGCGGAAGCTCGGTCAGATGGACGCTGTCGAGCACGTTCATGACGTCGATGAAGCCTTCCATGTCCGTGCAAACTCGTTCGAGCCGGGCTTTATTCCGTCAGGCGTGCGGAGGGATGAGCCTCAGGAGCGGGTCTTCACGAACGCTGCGATGAAGAGCACCCCGAGGATCAAGTCGGGCCAGGCCGGCTGCGCATCGACGGCGGGAATACGGCCCTGGGCGAAGAACACGATGAGTAACGAGACGTACCCGAGCTTTTCGATTACGGCCGGGATCATGAACGGACGGAATCGCAACGGGTTTGACCCGATGACGAGAAACGCGATCTGCCACGCCATCGCGACAGCAAGGAAGCCATAGAAGAACTGTGGATAGTCGGTTGGGGTGGGATAACGCCGGCCGGTGATGTCAACGAGCCAGAAGAGCGGCGTCAGTACGGTGATGCCCCACACACCGGCGCCGATGAACACGAACCTTGCGAATCTCATAGAGCGGCCTCCGAGGTTGTCACCTCATTGGTCACAACGGGAGCCCGGGGTGATTTATTCCAGCGCGAGGGCCTGGCCGAGGACGCGGTCGATGTCCTTGAGCATGGCATCGACTGAGGAGGTGCGTCCGGCAGAGTAGGCTTCAGCCCACCGATCCGGACCGAGGCGCAGACGCACGTCCCGCTCCGAGTGCTCGCGGAGGTCGTGCACTCGCGAATCGACCAGGCTGACACCCGAGCGTTCGATCACGGCGTCTCGAGCGCCAAGTATTCTTGCCGCCCAGGCATCGTCACCCTTGAGCGCGGCCGCCGCCGCAAGAGGGACCATCGCTTGAACGAAGCAGAACTTGTCATGGAGCGCGCGAATGAGCGTCAGGCTGTGGCGCACCACCGCGATTGCCGTATCGGGGTCGTTCTTTCGCACGGCCAGCATGGCGCGAACGTAAAGGGTCAGCGTCAAGTACCACGGACCGGCTTGACGAAGTGCTGACGTCGCTTCATCGAGCAGTCGCTCTGCCTGCTCCACGTCGCCGATCGCAAACGCAACGCCTGCGAGACCCGTCAATGCGTTTCCTGTGCCCCACGGAATCGCCAGTGCCCGGAACCCCTCGAGGCTGTCGGTAAATCGGTCACCAGCCCCTTTCATGTTCCCGCCGGCGTATTCGACGTGTCCCAGGAGAATCTCTGCCAGAGGCACCGTGCTCGTGTCGCCAGTGCTCCGTGCGAGCGTGAGAGCATCTGTGAGCGCGGTGCCGGCGCGGTCGAGCGCGCCCTGCCCGTACCACATCATCCCCGCGCCAACGAGCGACCTTGCTCTGGCCGTGGGTGAAATCGTGGACGTCTTGAGCGTCTGTTCGTACCACCACAGCCCTTCGGCTGTGTGACCGCGAATGAACCAGAAAGACAGCAGCCCCCAGGCGATGTCGGCCGCTGCGGCAGGCCGGCCGTGTTCGCTGAGCCACAGCTGCGCGTCGCGATAGGTCTCGAGCTCGTGATAGACGCGATTCAGCCACTCGACCTGCGCGTGCCCGACGAGTCCCTCGGCGGCGAGCGCGACTTCGTTCATGCAATAGCGCGCCAGCCCCTGCATCACATCATCGCGCTCACCGGCGAGCGCGAGCTCGTGAGCCGCATAGGTCCGGACGGTCTCGAGCATCTGGAAGAGCGGTCGGGTCGGGATCGGGGTTTCCGTCTGGAGCAGAAGACTCTTGTCGATCAGGCCTGCCAGCGTTCCGAGTGTTTCGTCGCGCGTCGCTGCAACGCCGCCATGGCCGGCGATCACGGCCGTGGCCGCATCAATCGAAAAACGGCCAGGCAACGCGCCGAGCCTCCGGAAGGCGCGCTGTTCGACAGCGCTCAGAAGTTGATAGCTCCACGCAACGGTGGCGTTCATCGTTTGCTGCCGCTCGGGTAGGTCACGCGCGCCGGCGGTTGAACGCAGGACATCCTGCTCGAGCCGGCGAAGCAGATCGTCAGGCGTCAGCACTTTCATCCAGGGAGCCGCTAATTCGAGCGCGAGCGGCAGGGCATCGAGCCGGCGGCAAATCGCCACGACCGTGTCAGCGTTTGCAGGCGTGAGTTGAAAGTGCGGCTGCACAGCGCGAACCCGCTCGGCAAAGAGTCGCACCGCAGGGGCGCTTGCGAGGTCGGCCGGCGTCACCGCCTCGATACCCGGCTCCAATGCGAGCGGTCCGAGTGCGTACTCCCGCTCTCCGCGCACGCGAAGCGGTGCCCGGCTCGTCACGAGCACTCGAAGCGACATGACGGATGTCAGCAGATCAGCGACCAGTGGTGACGCTTCGATCACCTGTTCGAAATTGTCGAGCACGAGCAAGGTTGGATGACGCTCACACGCGGCGCGCGCCCGCCTGGGCAAATCGGCTGCGTTGATGTCTGCCAGCCCAAGGCCTTCGGCGATCGCGCATGCGGCAAGGCCTGGGTCCCGGATGGTCGCCAGCGGCGTAAACACGATGCGAGTGGTGTCGTCGCCCGCGAGCGCATGCGCCAGTTCGAGGGCCAGGCGAGTCTTCCCGACTCCTCCCGGACCGAGCAGCGTGATGAGGCGGTTACCGGGGTCGGCGAGCCACTGGAGCAACAACTCCAGATCGCGCTCGCGACCCAGAAGCGGAGTTACCGGCTGCGGCAATGGCGCAGCGCTGAGCTCATCGACGGCCGCGTCACGCACCGGCACTCGCGCGCTTGCCAACAGCTCGTCGCGGACACGGTCAGGGAGATCCAGTGCCGAGGACAGCGACCGCACCGTTTCGAACTGAGGCCGCCGCCGTTCTCCCCGTTCCAACGCACTGACGGCGTGGACTGACAGTCCCGCGATCGTCGCGAGCTCTTCCTGAGTAAACCCGGCGGCCTCGCGAAGCGCCTTGAGGTGCGCGCCAAAGGATCGGGTGGGCACCGGTTTCATCAACCGCCCATATTACCTCCGCTGTACGGGTGCTGTACGAGTCGCGTGGGTGGTTGACGCCGTTCGTGCCCGTCAGAGTGATCGCATGGCTGACCACACAGAAACTACTGTATTCACTGACGGATTCGCGGACGTCGTGTTGCCGCATCTCCAGGCCGGCTATCGGCTGGCACGATGGCTGCTCCGGAACGAGGAGGATGCGCAGGACGTCGTGCAAGAGGCGTCGTTGCGCGCCTGGCGCTATTTCGGCACGTTCACCGGAGGGAACGGGCGCGCGTGGTTCCTGAAGATTGTTCGTAATACATGTGCGGGATGGCGTCATCGCCGCACTGACTCGCCGGACGTGTTCGACGAGCAGCACCATAGCCACCTGCGGCCGATGTCGAGTCCAGAGACCCTGCTGCTCGCAGCCGATTGCGCGGCGCTGATCGAGCGCGCGATGAGCGGCCTGCCGGACCGGCCGCGCGAGCTCCTTCGTCTCCGCGAGATGGAAGGCTTGTCCTACAAACAGATCGCAGACGTGAAGGGCATCCCGATCGGAACCGTGATGTCCGGCTTGGCGCGTGCGCGCCGGGCACTTCGCGAGGCCCTGGCACGCGCTACCTCCGCTCGGGTGGAAGGCGCCGAATGGGTTCGGCAAACGTCGCATGAGCCACCGGATCGACGGGCCTGTGCCTGATTCGCGTGCTCGCCGGATCCTTGCCGAGATAGTTGTCTCCCTTCCAATTCCGTGACGGCCTGATCGGCCTCGGCGTGAATCCTCCTCCGCAATTCGGGCACACGTTTCCGATGACGTGCTCGACGCATGTCGCGCAGAACGTGCACTCGTAGGTGCAGATGCGGGCCTCGAGCGAGTCGGGTGGCAGCGCCTTGTTGCAGTGTTCGCAGGTGGGTCTGAGTTCCAGCATCGTTGTCCTCTCACACACAACAAACCACCAGCCCTGCCAGATATTCCGCGCCCATACGCGCGGGGCTGTACGGGTGTCGTACGGGTCCTGTGGGTGGTCGCCGCCGTCTGCTCGCCATACCTTGAGACCACGGCGGGCAATCGCGCCCGCCGGACTCTGAAAGGACTCATCTATGTCGAGTGTCACGACTCATCATGCCGCGGTCGCGACCCGGGCATCCGAGCGCACCAGCCCTCGCGCCGAAGCCCTTGCCGATCGCCTCGTTCGGGGCGCCGATTCGCTCGCCCTCTTCGCCGGCACGCTCACCGACGTCGAGTGGGAGACGCGCCTGCTGAAGGACGGACGAAAGATCGGCGTCATCATTCATCACGTCGCCAGCGTGTACCCGATAGAGATTCAGCTGGCTCAAACCGTTGCCACCGGCCTGCCAGTCACCGGTCTGACGCCGGCAGACATCGACACGATGAACGCCGGACACGCCCTCGAGCACGACAGCCCGACAAAGGAAGAGACCGTGAGCCTCCTGCGGCGCAACAGTGCCGAGGCTGCCGCCGCCATTCGTGCGTTGAGCGACGAAGACCTTGACCGAGCGGTCCCCGTGTCGTTGTACGGCGATGCGCCGCTCACATGTCAGTTCGTGCTCGAGGACCACGCCGTACGTCACAGCTACCACCACTTCGCGCGCATTCGCGCGGCGTTGAGGCGATAGCGAGGGAGGAAGTCATGCGATCAGTACGCTTCGTTGTTGCCCTGGTTGTGCTCGCGTCTGCTGTTGCGTGTGGAGGAGGGTACTCATCTCCGACTCCGTCGCCATCGCCGACGCCGGCACCGGCGCCAGGTGGCCCGCCGCCTGCGGGGTCGTCGTCGATCACCATACCGGCCGGGGCGTCGACGCTCGGGCGCGGTGGGTTCATTCCGTCCGACCTGACGGTTGTTGCCGGCACGACGGTCACGTGGATGAACACGGACTCGGTTGCCCATACGTCCACGTCGGATGCGAACGGGTGGAACTCCGGGATCGTCTCGCCCGGTGGGCAGTTCTCGTTCGCGTTTCCAACCGCGGGAACGTTTTCTTACCACTGTGCGATTCACCCCGGGATGGTGGGCACCGTTGTCGTCCGGTGAAACGCGCGCCGATCGGCTCGTCCGCTTCGAGTCGTACGAGCTCGATATCCGGTCGCGTGAGTTGCGGCGGGGGACGGAGCTCGTGCGGCTGCAGGCGCAGCCGTTCGAGATCCTCGTGATGATGCTCGAGCGCCCCGGAGCCATCGTCACGCGCGAGGAGTTTGTCGAACGGCTGTGGCCCCACGGCACGTTCGTCGACTTCGAGCACAGCCTGAACGCGGCGGTGAAGCGGCTGCGCGCGGCGCTGGGCGACGACACCGACAGTCCGCGTTTCATCGAGACGCTGCCACGGAGGGGCTATCGCTTCATCGCGCCCTTCAACGGCGGTGATGGTCCCTCGGCACGCGCGGCCCGGCCGCGCGTAGCCGTGTTGCCATTCACCGACGATGGCGTGGAGATCGCGCGCGAGTTCAGTGACGGCCTGACCGACGAGACGATGCTGCAACTGGGCCGGCTCGAGGGGCGCGGTGTCGACATCGTCGCGCGTTCATCGTCGTTCGCGTTCAGGGGCGGTGCGTGTCTCGCGCGCGACATCGGCGCGACGTTGCGTGCGGACTACCTGCTCGAAGGCAGCGTTCGACGTCAGGGCGAGCGCGCACGCATCGCAGCCTGGCTGATCGAAACATTCGGCGAGACGCAGGTGTGGACCGACGTGTACGACCGGTGCCTCACCGATGCGTTGTCGGTTCAGACCGACGTGGCGAGTCGTATTGCCGGCGCGCTGGCGTCAGAAATCCGCCCTGTCTTCAGGGCTTGAATTGGAGAGGACTCATGAGAGTTGCACACCTTGCTTTGCTCGGATTGACCGTTGGATCGCTCACCGTGCCTGCGACCGCTCGTGCTGAGGGCGAAGACCAGCACGCCGGGCACTCCGCACCCCCCGCATTGGTCGCCGTCGTACGTGAGGTCACCCGGCCGTTTCTGGATGCCTCCGTTGCCCGCGGCGCAGGCTACGGTCCGCTTCTCGGGTGCGTGAGCGGACAGCAGGAAGGCGCGATGGGGCTGCACCTGGTCAATGGTGGCCTCGTCTTCGACGGCGGCGTGCTCAATCCGGATGAGCCCGAGGCTCTGATGTACGAGATGAAGAATGGCCGGCTTCAGCTCCTGGGCGCCGAGTACATCGTGCCGGCCGCGGCCTGGGACGCGCACAATCCCGGGCCGCCCGCACTCCTCGGCCAGTCATTCGCGTTCGTTGAGGCGCCGAACCGGTTTGGTCTCGAGGCCTTCTACGAGCTGCACGTATGGGCGTGGCGTGACAACCCGCACGGCACGTTCGTGGACTGGAATCCGCGAGTGTCGTGCGACGGGTTCTCGCAGAACCCCGAATGACAGGGTGGCGGGCGGCGTCTACGTCGCCCGCGTCTTGAAATACGCGATCGCTTTCCCGAGGCCTTCTTCCAGTCCGACCGTCGGTTCCCATCCCAGCAAGGTTCGCGCGCGCGTGATGTCCGGGCGCCGCTGTTTCGGATCATCGACAGGGAGGGGGCGGTAGATGATTTTGCTGGTCGCTCCGATCAGCCGGATGATCGTCCGGGCGATCTCCTCGATCGTGACCTCGTGCGGGTTGCCGATGTTGACCGGCTCGTTGGTCTTGGCATCCATGAGGCTGAGGATGCCGCGTACGAGATCGGTGACGTAGCAGAAGCTCCGCGTCTGCGTGCCGTCGCCAAAGACCGTCACGTCCTGATTGGCCAGGGCCTGCGACACGAATGCCGGTACGGCGCGACCGTCTCGCAGGCGCATGCGCGGGCCGTAGGTGTTGAAGATACGCACGATCTTGGTGTTGACGCCGTGCGTTCGGTGATACGCGAGCGTGATGGCCTCGGCAAATCGCTTCGCCTCGTCGTACACGCCCCGCGGACCGATCGGATTGACATTCCCCCAGTACGTTTCCTTCTGAGGATGTTCGAGCGGGTCGCCGTAAATCTCCGACGTCGATGCGAGGACGAACGTCGCGCCCTTCGCCTTGGCGAGGCCGAGCGCGTTGTGCGTGCCGAGCGATCCCACCTTCAGCGTCTGAATGGGCAGCTCGAGATAGTCGATCGGACTCGCGGGACTCGCCCAGTGCAGCACGTAGTCCACGCGACCGTCCACGTCGATGTACTGCGTGACGTCATGGCGGATGAATTGAAAGTCGAGCGCACGCAAGTGTGCGATGTTGTTCAGGTCACCGGTGACGAGGTTGTCGATGCCGATGACGGAATCTCCGCGAGCGAGAAGCGTTTCGCAGAGATGCGATCCGATGAAGCCTGCTGCGCCGGTGACGACAATGCGTGCCACGATGTGTCGTCAGGCGCGCTGGAACAGACCCCGGACGAGGGTCAGCCACATGATCTTCAAGTCGAGCGTCACAGACCAGTTCTCGATGTAGTAGAGGTCGTACTCAATTCGCTTCTCCAGCGACGTGTTCCCACGCCAGCCATTGACTTGCGCCCATCCGGTGATCCCGGCTTTGACCTTGTGCCGCAGCATGTACTGCGGGATCCGGTGTTTGAACTGCTCGACGAAGAACGGGCGCTCGGGACGCGGCCCGACGATCGACATGTCGCCCTTCAACACGTTCCAGAACTGCGGGACCTCGTCGAGGTCCAGCTTGCGCAGCCAGCGCCCGATGGGTGTCGTTCGCGGATCGTTGTCGCGCGCCCACACCGGCCCGGTGGTGTCCTCGGCGTCCGGATACATCGAACGGAACTTGTAGACGGTGAATGCCTTGCCGTCGAGACCCATGCGCTCCTGGCCGTAAAAAATTGGACCTGGCGACGTGCGACGCACGAGGAACGCGATGATGAGCGCAGGGACCGCGAGCACGACGATGGCCGCGGCCGACAGGACGATGTCGAGGCCACGCTTGATCCAGGAGTTGAGCCCCTGAAGCGGCACGTCGTTGACGTTGATGATCGGCAGGCCGTCGAGATCCTCGAGCCGGGCGCGCAGCGCAATGAACTGCAGCAGGTCAGGAACGACCTTCACGTCGATGCACTCGCGGTTCGAGACTTCCATCAGATCCAGGAGCTTGGCGTGCTCTTCGAGGGGCAGGGCGACGTACAAATGGTCCACGCGCTCGCGCTGCGCGATCTCGGCGACTTCGGAGAGCGTCCCGAGCAATGACAGGCCGCGGTAGCCGATGTGATCGCCGCCAGCGCGATCGTCGATGAAACCGACGACCTGATATCCGAGCTCGCGATGCTGCAGCATGCGATCGGCGACCATGCGCCCCAGATCGCCGACGCCGGCAATCAGGATGCGTTTCAACCCGAGGCCGGCGCGCCAGCGGCGCTCGAACAGCTCGCGGACGAACTCGCGCAGCGCGTAGGTGAACACGACGGTGAGCACGAGGAACAGCACCCACACGATTTGCGAGACCTCGTACGCGCCGCGGGCACGCGCCTCGTCTGACGCCCAGTACGCCTGCACGTAGAGGGTTGACACCACGCCGAAGACGACCGCGAGGATGCTGCCGACGAGAACCGAGAAGAAGTCATCTACGCGCGAGCGCCCGCGCCGCAGCCGATAGACTCCCTGCACGCGGAACGCGAGCGGCGTCAGCACGGCAACGAACGGCATCAGGTTGAGATACTGCTCGAACGGTGGATAGCCGCGGAAGACCGGGATGAGCCCGCTCTCGAATCGGATCCCGTACGCGAGGATGAACGCCCACATCGCCAGCACCGCGTCACCGGCGACGTAGAACGCGACGAGCAGCCGGTTGTAGCGCCTTACCATCGGGTGCCCACAGGGGCGGCCAGCGTGTCCTCGATCACGGTACGCATCTGCTGATCGTAACGTTCACGCGCGAACTGTTCGGCGTGGGCGCGCAGTGCGGAACGGTTGAAGGGAATCGCGCGCGCTCTCTCGAGCGCGGCAGCCAACGATGGGACTGACGCCTCGGCGAACAGCACGCCGGTCTCACCATCCTTCACCGTCTCCAGCGCACCGCCACGCGCGAGTGCGACCGTCGGACATCCGCAGGCCTGTGCCTCGACAGGCACGAGGCCGAAGTCCTCTTCGCCCGGCATGATCACCGCAGCCGCCCGGCGGTACTCGTCCCGGATCTTGTCGGCGGACATCCAGCCCAGAAACGTGACCCCCGTACCCGCCTGTTCCTCGAGTCGTTTCCGCTCCGGGCCGTCACCAACGATGCGGAGCGGCGCGCCGATCTGCCCGCACGCGGCGATGGCCAGATCGATTCGCTTATACGGCACGAGCGCAGACACGATGAGGAAATGACTCTCCGGTGTGACGTCGGCGGGATGAAAGAAGACCGTGTCGACGGGCGGATACACGACCGTTGCATCGCGATTATAGTATCGGCGGATCCGCCCGGCAACGTGCCTCGAGTTGGCCAGGAAGCGGTGCACGCGTCCCGCGGTCGAGGCGTCCCATCGCGCCAGCCGCGAGAGCACCGGTCGATACAGCCAGCGGCTCTTGACGCGTCCCACGCGTGCCGGACCGAAATAGGCGTCGAACTGATCCCACGCATATCGCATCGGTGAATGGCAGTAGCAGACGTGGACCGCGCGTCCCGGCACGACGACGCTCTTGGCCGCGCAACTGCTCGAGCTGAGCACCAGGTCGTATCCGTCGAGACTCAGCTGTTCGATGGCAAACGGGAACAGCGGAAGATAGCTCGGATATTTCGTCGTGGCCTTCGGGAGGTACTGCACGACCGACGTGCGAATGCGATGACGTTCGATCGTCGGCGACACCGAGCCCTTGCGATGGACCAGCGTAAAGATGTCTGCCCGCGGGTACATCTCGCACATGGCCTCGAGCACTCTCTCGCCGCCGCGCATACCGGTCAGCCAGTCGTGCACGAGCGCGACTCGGGGCTCGCTCACCCGGCGAGGTGCTCCACATCGAGCGCGTGCCCGTCCGCGGCAACTTCGCGATAGACGCGCTGCGTCTTCTCGACCGACCGTTCCCACGAGAACTCGCGCGCCCGCTTCAGTCCCTTGATCCGCAGTTCATCGGCGAATTGCGGATCGTCGAGGATGCGACGCATGCCGTCGCCAATCGAATCGATGTCGTAGGGATCGACCAGGACCGCCGCATCACCGGTGACCTCCGGCAGCGAGGACACGTTCGAGGT
>Ga0310810_10006206_pt1 | contig 13474 bp, 11 predicted proteins | sample NCmetagenome_FD_207641 | JGI IMG/M metagenome (GOLD analysis project Ga0310810, IMG submission 207641) | Soil microbial communities from experimental microcosm in Duke University, North Carolina, United States - NC | ecosystem: Engineered > Artificial ecosystem > Soil microcosm > Unclassified ... | reverse complement strand
ATGCTCGTCGCCTCGCCGCTCGCCGGGATCTGGGCCGACAGGCACGGCTCACGGATGCTCGCCGCGCTCGGGATGCTGGTCTCCGCGGTCGCGCTCGCCCTGATGACGACGCTCCGGGCCGACTCTCCGTACTGGGAATCCGGGCTCTGGCTCCTGCTGGTCGGCGTCGGCTCGGGGATGTTCAACTCACCGAACACCGCGGCGATGATGGGCGCGGTCCCGACCAGGCGCCGCGGGATCGCAGCAGGCGTCCGGACGATGCTCCAGAACACCGGCGCCGTCATCTCGATCGCCTTCGTGATGGCGATCATCACTGCCTCCCTGCCGACATCCGTGCTGTTCAGCATCTTCTCGGGCGTCACCTCGGGTCTCGACCCGGCCCAGCTCACGCCGTTCGTCGACAACATGCACACCGCGCTCTGGGTTCTTGCGGGCACCTCGCTGATCGGCGCAGTCGTCTCGATGCTCCGCCCCAGGGAGGAGCCCGCCCGCGCCCCTGACGAACGCGTCATTCGGATCGGCGAGGCCATCAAGGAAGAGATCGAGGCGACCCCATGACCGATCGACCCGGCGACCTGCGGATCGGCGAGGTCGCAAAGCTCGCAGGCACGACCACCCGAACGATCCGCTACTACGAAGAGCTCGGTCTCCTACCGGCCGCGGCCGGACGACCGCCCGGAGCCCACCGCAGCTACACGTCGACCGACGTGGAGCGGATCACCGAGCTCCTCCGGCTCAAGAACCTCCTCGGCGTGACCCTCGACGAGCTCCGAAGCATGGTCGAAGCCGAAGACGCCCGAGCGGCACTCCGGCGAGAATGGCACGCGCTCGTCGACGACCCCGTCCGCCGCAGACAGATCCTCGAGGAGTCCGACGCCCACCTCACCCACCAGCTCGGGCTCGTCCGCCGCAGACGGGACGAGATCGCACAGCTCGAGACCGAGCTCCTCGATCGCCGAAAGCGCGTCCGGGCGAGATTACGCACGCTCGACCGCACAGAAGCACCGAGCTGATCCGGTCGCTCGGGGCGGGGTCGGTCCGCGAGTTCCGGTCGGCGTCAGTCGGCGGCGGTATACCGAGAGGTAGGGCTCGCCGACGGCCTGGCGGAGCCGAGGCGGGTCACCTCCGAGATCGAGCAAGGAGCCAATACGAGAGCTGGCAGCCCGGCGAGATCGCCGAGACCCCGGACGCGACCGGCTAGATTCACGTCCGATGGCCGAGCGCGAACTCGAGCCCCAGCCCAATGGCCTTCGAGAGATCGCCGGCCACGAGCGGGCTGCGTAGGCTGCTCCCCAGGCCGTGAGCATCGAGCGGATCAGCCGCATACGCGAGCGGACGATCCTCGCCGAACGCGCAGTCGGCCGCGGCGAGCTCAAGACCACCAAGACGGCTCGCACGCGCAGCGTGCCCGTCCCTGCGGCCCCACGACGGAGGTGCCGACGGCGTGCAGCGCCGTTCGCAGCGGGCGCAGTCGCCGCCGCCTGCGCCGCCCTGACCGTGGCCGCAACCGCGCCGGGCGCCCCGGCCCAACGCCCGTCGGGCATCCACCGGATCCAGCACGTGATCGTGCTGATGCAGGAGAACCGGTCGTTCGACTCGTACTTCGGCACCTACCCTGGAGCGGACGGGATCCCGAGAAGAGGCGGGCGATTCACCGTCTGCTCGCCGAACCCGCTCACCCGCCGCTGCGTCCGCCCGTACCACGACGCGGCCGACCGCAACCGCGGCGGGCCGCACGGGCCGGACGCCTCGACGATCGACATCGCCGACGGCCGCATGAACGGGTTCGTCGAGGCGATCTACGGTGCGCTCGCGAAGCGCTGTAGGGCGAACCCAGCCGCGCGCGGCTGCTCGCTGCCGGCCACCTCCGACGTGATGGGTTACCACGACGCGCGCGACATCCCGAACTACTGGCGCTACGCGAAGGCGTTCGTCCTGCAGGACCACATGTTCGCGTCGGTCCCTGGCTGGAGCCTCCCGACCCACCTCGCGATGGTCTCCGCCTGGTCGGCGAAATGCGCCTCGGCGACAAAGCCGATGAGCTGCAAGACGGAGCTCGCGCGGCCCGCGCTGCCGCTGCCCCACGGCGTGCCGGGCGTCACTCCCCCGGGCGTCGCGTCCCCGCCCGCCGCGTACGCGTGGACCGACCTCACGTACCTCCTCCACCGCGACCATGTCTCCTGGGGCTACTACGTGGCGAACGGCTCCGAGCCCGACTGCGAGGACGACGACGCCCTCCGCTGCCCGTTCAAGTTCTTCGGGCCGCGCACCCCGGGGGTCTGGAACCCGCTGCCCTTCTTCACGACCGTCCACACCGACCGCCAGCTCGGCAACATCCGGCCGATGTCGTCCTTCCTCGCCTCGGCGCGCGCCGGGACGTTGCCGGCCGTCTCCTGGGTGGTACCGAACGGGCACGACAGCGAGCACCCGCCCTCGCTCGTCAGCGACGGCCAGGCCTGGGTGACGAAGGCCGTCGACGCCGTCATGCGCGGCCCGGACTGGCCGAGCACGGCCATCTTCCTCGCCTGGGACGACTGGGGCGGCTTCTACGACCACGTGCGGCCGCCGCGGGTCGACGCGACCGGCTACGGCCTCCGCGTGCCCGCGCTCGTCATCAGTCCCTTCGCCCGCCGCGGCCTCGTCGACCATCAGGTGTTGAGCTTCGACGCCTACCTGAAGTTCATCGAGGATGACTTCCTCGGCGGCGCCCGCCTCGACCCGAAGACCGACGGGCGCCCCGACTCCCGCCCGACCGTGCGCGAGCGCGTCCCGCAGCTCGGCGACCTCCGCGCCGACTTCGACTTCTCCCGGCCGCCCCGCGGCCCGCTGATCTTGCCGCCGCGCGGGTAACCGTCACCCGACGCGCTACCTCTACGTCGCCTACGACAACGGCTGGCGCGAGCGGTTTCCATCGCGGGAAGAACTTGTCGTCGAAGCGGTAGTGAGGCGTTCGAGCTGGAACCAGCGGTCACCGGCACGCACCGCGCGCGCTACCTGATGTTCGAGTCCGTGGCGCGCACACCCCGCGTCGCGCTCTCCGCGGGCTCCTCCCTCGCCCGCCGCGTCGTCGTGCGTGACGACCGTCGGCGGTTCGTTCCGCACACGGGGCGCCGGCCTGCGCCGTCGCATCTCGCTCTTCGCATGGGGCGCCCGATCCGCGAGGCTGGTCAGGAAGCCTGCGTCAGGTGCGTGAACAGCATCCGCAGCCAATGCGCTGCGTGCTCCTGCCAGAGGGCGTGCGAGTGGCCCCCGGGGTAGACCTTGAACACGTGCGGGATGCCGGCGGCGCGCAGCTCGCGGTCGAGGAGGCGGTTCTCCTGGAGGAAGCGGGTGTCGGAGGAGCCGACGTAGAAGGCGATCGCGAGGCGGGCAGAGGCCCGGGCGCGGATCTGGGCGTGGACGCTCGCGCGCGTGTTGGCCGCGCTGCTCCCGAGATCGAGCGGGAGGCGGCCGGTCGGGTCGGTCGGATGAAGTAGCCGCTCCAAGACTGCACCGCGGCGTAGAGCTCGGGGTGGTGGAGCGCGAGAAGCATCGCGCCGTAGCCGCCGGCCGAGAGCCCGACGATCGCCCGTCCGTCGCGGCGCGGGATCGTGCGTAGCCTCTTGTCGACCGCATGCACCAGCTCGTCCGTCAGTGCCGATTCCCAGTCGTGGTTCGGCCCCCGGTCGAGATACTCCGGGTCGGTGTCGTCGCTGTCGGCTGCTTGCGGCGCGACGACGATGGCCTTACGGTGGATCTGCGCGAGCGCGCGCGCGACGAAGCCGGCGTCACGGTACGCCGTCGGACCGGCCGGGAGCCCGTGCAGGAAGTAGACGACGGGATACCTGCGCCGGGACGCCTCGTAGTCGTCCGGCAGGTAGGCCGCGTAGTGCAGCGTCCTGCCGACGGCGGGGGCCGGGAAGGTCAGGTCCCGCTCGGGGGCGGTGTCCGTCGTCGATCGTGAGGTGGTAGCGGCGAGAACGGCGACTGCGCCCACGAGCAACGCAACCTGAAGGATGCGTCGCACTTCCCGAGTGTAGGGCGCGAAGCGACGCTCCCGTCACCGGCACGCCTGACCGGACGGGAGAGATCACCCCGACGATCGTCCCTTCGGTCGATGGGATCGGCATCGCCGCACGGCCAACGTTCCGGCATGCACCGCTTCGAGGGCGTAAGCGGGGTGGTGATGGATCGCTCCGTGGCCGCGCGTCTCACCGCGGTGCTCTCGATCGTCGTGTTCGTCGCGTTCGGGGCCGTCGGCCTCTATCGCTACCTGGAGAACTTCAATCTCTATCGAGGCTACCCGCCCCCGAGCGACCCGCCCTCCGTCGTGAGCAGGGGCTCGGCGACGTCGTTCATGCTGACGAGCCCAGCGCTCGGAGGACGCCGGCAGCTCGTCGACGTCTACCTGCCGGCCGGCTATGCGACGCACCCCCAGCGGCGGTATCCCGTGATGTTCCTCCTGCACGGGTTTCCCGGCCGCCCGGCGGCGTTCCTCGAGACGGTCAGGTTGGGCGTGGTCGAGGACGTCCTCCTCTCCCGTCACGAGGTACCCCCGTTCATCCTCGTGATGCCGTTCGGCTCAACGGGGACGTTCACCGACGAGGAGTGGGTGAACGGCGTCGGGAGGCATCAGGCGTGGGAGACCTTCGTCAGCCGCGATCTCGTACGCGCCGTCTCGGCCCGCTTCCGCACGATCGGCTCGGGATCCGCGCGCGCGATCGCCGGGCTCTCCGAGGGAGGGTACGGGGCCCTCGACATCGCCCTGCACCATCCTCGGGAGTTCCGGGTGATCGAGAGCTGGTCGGGCTACGAGCAGGCGGATCCGATCCACCGGATCTTCGGGACGTCACCGGCGCTGCTGCGACACGACAGCCCGGCCTTCACGGTCGTCCGGACGGCGCCCGTCCTCCGGCGCGAGCACGCGTACGTGTGGTTCTACACGGGCGCGAGCGACTCGCTCCACGGCCAGAACGCCGCGTTCGCGCGCGAGCTGGCTCGGCTCGGGGTCTGGCACCGCTTCCGCGTGTTGCGCGGGGGGCACGACTGGTCGCTGTGGCGCGGACAGGCGGCCAACGCTCTCCTCGCCGCCGGCCGGGGACTGGGAGAAGGCGCGCGTGCATAGGAGCCTGCATGCCATCGATCGTTTCGGCCGCGTCGTCACCTCCCTCGCCGTCCTCCTGGCGACGAGCGGATGCCTGTACCTCGCGGCCGGGATCCGCTGGGGCGGGCCGCGGATGCCTGACGCGCTTCCGCTCGACGAGCTCTCGCATCGCGACGCCGTTTCGCTCCTCTGGTTCGTGCTCGTCTGGGGAGTTGCAGCGGCCGCGATTGCGATGCTGATCCGTCCGTTCGGGCTCGACCGGGTGCGCTCCGGCGTCGCGGTCGCGCTCTGCCTGTGGGTGTGGACGTACCTCGTGACCGCGGTGTCGGTGATGACGGTTCGTCAGATCCCGGCCGAGGACGCGTTCCAGGCCGCCGCAATGCGTCGCGCGGTCGTGCTCCCGGCGCTGCTCGGCCTCTTCGCGGGGGCGCTGGTCGCACAGGCCGACGCCTCCGACAGGCGGATGCCCCAGCTGCTCTCCTGGCTCGTGGCGACCCTCGGGCTCGTCGGCGTGGTCGACGCTTACCTGCCGACACACAGCGCGACGCTGCTCTCCGCCCTCGCGCCCGCGGCGGCGCCGTTCGCGCACGGCGCGATGCTCACCGTCTCCGTTGGGCTCGTCTACCTCTCGCGACCGCTCGGCCGCGCCAGCCGACGTGCCTGGCTGCTCGCCTGCCTGCTGCTCGCCGGCGTGACGCTCCTCCACGTCCTCCACTCCGACCTCGGCGCGATCGCGACCGGGGGGGTCGCGGCCCTCCTCCTCGCGCGTCGCAGCGACTTCCAGGTGGCGGGCGATCCGGCGGGGCGTTCGCGGGCGCTGCGGGCACTGGTGGTGATGGCCGCCCTGGCCTACGCGGCGGGCCTCTTCGCGCTGCTGGCCCGGGCTCACGCCGACGACAGGGCGTTCCACCTCTCGGCGAGCTTCCGGGCCGTCTCCGAGACGGTGCTCGGCCTTCCGGGCGGCATGCATACCGGGCTCGCCGCGGTCGTCCTCGTCCTCGCGCTGATCGGAGGCGTCGTCGCCCTCGTGCGCTGGCTCGCGCCCTGGCAGGGAGACCGACCCGAGGGCGGGGAGACCCGCGCCCGCGCCCGGGAGATCGTCCGGGAGTGCGGCTCGGACACGCTCGCTCCGTTCGTGCTTCGCGCCGACAAGGCCTACCTCTTCTCTCCCTCGGGACGATCGGTCGTTGCCTACCGGGTGGTCGCCGGGGTGGCGGTCGTCTCGGGTGACCCCGTCGGCCCGGAAGACGACCGCGACCTGGCGCTCGATGCGCTCGTCCGTCGGGCGCGGGAGCGCGGATGGCGCATCGTCGTCCTCGGCGCCTCCGAGGCGTATCTCGCGAGCTACCGGCGGCGGGGGCTCCGCGCCCTGTACCACGGCGACGAGGCGGTGCTCGACCTCGACCGCTTCTCGCTCGAAGGCCGCCCGATCCGGAAGGTGCGCCAGTCGGTGACGCGCCTCGAGAACGCGGGGTACACGGCGGGGGTCGTCCCCGTCTCCGAGGTCACTCCCGACCTCCGGAGCGAGCTCGAAGCCGTCGAGCGTGCCTGGCGCGGCAACGCCCCGGTCCGGGGCTATGCGATGGCGATGGACGAGCTCTTCCGGCTGGAAGGGGACGAAGCGCTGTTCGTGATCGGGCGGAGGCCCGACGGCGAGGTCGCCGGGTTCCTGCACTTCGCCGTCTCACCCGCGGGCGACGCGCTCTCGCTTTCGACCATGCCGCGCCTTCGCGACACGCCGAACGGCTTCAACGAATGGCTCGTCTGCGCCGCGGCGGCGTGGGCCCGGGCACAGGGCTACGCGAGAATGTCGCTGAACTTCGCCCCCTTCGCGGCGCTCCTCGCTCCCGGAGTCGAGCTTCGCCCGGTCCAGCGTGTCGAGCGACGGCTCCTGCTCGCGCTGAAGGGCCATTTCCAGCTGGACAACCTGCTGCACTTCAACCGCAAGTTCTACCCCGAGTGGCAGCGACGGTTCGTCGTCTACGAGCGACGCACCGACCTCCCGCGCGTCGGCTTCGCGGCGCTCGCCGCCGAGTCCTACCTGCCGTTCCGAGCGCGATCATGATCGCGCTCGGCCTCGCGCTCGCCGTCGTGTCCGCGCTCGCGCTCAACTTCGGCTACTACCGACAGCACCATGCCGCCTCGGCGATGCCACCGCTCACCCTGCGACACCCGATCGCGTCCCTCCGGCTCCTCTTCACGAACCTCCACTGGCTCGTCGGGATGGTCACGGGCCTCGCGGGCTGGGTGCTCTACGTCGCCGCGCTCGCGATTGCACCGCTGTCGCTCGTCCAGGCGGCGTCCGCGGGAGGCGTCGGCTTGCTCGCCCTGCTGTCCTGGCGCGCCGCCGGCGGCCGACGGCCGCGGACCGAGGTGCTCGGAATCGTGCTCGCAACGGCCGGGCTGGCGCTGCTCGCCGCCTCTCTCGCAGGCGGCCACCCGACCTCCGACGAGGGGACCTGGGCGGGCGTCGCCGCCTGGACGGCCGCCTCGATCGCCGCTGCGTCGGGCCTGACCTTCTGGGCGCTTCGACGGCGCTCGCGCGGGGCGGCGCTCGGGCTCGCCGCCGGCGCGCTGTACGCAGCGGGCGACACGGCCACCAAGGCCGTCTTCCCGGGCGGGGCGCACCTCGTCCTCATCCCCACCGTGCTCTGCCTTCACGGGCTCGCCTTCGTCGCGCTGCAGCTCGGCTTCCAGCGAGGCTCGCCGCTCGAGACCGCCGGTACCGCCACGTTGCTCACCAACGCGCTCCCCATCGCCGCCGGCACGATCCTCTACGGCGAGTCTCTCGGCTCCGGGATCTTCGCCCTCTTCCGGCTCCTCGCCTTCGCCTCGGTCGTTGCCGGCGCCGCAGCTCTTTCGCTCGGAGGCGCGGGGCGCACCGACGCACGAGACGTCCCGCGAGGGACGGCCGCAGAGACCAGCGTGTCCGATACCGCGGTGCGGCGCCGGACACCAGCCGGCCTGTCCAGCGGCTGCGCGTGACGCCGGCTTCGAGACCTGCGGACGCAGCAGAACCTTGTTGCCCCGTGTGTTGCGCCCGTTGCGACCACGTTGTCCGCGAGGAAAGCAAAAGCCCCGCAATTGCGGGGCTATTCTCGAGAGCCGACGCGCGGACTCGAACCGCGGACCCCTTCATTACGAGCGTTGATCCAGTGTCATCGCCAGTCGCGCCGAGTCGCCCGAAGCCGCATGAACCCAAGAAACCTTCTCCGTTGCGCTGGCGGCCGAAGACCCCCAACGACAACCGCGTGGACCCCTGGTAGACCCCTCGGCTGGTGCAGCCGCCCTCCAGGGGATGCGGGCGCCGCTCGCCGTCTGACCGCGGCAGGATGATGGTCGCGTGCCTCGGATCTGCAGCTTCTACGGGATCGTGATCGCGATGTACTACCGCGACCACCACCCGCCGCACTTTCACGCGGTCTATGCGGAGTACGAGGCTCAGATCGTCATCGAGACACTCGAGTCGTTGGCCGGCGACCTGCCCGCACGCGCGTTGAGGCTCGTGCGGGAGTGGGCCGAGATGCACCGCAGCGAACTCGAGGCGAACTGGGCCCGGGCAGAGGCGCACGAGCCTCTCGATACGATTGAGCCACTGCCATGAGCACACACACGCGTACTGCGCGCATTCGCACGGTCGAGCCGCTCGAGGATTTCGTGCTCCGCCTTGGCTTCGACGACGGAACCGTGCGCGAGATCGACGTCGCCGCCGAGCTGTGGGGACCCATGTTCCAGCCGCTCCGTGACGATCCGGAGCTCTTTCGGCAAGTGCGTGTCGACGAGGAACTCGGCACGATCGTGTGGCCCAACGGCGCCGACATGGATCCCGACGTCCTCCACGGGTAGACGTCCTCGCGGTCTCGGGCGTAGCGCCTGATCGCCCGGACGAAACGCCTCGTCTCGGAGAGGCGTGGCGTGGCGCGAACGAGCACTAGCTCGTCGCGCGAAGCCGCGCGAATCCAAGGGATCCGGTCAAGGCATGAGCGCCCGAAGACGGTTCACTGCGAATTGCCGTATCGACTCGAACGCTGACGTTCGGCGCTCTACCATTCGGGAAGACAATCCCCTGCAATAGGCAGATCTCGTCACAGACGCCGAAGGCGCCGTGGTCAAACGGTCGTGTTGCTGCACATGTTCCGCAAGGACACCGGGAGGCTCCCCGAGCGAGAGATACAGGTCGCCAGGGAACGATGGGCGGCCGACTTCAAGGAGCGGATGGACGCGGAGCGGCGACGGCGTCCACGCGCGGCTGGTCACGACGCTCCCTGATGCGTGGGGATACTTGCGTCATTTATCAATATTGGTAAGATACTCGACATGAGCCCTCGCGCCGTGAGCCCGATCGCTACCGCCGTGGCCGACGCTGCCCGTCGTCGGCGAAATCGTGACCCCGACTACCGGGCGGCGCAAGAGCGTCTTGCTCCATACGAAGGAATCGCTCGGTTCGTGATCGTGCGACGGGGCGAGCTCGAGCTCACCCAGGAGCAGCTCGCCGACCGAATGGGCACGAGCCACTCCGCGATCTCGCGAATCGAGTCCGGGCAGCATCGCACGAGCGTCGCAACGCTGGAACGCCTGGCCGAGGCACTCCAGGTCCGGTTCGTGATGGGCTTCGAAACCGGGCCGCGCGAGGCGCCCTTCCGCGAGCTCGTCTCCGTCTAACGCGGCTGGACCGACGCAAGCGGATCCGAGCGCACGAGAAGAGCGCGCACCGTCGAGGGCCACGATTGCCGGCCGCCGTGCGCGGTGGGGGTTCTGCTTGCGTTGAGGTCGGCGGCGATCTGCCGGTAGCTGCGGCCAGCAGCAGGAGCGACGCGGATACGCGCGAGGACCCTGGGCGTAATGGATGGTTTGCGCCCGGGTGGCGTGGACGGACGTCGTCGACCGTGATCTCGGGCTCGACGACGGCCGATCGCACAGGCCGCCCGGGTGAGGCGGTGCCAGCGCCTATGCGACGCAAGCGTGTGTCGCGGGTGGCTGCGGCGTCCTCGACCCTCCGTCCCGTGAGGGACACCACCCGATGGATCTATGTTGAGATGCGGCAGTGCTCCCGTGTCGCTGAGCCGCCTTGGTCACGAGGAGTGTGACCACGCCGGACCCGCCAACTCTAGCCAGTCCTCTTCCGACGGAACGATCAGCCCGCGATCTGTTTCAGCTATGAACTGGCAGGTTCCTCGCTCGCATTCATAATGCCGTGCCACGCTTCCCTGCCCATTGTCCGCAATCATCAGATTCGCCTCGTCGATCGGGATACCGTCCACCGTGACTGTCCCCATGCGGAGGATTTGCCTTCAGCTGCATCCTCCTTGACGGAATCGGCAACTCGCGCGTTCGCCGACGCCGAGACAAGTCTCGCCGTCACACCTCGGAGTTCCACCCGATCATCGTCTGCGGCCTCTCCGAATAGGAAATAGGGAGGCCCGGAGAATCCCAGAACGTCCCTCCCTAGAGGATCCTCTTGTATGTCATAACGCGACGGACCAAAGATCAAACAGGCTAGTTCTCCCGAATCCCTCCGATAGAGCGCAGCTTTGCGGTCAAGAAACTGAACCTCAATCAGCAGATCGCCCAATGGGGCGTCACGCTTGAAATCTAAGTGGGCCACTCTAGATTGGAGCACGCGGCCGAACGAATCCGAGATCTCCAACTCGAGATCACTCAGTGAGTTCGTCAGAGCAATCCAGCGGCGCTCGTCGTGTGCCTGTGAATGGCCGTCCGGAACTCCGAGCGAGAGTGTCGCGCCAGCCTCCGGCCAGGTGCCGACCAGGACACGCGGAAATATGCCCACGGGAGGGGCGCCTAATGTCCCAATGGGCTCGAAGCCATTGGCCGTCCGCTCCAGGATGAGTGCGTCTGCATGCTCTTGAGCTTCGAGAACAATCTCGTAGGTGTCGAGTTGCACTATAAGACTGCTGCTCAACAAACGAACTTTCTGACGGTGAAGCTAGGCGTGTCGTCGAAAAAGCGCCGTCCTGAGATCCACGTGACGTTAAGTCTGGAGACGGCTCGATACTTATGACTCCCGCTTTCGCATGTACGACGAACATACGCGCGAATCGGTTCACGAGCGTATCGTTGACCAATAGTTTGGGTAACCATCCGACCGCAGACCTGATCACTCCAATCGGTGATGAAACCAAAGACATAGCTCCGTTTGATTGCTATGCACGCTTGATGGATCGCAGACGAAACACCGGTGCACGTCGCCTCAACCTCGGCATGCAGGCGCCTTCCTATGAGGGTTACAGGCTGTGTCTCTTCGATGAAGCATTCCGACTTGACGTTCGGAAACGCGGCGAGTGTTCGCTCTGGCATTTCTCGTGTGACAGCCCTTCCCGTTGTTCGCGTGCTAACACGGGCTGGCTGGATCGTGCGACCAGACGGATCGACGTTTGTCAGTGGCTCATTGTCGGCATACGCGTAGGCCGACCGGCTTGGGTCTTCGGAAGCGGGAATCGCAGAATCCACCTGCAAGAAGCGCCCCGTCGCAGGTTCGTATTGCCTCGCCCGTAGGTGGTAGAGGCCGGTTAAGTCTTGGTATTGGCCGGTGAAGCGCATCTGGCTGTTGGGTGAGCCGGAGGTTGCGTGGGCGATGCCGTAGGGTTCGTAGTCGATTGCGCCTTGGGTCGAGCCTGCTGCGGTTGTGGTGGTGATGATCGAGCCGAGCCGGTCTTGGTGCGCTTCGAGGGTGGTGGTTGTGGTGGGGGTTCCGATGGTGGTGGTGGTTTGGCTGAGCTCTTGGGTGCCGTATGCGTAGCGTCGGGTGGTGGTGCCGAGCGGGGCGAGTGAGCCTGCGTCGCCGGGTGGTGGGCCGCCGGGGACGGCTTGTTCCCAGGCCAGGAGTGGGAGTGGTTGGTTGACGTCCCACTTGAACGTTGTCGAGCCGAGCACTGTGTTGGCGCCAGTGCGGACGCCGTCGCCGTCGTAGCTGTAGCTGGTTCCGCCGGAGATCGAGACGAGTCGGTTCTCCAGGTCATAGACGAAGGTCTGGCCACCGGAGTCGGTCTGGTTGCCGTTGGCGTCGTAGCCGAACGACCCGAGCCCGGTCGCGGAGAGCAGCCGGTCGGCGTTGTCGTAGGTGTACATCGTTGTACCCGTTGTGCGGGTCTCGCTGAGTCGGTTGCCGACCCCGTCGTAGGCCCACGCGATCTTTGGATCGCCCGACCCGGGACAAGTCGCTTGGAAGCACACCGCGGTCAGCCGGTCGATGTTGTCGTAGCTGAACGATTGCACGCCGGCGAGGGTGCCGGTGCGGTCGACGCGGGTTGGGTTTCCGACCGCGTCGAGCGTGTAGACGAAGCCGGCGAGTAGCTGTGGTGTGGTGTATGTCTCGTGCCAGCGGACGGCGCCGACATCGACGGAGGCGCGGTTGCCGCCGTTGCCCGCGAACGTCCCGACGACGCGCGCCTCGACGCCGGCGCCGGTCGGGTCGGCCAGCGAGACCGCGCCGAGGTTGAACGTTTGGGTGACGAGCTGGCCGGTGGTCGACGAGACGTTAACGGCCTGGCCCGAGGCGCGCAGGGCGCCGTTCTCGTACAGGTCGATCCGGGCGGTGGGTGTGGCCGACCCACCGCGCTTTCGCACCTGCGCTTTGAAGGTCTGCACGCCGGAAGGCGCGTTTGCGGGCGTCGGGAAGCCCGTTCGCACAGACGTGTTGACCGTGTTGGCCGTGGCGATCATCCAGGCTGCATCCGGTGCATCAGGGTCGTCGTCGATGTCAGCGAGGCTGCCGGTCAGGTTGGTCTGCTCGAGCACCGCAGTGGGGGCGACTGGTGCAGTGGCGGTTCCGCCGGCGGGACGCTCGTGCTTCACCTCGATTACGCGGCCGGCACGGTCGACCACACGTGTCTCCACCACCCCGTTTGAAGCCGGACGCGTATGCGTAAGCTCGTTTCCCGCGGCGTCGTACCCGTAGGTGGCCAGTGTGACGCCACCCGACGCAACAGTCGCCATCCTGTCGAGCGAGTCGTACGTGTACTCGTAGACGGTGGCGTCCGGGTACGTGCGCCGTGTGACGTTGCCGTTCGGGTCGTACACGTAGGAGAAGGGGGTTTCGTCGTGTCCGACGGTCAGCAGCCGGTCGAGATTGTCGTAGGTGCGGGTTTCGGTTCCGAGAGCGTCGACCATCGTGAGCCGGTTGCCGACGTTATCGAGCGTGTAGGTGACGTCCGGTGTGCTGCCGGAGTAGTCGATCCCGGTGCGCCGGTTCGCGCGGTCGTAGGCGTAGCTGGTCGTGCCGTCCCCCGCTGCCGCGGTGGCGTTCCCGTTGGGATCGGTTCGTGCGAGGAGGTTGCCGTTCAGGTCGTAGGCCATCGTCGTCAGCGAGGCTGTCTGGGCGCCTGCGCCGTCGGGGTCGGGCCAGGTCTCGCTGACCGCGCGGTTGAGCGCGTC
>Ga0310810_10006205_pt1 | contig 13474 bp, 15 predicted proteins | sample NCmetagenome_FD_207641 | JGI IMG/M metagenome (GOLD analysis project Ga0310810, IMG submission 207641) | Soil microbial communities from experimental microcosm in Duke University, North Carolina, United States - NC | ecosystem: Engineered > Artificial ecosystem > Soil microcosm > Unclassified ... | reverse complement strand
CAGGAAGCCGCTGAAGCGCCTGAAGCGCTGAGGAGCCTGCTTGTCTTCCTCCCTCACCATCTACTTCACGCTCCTTAAGCGGCGCAAAGAATAGGCACAAATCGAGCCTGCGCGAAATCGCCAAAGCTCATGTCACGAGAGGCGAAGGAGGCGGCTCAGGCGTAAGATTTCAGCACGCGGATGACGCCGAGCCGCGAAGTGATCATGCAGAGGCAAGCGACCACGATGACCACCAAAACGCAGAGAAAATAGCCAGGAAGATCAAGCTCGCCGGAGCCGATCAGCCGCTGCGTCTCGGCCGCAGTGACGGTGCCGCCCCCGAGCATATGGGTCATCAGCGGCAGCAACAGAAAGGCGATCGCTGCGGCCACCGCGCCCATCAGTCCTGCGCGGACGCCAAGCCCCAAGAAATGACGCTCGAACTCGCTGCTGATGAAGCGCTCATTGGCGCCGACGAAATGCAGCACCTCGATGATCTCGCGGTTCGAGGCCATAGCACTCCGTGTCGCCGACACGATGACGGCGATGGTCGCGGCGGCGACCAGGCCCAGCACGGCGATGCCACCCAGCGCGGCAGAGCGGGTGAGGGTGCGGATCTCGGCCTGCCAGCGGCGGTGATCGTCGAGCGTTACTCCCTCGAAGTTCTGCGACAGCGCCGTCTTGATGAGATCGATGTCGGGGGGATTTGAGCGATCGATCTCGACTGCGATCAGCCGCGGGATGGGCAGCGCCTGGAGCGCACTCGATTGCCCGAGCCAAGGCTCGAGTAGCTTGGCCGAATCCTCGGCCGTCAGCGGCTTCACCTCGGTGATGCCCTTCTGCTTGGCAAGAAACAGCGAAACGAGCGTCATCTTCTTCTCGATGTCGGCCTCGTTGACGGGATCGAGCTCGACGGTGATCTCGCTCGAAATGTCATTGACCCAGGCTTGTGCCGATTGATTGACCATGTAGACCGCGCCGGCGGTCAGGCAGGCGAGGAACGACATGATGGCAATCACCACGGTGAGCGCGTTGCCGGCCACCGACGCCGCCGGCACGATCGGCGCCTGCTTGCTCTGGAAGCGGGAGGGGAGCCGGGCGGCGACCCTCACCGGCAAAATCCCGGTGAGCAGGTTGGTCCACGGATAGTCTCTGATGTCGGAGAGCAGGGTCACGGGCATTCATCGCACATGCAAATGGCCGTTGTGGAGCATGAGCCGCGGCGCATTGAGCTGATCCATCAACGCATGATCGTGGGTCGCGATGATGACCGACGTGCCGAGCCGGTTGAGCTCGACGAACAGGCGCAGCAGGCGATTGCCGATGACCGGATCGACATTGCCGGTAGGCTCGTCGGCGAGCAGCAGTTCGGGCCGGCCGATCACAGCGCGGGCGATGGCCGCACGCTGCTTCTCGCCGCCTGACAGAATCTCGGGGTAGGCGTTGATGCGCTCGCCGAGCCCGACCCAGCGCAGGAGGTCGGTGACATCGTCCTTGTACTGCGACTCCTTCTTGCCCATGACCCGCAACGGCAGCGCCACGTTCTCCCAGGTGGTGAGGTGGTCGAGCAGCCTGAAATCCTGGAACACGATGCCGATGCGCCGCCTGAGCTCCGAGCGGCCGCCTGCTGAGAGGTCCGACACGTTCTCCCCGAACACGAAAATAAGCCCCCGGGTCGGCCTGAGCGACATGAACAGGAGCCGCAAAAGCGTGGTCTTGCCGGCCCCCGATGGTCCGGTCAGGAAGTGAAAGGACCCAGGAAGCACGTGGAAGGTGACGTCGCGCAAGATTTCGGGGCCGTTGCCGTAGCGCAGCCCGACATTGTCAAAGCGAATCACCCGGGTTCCTTAAGCCTCTTAACATTGCGGAAGACAGGCACTTTATGCTGAACTCGGGGTCCGGTATCAATGGATTTGGGCAAGGGCATGGGGCCCGGGGCAAATCCTAAGGTGGCCGGCAGTTTCCGATGGCAACACAGATCATCTGCCCGGTCTGCGAGACGCGCTACGAGGTCAAGGCGGCATTCCCGCCTCAAGGCCGCAAGGTCCGCTGCTCGAAATGCGGCCATGTCTGGCAGGCGCAACCGGTCGCTAGCGTGCCGGAGCCTGCGGCCGCTGCGGCTGTGCCATCGGCAGCGCCCTCTTCGCCGAAGCCTGCGCCTGCGGCCAAACCAAAGGCGAAGCCCACGCCGGCTAGCACAAGTCCCCGCATCGGGGCCTTCCCGGGCGTCGCGCAGCCATCTCCCCCTCCGCTGCCGGAGCCGAGCTTGACCGACCGTCTATCCCAAGCGGGAGCTGACGCCGACTTCGAGGCGGACGAAAATCTTGCCGCTCAGGTCGCGCAGATCAACGCCGAGGCGGCCGCGCCTGCCGCTGAACCTCCGCCGCAAAAATCGGGAGGCATCTTCAGCAGGCTTGCCGCGCGCCGCTCCGCGACCAAAACGCCACCGCCTCCGCCAGAGACCGCGAAAAGCGATGCCGCGACGAGCGACGCATCCGTGTCGGATGCCGCTATGACCGACGATGGGCTCGACCCCGCATTGGTTGCCGCCGCCATGGCTGGCATCGATGACACGTCTCTTCCCCGCGAGCGGCCGCCGCGCAAGAGGCTGTCTCCCGTCACCCTCGGCTGGGCCGCGCTCGGACTGCTTATCGCGCTCATCCTCGGCGCGCTGATCTTAGCGCCCTCGGCGGTGACGTCGGTGCTGCCTGGCGCCTCGCGCCTCTACGCCCTGTTCGGCGGGGGCGGCAGCGGTGAGGCTGCGGGACTCGCCTTCGAAGGGGTCCGTTACGGCTGGACTAATGAAGCTGGCCAGACCGTGCTCGAAGTGCAGGGGGATGTGGTGAATACCAGCTCCTCCCCTGTCGACGTGCCGACGGTCGTGATCGCGCTTCGTGACGAGAGCGGCGAGGAAATCTCGGAATGGACCACAGAGGTCGGCGAGCAGGAGCTTGCCGCAGGCGAGCACGCGCCTTTCCTCAGACAAATTCCTTCGCCGCCGAGCAATGTCCGCAGCGTCAAGGTGCGTTTCGCCAAGGCCGACTAGGACGATGGCAGAGGCTGCCGCGGCGATCGACATCGAGCCGCTGTACAGCGCCGAAAGAATATCGGAGCGGGTTGAGGAGCTCGCGCGCGAGATCGCTGCGGCGAGGCTCAAGGACCTCATCATCGTCGCGGTGCTTAAGGGAAGCTTCATCTTCGCCGCCGACCTGATCAGGGCGCTGCACCGGCATGGTCTTGAGCCAGAGATCGATTTCATGTTCCTCGCGAGCTACGGGACCGGCACGCATTCGAGCGGCGAGGTCGAGGTGCTGCGCGAGGTCGAGAGCAAGCTCGAGGGCAGGGACGTGGTGATCGTCGACGACATTCTCGATTCGGGCCGCACGCTCGCCTTCGCCAAGGCATTTCTCCAGGCGCGCGGAGCCCGCTCGGTCAGGACCTGCGTGCTGCTCGACAAGCAAGTGCCGCGCGCGGCGGCGATCGCGCCGGACTTCACTGGATTTCGCTGCCCGCCGGTCTTCGTGGTGGGCTACGGCATGGATCTCGCCCACCGCTATCGCGAGCTCCCGTTTATTGGGCACGTGGCAGGCAGATGACCGCGCTCAAGCTCATTTTCGCGGTGATCGGCACGATCATTCCGTTGATCGTGATCGTGCAGGCCTTCCGTTCACGGTCGCAGGACCGCTGGCCAGAAGGGCTGCTCGTCGGGGTCTATCTCGGGGTGCTCGGCTCGATCAGCGTGATCGCGCTTCTCGCGCTGTTCGACTGATCAGAACGGCTTGATCAGTCGCTCTAGGTAGTCGAGCTCGAGGGTCGGCCGCGACGGGTCGCCGAGGCGGCGACGAAGCTCGTCGAGCACTTCGCGGGCGCGCTGAATGTCGATCTCGTCGGGGACTTTGACGGAGAGACCGAGATCTGGCCGGTTGGAGCGGTCGGGCCGGCCGAGCGGGTCGCGGCCGTTATTGCCAGGCCCTTGCCCGGCTTGCGCCTCGCCGTTTTGCATCATCTGCTCGGCCATCGATTGCGCGCCTTTGCGCAAGCGGTCGAGCGCTGCGGTCTGCGACTGGGTCGCGCTCTCGAGGTCGCCCTGACCGAGCTGCTCCTTGGCGTCCTTCATCGACTGTTGCGCGTCCTGGAACTCGCTCGGAGCGTCGGCGCCCTCGATGCGGAAACGATCGATCAGGCCTTGTAGCGTGTCGCGCAGCTCCTCTTGACGCTGCGCAAGGTCGCCATGCTGGCCCGGCTGGCCGCCTTGCGGCTGCTCGCCCATCTCGGCCTGTCCCTGCCGCGGTTGTCCTCGCCCGCCGGACGGTCCTTGGGTCTTGGAGCCACTCTGCTCGGTCTCACCCGGCATCTCGAACAGCGGCGCCATGCTGAGGCCATTGCCGAAATCCATCGGCTGGCCGGGAGGGCTCACCTCGAACTGCCCGGCCTGGTTCTGATCGCCGCCTGAATTCTGCTGCTGCTCGCGCTTGGCCTTGAACGTGTCGTCGAGCAACTTCTGCTGCTTCGACACGAGGTCGCTCAGATCCTTCATCATGCGTCCGGCGCGCTGCTGCTGCGGGTTCTCGGCAAAGTTGCCGGTCTGCAGCCGGTCGAGGATGTCTTTCAGCTCTGACAGCATGCGCTCGGCGAGGTCCTTGGACCCCGACTGCGACAGGTTCTCGATATTCTTGAGAAGCTTGTCGAGGTCCTGCTGCGACACGAGCTGATCGCCATTCTGCTGCTGCGTCTGCTCGACCATGTTGCCTTTGTTCTGCTGCTGGGAGGCAAGCGCCTGGAGGTAGCGCGACAGCGCATCGCGGAGCTCATCGACCAGGCGTTTGATCTCCTCAGGCGCGGCATTCTCCTTGAGCGCCTCGGCAAGCGCGTCCTGTGCGGCCTTCACGTTGCGCTCGGCCTCGGGCAGGTCGCCGTCCTCGATCTTGAGCGCCACCTCCCACAGCTGGTTGACCACGCTAGCGATGCTTTCCCGCGAATCGTCGTTGTGCAAGCGCCAATAGACATCGCGCAGCGAGAGATAGACGAAGCTGTCGTCGATCACCTTGTCCTCGCCCATGGTGAGCGCGTCGAGCGCGCGGCTCACGGCATCGGCGGAGGCGGGATCGCGCACGAGCTTCTTGCGCTGCTCGACCACTGCCTTGGCGAGGGGCTTGGTGAATTTGCGCTCGGGCAGGATGAACTCGTAAGGAGCGCTCTTGCCCTCCTGACCCGCCTGATCGCGGGCGACCAATGTCATGCGCACCTTGAGCCCGGCCCAAGGATGGGCAGTCAGGTCTTGCGTGGCCCGGCCGTCCACGCGCTTCTGGTTGGCGCGGGGCAGTTGCAGCGGCATGGTGGGCGGCCGAAGCAGAGGATCGGCATCGACCTTGGCGCCGGGCTCGGAGGGAACCGGGGCAAGGTTCGCTTCTTGGCGGTCGGCGAGAGCGAAGCGTGCTTCCGCGCTTGCGACGCCATGATCGTCGTCGGCGCGATAGACGAGTCGCAAGGCCCCGCGCGGCGTCGCCGTGGGATTGCCCATCAGGTTGATGGTGGGCGGCTCGTCCTTGATGAGATCGAAGCGCCACTTCGAGACGGTCTCGCCGCCAATTCGCACGTCGGCGCTCAAGGGCTCGTTGAGCGCCACGTTGAACTCGATCAGCCCTTGCGTGCCACCCGTCTTGGGCTCGACGACCTTGGCGGTGTAGCCGTCGTCGTTGCTGGTTGTGAGCGTCACTTTCTCGCCTTGGGGCGCGTGGGTGCGGACGATCAGTTGGCTGCGCTCGGGCACGGAAAGTGCCCGGAAGCTCTCTGAGCCGGCGCCGACAGCTTCGCTGCCGTCTGCAAGCACGATGGGGGCAAGGCCGGTATAGACCGGGGGCGTCACCCAGGCATCGAGGCGGAGCATGGCGGGGGTCGCGGTCGCTGCCGGCGAGAAGGCGGCGCGCAAGCGCTCGCGCACATCGCCTCCGGCGGCGAGCACCGCCGCGACAAGGCCGAGCACGAGCGCGGCCCTTAGCGCGTAAGGATCCATGCGGTCAGTGCGCGGCGCAGGCCATGACGGCTTCAACTTGGCGATTAGGCGGGACAGGCGCTCGCGGTGCGCGGCCCACAGCGCCACGGTTTCCTTGGGCGGTGTTGCGCCGAGGCGATCCTCATAAGAGGTGGCGGGACGGTGCTTGATATTGGCGTGGCGCTCGAGACGACGCAACGCCTCGAGCCGCGTCGGCACCTGAATCCTGAGGAGCGGTAGGAAGGAAATGAGAAGCGCAAGCCCGAAGGCGCCGAGCACCACGCGGTGGAGCAGCGGCGGCATGAAGCTCCACAATTCGAGGAGCGACACGACAAGGAAGAGGGCGGCAACGAGGAACGGCCAGAGCAGAGCCTCCCAGATGCGCTCGGCAAGAAGGGCGAGCCAGCTCAGGCGCACCTTGCGCTCGAAGCGGCGCTGAAGCGCACTGTCCTCGGGCCTCTCGCGGGCGGTCTCGGTCTTTCTAAATCGCATCAGCGAAACTCTTAGCACAGGCGAAGGCGAGCGGGCTTAAACTTGGGTAATGATGCGGGCGAAAGCGAGGCTCGGCTTGCGCGCTCGACGCTCATAGCCAGTTCGGCAGAAGCTCTTTGGCCAGCATGTCGTCGTAGCTCGGCCTCGGCCGCGTCACGCTGTATTTGTTTCCGGCCACGAGCACCTCAGGGACCAGAAGTCTACTGTTATACTCAGAAGCGAGCACAGCGCCATAGGCTCCGGCCGTCATCACAGAAATGAGATCGCCAGCGCGAAGTTCCGGCAGAGGCCGGGCGAGCGCGAGGTAATCGGCGGTCTCGCAGACGGGGCCGGCAACGTCGGTGACCACGATCGGCGTCCCGGGTGCGGGCTCGGTCACCGACAGGATCTCGTGATAGGCCTCGTAGAGGGCAGGGCGCATCAGATCGTTCATCGCGGCGTCGACGATGGTGAAGGTCTTGCCGGCAATCATGCGTCCAGGCTCGAACAGGAACCGCACGCCGAGCCCGCCCACTTCTTCCTTAACCAGCCTCGCATAGTCGTCGGGAAGTGGCGGTGCCGGCTGATCGTTGCGATAGGGAATGCCGAGGCCGCCGCCGAGATTGACGAACGAGATGGCGAAGCCTTGTGCGCGCAGCGTTCCGATCAACTCATGCAGCAGCGCGAACGCATTTCGGAACGGCGCGAGGTCCGTGATCTGGCTGCCGATATGCATGTGGATGCCGGCAACCTCGATCCCGGGCAATTTGCTCGCAAGCGCGTAGAGGGAAGGCGCCTCGGCGAAGGGCACGCCGAATTTGTTCTCGGCCTTGCCGGTTGCGATCTTGTGATGCGTCCTGGCGTCGACGTCGGGGTTGACACGGAAGGCGATACGGGCGGTGCGCCTGCGCGCCTCCGCCACCTCGCTCAGCGCGAGAAGCTCGGGCTCGGACTCGACATTGAAGGCGAAGATGCCAGTGTCGAGCGCAAAGGCCATCTCCTCGCGCGTCTTGCCGACGCCTGAGAACACGATCTTTTCGGGAGGGACGCGCACGGCGAGCGCGCGACGAAGCTCCCCTGCGGACACCACGTCCATGCCTGCGCCCTGGCGGGCAAGCGTGGCCAGCACGCCGAGATTCGAGTTGGCCTTGATCGAGAAGCAGACGAGGGTATTGGGCGCGGCGGCGAAGCCATCGGCGAACACCCGGTAATGGCGTTCAAGCGTCGCCGTCGAATAGCAATAGAAGGGCGTTCCTATGGCGGCGGCAAGATCGGCGAGGTCGACCTCTTCGGCGTGCAGCACATTGGCCTTGGACACGCCTCGCCGGTAGGCGAAATGGTGCATGGGGGAGGGTCAGTCTATTCGAGCAGGCGATCGATCCAAAGCCGGCGGGCCGGAACCTTCGACATCTTGGTTTGCGGGTCGGCGGCCGTCTCGGGATAGGAGGGTTTAGGCCGATCCAGAGACCCGCGCCGTCCGCAGGCTGAAAGTCCCACAGCCAGTACCAGAACAAGCGTTAAAAGGATGCGCAACGCGCGTCCCATGGTCGTGCCCCTGTTCCCTCGGGCCTGTAACCAGCCCTTTGCCTATCCTTTTATCGCGATAGGCCCTCCTTCTCCAAACGCTTTATCCACCGTTTGGCCTCCCGCCGCACGTTGGAAGGGGCTGTACCGCCATAACTTGTCCGGCTTTTGACCGATCCTGCGACATCAAGGGCAGCAAAGGCTTGCCGGGTGATCCGTGGCTCGACCGATTTGAGATCTTCGAGGGAAAGACTCTTGAGGTCTGAGCCTTTCTTGTCAGCAAGCGCCACGATCTTGCCGGTCACGTGGTGGGCCTCTCTGAAGGGCAGTCCAAGCTCGAGCACGAGCCAGTCGGCGAGGTCGGTGGCGGTCGAATGCCCGGCTGCCGCCGCCCGCTCCATGGTGGCCAAATCAGGCTCGAGGTCCGCCACCATGCCGGTCATGGCCGCGATCCCGAGCTTCAGCGAATCGAGTGCGTCGAACACTGGTTCCTTGTCCTCCTGCATGTCCTTGGCATAGGCAAGCGGAAGGCCCTTCATCACCATGAGCAGCGTCTGGAAGGCGCCAGCGACGCGCGCGGCCTTGGCGCGCACGAGCTCCGCGGCATCTGGGTTGCGCTTCTGCGGCATGATCGACGAGCCGGTGGTGAACTTGTCGGAGAGACGCGCAAGTCCGAATTGCAGCGAGGTCCACAGCACGATCTCCTCGGCGAGCCGCGATAAATGCATGGCGGCGATCGACGCTGCGGCGAGCGTCTCGAGCGCAAAGTCGCGGTCAGAGACCGCGTCGAGCGAGTTCGCCGTCGGCCGTGCAAAGCCGAGCGCCTTCGCCGTCATGTCGCGATCGATGGGGAAGCTCGTGCCGGCAAGGGCGGCTGAGCCGAGCGGGCACTCCGCCAGCCTCTTCGCCGCATCTTCAAAGCGGCCGCGATCGCGCGCAAGCATCTCGACATAGGCAAGCAGATGATGGCCGAAAGTAATGGGCTGTGCGGTCTGAAGGTGGGTAAAGCCCGGCATCACCGCGCCGGCGTAGTCCAGCGCCTTGGTCGCGAGCGCAAGCTGGAGCTCGCCGAGCGCTCTGTCGAGCGCGGCGATCTCATCCCTGACATAGAGCTTGAAGTCGGTCGCCACCTGATCGTTGCGCGAGCGCGCGGTGTGCAGCTTTCCCGCAATTGGACCAATTAATTCACGTAAACGGCTCTCGATATTCAGGTGAATATCCTCGAGAGCGCGCGAAAATTTGAATTTACCGGCTTCGATGTCGCCGAGAATTGTGTCCAGGCCTCCGGCGATCTCCTTCGCCTCCTTGGCGGTCAGGATGCCAGTTGCTGCGAGCATGGCGACGTGCGCCTTGGATGCCGAAATGTCTTGCCGCCACAACCGCTTGTCGAAGTCGATCGAGGCGTTTATGTCCTCCATCACCTCGGCTGGACTTGCGGCAAAGCGGCCGCCCCACATGGTGTTGGTCATCGAATCTAAGCCTGGACAGGCGAGGTGAGCGAGGAAGACTTGAGCGAAACCAAGCTACGCGAACGCGGCGCGTCGCCGGCCATCTATCTTGTCGCTGCGATTCTCGCGGCGATTGCCGGGTTTGGCACGGTATATTTGAGTTTCGCCCCTCCTGACAATGGGCGCCCCGAGGCCACGGAAGATTTAGGCTCGCCAGGGGCCCGATCGGCGACGAATGACGAAGCGGCCGCCAAGGGTCCGCTCGCCGGTTTGAGCAAAGGCGCGATGGCGCCGCTCTTGGCGCGTCCAACGCCGCTCGATCTGCCCGACATTAACTTTAACGACGCAAGCGGCGCGCCGAAGTCGCTTGCCGACTGGCGCGGCAAGGTGGTGCTTCTCAATATCTGGGCGACCTGGTGCGTGCCCTGCCGCGACGAGATGCCGGCGCTCGACAGGCTCCAGACCGAGCTCGGCGGGAATGCCTTCGAGGTGGTGGCGGTCAATATCGACAAAAACGGGCCCGACAAGGCGCGCGCCTTTTTGCAAGAGACCGGCACAACGCATCTTGCGCTCTACACCGACCCCTCGGGCAAGCTGTTTGCCGCGCTGAAGGCGGTCGGCATGCCGACCACGCTCATCATCGACCGCAGCGGCAAAGAGATCGGGAGGCTGGTCGGCCCCGCCGATTGGGGCTCGCCTGAGGCCAAGCGCGTGATCGAGGCTGCCGTCGCGCAGCCCGCGTCGTAGCGCTCGCGTTCCGCTATTCGATGGGGACGATCGCGTCCTTTTCCAGCCGATAGGTGTAGTTGCAGGTCTCGTTGGTCGGCTTGTTGCACGGGTCGCCCGGCGTGGTGACGTACATCAAGCGCTTGCCGCCGCTCTTGCCGAACTTGTAGCTCTGCACCAGGTCCTCGAACACGAGATCCCAGCCGGCCGCCCCGTCCCAGAAATAGATCTGGATCGAGCAACCGCCGTTGCCGCACAGCGGATTGACCCCGCCCTCGCATTTGAGCTTCGAGTAATCGGCGATCCAGTCGTCGCCGCCGTCGCCGTTCAGATCCTCGACGGTGAGGACGGCGACCGTATTCGGCTGGCCGTCCATGTCCTTGCAGGCCTGGGCGGCTTGGGCGACCGCTGCGGCGACGTTATCGGGAGGCTCTGCAGCGCGGACTGGAAAAGAACCGAGGCAGGCTGCGGCCACCAGCGCGATCAGGACTTTCGGCCCGGGAGTGGAAAGGCTCAATTCGCGCCGCTCGTCAGCGTCTTGGTCTTGCGCAAGGTCTTCTTTGTGACCTTTGCGGCGCCCTTAACCGCCGCGGCCGCCGTATCGGTCGTGGCGTTCACTGCGCCGGTGGCGGTAGCCACGGCGCCGTCGGCATCGAGGTCTAGCGTGGCCTTTTGACCGCCCCTCCGCGTGACTCTCTTGCGTGATCCCGCAGGCTTGCCCGCGCCGCACACGCTGTCTTTCAAATGCGCGGGGCCGTCGGTGAGCGAAGCCTGGATCGCGAGTCCGTCGATACTCGTGCCGAACAGCGATTTCCAGAAATAGCGTTTGAAGCCGTTGTCGAGGAGATCGGTGGCGCGATCCTTGCGCGAGGCGAGCGACGGCTCGCCGAGGACCACTGCGACGAGCTTGCGCCCGTCGCGCGTGGCGCTGACCACAATGTTGAAGCCTGACTCGCAAATGAAGCCGGTCTTCATGCCGTCGGCACCCGGGTAGCTGACCAGCATGCCGTTATGGGTACGCAAGATCTGTTTGCCGACCTGCACCTGGACGGTCTGGAACAGGTCGGCATATTCGGGAAACTCGACGATGATGGCGCGGGCGAGCTTGGCAAGATCGCGCGCGGTGGTAACCTGCTCCTCGTTGGGCAGGCCATTCACGTTGGCGAAATGGGTGCGGGTCATGCCGAGATGCTGCGCCGCGTCGTTCATGCGTTGCACGAACGCTTCCTGGCTTCCCGCGACCGCCTCGGCAATCATCACGGCGACGTCGTTGGCCGACTTGACGATGAGAACTTTGAGCGCGGTGTCGAGCGTGATCGACTCGCCGACTTTCAGCCAGAGCTTGCTCGGCGCTTGCTCCGTCGCCTCCTTAGAGCAGATGACTACGGTGTCGGGCTTGACGGTGCCTGCTTTGATCGCCTGGAAGGCGACATAGGCAGTCATCAGCTTGGTCAGGGAGGCCGGGAACCACTGAGCATCGGGGTCCTCGGCATAGAACACCGTGCCGTTATAGGGCTCGAAGACGAGGGCGGGACCGGCAGAAGCCCCGACCGGGGCCATCAAGATTGCTCCGACGAGGAGGCCAAGGCCGGCGCGCCGCAGCTTCATCCGTGATCCCTCATTCATTCCGCGCCTTGCCCATGGAGCCGCCTCGGCCGGCCGCCCCAGAAAGCGGGCAGACCTAACACCGCAGGATGACAGCCGCCCCAGCCCCCAGGAACCGCCTCGGCCACATAGGCAATCGAATTTCGACTGTTCCGTGGCACGCGGGATCGGAGCGGCCCACTGGCGCGAAAACAAGGGTAAAGCCGCATCCTGACCCGTCCGGAAGACTACCTCGCTGGTCTCAATTCGCAACTGCGAAATTAGGTCTCGCCAACCCCTACCGCTGAGATGGAGCGGGGCAGCTTAGATGTGGCTCAAAAGCCAATAGAGGCTTCCCGATAAGAGCACCGCCGTGGGAAGCGTCAGCACCCAAGCCATCAATAGATTGCGAACAGTGGCCATCTGCAGACCGGACCCGTTGGCGGCCATGGTTCCCGCCACGCCAGAGGACAGCACCTGCGCCGTGGACACCGCCAGTCCGAACATATCTGCGCCTGCGATGGTGCCCATCGCGACGAGCTCGGCCGAGGCGCCTTGCGCATAGGTCAAATGCGACTTACCGATCTTCTCGCCGACCGTCACCACGATCCGCTTCCAGTCGCCAAGATAGCGCGCGGAAACTCGCGCGAGAATTACAGAACTATGAAACTTCGTGCTGGCTGCCCGGCAGCGCGGGCCGACGCTCCGGCAACGGAGCGGGACCTTGCTGAACCATGGCGGCACGCATGGCCTCGACCCAAGGAAACCACGCAAGCCGTGTCGCCTCGGCCCAAAACACGAAGGGGTTCATGGTCTCGTAAGACCGGGCGAACGCCTCGAAGGACGGGACCGCCTTGAGATTGATGGAGATCTGCTCCGCCAAGCCGTCAGATGACTGATGGTGGACGATCTCGACGTCGAGACTGGGGAGATGTGCGATGGCCTTCATGGCTTCGCCTTCATTGTGATGGGCGGCATGCTCGAACCGGGACAACGCAACTCACCCTCGAATGCTTCCTCGAAGATAGCAAATTTAACTAGGTACGCCGTGGGGCGATCGGGCGGCTGCATCTCGGCCGGTCCCATCTGGTACTGCCCGTAGGCAGTAAGCGATTCGGCCATCGCAGTTTCAAGGTCCCGCGACCGCTAACACTTGCCGAGCGGCCGGGAACCGCGGGCTCATGCGCGGATGCGCGTGGCCTTGTCGTGCTGCTGCTTGTCGCCGCGTTGCTTCGAATTGCGCCCGCTGCTTATCGGCACTACGGTCCGTGAACGCGCGGTGGGCGGGGACTCCGACCCGTCTTCAGTCTCGTCATCGTATTCGATTTGCGGCGCCTCATCGTCGCCTGCGCGGCTGCTGTAAAAGATCAGCAGCATGAGCCCGCCGCCGATGACGAGGGTGAAGAAGATGCCGAGGCCCATCATCAGTCAGCCCCATGCGGGCCATGGTGACGGTCGCCGGCCGAGACCCATCCGTAATGGCCTACGAATATCGCCCCAGCGAGAAACGCGAGAAGAACAGCTGGCAATCGCACGGCAAATTCCTGGTCGATCCCTAAGGCGTCGTTTCCGATAGAACGCCCTTGACCATTATCTGGTGCCGGTGGCGGGAATCGCTTCTGCGATGTTGCCGCAGTTGGGGCGATTTTGCGCTGAAACCTCGCGCTGAACGGCGGCCCCCAAGCATGGCCCCAAATGCCGAAAGCGAAATCCAAAGACGGCAGGAACAAGGCATCGCAAAAGGCTGCTC
>Ga0310810_10006204_pt1 | contig 13475 bp, 17 predicted proteins | sample NCmetagenome_FD_207641 | JGI IMG/M metagenome (GOLD analysis project Ga0310810, IMG submission 207641) | Soil microbial communities from experimental microcosm in Duke University, North Carolina, United States - NC | ecosystem: Engineered > Artificial ecosystem > Soil microcosm > Unclassified ... | reverse complement strand
TTTACATTGGCCGAATTTCTTGAAAAGAAAGTGCCGGGATACCGTCCTCCGGCGCTCTACAGGAAGGCCATCATTCACGGCCATTGTCATCAGAAGGCCATCATGAAGTTGGAATCTGAACGTTCCTTGTACAGTAAAGTTGGGTTGGATTGTGAAGTGCTTGATTCCGGGTGCTGCGGGATGGCGGGATCGTTTGGATTCCAGGCGGAGCATTATCAGATATCACAAAAAGTCGGCAGCTTGGTGCTGTTACCTGCAGTCACGCGCGCCCCTGCCGATACTCTTCTGGTCGCCGATGGATTCAGTTGCCGTGAGCAGATCGCCCAGTCCACAACGCGTCACGCGCTTCACACGGCTGAGGTGCTCAACATGGCGCTCAACGAAGGTCCGTTAGGTCCCGAACACGGATGTCCCGAAGCGCGGATCCTTCTGCGAAGACAGTGCGCTGTTGCAGAGGTCCTACAGCGGACCTGGGCGGGCGTCTTGATCGTCACTGGTGCCATGCTCGTCACCACGTTCATTCTGCGGCGGCGTCACCATGCTCGACTGGCAGTTTAGTCGATGTACTGATCAGCGCTGAAACACTGTTCCCGTGTTGCGGCCGCAGTTGCTTTTGACGATTCATTTCATTTCTGGTACGGTGCCCCGCACTAAGCACCAACAGTGCTTCTCCCCCTCGTTCGGAGACGATTGGGGGATACAGCGCATCTCAATAGGCATGAAAGGAGCGGAGGCAGGTCCCTCCAGGAGGGAGCAGAGACCTCTTGTTGCTCCGAGGTGGGCATACCCGGAGCAACACCTCCGCCTTTCTTCAGTAAAACAGCCCGCGTTGCGTGAATACAAGAGAATTTGGGGAGAATCCCGCACCCCCAAAAAGCCGGCCTCTCCCATTAATGATTTATTGTCGCTTCTCTCGCTGTTCATTCACGAACTCTTGACCCTGAGCCATTTGATCCGATTCCAAACGCTGGAAGGTTTGTCGCTCACTCTCTGAGTCGTGGTGCTTCTTCTCGTGCGAGAGCTGCTCGGCAGCGCGTGCGCTTTTTCCCTGCTCGAGCTCCTGTGGAACCTGTGACATATCCGGCTTGTTTGCGCTCTGCTGACGTGCGGTCGATTGGTTTGTCTGGCCCGTGCCTTTCTCGCCAATACCGGACGGCTCGCCCGCAAAGACAAGAGTACTCATGGCGATCCCGGCCATCGTCGCTCCGAAACCGAACTGATATGTGGTCATAGAAAAGCTCCTTGTGGTTGGCATCTTCATCAATGAGAGGCATACGTCGGCACTGCATATCGGCACTTGGAATCCCGCGGATGCTCTCACGGACTGTAGTGGCACTGCCCGAGTGGGAGGCCGACCATGGGTACCTGCTAGATACCCGTCGCATACTCTGTACCACCGCAGGATTCAGACATGCCGGTATGACGCCTCTGTTTCTGTGACGGGCGCTGTGACCGTTCGCTGTCTGGGAGTAATGGGAGTGCGCTTTTACGCTGAGCGAGCTGTGCGGAAACTCATGGGTCGAACTGTGGATGCCTGCACCGGAGGAGGCATCATGACACCGATCGGGCAGTTCTTCCCAGGAGCGCCTAGGAAAACGGCTAGGGCAGGAAAGGTCATGGTCGCGATAGATTACCTTAAGGACGGTGGGATGATCTGCCTCTGAATTCTGAATAAGGAGTCTGCAATGCCGCGGCCCTCTGGAAAGAGGCCATCAGCTTTGGGCTCGTCAACATTTCTGTCGGAGAATCGCAACAGCTTTGATTTAGACCTGGGCCTTAGCCAAGCAGGACGCCGAGGTAGAGACTTCACAAGGCTCGGGAGGCGGCATGAGCGATGCTCCTGAACGCCTCGAACCCCAATTTAAGGAGATGAGATCATGAGAAGACACGCGCGAGTGACGGGACTCCTGGCAGTTGGACTGATGATGGCGGTCTTCGGCACCGTCATGGTTGCGGACGCCAAAGATAAGAGTGGAGTGCTGAAAGCCAGCGACCTCATCGGAATGAAAGTAGAGGGATCGGATGGGAAGAATCTGGGCAAGATCAGAGATCTCGTCATTGACCCCGACGGAGACGTCGAGTACGCCGTCCTCGATTTCGGAGGCTTTTTAGGAATTGGCGACAAATACTTTGCGGTTCCCTGGGACGCCTTGCAACGCAGTGAGAATGGGGAAAAGATCGCCCTCGATACGACAAAGCGAGATCTGAAAAAAGCCCCAGGCTTTGACAGGAATCACTGGCCCGATTTGAGCGATCGGCAGCAGGAATTGGTCATTTACGAGTTCTATGAAGTGCCAATGCCACCAGAAGACAGCAACAAATCGGGGCGATGATGGAAGAACATGGAGAGTGGGTCGTACCACGCTCCGTGTCTCGCGACAGGGGATGACGAGGCGTCAAGAAGGCAAGCAGCACACGATGAGGATGGCGACCGCACGAAACAGTGGACTAGCCATAACCCGCGGCAGCTCTAAGGGCCTGCGATGGCTTCTGTAAGTGTGGACGCAGGTGAATTGAAGCTCACCACGGCAATGACCAGTCAAGCCGCCGACGATCTGCAATTGAAGCAAGGGGATCCAGTTATGACCCTCTTCAAGGCCACGGGGGTCATGCTTCAGAAGGCTTGATCGCACAGCATAGCTTGGCTCTCTGATTTGAAGAAAAGGCTCGCTCCAAATGGAGTGAGTCTTTTCTTTTGGATGCGCATCTCAAACATTGTTATACGTCTCAAAACAACTGGGACACGCAAAGCCTCCACGAGGTTAAAGCACTACGCCAAATATATTCCGAGCGAGGATCGTCGGTACATGGATGCTGTGGACCATGATTCAGAAAAAGTTGGCACCAAGACTTGGCACCAACTGAGGAAATTGGGGAGGCTGATTCGGAAGCTATTGAAAGTTTGGTGGGCCGTGTAGGGGGCGAACCTACGGCCCGCTGATTAAAAGTTCAGACCAGACCACAACTGAGCCGACCCAAGACGAGCTATCAGAAGGAAAAACCAAGGAATCGGATAAACTATCATCAACATAGGTACTCATACCTTTGCTTGATCCGGTAGCAAGGTGGTAGCACAAGTCTGGGTACTCGGATCCATCCTTCTTTCTGGTTATCGATGATTGTATAGAAATCCTTCTTACCCAATTGAGCTGGTTCTGTGGAAAAACCTTAACCTTAGTCTGAAACAGGATCAACTACCTATAAAAGCAAACTTCAAAAGACTCGGAACTGTCTCACATTAATCCAGGATTCCCGCTTTATTCTCGTATGGGAATCATTGAGGTCCTGGTGACGGGAAGCTATGTTAGCAACAGCCCTCTGGATGGCAATGTCAAGTTCATCACCACAGATTCGAGATTTGTCGAGAAAGGCCTGTGCTCCGTTGTTTGTCGCGAGTCGGGACATCAATGGAAAGGCTGTGCCGGACATCAGGATGACAGCCACCTCTGGATGGTACGGACGTGGAACGAGGTTGACGAGAACCTCAAAGCCGGACATATCAGGCAGCGTGAGTTCTGTGACCACACAATCGATCCGTTGCGACCGGAATACAGCTAAACCTGTCGTTCCGATTTCAGCTTCGAATACAAAATAATCTGGAGACGCGATTTTAAGGCGCTGAGCCAAAAACCGTCGATCGTCATCGTGGCAATCAATTAAAAGAACATTCAAGTCATATCGACGAGGGTAGGAAGCCATCGATGTCATTTTGAGGGCCCCAGAGTGCGCGAATGTGAGTTGCGAAGCTACTTCTGACGTGAAAAGAGGGCAAGAGGCGTGCCGCGCAAAGTTAAATCGTACAACCCGGGATTCTAGAAATTCAGACCAACTATCTCTATCAAAGTGAGCGACAATGCACAGCGTACACTGTTCAATTCATGACGTCTGAACTGTACGGTCCTAATTGCTTGACGCTGTCCTCCACTTGCGTGCGAAGCTGCGCCGTGTCCCAATTCGTGGACGCAACGCCAATCACAGGAATTGTTAAGGCCTCTCTTCTTGCCATTTCATAGAGAGCCGGAAAGGATCTTTTTGTGTGCTAGATCACCGGTTGCGCCAAGCAGTACTAATGCGTCCGACTGCATTAAATGATCATTGCTTTCCGACATCAAGTTCTCTCAACGGAGTTTGGTGGAATTGACTTTGCCCGCTACCACAAGTCACGATTCCCTCAGGTAGTTTTTGGCTAAAGACAATCTGTTTTTTGTGGCACGTCCGGATGGCAATGTGCCCATGACCGGAAACCACGGCATGGAGCTGTACTATCATGATTGCCGATACTTGAATGGCTATGAACTTGCGATGGACGGGCAAGCTCTCGCTCCGCTATCTGCCTCTGCGGCTCAGGGCTCCGTCGGCATATTCACCCTGACCAACCCGCCTCTCCAATTACGAGACAATACGACGCTCGACGAGGAGGAACTCGGTGTCACCTGGCATCGGCGACTCGACAGTGGAAAGATCGCGCTTCTGGATGAATTAAAGATTGAAAACTTCACATTGAGATCCGTTCAATTCTCCATGTCCTTGACCTTCCGATTAGCCTTTGAAGATCTCTTCGCCGTGCGTGGATTGGTGAAGCAACAGTATGGAGAGGTCCAGCAACCGCGGTGGCAAGATGAAAAACTCATCTTCTCCTACGAGGGAAAAGATGGGATCACCCGCAACCTGATTATCCGTACCACGCCTTCCTCCGATGAGCGCCATGAAACGACAATCACTTTTCACGTGAATTTACCCTCACGGCAACATCGTGTCTTAAATATATCGTTGGTGATCGAGGAGTCGAAGGTCGTCAAGAGCGGTGTGCGACATTCCTCCCACCGATCCAATTTTCAGCAGGAAGCATCCGATCATGAAGACAATCTGATGTGGATGGCTGGTATTGCACAAGTATCCGCCAATGGGTCGGCGCTGGACCAACTCTTGGATCGATCGTTCCGTAGCCTGCGAGTATTACGGACAAGTCTCGGCGCGGACAAGTACTTCGCCGCCGGGGTTCCGTGGTTCGTGACCTTGTTTGGCCGAGACAGTCTGGTGACGGCCTCGCAAATGATGGCGTACCATTCAGGTATTGCCGAGCAAACGTTGAGGCTCCTGGCACAGTACCAAGGGAGCCACGCTGATGATGAACGTGACGAGCAGCCAGGAAAGATCCTCCATGAACTCCGCGTAGGAGAGTTGGCCAATTTGAAGGTTATTCCGCAGACGCCGTTTTATGGGACAGTGGATGCCACACCCTTGTTTCTCATGCTAGTCGCGAAACATGTTGCCTGGACCGGATCCCTCGAGCTGTTCCATGACTTACGTCCGCACATCGATCTGGCGTTGCAATGGTTAGATAAGTATGGAGACCGCCACGCGACCGGCTATCTTTCTTATGAAAGTGAGACGCACACGAACAGATCGCACAAGGGCATTGTTAATAAGGGGTGGAAGGACTCGGGCAACGGGATTGTCAATGAGGACGGCAGCTTGGCTCAGCCCCCCATTGCCTTGGTTGAAGTCCAAGGGTATGTCTATGCAGCAAGGTTGGGCATGGCAGATATTCTTGAGCGGGTCGGCGAACACGCAAAGGCAAAACGGTTACAGCAACAGGCACAGCGACTACGAGAGCGTTTCAATCGTGATTTTTGGATGGAGTCCAAGGGATGCTATGCCCTCGCGTTGCAGAAAGATGGCCGCCCTGCGTCCGTCGTGTCCTCTAATCCCGGTCATGCTCTTTGGACCGGCATTGCAGACAATGACAAGGCCCAAAGGACGATCGATCGATTGATGGCCGACGATATGTTTTCCGGGTGGGGCGTTCGCACGTTATCCGAAAAGGAACGAGCCTACAATCCCATCGGATATCATCTGGGGACTGTATGGCCGCATGACAATTCAATTCTTGCGGCCGGGTTCCGCCGCTATGGACGTGATCAAGAGGCGCTGCGAATCTTTCAAGGTCTGTTCGACGCCGCCTTTCACTTCCATGGACACCAATTACCGGAAGTGTTCTGTGGCTTTAGTCGCCAGGAGTATGAAATTCCGGTGAGTTATCCCGTGGCCTGTCATCCACAAGCCTGGGCGGCAGGAACGCTGCCGTTCCTTCTCACCACGTTGTTGGGACTAGAACCGGACGCATTTAGGAAACGTGTGCGGATCGTCCGCCCGCTTCTTCCAAAAGGACTCGACCGTCTGAATATTAAAGGCCTGCAGGTGAATCGAGCTTCAGTGGATCTCTCATTCGAACGTGCGAAGACCGGTGTCCATGTGGGAGTAACACACCTCAATGGAGAACTCGAGGTGGAGGTCACCCAGGCACCCTAAGGGACAATCTGGTTTCTGAAACTTCGATACCGCTGAGGAGCGTGCGTTGTCGCTCTTTTGTTGTCGCTCGTTTAATGATCCTTAAGTTCGCCTCTTTCTTAAGCCGATTTCGGCACACGCATTGATGAGTTCAATGTGAGATTCACTCGCATCTCACCATCGCTGCTTTGCATTCGAGTGGCCTCCATGGTCTCAGTGACGGTCGACATGGCCTCACCGTGCTGCTGATTGATGGCAATTATGAAGACCGTTAGGTCTTTGCACAACGTCTTAAAAGTGCATCCCCGGATTATATTGTCCTTGAAGCTGAAACCGGGAAGGACAAGTTATCCGCACGAAAAACCGATGAACAGGGCAAATCATGATTGGCATGGATTTTTGTAGCTTCGTTTTGTTGCTACTAACGTGGGAGCAGAAATATCATAGCGGATGCTCTCAATCACGACCCCAGGATCAGAGTCCGATACGATCTCGTCAGCGTGGTCGACCAGCCTGTCAGGTTGATCCGACCGGTAAGAATCTCAAGGGTCTGGGTCCATTTCATCAAGAGAAATGGACTTCCTTCTGTGTCGAAGGGAATGGCTTGATGTTCATGAAGCGGATCACTGGAGCCAGTTTCACTGAAACCGTTCGAGACCTTAGACGCAACGTAGGCATTGAAGTTCCTTGATGCAAAGCAAGCCCAGACTAGCTGCAGCTCTTAAAGTTGCATTGGTAACAGCACACCAGCCGCGAGATCCATCAATCAAGCCCGAATAAGGTCCCCAAGCTGACTCTTCCCTCACGGGTTGGGGCAGAGCCCGTGCAGGACATCGATGAAGGCCTCTGTCCTATGTTTGTTGTTGCTTTCATCGACGACGTCACCCGAGCAGGAGATTTCAAAATAGGTGGATAAGGCAAACTAGGGGGTTACCTAGGATTCTGCACTGAACGGATGAAACTCAAGCGGATTGTTCCTGCACAATAATTGCCCTCTCATTGCAACGGATCTTCGCGTAAGGGCAGAGTCATACTGTTACCGAATAAAGTTTTCGCACCTGAGCAGTTTTGAACAGAGTACACAAAATGGAATTGTTAGATTCACTACCAAATTGTGGTCTATCTCACCTAATAACTCCGTGCTGGTTAATTAAGACCTGCACGCGACGCAGAAGTCTTGTCTCATAATTTGCGTACGGATACATTCCTACATGATATTTGCTGCACAGTGCTGCGTGTGCGAAGCCGCTCTTTTCGAGAACATCCTCCGCGGCGTGACACTTGATTTTCCTCGGATTGCACATGCAAACAGCCCTGGCATTTGAATTGCGGTAGATATTCTCCGCGTATGGGCAACAATCCGAGAGGACACGTTAGCCAACAACAGCGAATTTAGAACCGACAGAACAACGCGGCGGATGATCTGGGTTCCCGTGCAGAACGTCTCGAAGAGGTCCTTCGTGTTGAAGGAGAAGGCAAACAGAAGCATCCATAGACAAACCATTCATCTCCGTGGAGGTGGCATCATGACCAGTGAAGACATGCTAAAAGCCAGTCTCGTCCTCGTCGCAGGTCTACTGCCGTTTGTCGCAGACCCGCCACCTGTACAGGCGGACGCAGCGAGTCCTTCAGCCTACGATTATCGTCAGGAATCGGGGATCCCGGTTGAGGTATCCGGGTCCATCAAACAGATCAAAGAGGTCGCCGTCCATGACAGCGGGATGCGTAAGACCGGGATCGAAAATACGGTGGTCTTGGTGCAGCCGGATCGAGGAGCAGAATGGCATCGGAAATGGACAGGCTATGGGCGGTATGTGGATCTTGGCACAAACTCGGAGTTCCGCAACTTGACTCCGAAGGATCATCTGCTGATCCGGGGCCTGACGATTCGGATCAACAAGTTACCCGTAATCCTCGCGGACACGGTTCAGATCAATGATGGCAAGATCATCGAGGTGTCGCGGGATCCCGCCTTCAAGTATGGCTGGATGTGGGGACGTCCCTTACGCGCGGACGATGAGTCTTCGTTCGAAAATATTAACATCGGCTTTGCAGGTGCTGGGCGGGATTGGTACTTCGATGCCTATGAATTTGTCGGATATCCGTTCAGCGAACTCCCTCAGGGCGCGTCGGCGCCGTGGGCGAAAAGCAATGAAGCTACCTGGAAGAAACTTCAAGAAGAGCGCGGGGGTGATCGGATTGATCCGAGCAATGGACGGCATGCCAAACAAGACTCACGAGACAACGAAGGCCGGCCGGACCAGCGCTAGCACAGAGGGAATCGGGGAAGCAAATTGGGGTCACCGTTGAAGAAGGATTGACGGAATGTTCCTATGTAGACGCGGGCAAATCCAGGCAGTCTCGATCGGGAAACAGTAAGAGGTAACGATTTTGCCAACAACGCAGGACATCGTCCTGCTGGAGCATGAGGTGCAAGGCGCACTGATGCTTTTACTTCCACGGAGGTGTGTGATGAATAAGGTACAAGTATTAAGCGGTGTCGCATGTGTGAGTCTGGTTCTGGCCACGGGAGCCTTTGCGGAGATCCTGGGCGTTCAGCCTGGGACCTCGGATAATCCCAAAGACAACGTGCCAGCGAAGATTCAACGAGACGGCGGAGCTTTTAGTCCGGGTGACAGCGGTCCAGGCCAACGAGACGATGCGTTAGTGGGTATGAAGAAGGAGAAACCCGAGCCCGTCACCGAACAAAAGCTGGAACAAAACGTCGAAAAGACTCATGGGGGTGGAGCGGCTCTCGCTGCAGAAGACCTCAAGGAGCAGAGCCTGTATGAATCTAAGAAAGGCATGAAGCGCGAGCCTCTTGGGACTGCCGCTGCAACTGGCGCTGTGAACGACGGACCGAAGAAAGATCCGCAGGCGTTTCGACAGCTGAACTCAGACCAAACTGCACAGGGTCAGGAGTTAATCAATGAGCAGCCTATGGAGAAGAAGCAGCAACCGGCTAATCGACCCGCGAGTGAGCGGGGTGCAACTCAGAAGTAAGAGCAGCAATGCCTCGCCTGCTGGGCAACCGGCAGGCGGGGCCAGCTGAACGACACTAGTGGCTTTCCTCAAACTCAGCTTGCATAGGCGACTCCCCGGTCATGGATTGGGATCGTCTTTTGCCAACGAGAAGATGGTGTGTTCAACGAAGGGGGATTTCATCATGAGACTCGTTACCATCGGGATCATAGGACTCGTGTGTGCTGGAATGACCGGGCTTGCCCTGGCGAACCCGTCGATGCTGCCACAGCATCCAGGATATCCGTCGCGCGGGGAATTCGCCTACGACCAAGGGCAACAGAATTTGTCCGCTGCCGAGTCCCTGTTGAATGCGGCAGAATCCGAAAATGCGAACATCGTACAAAATCTTGAAGATCCTAATAACGCCAAGCAACTAGGACAGGAGGGGGCTGGCCTCTTGCCTGCTGGCCAAGCGCCGAAGACCAAGAGGGAACTGCCGGCCGCTGAGGCGACTCAACAGCCCAAGCACTAGCAGTGAGAGGGGAGGGTTGTGAAGGCCCTCCTTCTCCTCCGATAGGGAGGCATGAAAAGAAAGTTGCGAATTTCTCATGACCGCGCGTGGGATCGAGGACTGTGGTATCCGGAGGCGGATGATAGAGAGCTGTCGTGGAACTGTCAGTGCGCTGCATCTCACGGAGGGGAATGTCCCGACCTCACGTGGAACCAGCTCTTCGTTGTCATCGATCGCTTAAGTCGAGAGGGGTGCTCACGATGAGTCCTGATGAGTCCTAAGGGACGCGGCCAGTATGCGATTACCTTCGCATGCCTCACGCTGGCGGCCTGTTAAATCTGGGAGGCCTACCAGTGGTCACGCCGAGTGCACAGAGTGAAGTGCCGCCACGCTCGTTACGACACGTCATGGAGATTTATGCCTAACACACATGCTCATTATCGGACCACCAGGCTCATGATCATCCTTTTTACACTCAGTGCCGGCCATAGTCTGCTGCAACCGGGAATCACTCATTCTGGAACGATACGAGCCAGTGGACAGATGGTGTTGCTGCCGGATGATCGGCTCGTCTCCGGAACGGTACAAGACGTGAAATCCGGGCAAATCCAGGTCAATATCGGCGAGCTGATGCCCGTGTTTCTGTCGGTTGGCGCCGCGAGTGAAAAAGGGATGCCCTCGCTCCAGCGGGGCGACAAGCTCATGATGGTCGTTTCGGCCGAGAACGAATACATCGACTTCCACTTGGCGAGTCAACCCGGCTGGGACCGCGTGCTCAAAGGACACCTCATTCAACCAGTGATGGGCGACCAGCGTTGGGCGGTGATTCGCACGATGCAGGGCCTGCACGAACCCTATGAGGTGGCCGAGGGCGCGCGACAGAAGGTGCTGAACATTCCGATGGGAGTGCCGGCTGTCTACCTCCTGAATAAAGCCAACATCATTATCGATGTGACATTTGGGGACGAACGTGCGCTGCTGGAAACCCTGGCGACGTGGTCGGCGGACCGGCAACGGATTATCCATCGGTAAGCCGTATGATTCCATTAATCACTCTCATAAGAGGGCCAATACTCATTGCTGGGACCGTCATTGGAATCTTTTTAAGTATCCTCGGCGCAGGTGCTCCAGCTTCAGGCGCACTCAGGATTGACGCCGGGGCGGACCTCAAAGGGGATGCTGAGACGCTTCACCAAATCGCGGAGGCCTTCAATCGAGCGGAGGACGCCATAGGGAAGAGAGCGCTGGATGCCCTGATGACGGTCTACTCTGAGGACTATCGCTATCAGGATTTCACGAAAGCGGACATGAGGAAAATCTGGAAGGGCTTTTTCGAACATTTCGCTCGAGTCGCGACGCTGCATTCGTTTTCTCGCATTGTCGTCAAGTCCGGGAAACAGCCAACAGCTCAGATCACTTGTACCGGAGCCCTCTGGGCGACATCGGACCAGAACGATCAACGGGTGAACCTGTCCAGCTGGGCGGGGGATATCCATCATCTGATTTATGAGGATGGGGTTTGGAGAATACTAGGGCAGGGAAGGAACGCTCCGAACCGGTCTGAATTCGGCCAGGCCCCTCCTCCGCTGTTTTAGATCAACTCCGTGAAGTCCAATGGTCGTGTCATGGACATCGACGAACTGAATGGCAGAGTAAGCGCAATCCGAGATGGCTCTCCTACCGTAGATTCTTCTTTAACGGCTCGAAGAGGGGGAAGCTGTGATGGCAGCCCGGAATGAAGCAGCATGGATCGATGCAAATCTTGAAGTGGTCGAAACATATCTAAAGAAGGAGTTCGAGAATTTTAGCATTGCGTATCGAGCCGACAAATCGCTCACGCATACCTTTACCGTTCATGACGGGAAGAAGTTATTTACGCTGTCTATTGGATGGTCCATCTTGGCCGATAGAAGTTTTATCCGAACGGGAATTGACCGCTTATCAAAACAGAACATTGCCGAGGAAATGCGACTACATGGAGGGGATGGCTATCACTGGAGGCCTTGAGGCAGCTCATCCATTCTCGCTCTTTAGGGACAAGAGTGGTTCTCCGACGCACACGACAAAGAAAGTAGAAACGTATGTAACGGGTTCTTCTGCTGTGAACGAGCAGAGAGAGGAGCGTCCACATGAATTCCAACTCCAGTATCAGCTCTGGCGATTCAGTTGTTGGTGGTCTTGATGCCGTCCGACACAATTGGAGGTGGGTCCTAGCCTCGGGTCTCGCCTTCGTCAGTCTTGGCTCCCTGGCCTTCGGCTATTCCGTGCTGGTGACGCTGGCGTCGGTGTTCGTGTTGGGGTGGGCCCTCGTCTTCGGCGGCATCTTCCAGGCCATTCATGCCTTTAAGGTCTCGCAGTGGAGCGGCTTCCTCCTGGAACTGCTCCTGGCAATCCTCTACGGCGTCGTCGGCCTCGTGATGGTGACCCATCCCGAAGCGGGAGCCATGTCGTTGACACTCTTGATCGCCGCGTTTTTTCTGGTCAGCGGGCTCTTTCGGATATTCGCCGGTACGATGCTTCATCCCCCTGGTCGAGCCTGGTTGCTCTTGAGCGGGGTCGTCACCCTTCTCTTGGCGATGCTGATTTGGGCGGAGTGGCCGTCGTCGGGCCTCTGGGTGATCGGGATGTTTGTCGCGATCGACATGATCTTCAGCGGCACCTGGCTCATCATGCTCGCCTTGAAGGCTCGCAGCCTTCCATCGTCGGGAACTCAAAGACACCCGACCGTTCAGCCGAGGGTGATTCTTGAAGCACAGCCGAGTCATCCATGAGGAAGCAACTAAGGATCAGCGAGCAGGCCGCGATGGATGAAAGCGAACGAGAGCGGGATGTTGTGTCGTGCAATTATCCATACCATCGCCTGAACTGCACCGTTCAAATTCAGCCCTGACGAAGGAAATGCACACGCCATCCACACAGACACCCTAAATTCACCCTGAATGGAGCGCAGATGACACTCACCCGAATGCTGGGCAATGCCATCAACGCCTTGGGTGAGAAGATCGGCAGCCAGGAAGAAGGCAGTGCCGGTCGACGTCGGGTCGTGACTGACACAAGCACATTTAGCGGCTGGACTATTAATGAAGATCATTCATGACCACGCCCCATACGCACGAGCTGGCTACGCCGCAGAAGATTCGCGGATATGTGGATGGCTCGCTCAGGGCTTGGAAGGATGGCGTATGAGACAGAATCTAGCAGCGCGCTAACTTTTTAATGAGAAAGCGAGGTGTGACATGTCGCGGAAGCAAGCGAAGCCAAAACCCACCGCCTCTCGTTCCAGAGTTAAGCCCAAAGAGGACCCCCTGGCGTATGAAATGTGGCTGACTGGCGAAGTGAACCATGGACCGGTGGAAGAGCGGGGTGCAGCAGAAGGGCTCTTACTTGAAGAACTTCAACGTCGAGGACCCCAGAAGCGGTCGGGAAACAAGACACTGAAGAAGCACCTGTCGAAATAAGTGATCAACTTGAAGATCACCGGCGCATCGTTTGCTTTCCCCTCGGAACGAACACCACGCGGCGATTATTTCGCGCGACGACAGCCCGGTCCGGTGCGCGTCATGAAGACTGACGAGGAACTGAGGATCGCCAGATATATGCACAATCTCATCCGGAGCAAGAAGACATAGCCAATGAACATCATCGAAGATCCAGGTACGTTTAAGCGCATTGAAACGCCTCCGACCTCGCATGACCGGCTGAGGCAGCT
>Ga0310810_10006203_pt1 | contig 13477 bp, 4 predicted proteins | sample NCmetagenome_FD_207641 | JGI IMG/M metagenome (GOLD analysis project Ga0310810, IMG submission 207641) | Soil microbial communities from experimental microcosm in Duke University, North Carolina, United States - NC | ecosystem: Engineered > Artificial ecosystem > Soil microcosm > Unclassified ... | reverse complement strand
CCTGCATTTTACGCAGACCTCTGATATGATGGGGCAATTACTGAAGAAAGATTACCCCCAGGTAGAAGAATATACACGCATCTATAATAACAATGGCAGCAAGCTGATAAAAAAAGGAACAGATTTTATTGAAGAAAAAAGAGTGGCGCATGTCGATTCCACTTTTTTCAGAATATTTAATTTGCCTGTAATTGACGGGGACACAAGAACCGCTCTTGATGAGCCCAATACCCTTGTCGTAACGGAATCTGCAGCAAAAAAATATTTTAGTGATATACATGTTGTTGGACAAACTATTGAAGAAAAAGACGGACAAACAACAAGGCCCTATAAAATCACGGCTGTAATAAAAGATATTCCACATAATTCACATTTGAATTTTGAATTCTTCTTTTCTATGAAAAATGTGAATTATCAATGGGGTCAGCTTACCAGTCATAATTTTCAGACCTTCCTTTTACTGCGAAATGGTACAGATTATAAAGCATTTCAAAAAAACTTTGTTGCGTATATCGATAAATATGTTTTGCCGGAAGCAAAAGCTTTTATGAATATCAACAGCATGGATGAGTTCAGAAAAGCAGGTAATTATATTGAATATAATTTGATCCCATTAACTAAGATCCATTTGTACAGTGATTATAATTTTGAGATAACACCACCGGGAAATATACAGTACGTTTATATTTTCGGAGCTGTAGCGTTGTTTATTTTATTAATTGCCTGTATCAATTTCATTAACCTGAGTACGGCAAGAAGCGCCAATCGTGCAAAGGAAGTTGGCATACGTAAAACATTGGGCACAGAGAGAAGAACACTTATCACTCAGTTCCTCGTTGAATCAACTCTTACAGTTATTATTTCCTTATTGATCGCTATTGGGATCACCTGGCTCATGTTACCTTTCTTTAATAATGTAGCAGGGAAATCGATAGAGATCAATGAAATGCTTGATCCAAAAATTCTTGTTGTTATTGTATTGCTTCCTTTTGTTGTGGGACTTTTAGCTGGAAGTTACCCGGCTGCATTTCTTTCAAAATTTAACCCTATCACCGTATTAAAAGGTAACTCAAACACAAAGTATAAGAAAAGTACATTAAGAAATGTGTTGGTTGTTTTTCAGTTCACAACCTCCATCATTCTTATTATTGGAACTATCATCGTTTATAAACAGCTTAACTATATCCAGACAAAAAAACTTGGATTTAATAAAGACCAGGTGCTGGTAATAAATGGAACACGTTCATTGGGCAACAATGCAAAGGCATTTAAAGAAGATATATTGGCTATGTCAGGAGTAAAAAGTGGAACACTTAGTTCTTTTTTGCCAGTTACATCATCATCAAGAAATGATAATACGTATTCAAGAGATGCTGTGATGGATTCCAAAAATGGAATTGATATGCAAACATGGACGGTGGATTATGACTATATCAAAACGATGGGGATGGAGATCATCAAAGGAAGAAATTTTTCAAAGGAGTTTGCTGATTCAAATGCTACCCTTATTAATGAAACCACAGCAAAGTTTTTGGGGTATGATGATCCGATAGGTAAAAAAATATACACGTTTACCGATAACAACGGCTCTCAAATCTCTTTTGATATTATCGGCGTAGTAAAGAATTTTCATTTTGAATCACTTCGCCAAAATGTTGGGCCAATGTGTATGCGACTCGGCACTGACAGGGGTCTTGCATCATTTAAAATTGATGCCGCAAGATCAAAAGATCTAATTGCTCAAATTGAAAATAAATGGAAATCGATGGCGGCTGGCTTGCCGTTCAGCTATCGTTTTCTTGACGATTCATTTAATGAAATGTATCGTAACGAACAACGCATTGGAAAGTTGGCTATTTCATTTGCGGTACTTGCCATTTTTATTGCTTGCCTTGGTCTATTCGGTCTTGCCACCTATATCGCTGAGCAAAGAACAAAAGAGATTGGTATTAGAAAAGTATTAGGAGCCAGTGTAGGGAGCGTGGTAAACATGCTCAGTAAAGATTTTATAATACTTGTATTGATCGCATCTGTAATTGCATTCCCGGTTGCCTGGTGGGCAATGCATAATTGGTTACAGGATTTTGCGTATAGGATAACTATCGGTTGGTGGATATTCCTGACAGCAGGTGCTATTGCATTTTTGATCGCATTTATTACGGTGAGTTCACAAGCGATCAAGGCCGCATTGGCTAATCCCGTAAAGAGTTTAAGAACAGAATAAAAGTATCATGATCAGAAATTATTTCAAAATAGCCTGGCGGAATATCATGCACCAAAAAGGCTATTCCGGGATTAATATAGTCGGCTTGGCTATTGGAATCGCCGCATGTTTATTGATACTTCAATACGTATCGTTTGAGTTAAGTTATGAGAACTTTCAAACGAATAAAGATCGCATTTACCGAGTGCACCTGGACAGGTTTGATAATGGAAAATTAAGTACTCAATGGGCTGCCGGCGCATATGCAGCTGGCAATTCATTTAAGGATGCAATACCGGAAATTGAGGATTATGTAAAGCTTGTACCACGAGACCCTGTAATTGCTGAGGTCAATAATCAGCCGCTTAAGATCAATAAAGTATTTTATGCAACAAATTCATTCTTTAGCATTTTTACTTATCCATTAGTAACGGGTAATAAGAAAACGGCCTTGATAGAACCTTTTACTGCTGCTATATCCGAAACAACTGCCCAAACTCTATATGGGACTACTGATGCACTGGGTAAGACGTTGACTTTAAATCGGAAGAGGAACTATACAATTACTGCTGTATTTAAAGATGCACCTGTAAATACTCAGCTAAAACCCGATATACTACTTTCCTATCCAACATTTGTAAAACTGGTTGCGCCAAATAATAACCCTGAGACCGCATGGCAATGGGATGGTTGTCTTACTTATCTTTTATTGCAAAAGGGTGTCGACCCGAAATTTGTAGAAAAAAAATTTGTACCGATCGTTCAAAAATTCACAGCAGATGAAATGAAAAGATTTAATGCTGGTGCAAATTTCTATTTGGAGCCTTTAACAGATATTCATTTGCACTCTCATTATATTGGTGAGCCGGCGCCTAATGGGGATGGAAAGACTACATATCTTTTATTAGGGATCGCTTTTTTTATAGTTGTTATTGCATGGGTTAATTACATTAATCTTGCGACAGCCCGTGCGATCAACAGAGCAAAAGAGGTAGGCATTCGAAAGACTGTTGGTTCACAGCGTAAGCACCTTGTTATTCAATTTTTATCTGAGTCTGCATTGCTTAATTTTCTTGCCCTGGTGCTTGCCTTAGTTATTGTAATTATTGCGATACCCGGTTTTAACAGGCTTTCAGGTCAAAACCTTTCATTTTCCTTATTCAGCACTACAAGTTTTTGGTTAGGCCTAATTGGCCTGTTTCTTATAGGAGTATTTTTTTCCGGATTATATCCTGCTTTTGTATTGTCGGGTTTCAAACCAATTGATGTATTAAAGGGGAAATTGATCGCTACTACAAAAGGGACTTTGTTAAGAAAAGGATTAGTGGTATTTCAATTTACGGCATCATTGTTTTTATTGATAGGTACTCTTGCCGTATATCAGCAGATACAATATATGCGTAAACAATCATTGGGCATCAATATCGATCAAACTTTGGTTGTAAAACCGCCTGCGGTTGTTACCGATTCTACTTATCTGCAAAATATGTCTGCATTTAAAGACGCATTAAATCAGCAAACGGGTATAAAGGGGGTGACGATATCGACAAGCATACCGGGAGAACCAGTTGATTTCAATGCAGGAGGTATAAAACTCGTCGGTACTGATGAATCTACGCAAAAGCAATACCGGGTAATTGAAATGGACCATGATTATATGAAACAGTATGGGATCAAACTCATAGCTGGCAGATACTTTTCGAAAGATTTTGGTACAGATGATAGTGCCGTCATATTTAATGAAAGGGGATTTGAACAATTAGGTTTGAATAAACCGGAAGATGCAGTAGGTAAGAGAATTGATTTTTGGGGAAGGCGATATACTATAGTGGGGGTTACAGAAAATTTTCATCAGCAATCATTACGGGAAGCATTTGAACCACTAATATTTCGGTTAGATCCAGATGTGCGTGGATACCTGTCAGTAAAAACACCTGCTTCAAATGCCAGCGAAACAATCGCACTTGTAAAAAACAATTGGGATAAATTTTTTCCCGGCAATACGTTTGAATATTTCTTCCTGGATGATCATTTCGGTCAGCAGTATAAGGCCGATCAGCGATTCGGACAGGTGTTTGGATTATTTACTTTGCTGGCAATATTAGTTGCTTGTTTAGGTTTATTTGGTCTTGCTTCATTTACTACTCTTCAACGAACAAAAGAAATTGGCATCAGGAAAGTGTTGGGTGCATCCATTACCGGCATATTAAAATTGTTATACCAGGAATTTGCGATCCTGTTAATAATATCATTTGTCATAGCTGTGCCATTAGCATGGCTCACTATTTCAAATTGGTTACAGGGATATCCTTTCCGGATCGGGATACAATGGACTTATTTCATGATCCCCTTTGCAGCCATTCTTGTCATTGCTTTATTGACTGTAAGTTTTCAATCGATAAAGGCTGCAATTGCTAATCCTGTAAAATCATTAAGAACAGAGTAAAAGTTTAAAGCCATGATCAAAAACTATTTTAAAATTGCCTGGAGAAATCTATTGCATAACAAAACATTTTCTCTCATAAATATTTTAGGACTCGCACTTGGAATGACATGCAGTCTTTTGATCATGCTTTGGCTAAAAGATGAAATGCGAAAAGACAAGTTTCATCAAAATGGCAGCCGATTATACCGGGTAATGGAAAACCAGTTTTATTCTGGTGATATATCTACGTTCCCATCTACACCGGGAATATTAGCCGAGAACATAGTGAAAGATGTACCCGAAATAGAAATGGCGAGCCAAATGCTATGGGAAGAAGAACCGCTATTTACCGTGGGAAATAAATTTGATAAAGAGAAAGGAAGATTTGTGCAAAAAGATTTTTTGAGAATGTTTTCTTTCAAGTTAGCTAAAGGAGATGCGGCTACCGCACTTGCAAACATTGATGCTATTGTAATATCAAAAAACCTGGCGAAGAAATATTTTAATGAGGAGGATCCGATCGGGAAAATGATCAAGGTTGACAATAAAGAAAATGTAATGGTTACAGGTGTGCTGGAAGAAATACCTGAATTGTCGTCTTTAAAATTTGATTTCTTATTGAATTTTGAGCAATGGAAGAAAAAAAATGACTGGGCTAAAGAATGGGGTAATAACGGTCCAAGATGTTATGTAATGCTTGCACCTAATGCTTCAATTGATAAAGTAAATGCGAAAATAAAGGGTTATATAAAATCAAAAAATAAGGATAGCAACGTAGATATATTCCTTCAAAACTATGGTGAATCCTATTTGTACTCTGATTGGGAAAATGGAAAGCAAAATGGTGGCCGCATCGAATACGTAAAAATATTTTCCATTGTTGCTATCATTATTTTATTTATCGCTTGTATCAATTTTATGAATCTTGCCACTGCCCGTTCTTTAAGAAGAGCAAGAGAGATTGGAGTACGTAAAGTTGTCGGTGCAGGTAAAAGGCAATTGGTTGCTCAATTTATTGGCGAATCATTGTTTGTTTCTTTTCTTGCTGTTTGTCTTTCATTGCTGATCGTTGCATTGATCATTCCATCCTTTAATTCATTAACTGAAAAACATTTGTCGGTCAATTTTCTTGATCCTTCTTTTTTACTGATCATTCTTGGATTGACATTAACAACAGGAATTATTTCAGGATCATATCCTGCATTGTTCATGTCTTCATTGAAACCTATTATTGTACTAAAAGGATTTTTGAAATTTAATTTCGGTGCCACACTTTTTCGAAAAATACTTGTTGTTTTTCAATTTGCTTTGTCAATTATATTAATACTTGGAATGATAGTTATCTATCGCCAAATTGATTTTATCCATAATAAAAATCTTGGTTTTGCAAAAGCGGATCTATTGTATATGCCATTGGAAGGCGATCTGCAAAAGACCTACCTGACATTTAAAGATGAGTTGCTTAAACAACCCGGAATTAAAGCTGTTTCAAGTGCACAAAGCAGCCCATTAGAAGTAGGTAGCTCTACACAGGGAGTTCGCTGGCCTGGAAAAGACACTACAAAACTGATCCTGTTCAGCAATAACCCCATTACTTACGATTATGTGAAAACGATGGGGATTGAGTTGATCAAGGGAAGAGATTTTGACCCTTCTTATAGTCTTGACACTTCAAATTATCTTATCAATGAAGCGGCAGCTAGAAAGATTGGTTATAAAGATCCGGTCGGCAAAGAATTGACTATGTGGGGAGATAAAGGAACCATTATTGGATTAATGAAAGATTATCATCACAACTCATTGCATGTTCCTATAGAACCATTGATACTTCGGTTGTTTAAACAAAGCTGGACCCGTGAAAACGGCTATTGGGGAAATGTGATCGTAAGAACTGAGCAAGGAAAAACGAAGCAAGCAATTGCCAGCATGGAAAAACTTTATAAACAATATAACCCGGGTTTTCCTTTCAAATATTATTTTACTGATGATGAGATCGCCAAAAATTATAAAGCTGAATATACAGTTAGCAAACTCTCCAAATATTTTGCTTTCATAGCCATATTTATTTCCTGCCTGGGTTTATTTGGCCTGGTAACTTTTACTGCAGAGCAAAAGACAAAGGAAATAGGGATCCGCAAAGTGCTTGGTGCATCTGTTACGGGTATTGTGAGAATGCTTTCGAAAGATTTTTTAAAATTAGTTCTCATTGCAGCTGTAATTGCTTTTCCTGTTGCCTGGTGGTTTATGCATAGGTGGTTAGATGATTTTGCTTATCGTGTGAATATTGGATGGTGGGTTTTTGTTGTAGCAGGTATCGCTGCATTACTGATCGCATTATTAACTATAAGTTTCCAATCCATAAAGGCGGCAATTGCCAATCCTGTGAAATCATTACGAACCGAATGAGTAATTACTGTACCTGGTTATTCCGGAATGCAGTTTTTATGCTGAAGTTCTTTCGCTGACACAAACTACTAATTGGTATCACAAAATTTTCCGCAAGCGGAAAAAGCAGGAGGGCCCATGTTTAAAAATTATTTTAAAGTTGCTTTTCGCAATCTTTTAAAAAGAAAAGGATTCAGTCTCATCAATATTTTAGGTCTTGCAATTGGCATGGCTGTTTGCCTGCTTATCGTTTTGTTTATTCAAAGCGAACTTGGCTATGATAAACAGAATGAGAAAGCAAATAATATTTATCGTGTTGTTCTCGAACGTTCTTATCCGGGCCGTTCCACTTCTTATGCAATTATTCCGCAATCGATCGGTGCTGCTATAAAAACCGAATATCCTGAAGTGCTTGAAAGCACAAGGCTTTTCAATTTTGCTGGCAATGGAAATTTCTTTTTGCGTATTGGAGAAAAAACTTTTGAAGAGAAAAGGGTGCTTGCTGCTGATTCAAATTTTTTCCGGGTATTCACTTGTAAAATTCTTCATGGTGATCCTGCAACTGCATTGGAAAAAACGCACTCGGCTGTAATTAATGCAACAACTGCAAAAAAATATTTTGGCACAACTGATGTTGTAGGGAAACAATTTGAATCGGATATCAATGATACTGCGGAAACATTTGTGATCACTGCAGTTGTTGCTGATTGGCCTGATAACTCGCATTTTCTTTTTGATATGCTTGTATCTACCAGCACTTTCCAGTTTTTTAGCAAACCTAACTATATAGGATTTGCGGCGCATACCTATTTGCTTTTAAATCCAAACTCATCATATAAAGCGTTAGAAGCAAAATTTCCGGACATAATAAAAAAATATGTGTCCGGGGAAATTAGTAAGGTATTTAACCAGAGTTGGGAAGATTTTCAAAAAGCGGGCAACGGTTATCATTATTATTTGCAACCACTCACTAAAATTCACCTCATATCTGACCTGGAAGCAGAACTGCGCCCCAACGGAAGTATGACAGCAGTATATATTTTCGGAGTTGTTGCCATATTCATTTTATTTCTTGCTTGTATCAATTTTATTAATCTATCAACAGCTCGTTCAGTGGAAAGAGCAAAAGAAGTTGGAATAAGAAAAACATTTGGTTCGGAGAAGAAGTCGTTGATCGGGCAATTCCTTATCGAATCTGTATTGGTAAGTTTATTAAGTATGATCCTTGCTTTTGTATTGATCCTCTTATTACTGCCATTATTCAACACTATTTCAGGAAAACAATTAACAGCCGCATATTTTTTGCAACCGACATGGATTTTTTTGTTGATCAGTTTTGTATTAATCACTGGCTTTGTTGCCGGTCTTTATCCCGCATTTGTTCTCTCCTCATTTAATCCCATTATGGTTTTGAAAGGGAGATTCAAATCGAACCGTTATGGTCTTCTGTTGCGGAATGGCTTAGTGATCTTCCAGTTTGCGATCTCTGTCATACTTATCATATCTACAATTGTTGTGAACCGGCAGATGAATTATATGCTGGGCAATAAATTGGGTTTTAAAAAAGATCATGTTATTGTATTAGAAAGGACCGACATGGTGGAAAAGCAATTACCGGCATTTAAGAATGAGTTGTTGACCATTCCCGGAGTGGAATCAGCAAGCGGTACATCGACAATGCCTGGTAATCAGAATTTTTTTGGAACTACCTGGCAGGAAATAGGCTCCAAGTCTCCAATGACAGGAAGAGGGATGGTTGTCGACGAAGACTTTAATAAAACACTCGGGCTTGAAATAAAAGAAGGAAGATTTTTTTCTAAAGATTTTTCTACGGATACACTTTCTGTTGTATTAAATGAAAGAGCTGTAAAAGAACTTGGTTTAAAAACTGCCATTGGTTCGCGGCTTACAAGCCCCGATGATATTTATAATGCTCCGGATGGCTCTCAGTATGTCTATAACGTGGTAGGCGTCGTAAAAGATTTTCATTATCATTCTTTGCATGAGCCGATCTCGCCATTGGTAATGATCAATACAAAGAAGTTTGGCGGTCGGGCAGGGTTGGTAGCGCTAAGAATAAATGGAGATAATTTTAAAAAAGCTATCAGTGATATCGGAGCAACCTGGAAAAAATTTGTAAAAGAAAAACCTTTCAATTTTTATTTCCTTGATAAATCGTTGGCCGATCAGTACCAGGCAGAGCAAACCACACAAAGAATATTTACAATTTTTTCAGGGCTTGCAATTTTTATTGCTTGCATAGGTCTGCTTGGACTCGCTGCTTATGCAACTCAACAACGAACAAGGGAGATCAGCATCAGGAAAATTCTCGGAGCAAGTGAAGGCAGTATTGTTACCATGCTTTCAAAAGATTTTTTAAAACTTGTATTGCTCTCTTCTGTCATTGCATTTCCCATCGCATGGTGGGGTATGAATAAGTGGCTGCAGGATTTTGCTTACAGAATAGATGTAGGCTGGTGGATATTTATTGTAGCTGCTCTTGCTGCATTGTTGATCGCATTGTTCACAATAAGCACACAAGCGATCAAAGCCGCTATAACTAATCCTATAAAAAGTTTAAGAACTGAATAAAACCTAATTATGATCAAAAACTATTTGAAAATTGCGTGGAGAAATTTATTCAGGAACAAAGGATTTTCTGCAACGAATTTGCTTGGCCTTACGATCGGCATTACCTGTACCATTTTAATTTCTCTATGGGTAAAGGATGAGCTTACTTATGATAAGTTTCATGCTAATTACAACAGCATTTATAAGATTTATGCAAACCGTGATTTCAATAACCAGGTCTTTACAGATCAGAACATGGTATTGCCGCTTGCAAGTACGATCGAAAAACAGATCCCTCAAATAAAAAGCGCAGTAGTAACTACACACAGGCAGCCCCATATTCTTGCTTACGGGGAAAATAAATTAAAAAAAGAAGGTTATACGGTTAGTGAACATTTCTTTGACATGTTTTCATGGAGATTCATTAAGGGCACGCCTGCAACAGCTCTTCCAGATGCATATTCTATTGTATTGACACAATCGACAGCCAAAGCATTGTTTGGTAATGATGATCCCATTAATAAAGTAATAAAGGTCGATAATGAGTATGATGCAAAGGTGACAGCCATAGCTGCTGATGTACCCGGAAATTCTACTTTTCAATTCGATTTTATAAATGCATTTAACTATAACAATGATTTTTTAAAAAGGGCCATGACCAATTGGCAAAATTCATCCTGGGATGTTTTTGTACAGGTAAACCCGGGAACTAATATGAAAATGCTGGAGAAGAGCATTAATGATATAAAATACCAGCATGATGAAGGGGATAAAAAAATAAGCACCTATTTCGCTTTCCCATTGAATAAATGGAGGCTCCAAAGTGAATTTAAAGATGGAAAGAATACTGGCGGAATGATCGAATATGTTCGGTTGTTTAGCATCATTGCAATTATTATTTTATTAATTGCCTGTGTCAACTTTATGAATCTTTCTACTGCACGGTCGGAAAAAAGAGCAAGAGAAGTAGGAGTAAGAAAAACATTGGGCTCGGGCAAAAGGCAACTTGTATTTCAATTCTTTTCTGAGTCTATCATTTTAGCATCCATCGCTTTTGTTCTTTCAGTTCTTACAGTTTTCCTCATATTGCCTTTTTTCAATAACCTTGTTAATAAACACCTGTCAATTGATCTTGCACAACCATTATTTTGGCTGGCTGCAATTGGATTGATAATTTTTACGGGTGTTGTTGCCGGAAGTTATCCTGCATTATACTTATCATCGTTTAGCCCCGTAAAAGTTTTAAAAGGAACTTTTCTTGCCGGCAAAAAAAGTGCATTACCAAGACATATTCTTGTAGTAGGACAGTTTGCCATTTCGATTCTTCTTATTTCAGCTACGATAATTATTTACCAGCAAATACAACATATCAAGAATCGTGATATTGGTTATGATCCTAATAATCTTATTATGGTGCCTGCATCAGACGATACACAAAAGAATTATGCCGCAATAAGAGATGAGCTAGTGAAAACAGGAGTTGTCAGTATAGTGAACAGATCCTTTTCACCTATAACAGATATATGGTGGAAAATGCCGGCTCCTGATTGGGATGGGAAACCAGCTGGCGCCCAGCTTATTGTTGCTGGGATGACAACAGATATTGACTATACAAAAACGATGGGTGTAAAGATCATTGAAGGGAAAGATTTTTCGGGGGTTCCTGCTGATTCGGCAAACTTGCTGATCAACGAGGCAGCGGTAAAAGCAATGGGTTTAAAAAATCCTATTGGAACACAATTCGGGAAGGGTACAAATAAGCATACCGTTATTGGTGTCACAAGTAATATCGTTATGGAATCGCCATTTAAGGCAGTGGATCCCATGCTTGTTTATTTTGATCCCAGGAATTCCAATTCAATAAACATAAGGCTAAAGTCTTCAGTAAAACCTCAAGCGGCATTAAAAGCAATCGAGAAGATATTTATTAAATATAACCCTGCAGTTCCATTCGATTACAAATTCGTCGATGAAGAATTCGGGAAGAAATTTTTGACCGAGGACCTGATCAGCAGGATCACCAACATATTTGCAGGTCTCGCCATTTTTATTTGTTGCATCGGTCTGGCAGGCCTGGCATCGTTTACTATTGAAAAACGCATTCGTGAGATCGGTATTCGCAAAGTTATGGGTGCGACATTGCAACAGTTGTTGCTGCTTATTTCTAAAGATTTTTTAAAGCTCGTTGGGATCGCATTTGTTATTGCAACACCACTTGCATGGTGGTTTATGAATGATTGGCTGGAAAAATATCCTGATCGTATTACTATCAGCATTTGGCTATTCGGGGCTGTTGGATTACTGATCCTTTTATTAGCATTGGTTGTTGTTAGTCTGAATACAATGAAAGCGGCCATTGCAAACCCGATAAAATCATTAAGGACTGAATAAAAATATTGTGATGATCAAAAACTATTTATTACTCGCCATTAAGCATCTGAAGAAGCAAAAAGTTTTTTCAGTCATTAATATATTGGGCTTGACCGTAGGTATTACCTGTTGCCTGATGATCTTTCTTTTTATTATGAATGAATTGAGCTATGATAATTTTCATAAGAACGGAAAGGACATTTACAGGGTGGTGAGGGTTGGAAATAATAATGGTGAAAGACGTGAGATACCTTATTTATCCCCTCCGTATGGACCCGCTTTAGTCAACGATTATCCTGATGCTATTCAAAAGCAAGTAAGGATCATGCGGGATAACGATCTTATCAGTTACAAGAGTATCTCATTCAATGAAACGAATATTTACCTGACCGATAAAAACTTTTTTAATTTTTTTGATTTTCACCTCCTCAAAGGGGATACTGCTACTGTATTAAAAGACCCAAATAGTATTGTATTAACTGAGACTGCCGCTAAAAAGTATTTTGGTAATAATGATCCCATAGGAAAGACCCTTGAGTTTAATAAGCAACAGCAATTAAAGGTTACCGGGATAGCTGCAGATGTCCCCATAAATTCTCATTTGCAATTTGATATGGTCATACCGTTAGAATTGTTTCGTCCTTTACAACCTGATTGGTTCACGCAATGGCCCAATAATGGATTGTTCACTTACGTTCAAATAAATCCTTTAGTAGATCCAAAACAATTATCGAAACAGTTTCCTTCTTTCATGGATAAATATTTGGGGGAGTATTATGCTAAATCAGGTTTTAAAATGGGTCTTACTATTCAACCACTGAAAGATGTTTATTTTAATGCCGATGCTTTGGATAATGTGAAGCATGGCTATAAAAAAATGGTATACATTTTTATGTCCATTGCAATTTTGATCCTGCTTATCGCATGTATCAATTTTATCAATCTTGCTACGGCAAGAGCTTCAGACAGGTCTAAAGAAGTAGGATTGCGCAAGGTTTTGGGAGCTGTTCGAAAACAACTGGTAAGTCAGTTCATGATGGAATCTGTTTTGTTTGCAACTGTTGCTTCTATATTTTCATTTGGCCTTGTGCAAATGTTGATGCCTGCTTACACTAATTTATTAGGCTACCAGTTGCCTTCTTTTTGGAATGATATCCGGGTATATGGTTTTATTATTTCAGTAATAATAATTGTGGGATTGTTAGCGGGAAGCTATCCTGCCTTCTTGCTTTCTTCATTTACACCGATCGAATCTTTAAAAGGAAAATTAAAAACTGGTTTGAAAGGAGCTTTTTTTAGAAAGGCGTTGGTTGTTTTTCAGTTTGGAATATCTGTGCTGCTGATCGTAAGCGTCATTGTTATTATGAGCCAGATGAATTATCTGCGTAATACTGACCTTGGCTTTAACAAAGAGCAATCAATGATCGTACGATTTGATAACCTTAGCATTTCTGCTAAGAAAAAGCAATTTAAAAATGAGCTGCTAAGTATCCCTGCTATAAATAACGTGTCATTAATGTCCG
>Ga0310810_10006201_pt1 | contig 13477 bp, 9 predicted proteins | sample NCmetagenome_FD_207641 | JGI IMG/M metagenome (GOLD analysis project Ga0310810, IMG submission 207641) | Soil microbial communities from experimental microcosm in Duke University, North Carolina, United States - NC | ecosystem: Engineered > Artificial ecosystem > Soil microcosm > Unclassified ... | reverse complement strand
ATCAGGGGATTGTAATGAATGAAGGCTCCGGGGACAGTCCCCGGAGCCTTCATCCTGAGGTCAGTAACCGCGAGGGTTACTGAGGGCTCTGCGTCGAGTCGGTCGGCGCGCCGCTGGACGGGTTGGCGCTGCTATCGACCCCGGTGCTGGGGGTGTAGCCGCTGGTCCCGCTGGTGTCAGCGCTCATCCCGGAGTCCTGCCCCATGCTCGAGGTGTCCGGGGTGGTCGGCACCGGCGCCGCGCTGGTGGTATCGGTCGGCGTGGTCGGATACTGACCGGCCGTGGTGTCGGTCGGGGTGGTCGGCACCGGCGCCGCGCTGGTCGTGTCGGTCGGCGCCGTCGGCGTCATCGCCGTGTCGGTCGGCTGCGCGGTCGTGGTGGTGTCGAAGTTACCCGTGGTGGTGTCATTGGTCACCGCGGTGGTGTCGCCCCGCTCGGGGGCGGCGCCCATGTCATCCTCGCCTCGATTGTGGCAAGCTGCCAGCGACGCGGCGGCAGCGAGCATCCAGAGCATCTTCTTCATGATGTACACTCCCTGAGTCGACGGAACTTTGCCCGCCCCAGACGTCAATTTCGTGCGTCCGCCGGCCGCGGGCCCCAATGCTGCAGTCGTTTCGCGGGGACAAACCTACAGAGGGAAAGGGATTGCCACTAGGTCACAGATCACACTTCCCGGACGGCCTCTGCGCCGCACCAGATGGCAGCTACCTAAAGCATTGGCAGTAAGGGTCTTAGCTTGTTACGTAGCGGAGTGAAAAACCTTGCAGTTTTGGTTCTCGCGGTCCCCTGCCGCTCCACGAGCGCCCCGACGACCGGTTTACCCCACTTTTTCAGGCCTCCCGGCTACGACTCCAACTCCCGCAGGCCGCGGAACAGCTCCAGCGCGCCGGGGTTGGCCAGCGCGTCCACGTTCCGCACCGGCCGGCCATGGATCACCTCGCGCACGGCGAGCTCGGTGATCTTGCCGCTGATCGTGCGCGGAATGTCGGCTACCTGGACGATGCGCCGCGGCACGTGATGCGGGCTCGCGTGCTGCCGGATCCGGCGGCGGATCCGTTCCTCCAGGTCCGCGTCCAGCCGGTCCTCCGGGCGGAGCCGGACGAAGAGCACGACCCGGACGTCGCCATCCCACTCCTGCCCCACGACCAGGCTCTCCAGGATCTCGGGAAGCTGCTCGACCTGACGGTAGATCTCCGCGGTCCCGATCCTGACCCCGCCCGGGTTGAGCGTGGCGTCGCTCCGGCCGAGGATGATCAGGCCGTCGTGCCGGGTGAGCCGGGCCCAGTCGCCGTGGCGCCAGACGCCAGGAAAATGCTCGAAGTACGCGCTCCGATACTTGGCGCCATCGGGATCGCCCCAGAACGCCACCGGCATGCTGGGGAACGGACGGGTGCACACCAGCTCTCCGTCCTCCTCGAGCACCGGGCACCCCCGCTCGTCGAACACCTCGACCGCCATCCCCAGTCCGCGGGTCTGCAGCTCCCCGCGCCAGACCGGGCCGGTGGGATCGCCCAGGGCGAAACAGGAGATGATGTCGGTCCCCCCGCTCACGCTGGCCAGGTGGACATCCGACTTGATCTCCCGGTACACGTAGTCGTAGCTCGCCGGCGCAAGCGGGCTCCCGGTGGAGAGGATCGTCCGAAGGGGACCGAGGTCGTGATTCCGGCCCGGACGGAGCCCTTCCTTCTCCGCCATCGCCAGGTACTTGGCGCTGGTGCCGAAGACGCTGATGCGCTCCTGCTCCGCCATGCTCCAGAGGATCGGCGGTGGGGCGAGCGGCGCCCCGTCGAAGAGCACCACCGTCGCCCCGACCGCCAGACTCGACACCAGCCAGTTCCACATCATCCAGCCGCAGGTGGTGAAGTAGAAGATCCGGTCGTCTCGACCGAGGTCGGTGTGGAGCACCAACTCCTTCAGGTGCTGCAGCAGGGTACCGCCGGCGCCGTGCACCATGCACTTGGGCAGCCCGGTGGTGCCTGAGGAATACATGATGTACAGCGGATGGTCGAACGGCAGGCGGGCGAAGGTGAGTGGCCGGTCGGGTGCGGCGCCGACCCAGTCATCCCACCGCACGGCGCCGGGAAGTCCGTCGGGCGCCGCACCCGGATCGGCATAGGGAACCAGGACGATTCGCTCGACCCCCGGAATCCGCGCCCGGATCTCCCGCACCCGCGGCAGGATGTCGATCCGCTTGCCGGCGTACCAATACCCGTCCGCCGCGACGAGAACCCGGGGCTCGATCTGGCCGAACCGGTCGAAGACGCCGTTCGCCCCGAAATCCGGCGAGCACGACGACCACACCGCGCCGAGGCTGGCGGCGGCGAGCATTGCGATCACGGCCTCGGGCATGTTGGGCAGATAGCCCGCCACCCGATCGCCCGCCACGACCCCGTCGGCCGCGAGCGCGGCGGCCACTCCGCCGACCCGGGCGCGGAGCTCCCGGTAGGTGATGGCGCTCTGCCGCCCCGCCTCGTTCCAGAACACCAGCGCCTCGCGCTCGTCCTCGTAGCGGAGCAGGTTCTCCGCGAAGTTGAGTCGCGCGCCGAGGAACCAGCGCGGGCCCAGCACCGGATCGGGCGGAGCCATGCGGTCGAGTCCCAGGGCGACCTGGTCCCAGGGCGCGCGCCCGGGACGCTCCTCCGCCGCGATGCCGCAGAACTCCCACACCTCGGGCCAGAACGCCTCCGGGTGAGTCGCCGACCAGCGAAAAAGCGTGGGAATGTCGGTCACGGTCTCCGCGCCTGGCATGGCACGGATTCGCTCGAGGAACCGGGTCAGGTTGGCCCCCGCCACCCGCGCCGGACCGGGGGTCCAGACCGGTCCGGCGTCGGGGGCTTCGGTGACGGCAGCCGCCGGCACGACGGGCTCAGGATGTCGGCGGATTGAACTGCGCGTGCTGCGCGTCCAGCCAGGACTTGTGGTAGTTCTGGTCCTCGATCGCGAGTGCGGGCTTGGCCACGTGGAGGGGACGGAAGCTGTCCATCATCACCGCGAGCTCGTCGGTGTACTTGGCCCCGATGCTGGCCTCGGCCCGGCCCGGGTGCGGGCCGTGCGGGATCCCGTCGGGATGGTGGGTGATGCTGCCGAACTCGATCCCCTTCCGGCTCATGAACTCGCTCGAGGCGTAGTAGAGCACCTCGTCCGAGTCCACGTTGCTGTGGTTGTACGGCGCCGGCACCGCCTCGGGATGGAAGTCGTACGGACGGGGGCAGAAGCTGCAGACTACGAAGCCGTCACCCTGGAAGGTCTGGTGCACCGGCGGCGGCTGGTGCACCCGGCCGACGATCGGCTCGAAGTCCATGATGTTGAAGGCCCAGGGATAGAAGTATCCGTCCCACCCCACCACGTCGAAGGGATGGTGGTCGAGAATGATCTCGTTGAGGCCGTCGTACTGCTTCACCAGAATGGGGAAGTCGCCCTGCTCGTCGTGGGTCCGGAGCGCGGTCGGCCGGCGGATATCCCGCTCGCTGTAGGGCGCCCCTTCGATCAACTGGCCGAACTCGTTGCGGTAGCGCTTGGGCGAGCGGACATGCCCCCGGCTCTCCATCACCAGGAGTTTGGTGGGATCGCCCTTGAGGTCGAGCCGCCAGCGGTGAAGGATGCCCCGGTGGATCACCAGGTAGTCGCCCTCGCGGAACGGCAGGTCGCCGAACACGCTTTCCAGCGTCCCCGTTCCCTTGCTCACGTACACCAGCTCGTCGCCCTGGGCGTTCCGGTAGAAATGCGCGTCGTTCTCGTCGGGCTCGACGTAGAGCATCGCGATGTCGTTGTTGAACAGGAGCGGCGTCCGGTCCAGCGTGGGGCTCCCGCCTTTCTTCACCTGCGAGGTGCGGAAGTGGCGGTGCTTCAGGGTGTGGTCCGGGTCGGCCTCGTACTTGGTCTCCCGGAGCCGCCGCGCCGACTTCACCGTCGTCGGCGGGTGGGTGTGGTACAGCAGCGAGGAGGTGCCGGTGAACCCCTCGTGCCCCATCAGCTCTTCGGCGTAGATCCCGCCGTCGGGCTTGCGGAAGGCGATGTGGCGCTTCTTGGGGATCTGGCCGAGGGTGTGGTAGTTGGGCATCAGAGATTCCCTCTCAGCGCCTGCTCCCGCTCGATCGCCTCGAAGAGGGCCTTGAAGTTGCCCTTGCCGAAGCTGCGGGCGCCTTTGCGCTCGATGATCTCGTAGAACAGCGTCGGGCGATCCTCGACCGGCTTGGTGAAGATCTGGAGCAGATACCCGTCGGGATCCCGGTCCACCAGGATCCCCAGCCCCTGAAGCCGGTCCACCGGCTCGTCGATCTTGCCGACCCGATGCTGCAGGTCGTCATAATAGGTCGTGGGGACGTTGAGGAACTCGACCCCGCGGTCGCGCAGCGCGGTGACGGTGCTGATGATGTCGTCGGTGGCGAGCGCCAGGTGCTGCGCCCCCGGGCCGCGGTAGAACTCCAGATACTCGTCGATCTGCGACTTCTTCTTCCCCTTGGCCGGCTCGTTGATGGGGAACTTGATCCGCTCGTTCCCGCTCGAGACCACCTTCGACATGAGCGAGCTGTACTCGGTGGAGATGTCGCTGTCGTCGAAGCTGATCAGGTTCTTGAAGCCCATGACCCGCTCGTAGAACCCGACCCACTCGTTCATCCGGCCCAGCTCGACGTTGCCGACGATGTGGTCCACGTACTTGAGGCCCACCGGCGCCGGCCGGTAGGGCGATTCGACCCGGCGGAAGCCGGGGAGAAAGAGGCCCTTGTAGGCCCGCCGCTCCACCAGGCTGTGGATGGTGTCGCCGTAGGTCTGGATCGCGGCGATCACCACCTCCCCCTCGTCGTCCCGCAGCACCGTCGGCTCCTGCACCGGCCGGGCGCCGCGCTCGACCGCCGCCCGGAAGGCCTCGCGGGCATCGTCGACCCAGAGCGCGATGTCCCGGACGCCGTCGCCGTGGGCGTGCACGTGCTGCGCCGCCGGGTGGTCGGGCCGGATCGCGGTGGTGAGCACGAGCCTGATCTTGCCCTGCTGGAGCAGGTAGCTGGCCCGGTCTCGCACCCCGGTCTCCGGGCCCCGGTACCCGAGGAGCTCGAATCCGAAGGCGGTGCGATAGTAGTGGCTGGCCTGCTTGGCGTTCCCGACGTAGAACTCCACGTAGTCGGTGCCGTTGATGGGAAAGGTATCGGTGGTGGCGGCTGGGGCGGCCAGCGTATCGGTCGACATGAAGGCCCCTAGGCTGGGGGAGTAGTTCCTGGTCTAACCGGAAGATAACGCTGGAGTTACCCACCCACCACCGGTCTCACTGCCGCCCAGCACCTCGTCCACCGCGCGAGTCAACTCCAGGGCCGTGAAGGGTTTCTGCAGGAACGGATGGTCCCGGTCGAGCAAGCCCCGCTGGACGATCTCGTCCCTCGGATATCCCGACATATAGAGGATGGGAACCCGGGGGTAGCGATGTCGTACCTCGTGCGCCAGCTGGTCGGTGCCGATGTCGGGCACGATCACGTCGGTCACGACCAGGTCCACGTCGCCCGGCTCCCGATCGAGCTCGCTCAGGGCTTCATCGCCGCTGCGTGCCACCAGTACTCGGTGGGTGCGGTCCCTGAGGATGCGCGCGGCCAGCTCCCGGACACCGTCCTCGTCCTCGATCACCAGGATGGTGCGGCCCGCCGCCGCCAGCACGGGCTCGGAAGGACGTTGCGGCGCGACCTCGGCCGGCGCCTCGACCTCGGGCATGCAGATCGTGAAGGTGGTCCCTGCGGTCGGAGTGCTTTCCACCCAGACGTACCCGCCGCTCTGCTTCACGATCCCGTACACGGTGGAGAGTCCCAGACCGGTTCCCTGCCCGATCCCCTTGGTCGTGAAGAACGGCTCGAAGACGCGGTTGACCGTCTCGGCGTCCATGCCGTATCCGGTGTCGGCCACCGAGATCAGGCCGTACTGGCCGGGCGGGATGGGAATGCCGATCAGGGCCAGCCCATCGGCTTCGGTCAGCCGGCGCGAATCGGTGGTGACCCGGACGGCCCCGCCGCCCGGCATCGCGTCACGGGCGTTGAAGGTGAGGTTGATCAGGACCTGCTCCAGCTGCGTGCGGTCGGCATGCACCACGGACGCCTGGTGGCCTCCCACCGTCTCCACCCGGACGTTGGCCGGCAGCATGAGGCGGAGGACCGGCACCAGGTCGCCCACCACCTCGGCCAGCCGCAGGTCCACCGGATGGAGCACCTGCTGGCGACTGAACGCGAGGAGCTGGGTGGTGATCTTGCCGGCTCGGACGGCCGCCTTGAGGATCTCTTCCACCTCGCGCCGGCGGTCGGGGGGTAGGTCGGAGGCCCGCGCCAGCAGGTCGCCGAAACCCAGGATGATCGTCATCATGTTGTTGACTTCGTGGGCCACGCCCCCGGCCAGACGCCCCACCGCCTCCATCCGCTGGGCCCGGTGCAGGCGCTCCTCCGTGCGCTTGAGGGCACTGAGATCCTGCACCGTGACCACATATGACGATGGCGGGGAGCCCTCCTCCAACGGCGTCACGTTAACCAGGGCCGGGAAGGTCGAACCGTCTATCCGTCGGTGCTCAGACTCATAGGTCTCCCGCGGCGGCCCGGTGCCGCCGGCCCCTGGCCACTCACGGACCTCGTCCACCCGCTCGGGTGGCAGGAGATCGGTGAAGAGCCGGCCGGTGAGCTGGTCTGCCTCGACGAAGCCGTGCAGGTGAGCGAACGCCGGATTGACGGCGTCGATGCGATGATCGGCCCCGTCGACTACCGCCGCGCCCCACGATGACCGGTAGAAGACCCGGACCCAGCGGCGGAGCGCTTCCTCGAGGCGCTCGCGGCGCTCTCCTTGCGGGAGCGTTCCCGAGTGCATGCGATCGGCGTCGAACGTGAGGGCAATGCGCCGCGCCATCACCTGAACCATCGCCAGGTCGATGGCGTGGTACGGTTGCTCGTCGTGGGTGCGCGCGATCGCCAACGCCCCGCACCACTGGCTCGCGGCGCGCAATCCCACAGCGATGAGCGAGTGGAAGTTCAGGGCCTGGAGGTGGGGAAAGAGATCGGGGCCGTGACGCGCCTGACTACGCAGCGCGCTCCGCCGGACGGTCGGCAGCCAGTGGAACGTGCGCCCCCACCGCGCCTCCTCCCGGGCCACATGGATCAGCTGCGGCAACAACTCGTGCACGCGCCGGTGAACCGCCTCAGCGTCCTCCGGCGTGCGGGCGGAAGTGATGACGTTGAATCCACCCCGCGCGCTCGGCACGACCGCCAAGGCCACGTCGCCCAGCTCGGGCACCATGCCGTCCATCACTTCCTGGACGACGCGTTCGAACGGTTGCTCGGCCTGGAGTGGCGCGCTCAGGCTCTCCGCCAGCGCCAGTCGCTCGGCCGTCAGCAACTCCGGGGGGTTCGACTCTTCCTCTGACCCGGTCACCACGTGCGTCATCCTCCTCAGCGATCCGAAGGGTGTGCCCCCCTGACATTTGAGGCAAGTCCAGGCGGCGCCGATGTGACCGTCCTCACCCGGGCTGATTGCTCCCGGGTTCCCTCGGACCTACCTTAAGATCCTGAGCGGGAGCGGTGATGGCCAAACGAGACATCGTCGTGGTCGGCGCATCCGCGGGCGGGACCGAGGCGCTTACGGAACTGGTGCGAGCGCTCCCGGCCGAGTTTCCGGCCGCGATTTTCGTGGTCGTCCACTTCCCAGCCTCCGCCAGCAGCGTCCTCCCCCGGATCCTGAGTCGTGCCGGCTCCCTCCCCGCCACCCACCCCGACGACGGCGACACTTTCGCGACCGGCCGCATCTACGTCGCCCGGCCAGACTGGCACTTGATGTTGCGCGACGGGCGGCTCTCGGTGCGCAGGGGGCCCAAGGAGAACAATTCCCGTCCCGCGATCGACCCCCTCTTCCGGAGCGCGGCCCGGAGCGCCGGGAAGCGGGTCATCGGGGTCGTCCTGTCCGGCAACCTGGACGACGGCACCGCGGGCCTGCTCAGCATCAAGCGGCACGGAGGCATTGCCGTGATTCAGGCGCCGGAGACCGCGCAATACCCCAGTATGCCGCGCAGTGCCATCGACCACGTACCGGTCGACTACGTCGTCCCAATTGAGCAGATGGCGGGCCTTCTGGTGCGCCTGACGAGCGACCAGGCTGGCCCGAAGGAGCTGGTGCCGATGGACTCCGACGATTCACCAAGCGACGAAGAGACGCTGGCCGACCGCCAAACCCAGCCGGGTGCCCCGTCGACCATGACTTGCCCGGAGTGTCATGGCTCACTCTGGGAAACCCGTGAAGGCGCCCTGGTCCATTTTCGCTGCCGGGTGGGCCACGCATATACCGGGGAGAGCCTCCTGGCTCACCAGGCCGACCAGCTGGAGGCCGCGCTCTGGACGGCCCTCCGCTCGCTTGAAGAGCACGCGGCGCTCAGCCGTCGGCTGGCATCACGGGCCACCGACCGGGGGCACGCGCACAGCGCCTCGGCCTTCACTGAGCAGGCGATGGACGCCGAGCACCACGCATCAACCATCCGCAATGTGCTGTCGACGGGTTTGAACAGTCAGGCCGGTATCGCGGACCTCGCCTCACACCTCGCTTCCTGAGCCCGCGATGCCCGACCCAACCGCGTCCGACGATCTCGTTGACGACAACGCGGGCCCCACCTCGGAGCCGCCCCCCGCCGACACGGAGCCGGGGTGGGCGACCCTCCTTACCTACCTGGTGACGGCCCGCGGCTTCGACTTTCATGGCTACAAACCGACCACGCTGGCGCGCCGCATCCGGAAGCGGATGGCGGCACTCGACATCCACTCGTTCTCGGCCTACCAGGACCATCTCGAGGTCCACCCGGACGAGTTCACCACGCTGTTCAACACCATCCTCATCAACGTCACGGGGTTCTTCCGCGATCCCCAAGCCTGGGACATGGTCCGGACGCAGGTTCTGCCTCGCATCGTGGCCGTCAAGGCGCCGGGCGAGCCTATTCGGGCCTGGAGCGCCGGCTGCGCCTCTGGCGAAGAGGCGTACACCCTGGCCATGGCGCTGGCCGACGCGCTGGGAGCCGATCAGTTCCGGGAGCGGGTCAAGATCTACGCGACCGACGTGGACGAGGACGCGCTGAACGCGGCCCGCCATGCGGCTTATACCACGCGGCAGATCGAGAGCGTGCCTCCCGAGCTGCTCGACCGCTACTTCGATCACCTGGACGGGATGTACCTGTTCCGCAAAGACTTCCGCCGCCAGGTCATCTTCGGCCGCCACGATCTATTGGCGGACTCGCCGATTTCCCGGGTGGATCTGCTGGTCTGCCGCAACACGCTCATGTACTTCAACTCCGAAGCGCAGGCCCGGATCCTGAGCCGCTTCCATTTCGCGCTGAACGAGGGCGGCTTCCTCTTCCTCGGCCGGGCCGAAACCCTGATGACCCAGGGGCAGATCTTTCTTCCCCTGGATGTCAAGCGTCGGATTTCACAGAAGGCGCCTCGAGACGGTGTCGATCGGCTGTCCACCCCCGCCAGAGAGAGCGATAACGAAGACGGCGAAGGACGACATCCGCTACCCGAGGTCGGCCTCGACGCGAGCCCGGTTCCACAGCTCCTCGTCGATCCCGAGGGCATCGTCGCCGCGATCAATGAGCAGGCCCGCACGCTGTTCGGACTCCGGCTCGCCGACGTCGGCCGCCCGCTGCGTGATCTGCAGGTCTCCTATCGCCCCGCGGACCTGCGGTCCTTGATCGACCAGTCGACCGCCGAGCGCCGCCCCGTCGTCGTCAAGGAAATGGAATGGCGTGCCCCGAGCGGAGAGTCCCGCTGGCTGGATGTGCAGGTCGCCCCGCTCGTCGATGCGTCCGTCGGCGACCTCGGGACGCTCATCGCCTACACCGACGTTACCGGCTATCGCAGGCTCACCCGTGAGCTGGAGCAGTCGCACCAGGCCCTGGAGACGGCCTACGAGGAGCTGCAGTCCACCAACGAGGAGCTGGAGACCACCAACGAGGAGCTGCAGTCCACCGTGGAGGAGCTGGAGACGACCAACGAGGAGCTGCAGTCCACCAACGAGGAGCTCGAGACGATGAACGAGGAGCTCCAGTCCACGAACGAGGAGCTGCAGACCATCAACGACGAGCTGCGGCACCGGGGGGAGGAGCTCAACGCCGCCAACGCGTTCCTCCAGTCGGTCATGACCAGTCTCCGGGGCGGGGTCGCCGTGGTGGACCGCGAGCTCCGGTTGCTGGCCTGGAGCCGCCATGCCGAGGAGCTCTGGGGACTTCGGCTGGAGGAAGTCTTGGGGCGGCACCTCCTCAACCTCGATATCGGACTGCCGGTCGAGCAGCTGCGCCCCGCGCTCAAGGCATGCCTGTCGGGCGACTCGGCGATCGAACAGACGGCCCTCGACGCGGTGAATCGGCGGGGCAAGACGATCCGGTGCACCATAACCTGTACCCCCCTGATGGGCGGCCAGCACGAAGTCCGGGGGGTCATCCTCCTCATGGAGGGAAGCGCCCCCTAGGCTTGTGCGACACGCCCCACCCCATGTGCATCCCCCTGCCATCCGGGCATCTCCCGAACCGCGTACCGGCACCCTGTCCCTTCTGCCTGCTGGACACCGACAGGAGCCGGTGACACACTCCCTGGAGCAGCCCGACCGCTGGGCGGCCTCAACGCAGGCCGACCAAAGGACTTAGGTCTGTACGTTGAAACGAGATAGGACTTCTATCACCGACGGGGCGCCGTCGGGGAGGAATATTGTGGTGTGGTGCGAATGTTGCCGGGGAAAGCTCTTTCCGGCGGGAGCCATCCTCGTTAACGCAGGTCGCGGCCACAGGGGCACATGACGGCGGATCTGTCTCAGCTCTTCGAGCAGTACTACCCGGCCCTGGTCCGGATGCTGTATCGCCGCACCGGTGACCGGGACCGGGCGGAGGACTTGGCCCAGGAGACATTCGCCCGCGCGGTCAGCGCGCCGCCGGACAATCCCCGGCCGTGGCTCTTCGCCGTGGCGCTCAACCTGGTCCGTGAGGATGGCCGGCGAACGGTGACCCGTGGCCGGCGGCTGGAGCTGCTCCGGAACGAGCAGGATCGGCCGGCGCCGGGTCCGGACGTCGAGGTGGTCCGGAACGAGGACACCGCGCGGGTCCGGGCCGCCCTCGGCACCCTGAACGAGCGGGATCGCGAGGCGCTCCTGCTCAAGGCCGAGGGGTTTAATTACGACGAGATCGCGGCGACTCTTGGCCTGGCCAAGGGCGCCGTGGGAACGACATTGGCCCGGGCGCGCCGCCGGCTGGTCGAGGCGTACCGGGCGCAGGAACGAGGTGAGCATGTCGCATCTTGACGAAGGCACCCTGCACGCGCTGCTGGACGGCGAGCTCGAGATGACCGAGGTGAAGGAGATCCAGGCCCATCTCGGCAGCTGCAGCGCTTGCGGCACCCGCCTCCGCCAGGTCAAGGAGTTCTACGCCGAGGCCGACCGGCTGGTCGGGTCTCTCGAGTTGCCCGGGACGGGGGCCGCGGCGGCCGCCGGGGGATCCCGGAGCAGGTCCGCCACGCTCGAGCCGCGGACCGAGGTCGCCCGAGTCCCCGCCCCGCTTCCGCCGACTCCGGAGGGGCCGCCACCGATCTTCCTGCCGGACAATCCGGACTGGTCGGAGCGCACCCGCCGGGTGATCGCGCCGATGAAGTGGGCCGCGCTGCTGGTGCTGGCGGTAGGCGCGGGGTTCATCGCGAGCGAGTCCCGGCGGGGACGACCCGCCTCGGTGCCGTTCGATGCCTCCGATACCTCGGCCCCCGTGCTGAGCGCCGAGGAGGCGACCCCGCAACCGGACAGCGGCGCCCTGACCGGTTCGGCCGACCAGCTGACCGCATCAGGTGAATCGGCCCGCCCCGCGGCCGCCTCCAGCCGCGCGGCCGAGAGCCAGACGTCACCCCTCGTTCCTCGAGGCGAGCTGGCCAAGGCCAAGGACTCCGAGGAGGGGCTATTGGACTCCGCCACCACCGCCAACGACGAAACCGTCGAGCTCGCCGAGCGCAACAGGCCGACGGCCGCGCGGCGTTCGACACCCCCTCCGGCCCAGCCGGCGCCGAACGCCGTCCGGACGGAAGCCGCCAAGGCGCTGGAGGACCTCGACCGCGAGCGCCGGGCGGAGCGGGCGGCCGCGGCTACCGCCGCGCTCGACAGCGCTAGGCGGCGGGACGAGGCCGCCGCACGGCAGGCCCCGTCGAAGGGCGCCACGGTGGTCACCGCTACCACTCCGGCGCCTGCTCCACCGCCGACTACGGCGCCACCGCAGCGGACCCTCGAGCAGCGGGCCGACACTTATATGCGGATCGGACTCGACGAGGCCGCGCGACAGCTCGGCCGGCCGGTGCATGTGATCGAGGGACTGAGCCCGCTGTTCATGGGTCTCGCGCAAGGACGGACGTCACCCGGCGCGGACACCACCCGACCGGTGGTGCGGGTCGTGTACCAGGACGCGCAGGGCCGCCTCATCCTGCTGGACCAGCAGCGGCTCCGGCCGGGTCAGGACACAACGCCCCCGGCCGGGGGCCAGCCGCACTGGACGATGGGAGAGATCCTGGTGCACCTGCATGGCGAGATCGGTCCCGAGGTGCTTCGCACCATGCGGGCCCGGGTGCGCTGAGTCAGCTCGCCAGGGGCGCCCGCTCGCCGTCGAGGACCTGGCGGACCTTCCGCATCAGCTCCTGTGACGTGAACGGCTTCTGAAGGAAGTGAGCTTCGGTCCGGTGCACCCCGCGCCGGACGATCTCGTCGTTGGTGTAACCCGAGATGTAGAGCACCTTGAGGTCCGGCCGCTGGGACATCAGGCGCTCGACCAGCTCCCCGCCGCCGATCTCCGGCATCACCACGTCCGCGATGAGCAGGTCGATAGGGCGCTCGTAGCGCTCCGCCACCATCAGCGCGTCCCGGCCGTGCCGGGCTTCGAGCACGGGATGGCCGTGATCGCCCAGCACTTTGCGCAGCAGCTCCCGCACGCCCTCCTCGTCCTCCGCCACCAGCACCGTTTCGCCGCCGCGGAGGTCGACCGCGATGTCCTCGGGCGTGTCCTCGTCCGGCTCGACCTGCGGCAGGTAAACCTTGACCGTGGTGCCGTGCCCCGGCTCGCTCGCCACCCGCACCACGCCGCCGTTCTGCCGCACGATGCCGTGCACGATCGAAAGACCGAGCCCCGAGCGCCGCTGCGGCGCGCCGACGCCCTGGAACGGCTCGAAGAGATGGCGCAGCGCCTCCGTATCCATCCCGGTGCCCGTGTCCCGCACCGCGAGGACGACATAGGGACCGGGCCGGACCTGCCGCGCCCGGGCGCCCTTGCCGATCTGCCGCTCGAAGGTCTCCACGGTGAGCGTCCCGCCCTCGGGCATCGCATCGCGCGCGTTGAGGACCAGGTTCACCAGCACCTGCTCGAGATGCCCCGGATCCATGCGCACCGTCCCCGCGCCCGAGCCGAGTCGCAGCGAGAGCTTCACGTCGGCGCTCAGCAGCCGCCGCACCAGGCTCTCCATGGCCCCCA
>Ga0310810_10006198_pt1 | contig 13479 bp, 18 predicted proteins | sample NCmetagenome_FD_207641 | JGI IMG/M metagenome (GOLD analysis project Ga0310810, IMG submission 207641) | Soil microbial communities from experimental microcosm in Duke University, North Carolina, United States - NC | ecosystem: Engineered > Artificial ecosystem > Soil microcosm > Unclassified ... | reverse complement strand
CAGGACGTCAACAACGCACAAGGCCAGCTCGCAGGCCTGCTCGGTCAGACACGCACGCAAGACATCGGCGTCGCGCAGGGCAACCAGCAGGCGCAGATGCAACAGCAGCAACTGCAGCTCAACGCGCTCGCGCAAATGCTCGGCGTCGACACGGCAACCCTACAGCAGGATCTCGCGAAGCGCGGGATTCAGATGCAGGACAAAGGCATGCTGCCGGGCTTGCTGCAGGTCGGCGGACAAATCGCTGCGGCCGGCGCGGCATAAGGAGAAGCCATGGCGCTCTTCCAAGGAGAACAACTCGTCGACATCGTGACGCCCGATGGGCGTACGATGCAGGTGCCGGCTAGCATCGCGCAGGGGCTGCAAGGCATCCAGACGGCCCCGACAGCCCGGCCACAGGCGAACCCAATGCCTACGACACAGGCGCCGACCGCAGCCGACATCCCACCGGAGTCGGTTACCGGCGGTGCACTGCCCGGCACGCAGAACCCGTACACTCTGCCGACTGGTTCGTCGCCTGTGCAAAACACGCCCGACTACGTTGTTCCTGATCCGACGGTTGCAGCGCAGAAGTCGGCGCCGGCGCGCGCAGCGCAGGCGAAGAAGGCGGCTCAAGCGCAACAGCGCCAGGCCGTTGCCGCGGCGTCACCGCCGGGACAGCGCGCGGTCGCGGACCGGCAGACGCAGAATGCGCTCGGCGAAGAGAAGCAAGCAATGCTTGACGCGTCGACGGTCGAGGCTGCCGCGCAGGATGAGGCAGCACTTGCGGCACAAGGCCACAATGAGGCTATCAATAAGCTGATTGACGATCGTGCGACTGAAGCACGCGCGAATCTCGAAGCCGAGCAGAAGAAGAACGATGAGATCGTCGGCTTGCGAAAGAAGATCGCAGGCACGAAGATTGATCGGAAAGCCGATCACCCGATCGTGGCCGCGATCGGAATCGCCTTAGCTGGGCTAGGTTCAGCGATGCAGAATCGGTACACCAATCAACCCCCGAGCATGGCGGCGCTCGATACGTTCTGGAAGGCTCTCGATCGCAAGGTCAACAACCAGATGGCCGACCTCGATCTGATGGAGAAGACGTACGGTATGGCGAAGGACGAGCTAGGGTCGCTCAAGGAGATGGGCGGTCGGAAGCTTGAGTTGTACAACACGCTGCTCGCGGGTGAGGGTGACAAGGCCAAGCGACATCTCGACGAGATTATCGCGAAGTCGTCTAGCGAGAAAACGCGCGCGAATGCGAAACTCCTAGCGGCGCAGATCGACGAGCGAGTCGCTGCTGCGCACACCGAGGCGATGCGCTGGGGCCAAGAGTACGACCAGCGTGACGCGCACCAGAAGCAGCAGATTGGGCTCGGGTATGCCCAACTCGGGGAGTCCCGCCGTAGCAACATGGCGAACGAAGAACTGAAGCGCGAGGAGATGTATCTCGACTCGCAGAAGTACCTCGCTGGCTTAAAGGCCAAGGGTGACGAAGAGGCCTACAAAGTGCAACTAAAGCAGACCGAGGAAGTCAGCAAGCGAGGCCTCCGGGGTACGGACGGCGAGTTGCTCTTGATGCCCAAAGGCCGCGAGTTGGCGGATCAGGCGAAGCAACTTGAGGACGAGGCCGCCAAGACCGAAGAAGCGGGTAAGGCGGATCCTGCCGCGTTCGGGGCTAACGGCGGTCAACAGCGAGCCCAAATGCTTCGTGAAAAAGCGGCGCAGTTGCGAGGCGAGGCGAACAATAATGCCGTGCTCGGCTACAACGACACGGACGCGAAAGAGATCTCTAACGCCGTCGCAGCAGGGCAGAGCACTGTGCAGTTGATCGACGACATTAAACGGCTAGCCAAGACGACAGGCCGAAGTTTTCTATCGCGGAGTAAAGAGGCGACTGTATTGCGGTCCGAATTCAACCAGTTGGCTCCATATCTTAAAGACGCTTGGCAGCTCGGTGCGTGGGACAAAGGCGCGGCGAACCTAGTCACTAGCATTACAGGCTCTGATCCGAGCAGCGAGTGGAACGCGGGAACCATCGGGGCGATCATGCAGCAAAAGATGATAGAGGACCCAGACGCGTTCCTAGGTAATCTTGACAGTATCGCTAAGGGTTTGGAAGTTAGCGCGCAGAATAAACTGATTCAGCGAGGAGCGCGCTTCAAGAAGGGTGAGACTGTACTGCAGCGCGCACAGGAAATTGACACAAACACCCCGACGGCAAAAGCTGTGGGCGCCCTGTCGGGATCCACTCCAGCAGGAACGGCCGAGAAGATCACCGCCAAGGGCGAGGGCTTACTCAAAGGCGGCGCACATCAACTCGCATACCATTTGAATAAAGCAGCCAACTTCTTACACCCCGACACACCGGATTCGCCGGAGGAAGACGCGCGACAACAGGAGAACAGCGGATCTGTGCAGTACGCCGGTCGTGGCCTCACCGACAACCAAGCGAAGGGCTTTGATACCCTGTTCAACTCCTACAAGAAGGGCAACAAGGGCGACGGCGATCAGATCGTCGCGGCAATCGCAAACAACGTCGAGAAGCAGCCCGATCTCTCGATCGCCCTCATGCACAACCTACGCGAATTCTCACCAGACGACCTGTACCAGAAGGCGCGCGCCGCGCTTCCGCCGAACAGCACAGTCGATCAGCAGATGGCGTACGAGGAATCGAGCCGCGCCGGATCCGCGATGAACGACACGCCGACCCTCGCGGCGAACGTAATCAACACGCTCGACAACAGCGGCAATATAACCAACCAAACAGACTACAAGGAGCTAACCGATCGGGCTACCGCCGGGGACAAAGCCGCAGGCAAGGCGATTCTCGGTATCCTGTCGGAAACCGGTAAACGTAAGGCGGCTCCGACCCCGCGAGGTTTTTCGTCCAAGGACGTGCGCTAATGGGGCTCTATCGTGACGAGACCGGCCGCGTCTTTAATCTCGATGACAAATTCGCCGAGGCGCGAGGCTATTCTCCGCTCGATCCGACGGAAGAGGCGCAGATCTACACCGAGAAGGCCCTGCGCGATCAGGAAGCGGAACGCGGCGCTCTCGGAACTTTCAATGCGGCCGGCACCGGCTTCTTGAGCGGTGCGACGCTCGGCGGTTCGGATTACTTGCTTAGCGCCGGTATGACGGACGACGAGCGCGCCCGGCTACAGCAGGACATCGAAGCGCACCCGATCGCGCGCACGGGTGGCGAAATCGGGGGTGCGATTGCTGCCTCTATGGAGGGTGTGCCGCGCACGCCGACCGGGTACCTCAGTTCGCTTGCGGCACGCGAGACCGAGCAGGGTCTCGCACAAGGCGGTCTCCGCGGTACGGCTCGCGCGCTCAATGCGATGGGTGCCGAGGGGGCGGTGCAGAGCGCCGGTCAATACATCGGACACTCCGCCATCGAGAACAAGGAAGTCACCGCCGAGGGCGTTGCCGGCGCACTCGGCACGGGCTACGCGTTCGGCGCCGGCGGTGGCGGCGCGGTGCTTGGTGTATCGAAGGGCACGGTCGCGGCACGGCGCCTGTTCTCGCGCGTGATGGACGGACAAACAGCCGCTAAGGACGCCGCGTCCGCGTGGTCGCTTGCGCGCGAGGAGGCGTTGCAGGCCGACAAGGCGACCGAGCAGACGCTGCAGACCCGCCTCGACGCGATTCAAGAAGCGAAGCGCGAAGCGCTTAAGTATCGCAACGAGACGAAGTCGATGACGCAAGAGGAGCGCATCAGGGCCTCTGCCGTCACGTCTGAAGCCGGCCCTGCCGGCGAAACGTCGGTGTCGCAGACCTCGAGCGTTCGCCCGGAGGACATCGGCCCGCAACCGTTGGACGCGGATGTCACGCCGGCTAAAGGCGGCGGTCAGACCTCAATCTTTAAGAAACCCGAAGGCGCCCCGTTCGACGAGGCTGCCGCGAATATGTTCGACGAAGGCTTGCCGACCGCCCGCGACCAGGTTAACGAGGTCGCGTCGACGATCGAGAAGCCGGCCGAGGGTGAAGGTAAGGGTACTGGCGTGTTCAAGCGCCCGACCGAAGGCCCTGGCGGTACGAAGGTCCTGAAGCGCGGTGACGTCGAAGGCGCCCCGACGGCGCTTGAGGAACAGCTCGCCGGCACGAAGGCGAAGCTCGATGAAGGGGCGCCGCTCAAGGACGTCAAAGCGTCCAAAGGCAACGAGAGCGATTCGATCGAGCGCTGGATTTCCGAGAAGGGCGCGCACGACGCCGAGCTTTCGCAGATTAAACGCGTCGAGGATATTAAAGGTCTCGCCGATATTCGACACCGCGCGACGTCCGACCTGCTTAGCCCTGAGATCGCCGACGAGGAAGCGAAGATCATCGAGGCCAGAGACGAGCTGCAGGCCGCCCGCGAGGCGATGCAGCGCGTCGAGGCGAAGGTTGCCGGCCCGGCCACTGATGGCGGTATCACCGACGAGCAACTCAAGGCGCTTCGCCAGGACAATCCGACCAACGCAGGCAAGCCGTCAGGGCAGCGTAAGCAGATCATGGAGCAGCTCGACACGGCGCACGAAGAGGCGCTGATGAACGCGCACACGTCCGGCGACGGCCGCTGGCTCGAACGAGCACAGCAGGTCGAAGACATGATGTTCAATCTCCCCGCCGAGAAGGACATCTACTGGAACCTCGGCGACGATATCCAGGTTGTCGAGCGCTACGAGAAGGCTGTCGCGAAGGCCGCCGACACCGCTGGAGACGCAGCGCACCCGTCGGCACAAGGCATGCGCGACGGGCTTCGTGACGCCGAGAGCGACGCCGAGCGCAAGGTGTTCGATCGTACGACACGCGCGGTCGACGACGCCGACATGCACGGCCCGACGTACAAGACACCGAAGGAGCGCGTACAGTATGCCCGTGAGCGTCAGCTCGAAGCGCAGCGCAACTACGACTCACTCCAGGGGCAGGAAGCTGACGTTGGCGCCGATCTCAAGAAGACCACGAAGAAGGTAAAAGCCGGCGAACGCGAGAAGAAGGGCATCCTGCGCGCCGAAGCGAAAGCCGCTCGCGGCTCCGGCATCCCCGAGAAGCTCGGCATTCTCGAGGTGCTCGATTTGCCCGGCATGCCGAAGGTGAGCGACCTTCCTGTCGTCGGGCCGCTGCTCGGCGCGTGGTTGAAGTTTCGCACGCTGAAGGCGGCGCTCGGCCGCAAGATGGGCGTTGTCTCCGCGACCGGCGATGCGCGTGCTGCCATCCTCGCGTCACGCACCCGTGACCGCATCGCCCGCGCCGTAGACCGATCGCTAGGGGTCGCCGAGCGCGGTAGCAGGTATATTGCTCGTAAAACCCCGGCAGTGGCCGCAATACTTTCAAACCGCATCTACGACGACGGGTTGCCTGACGCGCCACTCGGCGCCCCGATCCAGACCCAAGCCGCCACGCGCATCCGTGAGCTGGCCGCGTACGTCAACACGCCAAACGCGATCGAGATGGACGTCCGGCGACAACTCAAAGACGTCACCGACCCGGACCTCATTGCGGCGGCAGAGCAGCATCGGCGCGCAATGATGGAGTACATGCTCAAGACTGCACCGAAGGCGCCCGAGCAAGGCATGATGAAAACGGTCAACTGGCAGCCGAGCCCGGCGGAGTCGATGAGCCTCGCGCGCCGCTGGGATGCGCTGAACGACCCCGCCGCGACCTGGGAGCGTTTTGAGCAAGAGCACGCGATGATCTCACTCGAGGCCGCCGACGCGCTTCGCAACGTGTACCCGCAGTTGTTCTCGCAAGCGCAACAGCGCGTTATGCAGCAGATCACCGATAACCAGACGACAACCAAGGTCCCGTACAAGACCAGGGTGTCTATGTCCCTGTTTTATCAAATCCCGCTCGACTCCGCCCTCGAGCCCGAGAACCTGAAGATCACGCAATCGGTCTACGAGCGCAAGCCGTCCAGTCCAGCGTATAATCCATCTGCCCCTGGCGCGGCACCAGCGCCCGCACCGACTGCGCAGCCCGCCATCGCGAATCCTGTTAACCTTTCTCAGGCGTACACGCCAACCATCGATCGGAGATAGTCATGGGCCGCACAGTCAATCCGTCCTACCTCACGCCGATCAAGAGCGACGGCACCGAGGCCGTTGCTTCGGGCGGCGACACCGCGCTCGGCACGAGCAACAAAGGCGTGTTCACGCTCGAGGTCGCAACGTACTACGTGCCGATTCCGAGCGCCGACTCGCTCTACGCCAGCCTGCAGACGCAGGGTGATGCTACCATCGCGCTCACGTCGGTGACGATCCAGGAGTGCAACGTCGCCCCCCACGAGGTGACCGACTACTCCGACAACGCGGGCGAGTGGTTCAACGTCGACGCGGCCCGTATCACGTCTGATAAGGCCGGCACCGGTTGGACGAACACCGCCGACGTCATCGGCAACGCGGCCGGCAACGCTGGCGGCGGCATCCAGAACGTCGTCGACTGCGGCGCCCGTCGCATGCGCGCGAAGGTCGTCGTCGGCACCGGCGGACAAGCTCGCTTCTCCTGGTGGGGCAAGGAATAGCGTGACCAAGGAACAAGAAAAAAAGCTGTTCAAGCGCGCGGCCCTGTTGGGTCTCGTGCTCGGGCTCTTATGCCCCCACCTGCCGCCCGAGTACCAGGCGGTGTGTCGTTTCATCAGTAGCGTCTGCACCGGAGGTCAATAGTCATGCGCGTCTTTGCTCTCGCACTTCTCATCTTCCTCTTCATGTTCACCGCGTCGGCATTCGCCGCCGGAGTCGTCGCGCCCGATCAGGACTCGGCAATTCAGGACATGCTTCGAGCCATCCTCGATGCGTTTCAGCACGGGCACAAGCTCTACGCCGGCATGATCGCGCTGATGTGCGCCGTCACCGTCGTCAAGAAGGTGGCCCCGAGGTGGAAGGCGCTCGATCAGAAGGTGCACACCGATATCGGCGGCGCCCTCATGACGCTCGTCGGCTCGTTCGCGGCCTCGATGGTTGCCAAAGGCGCAGACGGCTCGGCCCCGACGTGGAGCATGGCGCAGAGTGCTCTGCACATTGCAGTCGGTGCGGCCGGCGGCTTCGTGTTGATCAAGAAGCTGATCGTCGAACCGCTCCTGAAGCCGCTCGCCAAGAAGGCGCCCGCGTGGTCACAGCCAATCTTTGCGCTCGTGTTCTACATCTTCGACAAGCCGACGCCGGTGGAAGAGGCTGTCGCGGCCGGTGACAAGGCCGTCGAAGAGAAGCCTGCGACCGGCATGGGCGACGTCAAAGAGGTCGACTAACGTGCGTCACCGCCGGCTCACCTTCGCGGTCGTGCTCGCCAGTGCGCTCGCAGCGCGTTCGGCGGGCGGCGACATTCTACACCTGAAGACGCCGAGCGAAGTTCACACGCAGGGCGGGTCGACGCTGCAGCTGCCGCCCGGCTACTTCCTCGACGAGCCGACGTTCGAAGAGAAGGACGCCGAGCTGCGCGGCTTACAGGACGAGCATACGCGTCTGAACGCCGAGAACGAGAGCCTTCGCAAGTCCGCCCGGAAATCCCCGTGGGACTGGCGTATCGTCAGCGCCGCGTTCGCGGCTGGCTGCGCGTTCGTGTACTTCGTGAAATAGCGTGCCGCGTAAGCGCGTTGCTGAAGGGATGCAGAAGATGTCCGAGAGCATTACCGGCGTTCGGTGCGAGGGGCCGTGTGGCCGCGTCAAACACATCAGCGAATTTGGCGAGCACAAGCCCGGCAAACGTCGCCGGCAGTGCAAAGTGTGCTTCAACGACGCCCGCAAGGGCAAGACGCACGGCGGCCCGGCCGGAAACGGCCGTGTGATGCGTCAGGAGCGCCTCGACGTTGTTGTCGAGCATCGCCTGAAAGCGGAGGTTCGTGACCTGCGTGAGAAGAACGCGCAAATGGCCGCCGAGATGGCGGCGTCTAACGACTTCAACGAGGTCATCGCGGCCGCGCGCGCCGTGACGTTGCAGCATCCGCGAATCAAGCCGCGTGAGCGCAAGGGCGGCCTTCGCGAGGCGACGCCGCTCGTGTTGGCGAGCGACTGGCACGTCGAGCAAGAGGTGAAACCCGAGGCAGTGGCCGGACGCAACCGTTACAACCTCGAAATCGCCGTGCAGCGCATGCAACGCTTCTTCGAGGCAATCCGCTGGGCGGTGCGTCAGCAGCGCGACACGTTCAAGATTCGCGATCTGATCCTGTGGCTCGGCGGCGACTTCATCCAGAATTTCCTCCACGAGGACGACGTCGAAAACAACCTGCTCGCACCGCTCGACGCGATCCGCTTCATCCAAGCCGAGATGGTGAAGGGCTTTGAGTTTCTGCTCGAGGACTCCGAGATCGAGCAGTACATCATCCCGTGCAACGATGGCAACCACGGCCGTACGACGAAGAAGATGCGCTCGTGTTCAAGAACGAGCCGCGCCTAAAATTTCAGTTACCGACGTCGCAATTCACATTCCTCGACGACGTGTACGGGCGGACGATTCGCTTCCTGCACGGCGACGTGTTCAGGTTTGCCGGCGGCGTTGGTGGCATCACGATCCCGATGTTCAAGGCGCTCGCACAGTGGGAGAAGGTCAAGCACGCTGACCTCACGTGTATGGGGCACTGGCATCAGCGCATCTGCCTGCCGGACGTGATGGTGAACGGCTCGCTCATCGGCTACGACTCGTACGCGATGGGCGGCGGCTTCCCGTTCCAGCACCCGGTGCAGTCCATGCGCATGCTCGACGCGCAACGCTGGTGCAGCACCGACATCCCGCTGTGGGTGTCCGAGCGCGCCGACGATGCGATGATGAAATTGTGATCCGGTACCTGTCAGGCGCCGCGACCGAATCGCTTGAGGCCGTGTGTTTTGACGCCGACATCGGCCTGCTGATTCAGCCGGGCATCGCACTGCTTCCGGGCGGACGTGGCACTCACGCCGAGCTTGGCGCCGCCCTCGGCACGCAGGTGTTCGGCGAAGCGCTCGCGGCTTGCAACCCCGGCATCGTATGCGACCGGCGACCGATCTGCATCTACAGCCCGACGCCAGAGGAAGACTTCGGAACAACGAAGAAGACCTGCGCGTTCTACCATCACCCCAACGTGCAGCGCTTCGACGATCTCGACGAGATGGTCGGGTGGCTGCTCAGCGAATAGGAGAAGAACATGAGCGACAAGAAGTGGAAATCTGGCGACCTCGTTCGCCTCAAGAGCGGCGGCCCGACGATGACCGTCGACCGCTACACCAACGCGTACGACATGAACGGCAGCCGCGACCCGCTCGTGCTGGTCGTGAAGTGCATGTGGTTCCAAGACATCCACGGCGTCAACGGCGGCCTGTTCGCGAGCGGCCCGTGCCAGGCCGAGATCAGCGAAGACGCGCTCGTCGGCTTCGATCCGGGGGTGAAGTCGTGAAGTTCCGCAAGAAACCGGTCGTGATCGACGCCATGCAATTCAACGGCAAAAACTTCGACGAGATCGAAGCCTTCGTCGGAGGCGACGCTTCCGTGAAGGGCTCGGAAGTCATCATCGCCACGCTCGAGGGCGCAATGCACGCCTCGCTCGGCGACTGGATCATCAAGGGTGTCAAGGGTGAATTCTACCCGTGCAAGCCGGACATCTTCGAGAAGACCTACGAGGCGGTGGAGCCATGAACCCGACCGACTACGCCGCCGCGCTCGACGCGCTTTGCCCCGACAAAGACCTCGTCGCAGCCAACCACACGCTTCGCGCGAAGCTCGTCAAGGCGTTCGACTTTTTCGCCGCAGAAGCCTCGCGCATCGAGCAGGAGCACGGCTTCGGCAAACAATCGTCCGTCGAGGACATCGCGCTCATGCACAGCGAGCTGTCCGAGGCGCTCGAGGAGATTCGTAACGGCCACAAGCCGAGCGAGCTGTACTTCAACGAGGACAAGCCGCTCAAACCGGAGGGCGTGCCGGCCGAGCTTGCTGACGTCATCATCCGCCTCGTCGGTTTCTGCCGCAGGCACAACGTCGACCTCGCCGAAGCCGTCGTTCGAAAGATGCTCTACAACGAGAGCCGCCCCTTCATGCACGGAGGCAAGACCCTGTGAGCGGCTACACTACCGTCATCGGTATCTGCGGTCCCGCCGGCTCTGGCAAGTCAACGGTCGCGCAGTACCTCATCGAAAAGTACGGCGCCGTTCGCTACGGCTTCGCGACTCCGCTCAAGGAGATGGTCAAGCGGGCGCTCGACTTCACCGACGAGCAGGTCTACGGAACGCAGGAGCAGAAGGAGACCGTCGACCCGCGCTACGGCAAGAGCCCGCGTTGGTTCCTGCAGCGCATCGGCACCGAGGGTTGTCGCGCGACGTTCGGCGAAGACTTCTGGACGAAGCAGACGATGGACATGATTTATCGTCAGAATCCGCGTCTCGCGGTGATCGACGACATGCGCTTTGTCAACGAAGCGAATGCTGTGCTCGACTGGAATCGCGGTTTCGTGTGGCGTTTGCACCCGGTGTGCGATGTCGTGTCGACGGAGCGCGCCATCGCCGCAGGAAGCCACACGTCCGAGGGCGAGTGGCTTCAGGTCGACGCAAGCCGCGAATTCAAACCGGCCACACGCGGCGTCGAGTTGCTCCTCAAGATGGTCGACAGCGCCTTGGAAACGATTCCGGTGCGCGCAGACAAGCTGGCGCCGCTGTGACGCTCGCGCAGCTCGCCACCAAGGCTCGCATGTACGTCGCCGAGGCGTTCGCGGACGCAGCCCTCGCCGGCTTCGGCGAAATCAGCGACGGCGTTCCAGAGCTTCTCGACGGCGATAACACCCTTCCACCGAAACCTAGGCGCCCGCCGCGCCACAGCGATCCGCTCGCTGCATTCGATAAAACAGCGGTATACAGGAAGCTATGAGCAGAGACATTCTCAAGATCGGTTCGAACGGAGCGACGGTCCGCGAGCTGCAGACGTTGCTGAACACCGTCGGCGCGAACATCGCGACCGACGGCGACTTCGGCGAGGACACGTTTCACACGGTGTGCGACTTCCAAGAGTGGAAGAAGCTCGAGCCTGACGGCATCGTCGGGCCTAAGACGTGGTACGCGCTCGATCAGGCGGTACTGCACCACGAGCGACGCGTCGCCGAAATCAACACGGATCGTCTGGCGCTCGCTGGACGGAAAGCAATTGAGCGCGCGCTCGCGATGTGGCAGTCGGACGTCTACGACCCCCGCAAAGACGACTACAGCGCCGAAGGTACACTCTGCAAAAACATCATCGACAAGTTCATCCGCGCGCCGCACGCGCTCGACTGGTCGTGGGAGAGCCCGTACAGCGGCGACGGCGACTTCCAGTGGTGCGGTGCCTTCGCGGCGTACTGCTGGGGGCCGGAGATCAAACAGCAGATCCGGCAGACGTACTTCTCGTCGACGCTGCGACTGGATCGCTACGCGAGCTACCGCAGCTATAACGGCGAGCCCAACACCGGCAAAGGGCGCATGTACGTGAAGCTCGACGAGAACAGCACACCTGACGACGTGCCGGACGTTCGCCCCGGTGACATCCTCATCATCGGACCGTCGCGCGACCCTCGCCTGGGCGCCTCGTGGCACGACTACGGTAACCACATCTGCCTCGTCGAGGACTTCTCGCGAGACGGTCACGGCGGCGGGGTGTTTCGCACGCTCGAGGGCAACGGCAACGGTCTGGGCCCGCACGGCGAGAAGCAACAGGGCGTCGTCAAAGGCATCCGACACGTCGGTGGACCGGGATGGGTTGCCCGACGCCTGATCCGCCCGTCCGAGGAAGATCTCGCCTAGCGCGCTGCGTCGACCGATTTCTGCATTTCGTGCTTGCACGCGTTCTAAGATGCGGGCAATGTCGTTCTAACGATCTTTTCACGGAGGTACTGACGGTGATGAATTCCGAGCATGAAGCGACACGTCGGGACGAGAATGGAGACGTGCATGGCGCCACACGCATGTGGCATCTTTTCTTCCTTCTCAACGAAAGACACGCGCGTCGACAATACGAGCGCGAGCTAGAGTATCCTGAATTCGTCGATCTCGGCGGTGAAGGATGAGTCTTGCCGATTTACGCCTCGTGAAACATCCCGCCAGAGGCCCGAAGGTCTGCGTCGCTTGCAAGGCGTTTGTTGCCGAGTGCAACGCCCCAGTCGGCGAAGGCTCGGCGCCGATGTGCTGGCTGTGCGCGCATCACGTCGTCGACCACAACGTGCCGCTGCACGAGGCGGCCGAAGCGCGTTGCGAATGCACGCCGGAGCAGATCTACCCTGTACGCGTTCTCAAGGGGCGCGCGATTCAGCTGCAGAACGCCGAGCTGCGCAGCTTCGTGCCGATGCACAAGGTGCTAGAGGACGACTACATGAGCCGCGTGAAGGATACCGGCCCGTGCGGCGACGCTAGCGACCGTCGTGACCGTTTGAAAAAATGCTGACGCGCTCGAGGCGTCGGTCCCAATAGAGCGCGAGCCCGACCGCGTCGATCGCATCGTTCTGGTCGGGCACAACGGCGCGCTCTTTGTCGGTCAATTTCGACCAGATGCGGCGACCGCGAGGCGTTCCCCAGGCGCTGTTGTTGCACGCGCTGCAGATGCGAGGCTTGCCTCGCCCCCTCTTGCCGTCGGTCCGTGGCGCAGTCTTGCGGCCTTCACAGACCGGACACACCTTCGGCAACTGGCCGATCCACTCCGACGGTTCCGGCGACCTGATGCCCGTAACGGTTCGCATCGCACCCGTGACGTTCGCTGCGACGCCAGCAATGCCGACGAGCTGATTCGGGTCGCCTTTGCTCTTGTGGCGAGCGTACCAGTGCGGTTTCTCGAAAATGATGTCAGTGAGGGCGACGAAGCCGCCGACCGCGTTCTGCGTCCAGCGCACAATCTCGTCACCGACGGCTCGCCAGCGCTGTCCAGCCTCGATCGTGACCCAATCTGAGGGGATCTCGAGCGCGTTTGCGGCGCGAACCTCGCGCCTTACGATGTCGTACAGCGCGACGCCTGGGCTGTTCATGCCCGGATCAATCGCTAGCAGCATCGGGCACCTTCTTCTCAAGGCGACGGTACAGCGAGCGGCGATCTATGCCAAGGATCTTTGCCGCTCGCGTCATGCTCCCGCCGCACTCCTCGAGCACGTGCTTGGCGTAGGCGCGAACGACCTCGTCCTCGGTGGTCGGCTCGTTTACGACGAAGAATTGAGCGAACATCACAGCACGTCCGTCAGATAGCCGCCGTAGTATCCGTTCGACGAGTTGCGATACTCAAGGACAATCTCGCCGCGATCTGTCTTGAACGACGTGTTATAGACCTCGATAAACTCCCCGCCACGGGCTTCGTCGTGCTCGTTGTGGTCTTGGGTGACCGGAGCGCTGTCGTCCACACTCAACAACGTGGCGCCGACGATGTCGCCCGGCATTTCGAGATGCTCGATCCACGAGTGCGAGCAGCAATCGCCCTCGACGCTGAACGCCCGCGTAAGGCCATCCTGAAAAGCGAACGTGATGACATCGCGCGAAGCGTCAAGAACGACTGACGCGAGTTTTCTGTTGAGCATGTCCTTGAAGTCGACCATGTTAGTTGCCTCCG
>Ga0310810_10006197_pt1 | contig 13480 bp, 10 predicted proteins | sample NCmetagenome_FD_207641 | JGI IMG/M metagenome (GOLD analysis project Ga0310810, IMG submission 207641) | Soil microbial communities from experimental microcosm in Duke University, North Carolina, United States - NC | ecosystem: Engineered > Artificial ecosystem > Soil microcosm > Unclassified ... | reverse complement strand
CGCGTCACCGAACCTGCGGCTCGTCGTGCTTCCGTTCAGCAATCTCAGTGACGACAGCAGTCAGGAATACTTCAGCGATGGGCTCACCGAAGAGCTCATCGCGCAGCTCGGGCCGTTATGTCGCGGCCAGGTCGGCATCATCGGCCGCTGGTCGTCGATGTTCTTCAAGGGCAGTCTGCAGCGGGCGCGCGAAATCGGCGAGGCGTTGAAGGCGGAGTATCTGCTCGAGGGCAGTACACGTCGCGACGGGTCGCGCGTCAGAATCACGGCACGACTGGTTGAAGCCGCCACTGAAACACAGTTGTGGTCCGAGACGTACGAGCGCAGCACCGCCGATTGGCTCTCGGTGCAGGCGGATGTCGCCGGGCGCGTCGCACGATCACTCCTGCGTGAGTTGGTGCCGCCGGCGCGAGCGATTGTCGCGCCGCGCGATCATCCGCGTGCGTATCAGGCCTACTTGAAAGGCAAGTATCAGTGGGCGAGACCGGGAGATGTCGGCCTGGACGAGGCGCTGCGCTGGTTCACCGAAGCGGTGACCGATGCGCCGGATTTTGCGGCGGCGCTCGCCGCACTGGCGCGCGTGCAGGTGGCGAGCGCGGAGTATTACCACGAGATGCCGCGTGTGGCGCTGGCCGCAGCTCGAGAGTCGGCGACGCGTGCGCTGGCGATCGATCCGACGGTGTCGGAAGCGCATGCGGTGACCGGCGATCTGTACCGGATGCTCGATGGTGACTGGGTGGCAGCGGAAGCGAGCTACGCCGAGGCGATCAAACTCAATCCGAGCAACGGCGCGGCACTACGGTCGTATGGGCTGATGCTGGCGCTCGAGTCACGTTATGGCGAGGCACTGGCCGCCGTCGAACGCGCGCGAGAGCTCGATCCGTTGTGCCTGGGCACGAACAATACCGGCACGTGGACGCGGTACGTCTCCGGCGACTACGAGAGTGCGATCGCGCATAGCCGCTCCATGCTCGAAATGGATCCCGAGTTCGTGAGCGCGCATTGCGTGCTGGCGGCCGCCCTGCTCCAGGCGGGCAGAGGCGACGAAGCCCTCGCGCAGCTGAACCTCGCGCTGACATTCGATCCCTCGCATCCTGTTCTGCTGTCGTGGCTGGCGCATGTCAAGGCGGTGTTGGGCTGCCGGTCACAGGCGCAGGCGTTGATCGCGCGCGCCCGCTCGCTCGAGCGCACACGCTACGTGCCGCCGTTCCACCTCGCGCTTGCGCACACGGGACTCGGCGAGCGTGACGCGGCCTTCGAAGCGCTCGATCAGGCGTGGCTCGATCGCGATCCCGCGCTCGCGACGCTCGACGCCGAGCCGCGCTTCGAGCCACTCCGCAGCGACCCGCGCTATCGCCCGCTGGTCGAGCGCATCAAGATTCCGCGTTCACGAGTGGGGGTCTAGACAGACGTGGGGAGGTCCTGCTCTTTGGACCCGCCGTTTTACGCCGTTGCGAAAGACGCGCGTCGCTCGGTGTGGTATTCGCTGAGCGCCGTGTTGGCCGACGTGATCGTGTCGAGTTCTGCGAGGACCGAGGCGAGATCCTTCCCGGCGATCACCGCGTAGAACTCATCGTCCGAGATGCCGGTGTAAATGCGATTGCCGACGCAACCGAGGCTCGACGCGAATCCTGATGACAGTGCCGCCGGAATGGCCATGCACGTCGGTCGGCCAAGGAGGGGCGACGCCTGCGTGGCCCGTTCACCCAGGGCGCGCGTCGCGGCTTCATGCAGGAGCAGCAAGCGACCCGGCGTGCCCCACACGATGACGGCATCGGGCTCGACTGGTGTGACGCCGAGCGGGGCGTAGATGGTCACCGCCGGCGTCGTGGCGAGCCGGGGAATGCTCGGGACTTCCTCCATCTTGAGATAGCCGACGTTGACCATCAGCGTCAGCGTCTGCCTCAGCTCCGGCTCGCGTTCCTTCGGCAGCTCCATGTTGTGCGTGTAGCTCCCGATCGGGCAGTTGTAGTGATCAGACGGCACCGTGTAGAAGGTCTGACCCACCGCGGCAAGTCGCCAGAAGCTGCATCCCGACGGCTGAGAACCGATCAGCTGTGCGACGCCAGGCGGCGGCGTGTCGCGGAACGCGATGGCAACCGGTCGACGATTCAGTCCGCATGCGGTGGTGATCTGCTTCTCTACTGCGCCGAAGTTGGTCATGACGTTTCAGAATTATACGAGCACAGCGTCGATCCATTCTCTCAGGCTATTAATCAACCACAGCCGCGATGCGTGTATAACGTCTTCACGAGTCAGCACACGTTCCTGGATGTCGCCCGACGCGAGAAGCTCTGCACGAAATGCGCCGCACAGCAATCCGCTCGTCTGCGGCGGCGTATAACGCACCCCGTCGATCTCAACGACTATATTCGCGATCGTGGCTTCGGTGATTTCTCCCCGTTCGTTCGACAGGATCACATCGTCCACGTCAGGGTGGGTGCGACGTGCCGAGTCGTACACGTCGCGATGCGTCGTCTTATTCGCGAGAAACGGATCGCGTGAATCGACGGGGGCTGTCGCGAACGTGACGCGCCACGCTCGCGGGGCGTGCGCGTAGGGCGTGCACTCGATCGTGGGTGTGCCATCTCGTGCAACAAGCAGCCGCACGCGCCATTGCCCGTGCGGGTGCTCGTGGACAGTCTCGGCGACCGCATTGCGAATCCGTGCCTCGTCGAGCTGATAGCCAAACCGACCCGCAGAACCGGCCAGCCTCGCCAGGTGCCACTCGAGGCGGACGACAGTCCCCTCGTCCAGGCGCATAGTCTCGAGCAGCGAGAAGTCCATCGGCTTCTATTTTAGAATTTGGCTGAGCATGCGAGTACTCGTCGTCGAAGACGAAATGAAGGTCGCCAACGCACTGCGCGAAGGGCTCGAGGGCGAGAAGTTCGAGGTGATTGTCGAACGGACCGGGGAGGGGGCGTTTTTCCGGGTCAACACCGAGTCGTTCGACGTCATCCTGCTGGACCTGACCCTGCCCGGGCGCGACGGTCTGGAGATCCTGCAGGCGCTGCGTCAGCGTGGTGTCAAAACGCCGGTCCTCGTGCTCACGGCACGGGACTCGCTCCAGGATCGCGTCACCGGGCTCGACTCCGGCGCCGATGACTATCTGATCAAGCCGTTTGCCTTCGCCGAGCTGCTGGCGCGCATCCGGGCGCTGGTGCGTCGTGGCCGCGTGGCGGAGTCACCGCGGTTATCGGTCGGCGACCTCGAGATGGATCTCGTGACGCGCAAGGTGACGCGCAGCGCGCAGCCCGTCGAGCTGACCGTGCGCGAGTTCGAGCTGCTCGAGTACCTGCTGCGGTATCACGGGCAGGTCGTCTCCCGCGAAACCCTGGCACGCGACGTGTGGAAGGAGACCGCGCGTACGACGCCACTCGACAACGTCATCGACGTGCACATCGCCAGGCTGCGCCGGAAAGTCGATCTCGATCAGTCAATCAAGTTGATTCACACAGTACGCGGCGTCGGCTTCATGCTGCGCGAGGGTGAGCCATGACGCGAGCGGCGTCCCCGCCGCGCACGCCTGCGCAGTGGGGTGCTTTTTGGTGGCGTTCGCACAGCGTGCGCGTACGGCTCACGCTATGGTACGTCGGCGTCATGATCGTGGTCCTCGGCGTGTACGCCGTTGGTGTCTACGCATTCGTGAGCCGCAGTGTGTCGCAGGCGCTCAACGATCGACTCCGCGCCGACTTCTTCTGGGCGGCAGCGACCGTGGACGAAGGCCCTGATGGTCTGGTCATGCCGGCGCCGCAGGTCGATTTGCTGCTCGAGGAAGAAGCGCCCTGGGTTCAGGTGTGGAGCGATGACGGCAAGCAGTTGCTGTTCATCAACTCCGAAGCGATGCGTCGACCGCTGCCTGAGACGCAGAAGCTGGCGGCTCAGATGGACGACTCGGTCGTGTCGCTGGCGACGGCGGGAGAGCCGATCCGTGTCATGACCGCGCACAGCTATGTGTGCCCATGCGTGGAGGACCCCGAAACCTTCGCGCTGATCGGGAAGCGACGCGTCGCGTTGCAGGTCGCCCGATCCGAAGAAGGCATGCAGAAGCAGCTGCGCGATTTGCTGTTGATTCTGATGCTCGGCGCGCCCCTCGCTGTCGGTGTCGCCGGACTCGGTGGCTACGCGCTCGCTCGGCGCGCACTGGCGCCGATCGAGGAGATGACCGCGCGCGCGCGGACGATCACCGCGGAGCGCCTCGGCGATCGACTGCCGGTTGCGAATCCCGAGAATGAGATGGGACGACTAGCGACCGTCTTCAACGAGACGCTCGGCCGTCTCGAAGCGTCGTTCGATCAAATGCGGCGGTTCACGACCGACGTCTCGCACGAATTACGAACGCCATTGACGGCCATTCGCAGTGTCGGCGAAGTCGGGCTGCGCGGCCATCGCGATGAGTCAGCCTATCGCGGCATCATCGGCAGCATGCTCGAGGAGGTCGATCGACTGGGCTCGCTCGTCGATCGTCTGCTCACGCTGTCGCGCGCGGAGACGGGCCAGGCGAAGCTGTCACGCGATGCCGTAGACCTCTCCGCGCTCGCCGACGATGTGGTGTCGCATCTGTCTGTACTCGCTGAAGAGAAGCATCAGACGTTGAGCATCGATCGACAGGCGTCGCCCGTGGTGTCGGCCGACCGGCTGGTGCTGCGTCAGGCCCTGATCAGCCTGGTGGACAACGCCATCAAGTTCACCCCCGCGTCGGGGCAGGTGCGCATTCGCATCGCGCAAACGTCGCACGACGCTGTCGTGGAAGTCATCGATACCGGGCCGGGCATCTCGGGCGAGGCGCGGGAGCGGATCTTCGATCGCTTCTATCGCGCCAACGACGCCAACGGTAGCGGAACCGGCCTCGGTCTCTCGCTGGCCAAGGGCGCAGTCGAGGCCATTGGCGGTCATCTGACGTTGGCCGCCACCGGTGCCGGCGGCACGGCGTTCCGCATTTCAATCCCGCGCTGATGACATCAGGGCGCGCGGCCCCGCCGCTCGTCGCGGCGCTCATGCTGCTGACGATCCTGATCGCGATCTACGGCCCCGGCATCGGCAAGGGATTCGTCAAAGACGATGTCGTGTGGGTCGGCGCCAATCACGTGACCTCGTGGGCCGATGTGCGCGCGCTGGTATTCCGTACCGACGGTTTCTATCGGCCTGTCGTGGCGACGACCTTCGCGCTCGACCGTGCCGTCTATGGGCTCGCACCGTTCGGATTCGGTGTCACGAACCTGATCCTGCTGTTGCTCGGCGCATGCGCGCTTGCGTTTCTGGCGATGTCGCTCGGCTTGCGATCGACGACCGCGGTCGTGGTTGCGGGCGTATGGACGCTCAACTTTCACGCGGTGAACATGGCCGTATTGTGGCTCAGCGGACGCACGGCCTTGTGCGTCGTCATCGCTGCGCTGCTCGCGGCGGTTGCGGTTGTGCGTGGGCGGCCGATCGCCGCTGGCATCGCTGCGCTCGTAGCGATGCTCGCGAAAGAGGAAGCGGTAATGCTGCCGTTCATTCTGAGTGGATGGGCGTGGGTGCTTGCCGCGCCGAAGCCGTCGGCGAAGGACCTCGTCTGGCGGACATCGCCACTGTGGGTGGCGCTCGCGATCTACTTCGTCCTGCGTGCGCAGACTGCTGCGATGACCCCGATGACCGCGCCCGATGCCTATCGGTTTGTGCTGTCGCCGGGAGCCCTCATCGGCAATGCGCTCGAATACCTGGATCGTGCGTGCTCGTTCTCGGCGATTGTCCTCCTCGTCTCTCATCTGATCGCCTGGCATCGCCCGATCATCACGCCTGCGACCAAACGTGTATTTGTCCTCGCCGCAATCTGGTTCGTGGGGACTTTCGCGCTGACGGTCTTCGTGCCCACCCGCTCGAGCCTCTATGCGCTGCTGCCGTCAATCGCACCAGCACTCGTGACTGGCTTCCTCCTTCAGCAACTGTGGGATGGCTCCCAGGTTGCCGCGCGTCGACGACTGACCGCGGCCGCCGTGATCGTTCCGGTGCTCCTCCTTCCCGTATATTGGTCTCGCAATACGCGCTGGGTCGAGATTGCCGAGCTCTCGACTGAGACGTTCGACGCGATTCAACGCGTGGCACGTGAGCGTCCCGATGCGGACCGGCTGCTATTTCGGGACGACCGGAGTTCACGTCGCTCGCTGGCCAATGCCTACGACCAGCTGTTGCCGGAAGCCGTTCGTCTGGCGGCGGGTCGGGAGATGCACGCTGAGATTGACTCGGGTCAAGCGGACCGCAGCGGCGCCCCGCGAATCGTCCTCGAGAATGGCCGAATCCGAGTGGATTAGCCCTTTCTCTGACAATTTATTCAGAGAGTCTTCAGGGGGGACGCGCCTGTCCCCAGATACGATCCGTGCTGAATCGTTACAGGCCGAGGCACTAATCGCGTGAGCAAGGTCGAAGGGTGACTATCAGTTTTCACGCTCTGTGGATGCTCTGCGCGTTTGGCCTCGTCTTGTGCGCGGCAACTGCCGCGCAGCGTGCACGCGATCTGGCTGCGCTCGCGGCTGGCTTTGTCATCGCAACCGTCGTGGCGAGTCCGCAGCGGTTGCCGGACCCCGCGTGGGTCGGTGTCGTGACGGCGGGCGCGGCGATCGTAATTCTATTCAGGCCTCGCTATGCGATGGCATCGGCCGCGTGGGGCGGCGCATTGGGAGGCATGTTGACGGCGATGACTGAAGTACAGGGACTGCATCCGATCGCCGCGGTCGCGGCGGTGACGGTGCTTGCCGCGACGCCGGCGTGGTTGACGCGCACGCGCGCGGCGTTCGCGCCCGAGGTGCTCCGCGAAGAAGCCTTGCTCGGACTTTGCTTGTTCGGTCTCGTCGTCGCCATCATGCCTGGCGTGATCGACGGCTGGCAGGCTGCGGCCACTCTGACGATTGAACCCGCGACGACCGGTCCAACGATTCCCCTGCCGACATGGACGCTCGCCCTTGTCGGAACTGCCATGGCGCTCGGCGCCGTGTATTCCCTCTGGAGCCGCCGGTGAATCTGTTGTCCGCCCTCGAGAACGGTCTCTTTGCGCTGGGACAGGTGCTGCGGTTCCCGGTGATGGTGCTGTTGTGGGTCTGCGTCGGCGCAGCGGTGTTCATGGCCGGCTCGTGTCTCGTGGACTACGTCGCGCGTATCCGTGAACGTCGCGGCTTCGATGTGACGACCTGGTTGAAGACTGGCACCGTGCTCGATGCACCCGACGCGCGGCGACGAGCGCTGCCGTCTCTACTCCGTGCGCTGATCGCCGATGTCGAACAGGCGCGTCAGGAGCACCGCATAGATGCCGGTGGCCTCGAGCACCTCGTGCTCGAGAGCGAAGAGCGACTGCGGCACAGCCTCAATGCGGCGCGCGTGCTGGTCAAGGTCGGCCCCAGCCTCGGACTGCTCGGGACTCTCATCCCGATGGGGTCATCGCTCGCGTCGCTGGCGACCGGCAATCTGGAAGCGATGGCCGGGCAGATGGTCGTCGCGTTTACGACAACGATCGTCGGGCTCGCTACCGGCACGCTGGCCTACGTCGTCGCCGCGGCACGTCAGTCGTGGGTGAACGAAACCATCCGCGAACAGCGCTTTATCGCAGAACATATCGCCCAGGAACTGAATACATTGGGGATTGGGTGATTGTCGATTGTTGATTGGTTGTTGATTGACGATTTTCGATGGTCGATTGGGTCCAGGGCGCGAGGGTTCGAGCCACCTACCAATCAACAATCGCCAATCCCAAATCAACAACGAATCGATAATCACAAATCGCCAAATCGAAAATAGTCATGGCTCGTTTCTTACATCTGCCCTCGCCGGAAGAAATCGCAGAAGAAGATCCACTGTCGGGGATCGCGAATCTCTTCGACGTCTCCGTGGTGTTCATCGTCGGCCTGATGATGACGCTGTTCTCCGTTTATCGCATCGGCGACCTCGTGGACGCGAAGAGCGAGGTGACGATGGTCAAGACGAATGCGCAAGGCGAGCGCGAGATCATCGTCAAGAAGGGGACGCAGATCACGGCGTACAAGGTCAGTGGCAAGACCGCGGCAGGAGATGGCGAGCGCCTCGGCACGGCGTATCGCCTGGCCAATGGCCAGATCATCTACGTGCCCGAGGGCCCTGATGCGCCGACTCGCTAGCCTCGCCGTCGTCTTCGCGCTCGCGATGACGGTGAGTGGTCGCGCACAAGATCGTAGGGCCGGTCCTTCTGGACCGGCCGATAAGCCGATTCGCCTCACCTATCTCTTCTCCGACGGCAATCTCCCTGGCACCCTCAAGGCCTTCAAAGCACTGCTTCAAGAGCGGCCTGATCTCAGAGGACGCGTTCAGCTCACATTCGTGACTGAGTCGGTGCTGGCCGATATCAAGCTCGATGAACTGAAGGCCACCGACGTGCTGCTGCTCGACACGATGAATCAGCAACTGCTCGAGCGTGTCAATGCCAACAGCAAGATTGACCTGATCGGCACGGTGCGCGATCGGCGCGGCAAGGTGTTCGCGATCGGCGAAGGGCTGCTGCCGAAGGAGACATACATCAAGCAGGGCGCTCTCTGGGACGACCGCGCGCGTGCGTACTGGGCCCACATGGGGTACTCGAATCAGGTCGGCCTGATGAAGTACGCGCTCACGCAGGCGGGTATCAAAGGTCTCGTTCTGCCGGAGCCGCAGCGAAGCTTGGACTTCGGCTATTACTATCCAGCCTTGGCCGGTCCGAAAGGACCGGCCCTACAACGTGATCCGCGGGCGGTACCCGTCCAGGCGCTTGGTAGGTCCGGTCCTTCCGGACCGGCCGAACCGTCGCGAGTCTTTGCGACGTGGGACGAGTTCGACGCTTGGCGTCAGAAGAACGGCAAGGTCCGGCCCGGCGCACCGCGCGTCGCGGTGAGCTTCTACAAGGCGACTTACTACAGCGACGAGACCGAGTTGCTCGACGCGGTCATCGCCGAGATCGAGCGGCAAGGGGCCGAGGCAATCCCGATGTTCGGGTACCCCGGCGAGGTCGCGGCGCAGCGGCTGCTCATCGATGCCTCCGGCAAGTCGCGCGCTGACGTGGTGCTCGGGTTCAACTTCAATTTCGCCGCGCCTGACTCATCGAGCTATCTGGCGAAAGTGGATGTGCCGGTCATCAATCTGATCAGCCTCTACGGACGAACAGAGCAGGAATGGCGCACGTCACCGCAGGGGCTGTCGATGTTCGAAGGCACCTTCAACGTGGCGACGCCGGAGCTCGCGGGCACAATCGCACCGACAGTCGTCGGGAGTCAGGAAAAGATCAAGGATCCCGAAACCGGCCTGACGATCGTCGTGCGGAAGCCGATGCTTTCGCAGGTCGCGCTCGCCGTCCGACGCGCCAACGAGTATGCGGCGCTGCGCAACAAAGCCAATCGCGACAAGCGCGTCGCGATCGTCTTCTACAACTATCCGGCGGGGAAGGCCAACATTGGCGCGAGCTATCTCAACGTCGCCGAATCAATCGGCAACGTGCTGCGTCGTCTCAAGCAGGAAGGCTACGACGTCGGCAACGCGGATCTCTCTGGTGACGCAGTCCTCAAGACGCTTGTCGAAAAATCGCGGAACGTCGGCGGCTACGCGCCGGGCGAGCTCGATGCGCTCGTCGCACACGGGAGTGCGGTGCGGGTCAGCTTGGGCGAGTATCGTCGCTGGCTCGATGCGCTGTCTCCGGCGTTGAAGGCCAAAGTCATCAAGGACTGGGGCGAGCCTGGAAAGTCCCGCCTGATGACGACCGGTGGAAGCTTGATCGTTCCAGCAGTGCAGTTTGGGAAGATTGCATTGCTTCCGCAGCCGGCGCGTGGATGGGGCGAGGATGCGGAGAAGATGTACCACGCGAAGGATCTCGCACCGCATCACCAATACGTCGCTGCCTATGCCTGGCTGCGTGAAGGCTTCAAGGCGGATGCCGTGGTCCACGTCGGTACGCACGGCACGCTCGAGTGGCTCGACGGCAAGGACATGGGCCTGTCACCCGACGATGCGCCTGACGCGCTGATTGCCGACCTGCCGCATCTCTACATCTACAACGTTGACGTCGTCGGTGAAGGTCTCGTCGCGCGTCGGCGCGGGATGGCGACGCTCATCGACCACATGGTGCCGCCCTTCAAGAAGGGCGGCCTCTATCCAGAGCTCGCCGAACTCGGTGAGCGGATCAACGATTTCGACACCAGCCTGCACAAGAGTCCGGAGCTCGCGAAAGCGGTCGGCGAGCAGATCCGCCAGAAGGTGATCGACATCGGCATCGCCAAGGATCTCGGTCTCGATCTCTCGAATCCCGACAGCCTGACTGACCATGTCGTGCACGACGTGCAGGACCACTTGCTCACGCTGAAAGCCCAGAACATTCCCTACGGCCTTCATACGTTCGGCCGCGTTCCAGACAAACCGCTGCGTGAGACGACCATCGACGCGATCGTCAGCGTGGACAGAAGCCTGCTGCCGAACAAGGCCAAGATCCTCGCCGATGACATGGAGCGGCGCATCGTCGCGTCAGGTGCGCGCGAACTCGATAACCTCGTGCACGCGCTGAGTGGTGGCTTCATCACCGGCGGCAGTGGCGGCGAGCCGATTCGCAATCCCGACTCCTATCCCACCGGCAAGAACTTCTACGGCATCGACCCCGACAAGGTGCCGAAGCCTGCGTCGTACGAAATGGGCATCAAGCTCGCCGACCAGATGCTTGCCGATCACGTGAAGAAGCACGGCAAGTATCCCGAGAAGGTCTCGTTCGTGATCTGGGGTGACGAGACCATGCGGCACGAGGGTGTTCTCGAGTCGCAGATCTTCCATCTCCTTGGCACCAAGCCGGTGTGGGATGCGCGCGGCAAAGTCGTGGATGTCGAGGTCATCCCGCGCGCGAAGCTCGGTCGTCCACGCGTGGACATCGTCATCGCCTCGGCAGCGGAAGGGATGTTCAACAACGTCACTCTGCTGATGGACAAGGCCGTGCAGAAGGTGAAGGCGATCGAGGAGGCCGAGAACTACGTCCGCAACCACTATCTGAAGACGAAAGCGATTCTCGTCCAGCGTGGATACACCGAGGACGAAGCCGATCGACGTGCCGGTGTTCGCATCTTCGACGAACCACCCGGCACGTTTAATCTGAACACCTCGACGATCACCGCGGCCAGCGGCACCTGGGATACCGACAAGGGGATGGCCGACGACTATCTCCGCAAGCTCGGACACGGCTACGGCAACGGCTTCTGGGGCGAGAAGATGGAAGACGTGTTCCGTCTTGCCTTATCGGGCACCGAGAAGATCGTCCACAGCAGTTCGACGATGCTCTACGGAGCGCTCGATAACGACGACATGTTCATGTACATGGGTGGGCTGGCGACCGCGATTCGCAATATCGACGGTACCGAGAAGAGTCCCGAACTCGTGATCACGAACACCCGCGATCCTGGCAATCCCGAGATGACGTCGATCGACAAGTTCATCGGCACCGAGTTCCGCTCGCGCTACATGAACCCGACGTGGATCGAGGGCATGAAGAAGGAGGGCTACGCCGGCGCCGGCGAGATGCGATCCTTCGTCGAGTATCTGTGGGGATGGGACGCGACGGTCACCGAGACGGTCACCGACCGGATGTGGAAAGAGTCATTCGACGTCTACGTCGCCGACAAGAACAACCTGGGGATGAAGGAGTTTTTCGAGCAGAAGTCGCCATACGCTTTTCAGGACATTACCGCGCGCATGCTCGAAACCGTTCGCAAGGGTTACTGGAAGGCCGATGCGGCGACGCAGAAGACGCTGCTCGAGGAATACGTCGCCAGCGTCAATCGTCACGGCGTCGGCTGCGCCGAGCACACATGCGGCAACCCGCGGCTGCAGCAGTTCGTGATGGAGCAAGGGGCCAAAGCCGGCATTCCCGTGCCTGCGCTCGAAGGCTACAAGCAGGCGATGGAGAAGGCGACAGGGCAGGCCATCGATCCAGCCGCCGAAAGCATGCAATCGTTTGCGCAGGCGAACGACGCGCAGATGGCGGCGAACCTCGCCACTGTTCCCACTCCGAGCCGCAATGCGCGTCAGCTCGAAGGGTACGTGATGGAGCAGAGGACCGAGGCGCAGCGCAACGAGGCCCGACGCGACGCGGCGGTCAATGAGTACGCGGCACTGTGGGCATCAATGCCGGTCCTCGCGCTGCTCATCGTCTGGAGATACAAGAGGAGACGAAGTCTGTAATCCAGCGATGCTGCGTTCAGGCTTCAGACATGCGCTCGTCATCTCGAGCGCGCTATTCGCCGCTGCGTGTAGCGCCAGGCCTGCGCAGATCTCCAGCAGCCGCACTGGTGCGTTCGAAGCCGCATTGGCGCCGTTCGAGAACGGCTTTGCCGCGGCGTGGTACGACACGCGCGATGGCAACGGCGAGATCTACGTTCGCTTGCTCGATGAGAACGGCAAGCCCCTCAGCCCTGAGCGGCGTCTCACCAACAGTCCGGAGGATTCGTTCGAGGCCAGCATCGATCGTATTGGCGACAGGATGGCTATCGCCTGGTACGACCAGACCGCGACGGGTCAGCAGACGGCCAAACTCGGTGTGTGGTCGCGCGATGGCAGCAATCGATGGGTGCATACCTTCGATCGCGACACACGCAACCCGGTTGTGCGCAGCACATCGACCGCTATCTTTTGCGCGTGGGTGCAGACCGAACCAAACAGAGGCGAGGCGGTCTTCGCCGCATGGTGGGACAAGGACGGGCACCAGACGAGGGCGCCGATCCGTCTCGGCCCGGCGAGCAAGACGACATGGAATCTGAACGCCTCGATCGACGAGCAGGGAGTGGGCTGGGTCGTCTTTGATGCCGAGTTCTCGACGCGAACGAGTGAGATCTACGTCGCCAGAGCCGACGGCTCGGCAACCCGCATCGCGAATCGGGACCGCTCCGAGATGCGCGCCATTCGGCTGACCAAAGACGATGGGGCACCGTCGAAGTATCCCGATGTGGCGATTGGTGCCGGTGGCCGCGCGGCGTTGTCCTGGCAGGAGGAGCGCGACGGCAACGTCGAGGTGTATTTGATCACCGGCAAATTGAGCGATCTCTCCGGTGAGATCGACGGGCGCTCGCGGCGAGTGACCAACACGCCGGGCGAGTCGAATGGTGCCTATATCGCGTGGAGCGGCGATCGACTTGGCCTGGCATGGTCCGACAAGACGCCAGGGCAGCCCGAGGTCTACTTCGAATCCTTCGACAGCACGGGCGCCTCACGCGAGCCGGCGCGACGGATCACCCAGACTGCGAAATGGTCGCTCGTGCCCGCCATCCGTCCGCGCCGCACCGGGTTCGCCCTCCTCTGGAACGAGTATCAGCCGGCCTCCGTAGAGGTTCACATCGGGACGTCGCAGATATTCTTCAGCGCGCTTCCGTAGCGGCCCGTGTGCGTATGCCCGATCACATGCTGGCGATCACGAATCTTCACAAATCGTTCGGCACGACCCGCGCTGTTGACGACGTGTCATTCACGCTCGAGCGCGGACAAC
>Ga0310810_10006196_pt1 | contig 13480 bp, 12 predicted proteins | sample NCmetagenome_FD_207641 | JGI IMG/M metagenome (GOLD analysis project Ga0310810, IMG submission 207641) | Soil microbial communities from experimental microcosm in Duke University, North Carolina, United States - NC | ecosystem: Engineered > Artificial ecosystem > Soil microcosm > Unclassified ... | reverse complement strand
GGCGGACGAAGGAAATCGGGATCCGCGTGGCGCTCGGCGCCGACCCGCGCGACGTTCTGCGGCTGATCTTCCGCGAAGGCGCGAGCGTCGCGGCCGCGGGCATCGCGCTCGGCATTCCGGCGACGCTTGGCGCCACGCGCGCGATCAGATCGCTTCTCTTTGGCGTCAGCGCCTGGGATCCCGGCGCATATGCGGCAGCCTCAGCCTTGCTGTTCGTCAGCGTCTGCGCGGCGGCGATGGTTCCGGCGCGCCGCGCGACACGCGTAGCGCCGTCGGTATCGCTGAAGGATTAGGCGGTGCGCAGGACAGCCGCCGGATCGACCCGCGTGGCCCGCCGGGCGGGCAGAAGGGCGGAAATCCATGTCGCCGATCCCACGATCGCGATCACGAGCGCGAACGTCAGCGGATCGGCGGCGCGCACGCCATAGAGCAGCTTTCCCAGCAGTCGGCCGCCGGCGAACGCCGCCGGCGCGCCGATCGCCACACCGGCGGCCAGCAGCCCCAATCCCTGGCGCACGACGAGCGTCCGCACCTCCGCGGGCCTGGCGCCGAGCGCCATGCGAACGCCCATTTCATGGGTCCGGCTCGCGACGGCGGATGTCATGACGCCGTAGAGGCCGACGGCCGCGAGCACGAGCGCCAGCGCGGCAAAGGCCGCGAAGAGGACGAGGCTGAAGCGCTGCTGCACGAGCGCGTCGCGCATGATCTCGTCGAACGTCTTCACGTCGAAGGCCGCCTGCGCCGGGTCGAGCGCCTGCAGCGCGCTTCGGACCTGGGGCGCGAACGCCGCCGGCGCTCCGGTCGTGCGCACCACGAGCGTCATGTCGGTGCTCCCGCTCTGGGCGTGCGGGACGAAGATCTCGGCGCCCGCATCCGCCGTGAGATCGCGCGGCTTCAGGTCTCCGACGACGCCGACGATCTCGCGCGGAGTCCGTTCGTCGCGCCAGACGAGCACCTGCTGTCCGATCGGGTTTTCTCCCGCGAAGAAACGCTGCGCCAGCACCTTGTTGACGATTGCCACCTGCGCGCCTGCCGCCGCGTCGCGCGAATCGAAGTCGCGTCCCTCCAGCACCGGAACGCCAAGCGTTCGGAAATAGCCGTGCGTGACGATCTGGTAGCCGGCGTTGTACCCCTCGGGAGGATGCGACCGTCCCGGACGAATGAAACCGCGGCCCAGGTAGTAGCCGCCGCCGCCGACCGGCAGACTCAGCACCGCCGCGGCCGACTGCACGCCCGGACGCGCCGTGATACGACGGATCGCCTCGTCGAAGAACGCCACGTCGGGACCCAGCTGCCGGTACTTCGGGCCGCCGAGCGACACTCGCATCGTCAGCAGGTGGCCCGGATCGAAGCCGACGTCGAGACGCTGCAGGCCGCGAAAGCTGCGCACGAGCAGGCCTGCCTGCGCGAGCAGGACGACCGCGATCGCCACCTCCGCGACGACGAGCATACTGCGGGTGCGGCTGCGCGATCCGGCTCCGTGCGTGCCTTCGCGCAGCGCGGCGACGAGACTGGATCGCGAGAGCTGCAGGGCCGGTGCGATCCCGAAGAGCACTCCAGTCGAGAGCGAGACGATCGCGGAAAACGCCAGGACGGTGCTGTCGAGGGAGGCGTGCTCCAATCTCGGAATGCCGCTGCCCGCGATGGCGATGAGCATCTGCAGGGCCCACCGTCCGACGAGCACGCCGAGACCGCCGGCGACGGCCGCAAGCAGCACGCTCTCCGTCAACACCTGCCGGAGGATGCGCGCGCGTCCGGCACCGATCGCCGATCGCACCGCGATTTCCCTCCGGCGCGCCGACGCCTGCGCCAGGAACAGGTTTGTGACGTTGGCGCAGGCCACGATCAGCACGAGCCCAACGGCGCCGAACAGGATCAGCAGGGTCCGGCGCGCGTCCCCGACGATGTAGTTGGTCAGCGGGACGGCGCGAACGCGCCAGCCGCGATTGCTCTGCGGGTACTCCGCGTCGAGTCGGGCCGAAATCGCGTCGAGCTCCGCCTGCGCCTGCGCGGTCGTGACGCCGGGCTTCAGCCGCGCCAGCGCCTCCAGGTACCGGTTGTCGCGCGGGTCGGCCGACGGATCCAATGCAAAGGGAATCCACAGATCCACGTTGTCGGGGTACGTGAATCCGCGCGGCATGACGCCGACGAGCAGGGCCGGCGAGCCGGGGCGCAGCGCGCGGCCCACGGCCGCCGGGTCGCCGCCGAAGCGCCGCTGCCAGAATCCGTGGCTCACGATCGACGCCGTGGCCGGTCCCGTATGCGCATCATCGCGGCGGAAATCGCGGCCGATGCCGGGCGCCACCCCCAGCACCGCAAAAAGATTGAAGACCTGCGCGCCAGCGATCCGCTCGGCGGCGGTATCGGGCTTCTGGCCGCGGACGGTCGTGCTGAATGTGCTGAACGCGGCAAGGTCCTCGAACGAGCGCGCGTTGCGGCGCCAGTCGGTGAAATCCGCGGCCGACACGTTGCTGCTCCCGATCCCCTGAGACGGATTGAACGCGACGAGCCGCACCAGGCGATCCGCGCCGCGATACGGCAGCGGCCGCAGCAGCACGGCATTCAATGCGCTGAAGATGGCGGTGTTGACGCCGATCCCGAGCGCCAGCGTCGTCACGACAATCGCACTGAAGGCGGGCGCCTTCAACAGCGTGCGAATCGCATAGCGCGCGTCCTGGAGCGTCGCATCGCCGACAGACTGCCGATCGCGCGGTCGTCGAACGACCCGCACGGGGTGATACCGGACGAGCAGCGAGAGGACGACGCGCCAGTACCACCAGGCGGCGCGCCCCCGCGATCGCCGCGCGCGGACCGAGAATTCTTCCAGCAGATCACCCTGGATGGTGTCGCCGTCCATCCCGCGCGGCAGGAAGAGCCGGAGCAGCGCCGACGCGAGGCGCGGCGGAGTCACGGGCGCTCCTTGAGAACGTTATCGAGGCCACGCCACATGCGTTGGAGCGTGCGCTGCGACGCGCGGACGGCGTCCATGCCCCGGGCGGTCACGACGTACGCGCGCCGCGGCAGCGCCTTGCGCTCCGGCCCGCCGGGCGCGATCTTCCAGCGCAGCAGGCCTTTCTGCTCGAGGCGATCGAGCGTGGTGTAGAGCGCGCCGCGGGAGACGCGGCGGCCGGCCTGGTCCTCGAGCTCGCGGGCGACTGCGGTGCCGCTCGCGCCCGGGCCGTCCTCCTGCGCCAGGCGGAGCACCGCGAGGAGCACGAGCTGTTCGAATTCGCCGAGGTATGCGGGCTCGCTCAGGAGACTACTTTGTAGACTAAGTCTACTTCGTAGTCAACGTGTCTTTCGGCGCGCGTTTTGCGACAACATAGCGCTGATGCCTCGAATCCGGGAATGGCTCAGCTTGGCGGGCCGCGCGCTCCAGGGCAAACCTCGTGCGCTGGCCGGCGCTATCGTCTTGATAACGCTGGTGCTTGCGGCCAGCGTCGGCACTTTCGCCTGGTTTTGCTTCGATCTGACCGCCGGCTTGCCCGACCGGAAAGAAATGCGCGCCCTCGGCGATATGGCGCAGGCGACGACCATCTACGACGCCCGCGACCAGGCCGCGTTCACGATCTTCAAAGAGCAGCGGATCGAGATTCCCCTCGAGAAGATTTCCCCCAATCTGGTGAAGGCGGTGCTCGCGATCGAAGATCAGCGCTTTTTCGACCACAAGGGCGTCGATTTCATCCGCGTGGCGGCGGCCGGGCTCGAGAACCTAAAGCAGGGCCGCCGCGCCGAAGGCGGAAGCACGATCACGCAGCAGCTCGCCCGGTTGAGCTTCCTGTCCCGCGACAAGACCTACCGCCGGAAGATGAAGGAGATCATCCTCGCCGCGCGGATCGAACGTCAGTACTCGAAGAAAGACATCCTCGAGCTGTATCTGAACAAGGTCTACTTCGGCGACGGGCTCTACGGCGTCGAGGCGGCGTCGCTCGGCTATTTCGGCAAGCACGCCGATAGTCTCTCGATCGCCGAAGCGGCGCTCCTCGCCGGCCTCATTCAGTCTCCCTCGACGTATGCGCCGACCGTGAATCTCGATCGCGCCGTCGCCCGCAGGAACATCGTCCTGCAGGCCATGGCGTCGGCGGGCGCGATCGACGCTGCGACGTTCGAACGCGCGAAGCGCGCCGCGGTCCATCTCGCGAACAGCGTCGAGATGAAGGAGACCTTCGGGCTGTATTTCAAGGAAGAAGTCCGCAAGCAGCTCGTGGAGAAGTTCGGAGGCGCGCGGGTCTCGCAGGGCGGGCTGCGCGTCTATACGACGCTCGATCCCGACCTGCAGCGGCTCGCCGAGAAGGCCGTCGAAGATGGGACGAGGGCGATCGAGCGGCGTCCGAGATACCCTCACCAGACGAGGGACAAGGCGAAGAACCTCGACTACCTGCAGGGCGCGCTGCTGGCGATGGACCCGCAGACCGGCGCCGTCCGGGCGATGGTGGGAGGACGGGACTTCGGGGAGAGCCATTTCAATCGCGCCACGCAGGCCAAGCGGCAGGCGGGCTCCGCGTTCAAGCCGTTCGTGTACGCCGCCGCGATCGAAGGGGGCGACTCGCCCGCGACCGTGATCTCGAATCTGAACGATCCGATCCTCACCGCGCAGGGCGACTGGGTCCCCGAGGACGAACATTCGACCGCGACCTCGCTCACGCTGCGATCCGCGCTGCGGATGTCGAGCAACCGGGCCGCCGTCCAGCTCCTCCGCACGATCGGCATTCCGCGCGCGGTCTCCTACGCGCAGAAGCTGAATGTCGGCACGCCGCCCAGCGTCCCGTCGCTCGCGCTCGGCGCCATGGACGTCACGCTCATGTCGCTCACGTCCGCCTACGGCGCCTTCGCCGCCGAAGGCGTGGTGCACCAGCCGGTGCTCATTCGACGCGTGGACGACGCCGACGGAAAAACGATCTATCGCGATCCCGGCAAGGCGCAGCAGGCCATCAGCAAGGAGTCCGCGTTCCTGATGTCGAGCATGCTCGCCGACGTCATCACCGCCGGTACCGCCTACCGGGCCCGGCAGGCGGGCTTCACGCTGCCGGCGGCGGGCAAGACCGGAACGACGAACGATTTCGTCGACGCCTGGTTCGTCGGGTTCACGCCGCACCTGCTCACGGGCGTCTGGGTCGGCTTCGATCGCCCGAAGACGATCGTCCGCAACGGCTTCGCCGCCGACCTCGCCGTCCCCATCTGGACGGCATTCATGAAGCCCGCGACGAAGGACGACAAGCCGGACTGGATCGTCCGTCCCGATGACGTGGTCGGCGTCACCGTGTGTCGCATGTCCGGCAAGCTCCCGAACGCGGGGTGCGGCAACGTGCAGACGATGACCGCCGACGGGGACATGGAAACCCGCTCGATGGTTTATACCGACTACTTCGTCAGGGGCACGCAGCCGACGACGCTCTGTCCGCTCCATCCGGGCGGGTACTTCGCCGATGCGCTCTCGGAGGCCGCCGGCACCACCGGCACGATCGCCGCCCCGCCGCGTCTCGCGCAGCCTGGCCCTGCGCCCCTCCCGCCGCAGACGTCGGCATCAGCGGCCGGAGCGTCGCAGGCTCCCGTTGCGCCGCCCCCGAAGCCCCCGGCGCCCAAGAAGCGCGGCTTCTGGGGACGGCTGTTCGGTCGTGGCGGGGGCGGCGGGGCGCCATGATAGATTGCGTCAGCCATGCCATTCCGCTCGATTGTCGGCCATCGGTCGCTGCTCGAGCTGCTCGGCCGCTCGGTCGAGCGCGGCACGCTCCCGCCCAGCCTCGTCTTTGCCGGGCCGGAAGGGGTGGGGAAGCGCCTCGCCGCCGTCTCCCTCGCCCAGGCGCTGAACTGCGAACGGCCGGTCGATTTACGTCCTGACATCCGCGCCGGAGTCGGCGGCGCGCCCACGGTGTCGGCCGCGAGCGACGCCTGCGGCGAGTGCGCCGCCTGCCGCCGGATTGCGCGTGGCGTGCACGCCGACGTCCTCCTCGTCGAGCCCGGAGACTCCGGCTCCATCAGAATCGATCAGATCCGCGACGCGATCGATCGTTCCGCCTATCGTCCCTTCGAAGGCCGGCGCCGCGTCGTCATGATCGACGAGGCGGACGCGCTCGTCGGCGAGGCTCAGAACGCGCTGCTGAAGACGCTCGAAGAGCCGCCGTCCGCGTCGGTCTTCGTCTTGATCACGGCTCGCCCGGATCTGCTGCTCCCCACCGTGAGATCGCGCTGCCATCAACTCCGGTTCGGGCCGCTGTCGCCCGCGGACGTCGCGGAAGTGCTCATTCGCGATCATGACGTCGCACCAGCCGACGCGCACGCGGCCGCGGCGGCGTCGGGCGGCAGCGTCGGCCGGGCGCTCGAGGAAAACGCCGAGGACGCGATCGAGGCCCGGGATGCGGCGGCGAAGCTGCTCCAGAACGCCGCCGGGGCCGCCGATCCGCGGCGGCGGCTGGAAGGCGCCCGGACGCTCGTGGGCAGCGGCGATCGCGACGAGGTCGGCCGCCGGCTGCTGGCGCTGGCGTCGCTGGTTCGCGACCTGGGCATGCTCGCCGTCCGCGCCGACGAACGGACGCTCGCGAACGCCGATCTGAGACCGCAGCTCCAGGCGCTGCTTCGTGGGTTCGATGGCGATCGGGCCGTCCGCGCGTTTGCGGCCGTCGACCGCGCGCTCTGGGCGCTCGATCGCAACGCCAGCCCGAAGATCGTGGCGGACTGGATCGCGCTGAACCTATGAGCACCGCGCCGCGCCCCTTCGTCAGTGTGAAATTCACGCCCGCCGGGCGCACGGTATCGTTTCTGCTGCCGGATTTGGTGATCGACGAGGCGGACGCGGCCGTGCAGGACGCGGCGCCGCTCCTGCCGGGCGATCAGGTGGTCGTGGACACGGCGGATGGACCGGCGCTCGGCACGATCACGCGAGTACCGCCGGCGCTCGCCGAACGCCGCCAGCCGCTGCCGACCTCGCCTCAGGTCGTCGTACGCCGCGCGTCGCGTGACGATGTGCTGCTGCGGCTGCGGCAACAGCAGCGGGAGCAGGAGGCCCAGCGAGTCGCGCAGTTGAAGATCCGCGAGCGCGGCCTCGCGATGAAGCTGACGAAGGTCGAGCACATCTTCGACGGCTCGCGGCTGATCTTCTATTACACGTCCGAATCGCGCGTCGATTTCCGTGAGCTGGTCCGCGATCTCGCCGCCCATTTCCGAATGCGGATCGAGATGCGGCAGATCGGCGTGCGCGACGAGGCGAAGCTGCTCGGCGGGTACGGCTCGTGCGGCCGGCCCCTCTGCTGCACGACCTGGCTCAAATCGTTCGAGCCTATCTCGATCAAGATGGCGAAGCAGCAGCAACTGAGCCTCAATCCTTCCAAGTTGTCCGGCCAGTGCGGGCGTCTGAAATGCTGCCTGCGCTACGAGCTCCCGAACGGCAACGGCGTGAAGCACGGCGGCTGCGCCGACAACGGCGGCTGCTCGAATCCGACCGGCTGCGGCCACGGCAACTGCGGCTCGTGCACGTCGTGTCACGCCTGAAACCCCGAATCGGCATCACGGTCGGCGATCCCGCCGGCATCGGCCCGGAGATCGCGGTGAAGGCCGCGCACGATCCGCGCGTCACCGAAATCTGCGAGCCGCAACTGTACGGTCCGCACGAGCCGCAAGCGCTCAAAGCGTTTCCGCCCGGGAAGCTGTCGGCCGCCGCCGGGCGCGCGGCCTACGACGCCATCGTCGCAGCAGTCGGCGACGCGCGCGCCGGCCGGATCGACGCGGTCGCGACGGCTCCCATCAACAAGGAAGCGTTCGCCCTCGCAGACCTCCCATGGAAAGGGCACACCGATCTGCTGGGCCGCCTGACCGACAGCCGGCGGGCGGTCATGATGTTCCACTCCGAGCCGCTGCGGGTCGTCCTCGCCACGGTTCACGTGGCGCTCCGTGACGTTCCTGCGCTGCTCTCCCGCGAGCTCGTCGACTTCACCATCGAGCTGACCGCGCGCGAGCTTCCGCGTTTCGGGTTCGCGCATCCGCGAATCGGTATGGCCGGGCTGAATCCTCACGCGGGAGAGCGCGGCGTCATCGGCGCCGAGGACGAAGCGGTGCTTCGGCCGGCGGTCGAGGCGGCACGCTCCCGGGGGATCGACGTCACCGGGCCGTGGCCGGCCGACACCATCTTCGGCCGCGCGACGCGAGGCGAGTTCGACGCCGTCATCGCCTGCTATCACGATCAGGGACTGATTCCCGTCAAGCTGCTGGCGTTCGGGCACGCCGTCAACGTGACGCTGGGCCTGCCGATTATCCGGACCTCGGTCGACCATGGGACCGCTTTCGACATCGCCGGCCGCGGTGTGGCCGACCCGTCCAGCCTCATCGAAGCCGTGCGGCTGGCCGCCAAACTGGCCATGAGCCATGAGCATGAGCCTTAAGCCATGAGCCCTAAGCCATCCGCGAAGACCGAGCGCGAAGAAGCGCAGAAGATCATCGCCGACAACCGTAAGGCGCACCATGACTACCACCTGCTCGAAACGTTCGAAGCGGGGGTGGCGCTGCTCGGCACGGAGGTGAAGTCGATCCGCGAGGGCGGCGCGAACCTGCGCGACAGCTTCGCGCGGATCGAAGCGGGCGAGGTGTGGATCTACAACGTGCACATCAGCCCGTATCGCAATCGCGGCTACAGCGATCACGATCCGAAGCGTCGGCGCAAACTGCTGCTGCACCGGCAGGAAATCCGCAAGCTGATTGGCAAGACGGTCGAGCGCGGGATGACCCTCGTTCCCGTGCGCATGTATCTGAAGAACGGCCGCGTCAAGGTGGCCATCAGTCTCGCGAAAGGCAAGAAGGCGCACGACAAGCGCGAGACGATCAAGCGGCGCGACGCCGAGCGCGAAACACGCGCAGCCGTGAAGGAAAGGCGGTAGACTGGACGGCCATATGAAGAGCTCCCGCGCGGTCTTGACCGCCGTTGTCATCCTCATTGTCATCTGCGCCGGCTGGTGGCTGTTTCACAAGCGCGGCGGCGAACGAGTCGACCTTCTCACGCAGTTCGATCAGGCCAAGAAAGACGGCGCGCCGTTCGCCGTCGAGGACGCCACGCTGGCCGGCGACACCAAGCGAGCCATTTCCGCGCCGCCCAACGGGCGCATCACCTTTCACGTCCGGATTCCCGAGGACGGCTGGCTGCGCCTGTCGCTCGGCACGAAGCCCGAATCGTGGGACAAGGAAGGCGACGGCGTGTTCTTCCTCGCGGGCGTATCGGACGGACACAGCTTCGAGAAGCTCTTCGAACAGACCGTGAATCCGTACAAGAATCCGTCCGAGCGGCGATGGATCCCCGTCGCCGTCGACATGTCCGCGTACGCCGGCGAAGACGTGAGCGTCATCCTGAACACACGCGGCAATTCGGGCAACGCCGCCGACACGCGCAACGATCTCCCGCTCTGGGGCGCGCCCGTCATCGGCCGCTGATCCCGCCGGCGGTCTGACGGCGATGCGTGTACTCGTCACCGGCGCGGCGGGACTCCTCGGGTCCGCGGTCGTCGCGGAGCTGGGCGGCGTCTACGACGTCGAGGCCGCGGATCGCTCGACGCTCGACATCACGGACGCCGCCGCCGTTGAACGGATCGTCGGCCGCGTCCGGCCGGATGCCATCGTCAATTGCGCGGCCTACAACGACGTCGACGGAGCGGAGACCGACGCCGTTCGGGCGCTCTCGGTGAACGCCTTCGGCGTGTTGACGCTCGCGCGCATCGCGGGCGAGGCCGGGTCGGCGCTGGTCCACTACAGCAGCGACTTCGTGTTCGACGGCGAGACGACGCGTCCCTATCGCGAGGAAGACGAGCCGCGTCCGCGCAGCGTCTATGCCGCGTCCAAGCTGCTCGGCGAATGGTTCGCCGCCGACGCGCCCCGGCGGTACGTGCTTCGCGTCGAGAGTCTGTTCGGTCCCGCCGCGGCCGGCGCCCGCCGGGGAAGCCTGGGCGCGATCGTGGACCACATTCGCCGCGGGGAGGTTGCGCCGGTGTTCGTGGATCGAACGGTCTCGCCGAGCTTCACGATCGACGTGGCGGCGGCCACGCGGCGGCTGATCGCATCCGACGCGCCCGCGGGGTTGTATCACTGCGTGAACGACGGCGCGGCAACCTGGCGTGAAGTGGCCGAAGAGGCCGCCCGGCTGCTCGGCGCCGAATTGCGCATCCGTCCGTTGACGCTCGGGACCGCCTCGCTGAAGGCCGCGCGTCCGCGGTACTGCGCGCTGTCTCCTGCGCGCCTCGCTTCCGTCGGTATCGTGATGCCTGCGTGGGAGGACGCGCTGGCGCGTTATCTGCGGGCGGTATAATCCGCCACGAACCTTCGATGCGTTGTTTTGTGACGGGCGGGGCTGGCTTCATCGGCAGCAACCTCGTCGATCGCCTGCTGCAGCTCGGCCACGATGTCGTGGCCTACGACAATCTCTCGACGGGCCAGCGCGCATTTCTGGACGCCGCGACACGGTCGGCGCGATTCGAACTGATCGAGGGCGACACGCTCGATCCTCCACGGCTCGCTGAGGCGATGTCCGGCGCCGAAATCGTCTTCCATCTCGCGGCGAACGCCGACGTCCGATCGGGAACCGCCCAGCCGCGGCGCGATCTCGATCAGAACACCATCGCGACCTTCAACGTCCTCGAAGCCATGCGGGCGAACGGCGTCCGGCGGATCGTGTTTTCCTCCACGGGCTCGATCTATGGCGACGCCACGATATTTCCGACGCCGGAGGACGCGCCGTTCCCGATGCAGACCTCGCTGTACGGCGCGTCCAAGCTCGCCGGTGAGGCGCTGATTCAGGCCTACGGCGAAGGCTTCGGCATCGAAGGCTTGATCTTCCGTTTCGTGTCGATCCTGGGCGAGCGCTATTCGCACGGCCACGTGTTCGATTTCTACAAAAGCCTCCGCGGCAACCCCGGCGAGCTGCGGGTGCTCGGCGACGGCCGGCAGCGCAAGTCGTACCTCTATGTCGAAGACTGTATCGACGCGATCCTGACGGTCGTCGAAAAGGCGAGCGGCGGCAAAGTTCAGGTATTCAACCTGGGCGCCGACGAGTACTGCGAGGTGAACGACTCGATCGGCTGGATCACCGCCCATCTCGGGCTCGCGCCGCGGCTGTCGTTCAGCGGCGGGGATCGCGGATGGATCGGCGACAGCCCGTTCATTTTTCTCGACACCAGCAGGGTCCGCGCGCTCGGATGGAAGCCCACGCTCACGATTCGCCAAGGCATCATACGGACGCTCGATTACCTGCGCGCCAACCCGTGGCTCCTGGAGCGGCGCGCATGAACGTCGCCGTCTTCGGTCTCTGGCACCTGGGCTGCGTCACCGCGGCATGCCTCGCCGCCGCGGGACACGAGGTGACCGCGCTCGATCTCGATCGCGCCCTCGTCGACGGCCTTGCGGCCGGCGTTCCGCCGTTGTTCGAGCCCGGCCTGGAGGATCTCGTCCGCAGTGCGCTGGCGGCCGGACGCCTGCACGTGACGAGCGACGTCGCCGCCGCCGGGACCGCGGAGATCGTCTGGATTACGTGCGACACGCCCGTCGACGACGAGGACCGGGCGGATGTGGAATGGGTTGTCGAACGCGTCGCCGCGCTCTTTCCACACCTGCGCGACGGCGCCGTGGTACTCGTTTCGTCGCAGTTGCCGGTGGGCACGATCCGCCGACTGGAGAAAATGTTCCAGCCGGCCGCCGGCCGCCGGCGCGTGGGCTTCGCCTGCTCGCCGGAGAACCTGCGGCTCGGCGGCGCGATAGAAGCCTTCACGCGCCCCGATCGCATCGTCGTGGGCGTGCGATCCGATTACGATCGATCAAGCGTGGAGCGGCTGCTGAGGCCCTTGACGGAACGCATCGAATGGATGACGGTCGAATCGGCCGAGATGACCAAGCATGCGCTCAATGCGTTTCTCGCGACCTCGATCGCCTTCGTCAACGAAGTCGCCGCGCTCTGCGAGCAGGTCGGCGCCGATGCGGGCGAGGTCGCGCGCGGGCTGACTTCCGACGCACGAATCGGGCCGCGCGCGTACCTGTCTCCAGGCGCGGCGTTCGCCGGGGGAACCCTGGCGCGCGACGTGATGTTTCTCTCGCAGCTCGGCGACCGCGAGGGCATCGCCACGCGGCTGCTCTCGTCGGTCAAGGCGAGCAACGACCAGCATCGCCGATGGGCGCAGCGGCGGCTGACAGACCTGCTGGGCGACCTTCACGGGAAGACGATCGCCGTCTGGGGATTGACGTACAAACCGAGCACCGATACCCTGCGGCGCTCGAGCGCCGTCGAGCTGTGCGTCTGGCTTCACGCGCAGGGGGCTCGCGTGCACGCGCACGATCCAGCAGTCCGCGAGCTGCCGGCGGAGCTCGCCGCATCCATTCATCTGGCCGCCAGCGCGCTGACTGCTGTCGAACAGGCGCACGCCCTGGTCGTCTCGACGGCGTGGCCGGCATACCGCGACCTCGACGCCGCCGATGTCCTCCGGCGCATGTCGGGGCGCGTGGTGCTGGACGCGAACCGCTTTCTCGCCGGCGGGTTCGAGCGGGAGCCTGCGGTGACATATCTGAGCGTCGGGAAGCGAACGCGCGCATGAAACCCCTGGAAGGTCGAGCGGCGCTCATTACCGGCGCGAACCGTGGGCTGGGGCTCGCGATCGCCCGTGCGTTCGTCGACGCCGGAGCCGATCTCTTCATCTGCGCGCGCGACGCCGCGGCGCTCGAAACCGCCCGCGCCGAGCTCGCATCGCGCGTAGCCGGAAGCCGGCAGATCATCGCCCGCGCGGCGGACGTGTCGAGCCGCGGGGAGGTGGAACAGCTCGCCGCCGCCGCGTTCGGCGCCTTTCCGGATCTGCACATCCTCGTCAACAACGCAGGCGTCTACGGCCCGATCGGGCCGATCGAAGAAGCCGACTGGGACGCCTGGGTCGAAGCGATCGAGATCAATCTCTTCGGATCGATCCTGACGACCCGCGCCGTGCTCCCGCACTTCAAGCGGCGGCGCTACGGGAAGATTATTCAGCTCTCCGGCGGCGGCGCCACCAATCCGCTGCCGAGGCTGACGGCCTACGCGGCGTCGAAAGCCGCTGTCGTGCGGTTCGCCGAATCCCTGGCGCTCGAAGTGAAGGACGAGGGCATCGACGTCAATGCGATCGCGCCGGGCGCGCTCAACACACGGATGATGCAGCAACTGCTGGCGGCAGGGCCGGCCGCGGTCGGCGACGCCTTTTTCGCGCGGATGAAGCGGATCGCCGACGAGGGGGGGACGGCGCTCGAGAAGGGTGCCGCGCTGACCGTATTCCTGGCCTCGCGGGCAAGCGACGGCATCACGGGCAGGCTTCTCAGCGCCGTCTGGGATCCGTGGGAAACGCTTCCCGACCATCTCGACGATCTCGACGGGAGCGACGTCTACACGCTTCGGCGTATCGTGCCGTCGGACCGCGGGCTGGCATGGGGCCGCGACAAATGAAGCCCGCGGTCGCGATCGTAGGATGCGGCGCGGTCGGCGCGAGGCGCGCGAAGGCGC
>Ga0310810_10006192_pt1 | contig 13483 bp, 13 predicted proteins | sample NCmetagenome_FD_207641 | JGI IMG/M metagenome (GOLD analysis project Ga0310810, IMG submission 207641) | Soil microbial communities from experimental microcosm in Duke University, North Carolina, United States - NC | ecosystem: Engineered > Artificial ecosystem > Soil microcosm > Unclassified ... | reverse complement strand
CCACGCATCGGCTTGCGAGGAAATCAATGTCGGATCGCGTCCTTTCGCCAGCGCTTTCGGTCCCGGTGAAGCCGGAAGCCAATCTGGCGCTTATCGCCAGGCTGCTGCCGCTCGATCTCGCGGTTTTCCTCGTCTATCTGACGATCGGCGCACCGCTGCCGGTCATTCCGCTGTTTGTGAACGATCGGCTCGGCTTCGACCCGATCATCGTCGGCATCGTGATCGGCGCCCAGGCGGCGGCGACCTTGCTGGCTCGACCCTTGGCCGGCGGGTTTTCGGACCGGCGCGGCACTCGGGCGGCGGTTATGGTCGGCGCGCTGATTTCGGCTTTGGCCGGGGTTTTCTATTTTGTCGGGACATTGGTCGAGTTCAGCCCCGCCGCCAGCCTGGCGGCGATCATTGCCGGCCGTATGGCGCTCGGGATCGGCGACAGCCTGTTCCTGACCGGCGCCATGGCGTGGGGGGTTCAGCTCGGCGGTCCGCAGAATGCCGGCAAGGGATTGATGTCGGTCGGGATCGCCCTCTACGCGGCGATGGCGATCGGCGCGCCCTTGGGGATCGCGATGTTCAACAGCGGCGGTTTTGGACCGCTCGCGCTGATCATCGCGGCAACACCGCTCCTCGCCTGCTTGATTGCGTACCGCCTGCCGGCCCAGCCGGTGGTTAACGGGGCGCGCATTCCGCTGCGCGAGGTCTTCGGCAGGATCTGGCGTCCCGGCGCGGGTGTCGCGCTGTCCGGGGTCGGGTTTGCCGTCATCGCGGCCTTTATCACCCTTTATTACCAGTCGCGCGGCTGGAACGGCGCCGCTTATGGCCTCACCGCTTTCGGGGTCGCCTTTATCGTCGCCCGGTTCTTCTTTGGCGGCTACCCCGACCGGTTTGGCGGCGCCCGGGTCGCGCTTGCATGCCTCGCGATCGAAATCGCCGGGCAATTGCTGCTCTGGCTCGCGCCTTCGCCGGCAGTCGCGCTGCTCGGCGCGGCATTGACCGGCTTCGGCTATTCGCTCGCTTTCCCGGCGCTCTGCCTGGAAGCGGTGCGGCGCGTCCCGCCGCAAAGCCGCGGCTCGGCGATTGGCGCCTATGTCGTATGCCTCGATTTCTCGCTCGCCTCGGCGGGACCGGTAGCGGGGCTGCTCGTGGCGCCGCTCGGGTATTCGGCGATTTACCTCCTCGGCGGCGGGTGCGCTGCTCTGGCCGCCATGCTGACGATCGGGCTGTTGCCGCAGGCGGAGCCGGCGACTGCCCCCGGCGCCGCGGAATAGCAGAATTGCGGCTGCCCTGCTGCCGGGCAACGAGGCGGAATTAGGTCCAGCACACAAGCCCCGCGCCGTGGCGGAACCCGCGGGTGGTTAACCAACAATTTATGGTGCGGAGCCGCAGAACGGCGGAAATCTGCGCTTTTTGGTTGTGAATCGCTCTTTTCGGTCCACCGGAGTTAATCGAATTTTTACGGATTTGCCGCGATCATGCCCTGGCCGATGCGCCCCGTCCCCCCGGCGGCGCGATCATGAAATCCGAAGATGATTGGAGGGCTATTCGTATGGCACCCGACGGCGCGCTTGCTTACAAGGACTGGGATCACGTCGACGTAGACCCCCGTGCGATCGACGACTTCCCGCGCGCGATGGTCGCGCTGGTCGAACAGCACCGCCCATCGCGGATGCCGTTCTTTCGCCGGGTCGCCTCGTTGCCCTTTGCGATCGCCAGCGATCCCGATTTCCTCGGCCAGGTTCACCTAGTCTACCAATCGGCGATGCACGCGACCCGCGCGGCGGTCTATTACCTGCCACATCTCGACAGCCCGGCGTTGCGTAAGCGCAAATTGCAGATCTTTGTCGACGACGATGGCCTGAAGGGCGGCGACACCCACCATTACCAGCTGACCCGCGCGTTCCGTGGCATCGGCGCCAACATCCTGCTCGATGATGAGGATTTCGGCAGCCACGAGGAGCTGTGCGAGCAGCTCGATCCCGAGACCGGTCACTTCGTGCGCCTCGCCCAGAAGCTCTATTCCCGCTCTCTCGGGCCGTGGTGCGCTGTCGAAGTTCTGTCGGTCGATTGGATGCAGGCATTGGCCGAGGCGTTCTCGGTCCATTTCCCCCAATTCATCCATGAGCCCTATTTCGAGGAATGCTTCGCGCAGCATGTCGAAGAGCGGCATGCCCAGGAGTCGCTGAACGTCACGCACCAGGTTCTCCAACAGCGCCCCGAGCTGCTGCCCGCGACAATGCGTGACGCGAAGATGATGGCCGAGGCGCTCGACGGCGTTTGGAACAACCTCGACCGGATCGTTCAGGCCGCCCGCCGCAACAGCCGCCGGCTGTAGCTGCTGCGAGATCATCCGCAAACAAAATGCCCGGGCTGGTCCCGGGCATTTTTGTTTTGGATCGGCGACGTTACGGTACGCCGAACAGCCAGGTGACGCTGCCGATGACGTTATGCGTCGGGTAATCCGACCGGATCTGGTCCGGGTTGGTCGAGGTGAAGGTCGTCCCGCTGGTCGCGAAGTAGCGGTAGTCAATATCGAGCGCGACCGATGGCAGGACCATATAGCGGAGCCCGCCGATCCCCTGATACGCGAAAACCGTCACCGTATCGTGGGTGCCGCCGAACCTGTTGCTCAGGTTCCGCGTGACCTGGGCGGCGCCGATGCCGGCGCCGACATGCGGGGTCACCGGCAGCCCAACCTCAAAGTCGTAGATGAGGTTGGCCATTTCGGCCAGCGAGTGGCGTTCCGCGTTCCCCGCCATCCCCGGCCTGCTTCTCGGAATAGTCATCTGCAGGTCGTGCGTATCGTTCGCCCGATAGCTCAGTTCGCCTTCCAACCGCCACGGCCCCATTTTGACCCCAGCGCGGCCACCGACATTGAAGCCGTCTTTAAAGCTCTCGATCGATTCCGAGTTCTGTCCGGCAAACGGCCCGCCCGAGGGATGTCCCGTATTCGTTACGTCCTCGAGCTTGGTCCAGCCGCCCTGGACGCCGATATAGAAGCCGCCAGGCAACAACTGCGCCTGCGCCGGGGCGGCCAATGCAGCGGCGAACCCAGCCGCAACCGCCCAATATAAAATCCGCATTATCCCATTCCCCCTCAGCGGATCAACGAAGGTACCAAGGGGGGTCACTCCTGGGTCAACCTGCCTTTGGTAGCGATATCCGTAGAAACTCCGCGTATTGCGGCATGGTGCGAAGAAAGCCAGCATTGCTGCCGCAAAACCCGTTGTTTCGACAAGGCTTTGTGCGGGGTGCCACAATCGCGTGCTGCGCAGCGGATGTTTTGCCGCTTCGCAGAAGACATTGCCCGGACGAATCGCTTGCATTTGAGTGGCGTCGCGAACCCGCTCTTCGGTTCTTCAAAACAGTTGTTCGCCTCGCCGCTTTCGACGAGGTTTCGGTCTTTGACGGTACGCTTGAAGGAGGCGGCCATGATGCATCGCGTGCTGATCACAGGAGCGGGCGGCGGGATCGGCCGCTCCTTGCGTGAGATATTGCGCGGCGTCTATCCGGTATTGCGCCTCTCGGACCGGGTGCCGCTCGCGCCGGCGCGCGACAACGAGGAGGTCGACCAGACCGATATCGCCGACATGAACGCGGTCGAGAAGATGGTCGCCGGCGTCGACGGCATCATCCATCTCGGCGGCATCTCTGGCGAGAACAGCTGGGAAAACATCCTCCACGGCAACATCATCGGTCTCTACAACGTGTTCGAGGCGGCGCGCGTCGCCGGGGTCAAGCGCATCGTCATGGCGACGTCGAACCACGCGGTCGGGTTCTACCCGCGTGCTCAGACGATCGATCACCGCGTCGTGCCGCGCCCGGACAGCCGCTACGGTGTGTCGAAGGCGTTCTCCGAAGCGCTCGCCAGCCTCTATGCCGACAAGCACGGCATCGGGTTTCTGTGCACGCGTATCGGCAATTTCGGCGAGAAGCCGATCGACAGCCGCCGCCTCTCGATCTGGATCAGCCCGCGCGACTACACCCAGCTCGTGCGCATCGGCCTCGAGAATCCCGATATTCATTTCGAGGTCGTCTACGGCGTCTCCGGCAACAAGCGCTCGTGGTACGACAATTCGAATGCTTACCGGCTCGGCTACAAGCCGCAGGACGACAGTGAGCCATACGCTGCCGAGGTCCTCGCCCGCGAGGCCAATCAGCCAAAAGACCCGATCGCCGAGCGCTATCAGGGCGGCACGTTCTGCGCCGAGGAATACGACGCCGAAACGCCGCCGAATTAGCCCCTCACCCCAACCCTCTCCCTGCAGGCGGGCAGGCGGGGAGAGGGAGCTCTCTGGCGCCGCTGCAATCCCTCGCCCGCTTGCGGGAGAGGGTGCCGAACCCGAAGGGGGAGGCGGGTGAGAGGCTTTACTTCTCCAGCAGTTTGGCGCCGGGCGGGGTCGGCACCTCGAACACGTTCAAGGTGACCGACACAAACGAGTAGTAGCCGATCAGCCCCGCGAGATCGACGATGCCCTTGTCGCCCCAGCGCTTAACGACCCGCTCATAGGTCGCGTCGCTGACCCGATGGTCCTCGTAATAATCGCGGCAGAAATCGTAGACGAGCTGCTCGTCGGGATCGTCGAATTTCGGTGTTTTCCACTCGGCGATCGCGTCGATGACGTGCTGCGGTACGCCGGCGTTCAGCGCCAGGCGCACATGCGCCGCCCATTCGAACTGCGCCGTCCAGTAGCGCGCCGTCATCAGGATCGCGATCTCGGTCAATTTCTGTGAGAAATCGGTGCCGAACCGGACATGCGCGCCGAGCCGGTGCGCATTGTCGGCGAGGCCGGGGCTCTTCAGCCAGACATGTACCGGCGGCGGCACCGAGCCGCGCGGCCCCGCCTTGCAGTCGTTCCAGATCCGGCGTTGCGTCTCGTCGAGGCGGCTTTCCTCCAGTTGCTCGTATCGCGGCATATCGGCTCTCTCCCGGGTTCACATTGTATGGCGCGGCATCATACTGTCGCGCCGCGACGATTGAGGAGGGCGATATGGAGCGGCGCAGACTGGGCGATCTGGAGGTGTCGGCGGTCGGGCTTGGCTGCGGGACGATGACCCCTTTCTACGACGCGCCCGACCCGGACTCGGCGATCGCGACGATCCGCCGGGCGCGTGAGCTCGGCATCGATTTTCTCGACACCTCCGACGCCTATGGGCTCGGTCGCAACGAAGAGCTGATCGCGCGCGCCGTCACAGGGCATCGCAGCGATTACGTGATCGCCAGCAAGTTCGGCAATGTCCAACTTCAGGGCGGGCCGCGCTTCGCCGATGGCCGCCCCGAATACGTCAAGGAATGCTGCGACAAGAGCCTGAAGCGGCTCGAGACCGATGTCATCGATCTCTATTTCATCCACCGCGTGGATGCCGATGTTCCGATCGAGGACACAATCGGCGCGATGGCTGATCTCGTGCGCCAGGGCAAGGTCAAGCATCTCGGCATCTGCGAGGCCGGTGCGGCGACGATCCGGCGCGCGCACGCCGTGCACCCGATCGCCGCGGTGCAGATCGAGTATTCGCTGTGGACCCGCGATGTCGAGGCCGAGGTGCTGCCGCTTTGCGAGGAGCTCGGCATCGGCTTTGTCGCCTATAGCCCCTTGGGTCGCGGGTTCCTGACCGGCGGTGTGACGGGCCTCGACCGGCTGCGCGAGGGCGACGCGCGGCGGCGCATGCCGCGCTTCCAGCCCGAGAACCTCGCCCGCAATCTCGCGCTCGTCGATGAATTGAAGGCGCATGCCGCTGCTGAGCGCTGCGCGCCGGCCCAGCTCGCCCTGGCTTGGCTGCTGTCGCGCCGCCCGTTCGTCGTCCCGATCCCCGGCACGAGCCATGTCCATCGCCTCGAAGAGAATGCCGCAGCGGCCGGCATCCGCCTCTCCGCCGATACCGAGGACGCGCTCGGCCACATCTTCGCGCCCGGCGCCGCCGCCGGCGCCCGCTACCCCGCCGCCCACCTCGAACGATTAATGATTTGAGCGGCTTGCCAATAAGGCGTGCCGGACCTAGCGTCCGGCCAAAAGGAGAGGGCGCCTATGGAATTTGGCATGTTCCACGAGTTTCCGTCGGTACCGGGGCGCGGTGAGACGGAGATGTTTGACGAGGCGATGGCGCAGATCGACGCCGCCGAGCGTTGGGGCCTCGACGTCATGTGGCTTGCCGAGATTCATTTCGCGCCCGAGCGCACCTATCTCTCGGCGCCGTTGCCGATCGCCAGCGCGATCGCGGCGCGCACAAAGCGCATGAAAATCGGCATCGCGGTGCAGGTCTTGCCGCTGTGCCATCCGTTGCGGCTGGCCGAGGAGGCAGCGACCGTCGACCAGATCAGCCATGGCCGTCTCATTTTCGGCGTCGGCCGCAGCGGCGTCGTGAGCACCTATGATGCTTATCAGGTGCCTTACGACGAGAGCCGCGACCGCTTCACCGAGATCCTCGACATCGTGAAGCATGCCTGGACCGAGCCGCGCTTTTCCTATGCCGGCAAGTTTCACCGCTTCGACAACGTCGCCTGCGTGCCAAGGCCGTATCAACAGCCCTTGCCGGAGATCCGCGTCGCCGCGAGCACGCCGGACACCTTTCCAGCGATCGGTGCGCTTGGCTACCCCGTCTTCGCCAGCACGCGGCATCCGACCTGGCTGGAGCTCAAGCCGCACATCAAGGCCTATTACGACGCCTACAAAGCCGCCCGTCATCCGGGCAAGGGCCAGGTGTTTGTGTCGGCCCCGATGTACATCGCCGAGACCGAGGAGCGGGCGCGCGCCGAGGCCGAGGAGAGCGTCACGCATTTTTACCGGCTGCAATATGAGCTGATTGCCGAGTCGGCGCGCCGCTCGGGCCGGCAGAATTTCATCGACCGCGCTGAAAAGCTGCGCAACCTCACCTATGCCGATGCGCTGCGCGGCAATGTGCTGGTGGGCACCCCTGATAGCGTTGCCGCGCGGCTGAAGGACCTGCGCGACGAGATCGGCTTCGACGGTATTCTCGCCGAGCTCAACTGCGGCGGGCTCATCCCGCACGACCGCGTGTTGAACGCAATCCGCCTCCTCTGCCAGGAGGTCATGCCGCAATTTCACTGACGACAAATCCCACGGGAGGACATCAATGAAGATGGGCCAGAGCCGCCGGAAATTTCTGCTATTCGCCACCGCGCTGTTGTTCGGCGCCGCCGTCTTCCCGCCGGCGCAGGCCGCCGACCCGATCAAGATCGGCACTGGCATGGCCTTGACCGGCGGGCTCGCTGCGAGCGGCAAGGCCGCGATCCTCGCGATGAAGATCTGGGAGGAGGAGACGAACGCCAAAGGCGGGCTTTTGGGCCGCCCGGTGCAGCTGATCTATTACGACGATCAGAGCAATCCGGCGACCGTGCCGGGCATCTTCACGAAGCTCTTGGACGTCGACAAGGTCGATTTGATCTGCGGCGATTACGGCACGAACCTGCTGGCGCCGGCGATGCCGGTGGTCATTCAGCACAACATGACCTTCTTCGCGCTGTTCGGGCTCGATGTGAACCGCGAGTTCCAGTACCCGCGCTATTTCGCGATGCAGCCGGCCGGCGGTCCGAACCCCTCGGCCGCCTTCTCGCAAGGCTTCTTCGAGGTCGCGGCGGCGCAGAACCCGAAACCGAAAACCTTGGCGATTATCGCCGCCGATGCGGAATTCCCGCACAACGCCGCCGACGGCGCACGCGAGAACGCGAAGAAAGCCGGCCTGCAGATCGTCTACGACAAGACCTACCCACCGAACACGACCGACTACACGCCGATCGTGCGCGCGGTCGACGCCGCAACGCCGGATGTCGTGTTCAGCGCCTCCTACCCGCCCGACGCGGTCGGCATCGTGCGCGCCGCCAACGAAATCGGCCTTAAGGCCAAGCTCTTTGGCGGCGGCCTCGTCGGATTGCAGTACGCCTCGATCAAGCAGCAGCTCGGGCCGATGCTCAACGGTATCGTCGACTATGATTTCTGGGAGCCGGCGAAGACGCTGGATTTCCCTGGCGTCGAGGACTTCCTGAAGAAATACCAGGCGAAGGCGGGGAGCGAGGGTGTCGACCCGCTCGGCTATTACCTGCCGCCTTTCGCATATGCCAACCTGCAAGTATTGCAGGCGGCGGTCGAGGCGACGAAGAGCCTCGATCAGGAGAAGCTCGCCGATTGGCTGCGCAAGAATACGATTAAGACGATCGTCGGCGACATCGCTTTCGGCTCCAACGGCGAGTGGAAAGAAGCGCGCGTACTGCAGATCCAGTTCCACGACGTCAAGGGCAGCGACCTCGACCAGTGGAAGACCGACGAGAAGCAGACGATCCTGTGGCCGGACAAATACGCGACCGGCAAGGCGATCTATCCCTACGCCGACGCGAAGAAGTGACAATGGGCTGTTAGCCCATTGTCATCCCGGGGCGCCGGCGGAAGCCGGCGAGCCCGGGATCCATGAGCACGGACGTTGACAGGACGGCGTAGGGCGGGTGTAGCGCAGCGGACCGGCCGATTTTCCGGTAACCAGAGATGGCGGGTTACGCTTCGCTAACCCGCCCTACGAAGCCGGGCGATGCAGCAGCGGAGAGTTTTGATGCGGTTCGGATTGTTCGGCGGCGCGCGCACCGATCCCGGCGAGCAGGCGAGCGATAGCCGGATCTACACCGACTACATCGATTACATCTGCGAAGCCGAAGAGCTCGGCTTTCACAGCGTCTTCCTCGTCGAGCATCACTTCACCGGTTTCGGCCAGGTCTCGGCGACGCTGAATTTCCTGACCTACCTCGCCGCGAAGACGACCACGATGCGCCTCGGCACCGCGGTCCTTGTGCTGCCCTGGCACAACCCGGCGCTCCTCGCCGAGCAGGCCGCCACGCTCGATTTGCTGTCGAACGGCCGCTTCGATTTCGGCGTCGGCAAGGGCTATCGCTGGGGCGAGTTTCACGGCTTCTGCATTCCGATGGAGGAGGCCGAGGAGCGCTATCAGGAGACGCTGGCTTTCTTGCGCAAGGCATGGACGAGCGGTGGCCGCTTCTCGCATCACGGCAAATACTGGCGTTACGAGGATGTCGTCATCGAGCCGGCGCCGGTGCAAAAGCCGCATCCGCCGTTCTGGATTGGCGCCGCCAGCCCCAACTCGATCCGCTACGCCGCCGAGCAAGGTTATAATCTCTTGCTGGGTCAGGGCGGCGGGCCGGACACCGTCGCTGAAGGCGTTTCGATCTATCGCCGCGCCGTCGAGGCGCAGGGCCGGGTTTTCGATACGTCGATGGTCGGGCTGACCCGCGCGCTGCACATTGCGATGAACGACAAGGAGCGCGAGGCGGCGCTGGCCTTGCGCGCGAAGTTCATGGCGCAGGTCGAGGAATTGTCGCTGTCCCCGACCGGCGACTCGCCGACGCTCGGGCGGCCGCGCAAGCGCATGACAGATGCCGAGCGCAACGCGCTCACGGAGCGGGACGCGCTGATCGGCCGGCCCGAGGAGATCATCCGTCGCATCAAGCGGCTGCAAGAGGCCGGCGTCGAATACATCATGGTGATCGACTTCGCCGGCTCGCGCGAGCATTTGCGCACTTTCGCCCGCGAGGTCATGCCTGCCTTTGCTACAAGCTGATCACCGGTCCTCCGGCGCCGCCGCAAGTCGCGTCAAGGCGCTGACGTCGGTCTTGCCGGTAGGCAGCGACGGCAATTGCGGCAGGACTGTCAGCTTCGCGGGTCGCCACGTCATCGGCAGACTTGCGGCGAGCCGGTGCCGCAATGCCACGCCCAGAGCGGCGGGGTCGGGCTCAAGCGAGGCGACAAACCCGTGCAGCGTCACCGAGCCCGACCGCGGAACCGCGACGGCGGCGGCATCGGTGACCCCCGGCTCGGTGCGTAAGACGGCCTCGATCTCCGCCGGCTCGATGCGGACGCCGTTGATCTTCACCTGGCGGTCAACGCGGCCGAGCAGCCGCAACATTCCGTCGGACTGCACCTGCAGCAAATCGCCGGTGCGAAAGCAGCGCCAGCCCGGACGGTTCGGAGCCGGCAACACGCTGCCCGGCACGACGCGCCCCTGACGCCATTCCCCTAGCGCGAGATAGCGGCTCCGCAACACCAACTCGCCGGGTTCGCCCCGGCCGACGGGCCGGTCAGCCTCGTCGAGCAATGCGTATTCGTGGTTGGGCTGCAGCATTCCGACAGCGACGGTCGCTTCCGGACCGCCGTGGTCGGTCGGGACCTCCCAGCTCGCCACGAACAGCGCCTCGGTCGAGGCATAAGTGTGCCAGACCGCGCAATCCGGCGGCAGCGATCGGCGCAATGCCATAAGGTCGGCACGAGCTAATCCCGCGGCGCCGATCCGCACGCAGCGCATTGCCGCAAACGCCGCCGGGGCTCGCTCCAACGACAGCAGCACACGGAGCATCGGTGGCTGGAAAACAGCGCAGGTGACGCGTTCCCGCTCGATGAGCCTCAGCGTCCCGCCGGCGCCGTCTTCGGCGAATGAGGTCAAGACAGACCGCGCGCCGCACGCCAGGGCGCCGATCAAGGCGGAGAGCCCGGCGGCGGCGAATGGCCCCGACGGCATCACGAAACAGTCGGCCCGTGTCAGCCGCATGTCATTCACGTTGGACAAGGCGCGGTACAGCACTGAGCGCGCCGACAGCACGATTCCCTTGGCACGACCGGAGCTGCCGGAGGTCATGTGGACGCTGAGCGGCGCGTCCGGATCCGGCGCCGCATCGGGTCGCCAGATCCGGTCAGGACCGGCCAAAACATCGGTCAGCATCAGCGCCGGCGCGTCGTACCGAAGCGGCGGCGTTTCGCCGAGCAGCAAGGCAGCCGGGGCGAGGTCCATGAGCAAATCACGCTGCCGCAGCGCAGGATTGGCCGGATCGAGGATGAGACACACCCGGCCGGAGATCAGACAGCCGATCAACGCGGCGATGGCTTCCGGCTGTCGCGGCAACACGCACGCAACCGCCTCGCCGGGCGCGATCCGCTCCGCCAGCATTGCCGCGGTGTTCTGCGCGATGCGCAGCAGATCGCTATATCGCAGCGCGGCGCTGCGGCTGACGAGTGCAACTGCGTCCGGATTATGCGCCGCGCCCTGGCGCAGCAGCTCCAACAGCGGTGTCTCGCAAAACGTGTCGGCGCCCTTATGACGCTCGGCGACTTTGGCGCCCGGCAGCCCCCAGATCGCTTCGTCGTTCAGGAGCGCGCTCGGCATCACTCATTCCTCCGGCAGCGCATCTGAAATGAGTTTAACGATATCGCGAACGCGGTGAAGCCGCTCCAACGCGACGACGTCGATCTCAATCGAGAATTGCTCTTCCAGCAGCGCTATTGTTTGTAGGAGGCGCAGGCTGTCGATATTCGGAACGTCGGCCAACAGCAGGTCTTGCGGTAAGGCGACCGCGGCCCGCTCGCAAACCCGGCACAGCATGTCGGAAACCGCGCTCACAATGGCCTCGGGGCCAGGGTTATTCCTCGGTCGGGGCTGGCTCATCGCACGTGTCGCTTGCTGGCTCGTGCTCAGCTCGCCCGGTGCAGCTTGAGCGTCTCGGAACACAATGCCGCCCACTCGTCAAACGGCCCGTGGGGCATGACAAATCTTTCCAGTCGGCCCGCATAAAGCCCGTCGTCCAGCTTCTCGACTCGACACGCCTCGGCCCGATCCTTCTGCGTGACACAAAGCAGCGAGGCCGGTCCGATGGCGCGCATCGCCGTCTTCAACCGGCGCATCTCGGCGACACCGAAGCCGGGATCGGCGCTTTTGAACACAAAGATGCGCCGTGCATCTGCGATGTCGCGCAGCAGTTTACGCCGCAAAAGCCGCAGCGTCGCACAGCCGTGATGCAGCAGCTCGGCGACGCCCTTTTCGTCGCGCGGTTCGATGACGGTCGTGTGCAGTCGCAGATAGGGAGTCTGGATTCGGTAATCTATCTCGATCCACGCCACCGTCGTCGTTGCGGGGTCGCCCAGCCCCTCGAACCGACACTCCAAGCCGCGCACAACGTTCTCGTAAGTGGTACCGGCCCAGCGCAGCAGGCTCAGCGGCAGCTCGACGCCATAATGCCGTTGCGCCAGCGCGAGTTCGCAATTCTCGCCCAGGCTGTCGAATGCGCTGAGCGCAGCGGCCTCACACCCGAGCGGCCTCGCGACGGAACTGCCGTCCCATTCCTTCAGGTTTAGATACAGATGCGTTTCGCCCCGCCACGGCGGAAACAGGCTTGGCGGCAGGGCCGCGTTGCCGTTGGTCCAGCGGAACATCTCCTCGCTGGTCGCAGGCTGTTCAACATGCTGGAACCCGTCGATGAAGGCAGGCGAGTCAATCGGGGTGTCGATCGTCTCTCCGCCCTGCTCCCAGGAAAGCCCGAGCAAGGCGACCCCTAATCGCCGCTGGTCCACCGGGTGGCCGAAATCGACCGGCCGGCCGAAGCCGGAGATGATGCGAATTTCCCGTGCCGGCAAGGCAACGTGAAACAGCAGCCTGCCGTCCGGCAAGGATTCCGGCAGCCTCGGCAGATCGTCGACGAGAAGCGACACGGCCATATGCGGAGATTAGCGCGCCTTCGGGACAGCCTCCATCCTACCCGCACGGTCAGGGTTCCTCATACGTGGTCGGTTCGGTCAGTGTCGGAACGACCGCGTCACCGATTCCGCCGTCAGCTGGGTCGCGTGCACCCGCCACGCATGCCGGTGTTCGCGGATTAGCTTACTCGGTCCCCGACGCCGGATTGGGGCCGCTCATCAAGTCGGCCAGTGCGTGGCCGATCCATACGGCCACGAGACACAGCACGACCGACAACACGACATTGCCGCTCGCTTCGAGCCAGCGCCCGAAGCGTGCCAGCTCCAATGTCTGCAAGCTGAAGGCTGAGAATGTCGTAAACCCGCCGCACAGCCCGACCATGACAAAGGCGCGAAGCTCAAAGGAAACCGGCCAGCGATGGGCGGTGACGGTACCGAAAAAGCCGATAATGAACGACCCGATGATGTTGATCAGGATCGTCCCCCATGGGAATTGCGGGCCGAGCAGGATGGCGACAACTGCGGTCAGCCAATACCGCGCGACGCCTCCCAGGGCGCTGCCGATCGCAACCCAGACATAGGACCGCCACCCCACGCGCCAGCCCCCTTTTGTCTCCGGTTCGCGGAGCCGGCGCTACAACTCTCGACGCTCAGAGATCGGCGTAGACGTGCGTCTCCGACCGCGCACCGGGATGGGTGACCGCGCCCTTCTCGGCATCGCCGACGGTCTGCGCGTATTTCCACAGCGTGCCCGATTGGTAGTTGTTGACGCGCGGCTTCCAGGCGCGCTTGCGCTCCGCCAGCTCGCTGTCCGACAACGCGACGTCGATCGTCCCGGTGACCGCGTCAATCGTGATCTTGTCGCCGTCGCGCAACAACGCGATCGGGCCGCCGGCTGCTGCCTCGGGACCGACATGGCCGATGCAGAAACCGTGCGTCGCGCCGGAGAAGCGGCCATCGGTGAGCAGCGCGACCTTCTCGCCGACCCCTTGCCCGTAGAGCGCCGCTGTCGT
>Ga0310810_10006191_pt1 | contig 13484 bp, 15 predicted proteins | sample NCmetagenome_FD_207641 | JGI IMG/M metagenome (GOLD analysis project Ga0310810, IMG submission 207641) | Soil microbial communities from experimental microcosm in Duke University, North Carolina, United States - NC | ecosystem: Engineered > Artificial ecosystem > Soil microcosm > Unclassified ... | reverse complement strand
TAAAACGAATGATGGTGCCAAGCCAACTTTAACCAAGTTGAATGGCTACTTGCCCGCTGCTGTGAAGGCATTGCAATCCAACGATATTGCCAAAGCCAAAGAATATGCCAAGGGTTTTAGCGATAACTGGCAGCAGAAGATTATCCAATTTAAGGTTAAAAACAAATCTAAAGCTGACTACGACAAACTGGCAGCAGCGGTTACTCAAGTCACCAATACCGTGATCAAACCGGCAAATCCAGACAAAACCCAAGCGATCGCATCGCTTCAATCTCTCTCGCAGGCTGTGACGGAGTATACAAAAAGCCCTTGAGGATGAGCGCTCTAGAATGATTCCGCCTAGTTAAAGACCCTTAAGCTAAGGCGCGATCGCTCCCTCGTATCGTGCTTTGTCTGGTGGTGAACTTGGAGACGAGCACCTAAATCGTCATGAGAAAATTTCAACAACCCATAGAATCAAACGTTCAGCATGAAGGAACTCGATCTAAAAGCCACCACTGACATCCTCAACTCAATCATGGAATTTGAGCTGGCAGGGGTAGTCCGTTATACCCACTATTCCCTGATGGTGACGGGTCCCTACCGCACTCCGATTGTGGATTTTTTCAAAGCGCAAGCCACAGAATCCTTACTCCATGCCCAACAAGCTGGAGAGATTCTCACCGGTTTAGAAGGGCATCCCAGCCAGCGAATTGCTCCGATTGAGGAAAGTTACAAACACTCAGTGCGGGATATTCTCGAAGAAAGCCTCAACCATGAGAAAAAAGCCCTGACTCTCTACAAGCAATTACTCGAAACCGTACAGGATTCCAGTGTTTATTTGGAAGAGTTTGCCCGTACCATGATTGGCCAAGAAGAAATGCACAACATAGAAATTAAAAAAATGTTGCGCGATTTTAGTTAAAGGGTCAGTTGTTAAGAGTCAGTAGTCAGCGGTCTGTGGCTACTGACCACTGATTAGGAATAAAACAGCAATAGTAATGAAAATAACTAAGGACTAATAACGAATGGATTTTAGTGCTGCTTTACCGACTTTTGTCATTACCCTGCGCGAAGGCGTTGAAGCTGCCCTCGTGGTAGGAATTGTTCTGGCTTGCCTGAAAAAAGCCAAAGCTGGACATCTGAACTCTTGGGTTTATGCGGGTGTTGCTGTAGGACTCGTCGCCAGTGCCTTGGTCGGCGTCTTGTTTAGCTGGGTGATTCAAAGCTTGAGCGCAACCTATCCCCAGTATGCGCCCGTGATTGAGCCGTTGCTAGAGGCTGTCTTTGGTGTAATTGCGATCGCCATGCTCAGTTGGATGCTCATTTGGATGACTCAACAGGCAAAATACCTAAAAGGGGAAGTTGAAGGTGCGGTTACGGCGGCGATTAAACAAGGTGATGGTGCGGGTTGGGGCGTCTTCACCCTAATTCTAATTGCTGTCCTGCGAGAAGGGTTTGAAACCGTGTTGTTTATCGTTGCCAAATTTCAGCAAGGCTTAGTTCCGGCCTTAGGTGCGATCGGAGGGATTGCAGTGGCAGCTGGAATTGGTGTTTTGCTGTTTAAGTGGGGCGTCAAAATCAACATTCGCCTCTTCTTTCAAGTGATGGGGGTTTTGTTACTCCTAATTGTTGCCGGTTTAGTCGTTTCTTCTCTATCACATTTTGATGAATCCATCAAGACATTAGCCCAGATGGATCGGAAATCAGCCGATTTATGCTTCTACTACGAACGGTTTGCGAAAGACCATTCCTGCATTTTAGGCCCACTGGTTTGGAATACCAGCAGCATCTTACCTGATGATAAGTTTCCCGGCGTAGTGTTTAAAGCTTTAATTGGCTACCGGGACAAAATCTATGTGGTTCAAGCCGTAGCTTACCTATTGTTTATGTTTACGATTGGCAGTCTGTATTTCAACAGCTTAGCGGTGCCAGTCGGTGCAAGTGTTCAGCGTGAGAAATCCGCAAGCAGGAAGTGATATCGACGCCGATTTTGTACTGATGAGTTCGCTAACAACGGCAGAAAACTTGCATGGCATTGGGTTAAGAATAGCCATGACAATGATTATCTTCTCTTTATCTTTGTGGAAAACTCGCTATTTTCTGTGGAAAAGTACCCCTATCTGTGGAAAACTACGTGTCTACTGAGTGAATTTCTGACTCAAAGCTAACCTGATCGGACTGGTAATCCGGTGGCTCAACATGAATTACAACTCGAACAGGACTAAAGCGTTCTTCTAGTCGCGATTCAACTTCTTCGGTAATTTTGTGAGCGGTTTCCACATCTTTAGCACCTACGATCAGATGCATTTCAATGAAGACTTGACGCCCCAACAGACCGCGAGACGCAATCTCATGGCAGTTAATCACGCCGGGTACTTGCAGGGTAACATCCCGAATGGCTTCGGGTGCGATCGCCATTTCATCCACTAACCAGGGCAAATTTTCTTTTATTACCTTCCAGCCACTCCAAAACACTAACAGAGCAACCGGGAAAGCGAGAATCACATCAAGCCACTGAAGTTGGGGTAAATGTAAAACTCGTGCCTGCCAGACTCCAATTAATCCCAGCAGGACGGTAATAGTCACCCAAACATCGCTCATGGTGTGTTGAGCATCAGCCAGCAAAATTGGGCTACCTACCCGCATACCCACACCTCGCTCGTAGTACGTCACGAAAATATTCACACCCAATACAATTAACAGCAACCATAGTTCTGGCGCAGAAATATTGACTGGGGTCAGACCGTGAAAAATCCGCTCGATCGCTCCTTGGAGGATCTCAAAGCAGGCGATGCCTAAAAAGGCCGCTATTCCCAGCGCTCCCACAGCTTCATATTTCTGGTGTCCATAAGGATGGTTGCGATCGGGTTTAGGGGAAGAAAATCGACTAGTAATCAAGCCTAAAACGTTGTTCGCACTATCGGTCACACTATGCAACGCATCCGCTTGCAAGCTAAGAGACCCTGTCCAAAACCCCACAACGGCCTTTAATCCCATCACAAATAGTTTGAGTAATAATTAACACCTTGCGAACTTCAGAGCGGTTGTCTTGTAGCACAGATACCACCCCCTTGAATTAATATCCTTAGCATTTATTTTAGTCTTTAAAATGCCTGAATCCACCTTATATTGGGGGGTTTGACTTCTCTTTTATTATAAAAATCAGGTGGCTTGTTGAGAGTATTTTTAATCATGATGTACCGATAAGTCCGATTGTCTGGTAAATTTTTCCATGAACTCATTTACAACTTCTTGCATTAAACTTCTACTATTAAGATTTATCGCTTATGAATCCCACGTCGCTAAAACTCAATCTTGTTGAAGGTTCTGTTTCGTTTGCATTCACGGCTGATGCGGCACAAGATTTACAGCAAGCGATCGCTCAGTTGATGCAAAGCCTGAAAGCCGCTACCCAGTCAGTAGGAGGCGGCGGCAAACCTACTCCCCAAAAACCAATGGAGTATCGATATACCGGGGATGTCTTTCTGGAAATTTTCTGCAATCCCAACATCTGGCCGAGTCCTTTTGCGGCAAAAGTGCTGATCACGCTCCGAGATGATCGCATCCGCCTAACGACAGAAGCGGAGCTGACTCGCGTGATTGAGGATGTAAATCAGTACTTAGAGCAAGTGGGCTGATGGCTCTGTATTGAAAATGGGTTGAAGCTTAGAAGGTTAAAAGTTAAAAAATTTCATGCGTACTCCTATCGGGCGTTGCCCGCCCCCTGCGCTAGCGCGAACGTTGTGAGCGCCGCTTATGGTATCTAGATTGAAAGTCGAGAATCGGAAGGAAGAGATCATCATCTTCTCCCCTTAGCCTTTCGTCAAAGACGATAGATTATAAACGAAGTGATTCGTTCAACCGGACTGGATACTTAGTTCACCGACCTCGCCCTGAAAGGGACGAGGATTGACCAAACCAATTTGGACAACGTAAGCGGTGAATAGCCCAATTGAGCCTGGTTCTGGTACAGACTTCCGAGTACTACGCTCGCTCGGACTATCTCTAAGCTTGATTGGTCAAGCGCTTGATTGTAAGGGCATCTTGGACTAGGTGGGCGAAGGGACTACTACAGGTTTTACTGGTTCCTGGGATTATATCCATTCAAAAACCAGCATTTAATGTAAAGCCGTCCTAGAAGGCTTGCCCTAAGCTTGCCGAAGGGACGGGGTTTCTATCCATTTTTCTGATGAACTCCAACAATCTCCTAGATTTACTACAAACTGGATTTCGTGTCTCGTTGGGGGCAACAACATCCCTTGTCGAAACGCTCGGCGACTCTCAAAAGCGTGAAGAAAGTTTATCTCAGCTGAGGTTAGAGTTAAGCCAACGGGTAAGTGAGTGGGCCGAGAAAGGAGCAATAACTGAGCAAGAAGCCCGGAGCTTTATTGAGCAGATGTGGAGGCAGCAAAGCGCTCCAGGGCGTTCTTCAGCCACAGAAACATCGAGCGAGACCTTTACTACACCACCGACAACCGCCGCCTCACCCAATGCGCAGTTGGAAATAGAAGAACTAACAGCGCAAATTGCGGCTATCCGAACTGAATTAGAGAAGTTGCGTAACTCTGGCTCAGATAGTTAGACTCGCGCTCAAAGGGTCAGTATTAGTAAAAACTGCAAAAACTCAGCGCCACAACCTGTAGGTTTGGCGCTACATGCCTGACCAAAAACCAAAAAGCTCTCAAACCCCCGACTTGTCGCTCCTTTGGAGCGCCCGCTTGCGCTAACAGTGGTGGGGACAATTCTATTATCGAAAATCCACAATCTAAAATCGAATGACGGCAGTTAGAAGCAAGTTCTATACCCCCATCTACTTCATATGTCCCACATTGGGAGGATAAAAAGACTGACTAAGAGTATCCCCTGAGGCTTGAGTTAAACATGAACTCTCCTTTGAGGTGGATACTTGGAAAAGGCAACGAGAATTAAGAAAGAGAAGGAGAACCACAACAAGGGCGTCAACCCTAGCCTTTTACTGAGGAGTCGAATAGGGAACACTTGCCTAGATTGGGCCGCATGGAACACTACTATCTCTCATCTTCTGAAGCCGTATAAAATAAGTAACGCCCTAGAGGGCGCACTGATCGTTACCGCTTAAGAAAATAGAAAATTCGTTTCCAGCTTTTCCAATAAATTTCGGCAAACTTAGAGAGTCCTAAAAGTTTTTGTGGTTAGGCTTAGGTTTTAAGGTTTGCCAAGGACTAGGCCGCTATTCCTCGTTATAAGTTTGCCTTCTCTTTCTTATAAAAAAAATTAATCATTGTCCCATTCTTCAGAACCGATCAAATCGCCAATGCGGTCTCTGAGCAAAAAGTCACAGCGCTCTAGCTCACACTCTACACAAACCCACTCCCGTGCGGGAATGTACTGGCAAAGGACGTAGATAGGCTGCTGGCGGCTAATGATTCCTTTTTCCACTAGATGACGGGCTTCGTCTTGGATGACATTGATCGAGTACTGGATAGTTGGTGTAGAAGGCACAGTGTTGATACTCATGGGTAATAGGCAGGAAATAACAAAGCTACGATTAAATATAATCGAATATTCGCTAGCGTGAAAATAAATTTCGTTCAGTATAGAAAGTTACGAATAAATTCTCTTTTTGAATAAAAATCGCAAAAGATTAAGAGGAAGTAAAGAAAGGACGACCTCTGTCCCAGGGATGAAATCTCAGCTCCATAAGCTTTATAGCCAACTGGCCTAGCGTACCTGCCATCTGAGAGCGTACAAAAGAATTCTAAAATCTTAACAAAACTTAAATAAACTGGCTAAAGTATTAATCTGGGGAGTGATTACGGAACAATACTTCAAGAGCGATCGCTTGAGACTGGGGCATCTGTCCATAAGAAAACACATACGGTGTATTCGTTGGCAGGTTAGGCAAAAGCTGCTCTAAGACATAAGGGCTGCCATAGATTATGAGAGCTTGTAAATTATTGTTTCTTCGGAGTGTCTTCAACCATTGTTCTGCGACGGGTAATAGTCCAGTACTACCCCGAAATGGATTACCCCGAAGGAATAATTGTACCAAAGTCGCTCGGCTAGCAACGGGATGCTCGACCTGGTCTAGTAGCTTCAAAGTATGACAGTCAACGAGTTGAAGCTCGTAGCCCAATTTTTGAGGAATTGTGACGGCTGGAGCATTCCCACCTAAAAAGCCACAATTTAAGAGATCATCCACAACAATCAGGTTACATAGCTGATGAGTGTGGTTGTCGCTGGGGTCTAGTGACAGAGGTAGGGAACCACCCACTACTTGAGAATCTTGTAGAATTTTCGCCGCTGTATGCAGGGCAGTGGGTTGCGCTAATTGGTGGATAAAGTTTGGATTTTTGGAGGTTGAAGGAGAAGAGGCTTCCCTACAGCCTGAGTTGAAACTCACCCTCCCCTTAGCTTGCCAAATGCGCTCTACCGATGCCTGAATTCGCTGGTGTGAGATGCGCCCTGCCGTCACGGCGTCACACACGGCTCGGATTGCACCTTCTGGATTGACAGGCATCAGTAAAATATCAGCACCCGCTTCGACTGCCATGACTGGGGCTTCGTTTGCGCCGTAGCGATTGGCGATCGCACCCATAACCAAGGCATCAGTCACGATTAATCCCTCAAAATTCATTGCGCCTCGTAGCAACTCCGTCAAAATCGGTCGAGACAACGTGGCGGGACGTTCTGAATCCCAAGTAGGAATCAGCAGGTGAGCACTGATCACTGTATCCACACCGACACGGATTGCCTCTTTAAAAGGCGGCAGTTCAACGGTCGCTAAGTGTGAGGGGGAGTGGGACAAGACTGGAAGATCCAGATGGGAAGCGATCGCTGGATCGCCATAAGCGGGAAAATACTTTGCAGTTGTTAACACGGGATACTGTTTGGCACCCCGAATAAAAGCACAAGCCAATTGACTGACGGCTTCGGGTGTCTCACCAAATGAGCGGATGTTTAGAACCGGATTGTTGTAATTATTGTTCACGTTCACTACGGGAGCCAGTACCCAATTGATACCAATGGCCAAGGCTTCCTGAGCCGTAGAGATTCCCATTTGGTCTGCATACCGCAGGGCTTTCCGAATGTCTTCAAACGCTACCGTTCCAATAGCCATCGGCGGCGGAAACCAAGTAGCCCCCCCAAATCGCTGACCCACGCCTTCTTCAATATCAGCCCCGATAATTAAGGGAATTTTTGCCCAATCTTGGAGTTGTTGTGACCTAAGGGCGAGTTCTCCAGCACTCCCTCCCAACAAAATCACGCCCCCAATGCCCAACTCTTGCAACCAATATTGTAACTGCCGCGCTGGGGGTTCCCAAGCTGGGTACTGAATTTGGTGATCGAACAGGTAGCCAGACGCCTGCACCACGACCATCTGTGCTACCTGTTCTTCCAGAGAGAGGCCTTTGAAGTCCGGCAGTAGTTTCAGTGCAGGATTCAATCTTCTGCCTCAGGGATATCGTCTTCCAGATCTTTGCTCTGGCGCTCTTCGCTCAGCTGATTGAGGAGTGACAACATCTGATCGCCTCGTTCTAACCCTCGATCTTCTATAAAGACGACTTCTGGTGTTCGGCGTAGGCGAATCCGTTGACCCAATGCGCGGCGGACATAACCGGTGGCTGACTTTAACCCAGCCATTGTCTCAGCCCTTGCTTCATCGGTGCCATAGATAGACACATAGATTTTGGCGTGCTGGAGGTCGCCAGAAACGTCTACATCGGTAACGCTAACCATACCAGCCCCCACTCGGTCATCTTTGATTTCGTGGAGTACCATTTGGCTGACTTCCTGTTGAATCAGCGAGGCAACGCGAGAAACACGGCGACTTGTAGGCATAACGCCCCCTTTGTTACACTACAGACAGCCGCTTCCAACCAGCTCTAGTAGTTGACCCAATTCATTGTGACAGGTATTCAATTTTTGTAACGTCCGCCCAAAGGGAGATTACGGGGTTAGCGCTTTCCTCTAGCTTTTGAGTAATGTAGACTGCCTTAATTTAAACCGGGTTCAACCCTAGCATAGCGCGGAGGGTGAAGGCAATGAAAAAGAACCCTCCGATCAGAAGACCTGTCAAGGCGATCGCTGTGATAGGACGTGAAAATAAAGGCTTCAGTCGCTCAAACAAAAAGAAGAAGATGCCTAAGATGATGGTGACAAAGTAGCGGGCGTAACGAGAGACGTTTACGAAAAAATCCTTCATTTTCCTGAAAAGTTTTACTATCTTATTTTTTACTGGTAGCACCTGTTGGCGTGATCGACAAGCCAACAGGTTACTTGAGTTGTTTGCAGTCACAGCCGCCGTTGTAGCGGTAGTCTTCCTGCATACAGATTCGAGCTACCGAAGTAAGTATTACCTAAGAGCCATATTACTGTCTATGATCTTTTGGCTTGAAACTTGCATCAATCATCGAATGCAAAAAGTTGAGCCAATCAGCCCTTGAACCAAGACTAAATTTTAACCCAATAAAAGAATGGAAGTTTCATAACTCAAAACCTCCATTTTCTTTAGCTAGAGTTACTTTCCTTGCAAAACCATAAATCGTAATAATTAGAGTTTTTTCTGCGATCATAATTGGCTAAGAAAGTATTTTTCAACTCTTGATTAAATACTTGACGATGATTAAAGTAATTATCGAGCTGGAAGGGAGAACCACCTTTAGGAATTAACCATAACTTGATTTGGCATGATTTTAGGGCTTCCAAGGTCTCATTCGGAATTTTCTTCCCTAGGTATTCTGCATCCATCACAGAAACCGCATCAATTAAGTAAGGATTTCCATCGTAGACTAAAAGGGGTCGATAATAAGTTAAATCATAATCTCCTCCATAGCCCATTCCAATAGTAACACTGGGATACATTTTGATGATTTCATGAATTTCCTGGGCAGGCTCATTATTGTATTTATTCGCTAGATGAATGAGTTGGATTTCGTTTAATACTCCCCTTAAGACAGTTACTGTCAATAACGCCAAGACCAAGCTGATATAGGCGCAATAATAATACTTGTTTGTTTTTCGGGCTACCGTATCTTGGTTGAGATTGATAATTGGTTTTAATGTTAACGCAAAAACATAATAAACTAAAGGCAAAAATGGAATTAAATGGTTCATCCCGGCACCTGCTTTTGAACCTATAACTGCTACAGTAACAAGACTTAGCAAAAGAGAAATTAAAAATATTTTATGCTTTTCTACAAAAATATAAAAATCATTTTTATAGTGATTTACGAAATAAATTAATATCAATAATATAGGAGCAAACAAGTAGATAGACCAGACTATATTTCCTTTGAATAGAGTAAATGAGATGCCTTGCTTGCCAAACTCACTGAGCCAGAGGATATAGTTGTTGAGAGATACTTGTTGCAGACAAATAAACGGAGCCATAGCCAAAATTGAAGACCCCAAGACTGAGACTAAGGTGGCGTAAATTCCATGCCGGAAATATAACAAGATATAAATAGGTAAAAAATAAAGAAAGCCGTGTATTTTTAAATTGATACTAATACCTAGTGACAAGGTAGTTAATAAAATAGCGATCAGAGAATTTGTTCTAACCACTGCAAACAAAGCTAGGGCTACAAACATCAGAAGGAAAGAATCACTTCTATTCCAAAAGGTTGCTGCTGCAAAATAAACATAAATGGCAATAAAATTTAAACTTATATAAGCTAAGCAAAAAATTGATATTTTATAACCAACCAGGTTTTTTAATGTATAAAATATTAGCAATAGACTCAGACCACCCGCCAAAATACCACCAAGCTTTGCCGAAAATATACTTGGATTAAATAAATTCAAAAAAAATCCGTTAATAATATATAGGGTTGGGCCATAAGGTATAGTGTATCGCTCAGCAGATTGTAATTCATGATATATAGGCTTGCCTATTTGGAACAGCCAAGAAACAGTTGCTATATTAGCCTCGGCATGATCGAAGAAATTGCTGTGTGTAGCGTATAGAATCAACAAAAATATGTAATTCATAATTATTCCATAAGAAGCAATTAAAATAATTTTTAGATTAGGTCTAGGTAATTTCCTTTGAAGCCAGTTATAGGTTGAAATTGAGATTAAAAAACAAATAAATGCTATTGATAAATATAGATATAAAATTGAAGAATATAGTACTTCATGCGAGAAACGTGTTAAGAATTCCATGTTTTTGAATAGACTTAAGATGGTTTAAATGACGTAGAATTAGCTTTGATTTAATTATGCCGTAAGATAGGATACCCTTATCGTTATAGATGATTATTAGCCCAAATCATAAAATGGGTTAAGTTATGCACAGCAATTAAATTTGGATTACAATCTACTTGCCTTGTTAGCCAATTAATGGCTCCCTTTTTCATCCCTTCCCCATCAATTAATACAACAGTAGGAGAGGGATAGCAGGTTTGTATATTTAGATTGAGATAGGGGAGCTTTTCATCAACTGAACCACCAGCTTGTTGCCATTTGCATTCAAGAATCATACCGCTGGGAATTGCTACAGAATTAAAAATGTAAAAATCTACGTAAATAGCTGTTCCATAAATCCCAGAACCGATATATAGCGTTTCTTGGACTCATGAGGTACACTCTATCTCACTGGCTCTTTTTACACAGGAAAAGAGAAAAGAGTTACCGTACCTCATCAGTATGAGAATTGCTATAAACCTGTTTGGCATATCGTTTGGGTAGCTCATTTGAGTAGAAAAGCCAATCTCGTCGCCGTTTTTTAGGCAAATCTCGACAGATGTCGATATACCCATGTACTTGTAAAATTGTTTCAACCGTTTTTTCTAAAACATTCCCAGAAACGACGGCTCTACCACCCTGATTCATGGTTTTTTCTGAGTAAGAGGGCGAGAATCTAGAAAAAGATTACCTCTATCAGGACTCTTTTTCTAGTTTTTAGTCTTCAAAACTTACGGTTCGCTCATTTTTGATGAGGTTAGAGAAACCATAAGTTGTCATCAGTAGAGGATTTAAGTGCGAACTCTACCCTGTTGGGTTATTCTACCGAAGCCAGTCATCTCTCTTGGGAGCCGTCCAATCTTGTAGATGTTTTATTAGAGCGTCAAAGTAGATTTGTGGGGTAAATGTTAAGATACTTCTCCCTTGTCCTCGTTGTCTCCTGCTGAGTTGTTAATAGTACGTAGATACTATACTGATAGCATATCGACTTCTTTATATTGGCTATAGGATGAAAATATGTGTGGAAGATTTAGTCAGAGCCAGCCAGCAGATGCGATCGCTCAGGCATTTCAGGTGGCGGTTCCTTCCCTAATACCTCGCTACAATATTGCGCCTACTCAGTCGGTTGCTACAGTTTTGCAAACTCCCGAACACAATGACAGGCAGTTTAAGCTGTTATATTGGGGTCTGATTCCGAGTTGGGCGAAAGACCCAAAAATGGGGGCAAGGCTAATCAATGCCAGAGCAGAAACAGTGGCTGAGAAACCAGCATTTCGGAGTGCATTCCGACAGCGGCGCTGCCTGGTACTAGCAGATGGTTTTTATGAGTGGCAGAAACAAGAGAGCAAAAAACAAAAGCAGCCTTATTATTTCCGTTTCAAGGATGGGCGTCCGTTTGCTTTTGCTGGTTTGTGGGAACATTGGCAAGATGGCGATAGTGAGACAATTGAGTCTTGCACTCTTCTGACGACAGCAGCGAATGAGTTGATGTGCCCTATCCACGACCGAATGCCGGTGATTCTTGACCCAATGCACTATGATTTGTGGCTTAACCCAGAGGTGAAAAAGCGGGAGTTTTTGGAGCCTTTGTTGCATCCCTACCCAACAGAAGAAATGACGGCTTACCCGGTTAGTCAAACAGTGAACAAGCCCAGTAATGATCGTGCGGAGTGTATCGAGAGCATTAAAATCCCATTAGGACAATAGAGGGAGAGGGCGTGCCAATGACTAAACTCCCTACGTCTATACTTCCTTCCTTGAACAATGGAGCGGGAGAGCGGTAGAGAGAGTAAGCTGTATGCATCCAACTTGAGCTTAATTAATAACGTCTTTTGTTTTTGTAGCGAGACATTCTCTTAAGCTGCTTTTGTCTGGCAATTGCTTTGCGCTTACGTTTTTGAATAGGCGTTTCAAAGTGACGATGCTTCTTCATATCCGGAAAAATTTCCGCTTTGGAAACTTCTCGTTTAAATCGTCGTAAGGTTGTCTCAATCCCTTCGTGTTCGCCTCTGATCACTTGGGCCATCCTGTTTCCTCCTCTGATTGAGTTTAATGATTAGCAAGAGTCGTGCGTGAGCAATCAAGCAAAGCAGTCGTCAGCAAAAAAGGGCAGACTCTCTGTCTGCCCTTCAGACTTTAGAGTTCCATTTTTACTCTCAACCCTTAGTAGCGTCGAGAAGATTTGAAGTTGTTTGACCGACTACCACCACCGAAGGGTTTGTTCTCTTCACGAGGCTTAGCTTTATTTACCTTAAGATTTCGCCCCATCCACTCGGCACCATCCAGAGCCTCGATCGCAGCCGTTTCTTCATCGGCTGTTCCCATTTCTACAAATGCAAAGCCCCGCTTACGACCCGTTTCTCGGTCTTTAGGCAAAGTAACATTACTTACAGTTCCGTACTCGGCGAACACTTCTCTTATGTCCTCTTCCGTGACATCATAGGAGAGGTTGCCGACATAGATTGACATAGAGCAGCTCCGAAATCAGAGGGTGTAGAGAGTTAGATTCGGAGATGGGTTTGCATCTGATAAAAACAAACTATTCAACCGAATATAATCCTTGAGTTTAAATTATAGCAGCATTGAGCCAATCTTGCAACTCATATCGATTTTGGGCGCAAATTTTTAACAGGTTCACCCAATTGGGTGAACCAACTGTACGAGGGCAATTGGAGCTGTTGTCAGCCAGCCTAGTTATAGACACAATTCATATCCCAATCACGACAGTGCGATCGCTCACGAACTATGCCTTGTCTAACAGTATTTTGACAGGCAAAATGTTCATTGCGATCGCTTTTCCTGGAAAGATTAACTTTGCTCCCCCTACGAACTTGTAACACCCTTTACTAAGAGCAACATAATTCGTAATTATTAATTCGTAATTCGTAATTAAAGGTAGGTTAGAATCCTGACCTCTACAGGCCGCCCAGGTTCAATCGGAGATGACCAGAGATGTAGGTGAGAATGAGGAGGGTATCAATCCTCATCTGAACGTTAATTACGAATTACCAATTACCCATTACGAATTTTTAAGACCCCGTTTCGGTCGAGGAATAGCGCTGGTCTAGCCACGCCAAATTTGCTGTAACACGTCTTCAGGTTTGATATCGGCGACCCGCTGAGTTGGGGATTGAATGCCAACGCAGTGTTCACTTTGGGGTAGCCGCTTTTTCGCCTCTGTGGCACCAAACAGAGCGATCGTATAAGTGCCGACGGCGGCGGCTAAATGCATGGGCGCACTATCGGTGGAGATCATTAAATTAGCGCCAGCAATAATGGCTGCCAATTTTCCGATATCCCCTGGTGAGGTGATTTTCAAATCAGGAGAGGATTGC
>Ga0310810_10006190_pt1 | contig 13484 bp, 13 predicted proteins | sample NCmetagenome_FD_207641 | JGI IMG/M metagenome (GOLD analysis project Ga0310810, IMG submission 207641) | Soil microbial communities from experimental microcosm in Duke University, North Carolina, United States - NC | ecosystem: Engineered > Artificial ecosystem > Soil microcosm > Unclassified ... | reverse complement strand
TTCTGGCGAAGATAGTGGACCAGCACCGGGTCGATTTCGATCGCGATTACCTTGTCGGCACGCTCCAAAAGTGATTCGGTAAGCGCGCCGCGACCGGCTCCGATCTCGATGACCAACGGAGTTCGCTCGCCGCATGCGGCCTCAGCGATCCGGTCAAGCGTCGATTTACGGGTTAGAAAATGCTGGCCGAGCCTGCGACCCACGTCTTTCTAGTGTAGTGGAGCAGGCTAAGAGACTAGATCTGCCGCAGGCGGATCCCGCCATTGTGGGTGGCTAGACGGATGGGGGAGCCGCCGGACCCCAGGTCGAACTCCCGCTCACCTTCCCCGTTTCTTGGAAGCCGGCCGCGTACCGTGATCGGAAAGTCGGAGTTGAGGCTGCCTCGGTGGGTTTCGGCTCTTACGTGGGCGGAATAGGACCGCGGGACGGCCAAGTTGATGCTGCCGTTATGCGTGGTGACGTCCAGCCGGCGACCGGAAAAGGTGGCTCCCGCGAGTTCCACGTCTACGCCGCCGTTGTGAGAGATTCCCCGGATGCTGCCTGCCGCTCGCGTAATGTTGATTGTGCCGTTGTGCGACTCAAATTCGACGCTACCTCCCACGTCGGTCAGGCGGATGACTCCGTTATGCGCTGTTCCGCGAACATCGCCGCGAACCCGCTCCACGCGGATCCCACCGTTGTGCGAAGCAACCTGGACGGCGCCGTCGATGTCGGTGACGAGAATACCGCCGTTATGGGTGTTTAGCCGCAGCGCGGAGCGGTGGGGTGCAAACACTTCGACGCTAACGGACCATCGTTCGTTGTCGAAAATGTCATTGAGGATTGACTGCCACTCCGGGCCGTCGATGGCGACCCTGCCGCTATGTATGTTGGTGTGGACCTGTTGGGCGATCGCACGCGCCCGGGCATCAGACCGAGCTTCCGTCTCCACTCGCAGTCGCACTCGCACGTCGTTTCGGTTCCAGCCACGGACGGAGACCGACCCATTGTGCACGCCGTCGATATCGAAGCGGCCAGTGGGGGACACCGTCTGCTCGCGCATCTCGCAGAAGTGACTATTGAGACTAAAATCCCGGGCACGTTCGCAGCTCAACTGCTGATCGCTGTTGCTGCGCAGTTGGATGGGGGACTGGGCGCGTGCCGCAGACCCGAATCCGATAGAAAAGAGGGCTGTTGCTGCGATCAGTTTGGTCATGGAGCTCCTTGCCTGTATTGAATACGGTGTTTTGCGGCAAAAGTTTCAATTATAGTTTCGATTTTGAGGGGGGGTGCCGAAGCATTCGCCCACCTGCACGCCACGTCGTGAGTGCTCGTCTGACTTTGGCATGGGAACCATCCAGCGGCGCCGAGGTTTTACGCTCATCGAGCTTTTGATCGTGGTCTCGATCATTCTCATCATTCTGGCAATCGCTATCCCGCACGTGGACAAGCAGATGCGACTAGCCCGGGAGACGGCTGTCGTTCGAGAGGTCGGCAGCATCCAGATTGCTGAAGCCCAGTACCGTGCTCAATTCGGCACCTATGCAACTCTCGCCCAGCTCGGCCCACCGGCGAGTGGCGCGGACGGCCACGAAGGAGCCAACCTTATTCCGAAGGCTTTGGCAGATGGAAAAAAGAACGGCTACGTCTACTCGCTCATGCCAACAGTAGACGGATATGCGTTAACGGCAGTACCGGAGACACCGACGGCTGATAGTCGAAGCTTCTACTCCGATCAGACACTCACCATTGGCAACAATTGGAACCCCGAACTAGCGACACTCACCAGCCCCGCGATCCAGTGACTTTCTGGCTCAGCCTTTGACGTCGATGCGGCTGGGCAACAGCAAGAGTCTGGTCTTGCCGGCCATCGGCGTCCCGAAGGTAGTCGCGGGGGAGAACTTGGTGAACCACAGCAGATTTTCCAAACGGCGCCTGGCGGCCGAATCCGCAACAATAGCGGCGCCACTGACCACCTGGTAATCCACCATCCGGCCCTGATCGTCGACATCTATATCGACCAGCACGCTATCGGTCAGGCCGGCCCCCACTGAGGCCTGCACGGCCTCGACGAAGCAATAGGAACACACGACATCATGGCGAGCCTCGGTGGTCAGATTGGTGGGGATATCGATGCCGATCTTGGCGCGCAACGGATAGGTGGGAACCACCCACATGCTGAACAACACCACAGCGGAGAACACGCCGCCAGTCGCCGGCAACATCAGCGGACGGAGCATGTCATGCAGCGTCAAGCGAGTCCGATCAAGCCAGGAAGCGAAATTTCGGCTCGGACCGCGGCCCTCCATCAGCCGTTGGCGCTCGCGCGAGGCGATCACGCGCAGTGAAGTAGTGAGTTTCGGGGGCGGCACGCGAGGCGGCAGGCTCCGCAAGACCATGCTCACTTCTCCCGGGCTGACGTGTTCTTCGCCGACTTGGCGTTTCATACGGTGTCACTCCCTTGTGTCCGGAGCGCGAACTGCCTCACCACCTGGGGAGCTGTGTGCAACCGGTCCACCAAATGTTGGCGCAGCGCTTCCCGGCCTCGCAGAATCCGGGACTTCACTGTTCCCAGCGAAACCTCCAGCACTTGGGAGATTTCTTCGTAGCTCAAACCCTCCACTTCCCGCAGCACCACGGCGGCTCGATAATTCGGACTCACTTTCTGCAGCGCCGCTTCAATCAGCGCGTGGGTTTCCCGATCCAGGGCCGTCTGGTATGGGCTCCGCCCTGGGTCGCACAACCAGTCCCGAGGCCCCTGGGCGTCGGATTCGGCAGGCTCCAGGCCGATCTCTTTGGCGCGATGCCGGATAAACCAGCGGCGCTGGTTACGCGCCTCATTGACGGCGATCCGGTAGATCCAGGTTTTCAGCGAACTTTCTGCGCGAAAACTGCTGATCTTGCGAAATACCTTCAGAAAAACTTCCTGGGCGACGTCGGCCGCATCCGCGGGATTATCCACCAACCGGCTCACCAGGTTATAGACCGGCTGCTCGAAGCGCTGGATCAGCATCTCGTAGGCACACGCGTCGCCGGCGCGTAATCCCGCGACCAACGCCGAGTCTTCCTCATGCGCCGCCGGTGCGGAAAACGCCTCTGTCCCACACTCGAACTGGAATCCCACAGCAGTGTCGGCCATACTCACCCAGTCCAATTCTACTGCTTTCCGTCAAGTTCATAGACACCAGTCCGGGGTGGCAAGTTCCCCCCAGGTTGTAAGCCGGCCTAAACTACTGATTCCGCATTGTGAAACGCGTTCTCCGCCGGGGCCGTCGTAAGCTTAGTAGAGGTGCAGAGCTCCGTATGTCGAAGATCGCGCGGGCCGCGTGGTGGTTAACGTTGATTACCGGGGGGGCCGCGGCGGCGCAAACACCGCTGTGGGACAACACCGGTAACAGCTTGCTCAACGGAACGTACTACTTCCGTCATGTCACCTATCAGGTCGGCGATGGCACTGGCAACCTCACTTACGCGGCCGCACTGTACGGCACCATCACCTTCGACGGCAACGGGAATTACACGATGAACAGCCCCTGGCTGGTGGATTCGCGGGGAAACAACCAACAAGTCAGCAACATCACGGGAATCTACAGAATCGCGGCAAACGGCTATGGCTTTCTCGACAACCCCTTTAGCGACTCGATCTATGGACTGGTCTCCAATGGCGTTTTTGTGGGCAGCAGCACAGAAAGTGGCTTGAATGACCTGTTTATCGCCGTGACGCAGTCCTCCGTCTCGAGCACCACATTCGTAGGCAACTACTCACTCGCTTATATGAACTTTCCGGATGGAACCCCCGGGGCCACCTACGATGCGCTAGGCCAGCTCACGGCGGACGGGCGGGGCAACATCGGGACTGTGAGCTTCACGGCCTACGTCGGAGGCGGCGCCACGCCGATTCCCCTCACCGAGACGGGCGTGCGCTACATCTTCAGCAACGGCGCCGGGAACATATCGTTTCCCACGTCGGGAACGCCGGCAATCCGCGGCACGCAGTTCATGTACATTTCCCCGGACGGCAATTTTATTTTTGGCGGGTCCAACAGCTTCTGGGATTTCTTTGTGGGCGTCCGCAAAGGGACAGCCCCAAGCTTCGGAGGCACATCCACCTACTATCAAGCCGGCTTATCCGAAGACGCTTCCCTGCTCAATTCGGCCGGTTTTGCCGTCGTCGGAAGCTATTATGGCTCGCTGATCACGACGAATTCCGGGACCATCGTAGGGCACCGGCGGTTCGAGGATGTATTCGGCAAAGGCAGTGAGGACGATACCTACAGCGACGTTTATCCCACTAACGCAGTGGGCCAGTACACCAATGGTTCCACGCAATACAGCTTCAGCCAGGATGGCGCGATACGGATCGGTTTCGGTGTGGGTCCCTTCCTGGGGATCGATGTAGCGTTGCGCGCTCCCACCTTCACGGGCTCGGGAGTGTGGTTGAATCCGACGGGCGTGCAAAATGCCGCGAGCTTCGCCCCGTTTACCGCCTCGGTGGCACGCGGCGAACTGCTCTTTCTGACGGGCTCGGGGCTGGCGGACCAGACCGCCGTGGCCGACATCCACCTGGCGCTTCCCAAGACATTGGGCGGCGTACAGGTGCTCATCAACGGTATCGCGGCTCCGATTTATTACGTCACGCCGGGAGCCATCGCGGCGATCGTGCCGTATGGAACCACCACGGCGATTGCCACCATCCAGGTGGTGAACAGCCAGGGCTCGTCCAACACGCTGACCGCCTATGTGGGAGCCACCGCGCCAGGCGTGTATGTCTCGAACGGATACGGGATCGCCCAGCACACAGACTATTCGCTGGTCAGCGCGAGCAACCCGGCCCATCCGGGCGATGTGCTGCTGGTCTACATGACCGGACTGGGCGACGTTTCCCCGGCGATTGCCGATGGCGCTATCGGACCGATACCGGTGAGCACCACTGTGGTGCCTCCCTGCTCCGCCACGGTGACGACCGGCTGCTTCGACGCGTACATCGGAACGGCCGCCGCCACGATTGCCATCACGGAAATAGTGCCCACAATCTCCGGAGACTACGTGCTCGCCCTGACGGTTCCCTCGGGGGTGACCGCGGGCGACCAGATTTTAAGCATTGCCGGACCGAACTCGCTTACGGCCACCTCGCTGCTGCCGATTGCGGTTCCCTAGAGCGCGCCCAAAACTATTTTGGCGCTAGAATCGCCAAGCCACCCGTCCCACAACGCTTCGCTGTATTTGCGTAGGATTGATTCCCAACCCGTCCAGAAACTCGAAACGATGCGGTGTCAAGAGATTCTGGCCAGCAACACTGAATTCGACGGTGTCATTCGGCCGCCAGCCCAGCCGGGTATCGAGACGCGTATAACTCGGCACCGGACCGATCTTCAAGGCACCGACATAGTAGGCCGAGGTATCCCATTCGAGATTGTGCGGGAGGTTGAAGGTGGATCGGAGTTGAGCCTGGTGTTTCGGAGAATAGCCCGCCGACGCCCCCGTGGTTGGATCTCGGCTGGACCGGTCCAAAACGATGTGCATTTGCAGGAAACTGAATCCCGGGCTGATCCGCCAGCGGCTGGTGACGTCCCAGTTCGCGGAAAACTCGCCGCCATACGTATGCGCCTGGGCCAGATGGTCCCACTGGGACGGCACGACCAGATGGGGAGGTGGGGGATCGAACGTAAAAAACGGCGCCATCGGTTCTATTGTGGGAAGACGGGTATAGCGGCTGCGGAACGCGGAAGCATCGAGCGAAAGGTGCTGGCCCATCTGAATGCGATACCCGGCCCCAAAGTCCACAACGGCCTCGGCTTTGGTGTTGGGATTTCCGCTAAACTGCACCAATCCGAACCCGCCGCCCACCAGCGGAAAGCTAGCCACGTCGAACTTGGATTCCGCATCGAACCAGTTCGGCTGCCGGATGGCCCGCGCGACCGAAGCCCACACCGTCTGCCGATCGGTGGGAGTCCACACTAGTTGCGCGCTGGGTTCGTATTCGAACCCGGTATAGTCGTTGTGCTCAAACTTGGATCCGATGGTCAAAGCGAGGGAGCTGGTGAGTTGCACCTGATCCTGAAGGAACGCGTTGAAAAGGTTGTCGCGCCGGTGGCCCGTCCCAAACGCGATATCGTGCGCATTGAGGATGACGTGGTCCGCTAAACGATAGCCCCCACCGGCAACCACATCGTGGCGGGACCCGACCTGAAAGTGATACTGGAAATCGGCGTCACCCGTATTCAGGAGGTCGAGGGCCCCCTGGTCGACGCGCTGCACCCGATCGTAGTAGAGCTGTAGCGACGTTTCCGATCCGTTGGCGAACGTGTGCGTCCAGCGTCCCAAGATGTTTCCGGCGCGGACCGCTACATCGTCGACGAGGGTTTGGGAGCCTGGCAGCCGGCTCGGGAGCAGAGTCGTAATGGTCTGGCCCACAGAGCTGGCGAACAGGTCGCCTTGAACGGTGAGGTTGTCGCGCCCGGAAATATGCAAGTCCGCGCGGCCCCCGCCGTGAACTCCGTGCCAGCCGTCGGAAGCCGGGGTTCCGTCGGCCTGCATCGCGTTTCCCACATTGAAATACTTTGCGAAGGCGCGGTAGGAACCATAGCGGCCCGCGGGGCCTCCGAACTGAGCCAGGCCGGTCGCGTTGTCCTTGGAACCCGTTCCGATACTCACCAGCCCGCCAGGAGTATCACCGGCTGGCTTGGTGATAATGTTGATGACGCCGTTCATGGCGTTCGCTCCCCAAACGGTTCCGCCGGGTCCCCGGATCACTTCGATCCGGTCGATGTTCTCCAGCGGCACATCCTGCTGGTCCCAGAGAACCCCAGAGAATCCAGGGTTATAAACCGTGCGGCCATCGATCAGTACCAGCACCTTGGTGGAATAGCGGAAGTTGAATCCACGAATGCTGATGGCCCAGGAGTTCGCATCGATCCGTGCGACGTTCACGCCCGGGACAATGCGTAGCAAATCGGGAATATTGGTCATGCCGGAGTGGCGAATGTCCTCCTGGGTGATCACATATGCAGCCGCTCCGGCACTGGAAAGCTTCTGTTCGCGCTTGGATACAGAGGTCACCCGCACGTTCATCAGCTCCTCTATGCTGATTTCCGCCAAGTCGACGGCCTTGGTTTTTTGGGCCAAGGTGTTGCCGGATATCGACAGGAATAGTGCCAGCGCTAGACATCCGCGCGCTGCGGCCATGTAAATCCGCACTATCATTTGCTCCTCCTTCACCAAAGTGAAGCGTTTCCAGCGATGGATCGCTAAGAACTAGAGCAATGGGCGGGCCACTGAGGATCTTGCCGACGAAGAGTGGTCTGGAGCTCCCTTTTAAGCGCTGTTGAGTTTCAAATTGGGACGTCGTCCCAAGATGAATGCCGACCTTAGGAAAGTAAGCCAGGAAGGCTCGCCTTGTATGAATGGCGACTATTCCTCGGAGGATCCGCCGACCTTGAGGACCGCCAGGAACGCCTCCTGTGGGATATCCACTTTCCCCACGCGCTTCATGCGGCGCTTGCCTTCCTTCTGCTTCTCGAGTAATTTCCGTTTGCGCGAGATGTCGCCGCCGTAGCACTTGGCCAGCACGTTCTTGCGCATGCCCGAAATGGTTTCGCGCGCGATTACCTTGCTTCCGATGGCTGCCTGCAGCGCCACCTCGAACATCTGCCGCGGGATCAGCTTGCGCAGGCGTTCGATCAGCATCTTGCCGCGTTCGTAGGCAAAGTCGGCATGGACGATCATCGAGAGGGCATCAACGGGTTCCCCGGCGACGAGAACATCCAGCCGCACCATCTTCGAGACGCGATAGCCGGCCAGGTGATAGTCCAGCGAAGCGTACCCGCGCGATGCCGACTTCAGGCGGTCGTAGAAGTCCATCACGATTTCGTTGAGCGGCATCTCGTAGACCAGCATCACGCGGCCGCTGCCGATATGCTCGAACTTCTTCTGGTCGCCGCGCTTCTCTTCGAGCAGCTTGAGAATCTCGCCGATGTACTCTTCGCGCGTGATCACCGAAGCCTCGATGATAGGCTCCTCGATCTTCTCGATCCCGGAGGGATCCGGGAATTTGGAAGGGTTATCCACCTGCGCCACCGTCCCGTCCGTGAGCGTGATTTTGTAGCGCACGCCGGGTGCGGTGGTGATCAGATTGATGTTGAACTCGCGCTCCAGGCGCTCCTGAACAATCTCCAGATGAAGGAGTCCAAGGAATCCGCAGCGGAAGCCGAAGCCCAGCGCCGCTGAATTTTCCGGTTCGAAGCTGAAGGCGCTGTCATTGAGGCGCAGCTTTTCCAGGGCATCACGCAGCAGCCCGTGTTCGTGCGATTCGACCGGATAGAGGCCCGCGAACACCATGGCTTTCAGAGGCTCGAATCCCGGCAGCGGCTCGGATGCCGGATTCGCATGGTCGATGATGGTGTCGCCGATCTGCGCGTCGGAAACCGTCTTGATGTTGGCGAACAGGAATCCGACTTCGCCGGCGGACAACTCGTCGCACGGAATTGGTTTAGGCGATTGATATCCGACGCCGTCCACTTCAAACACCTTGGCGCTCGACCACAGCCGGATTTTCTGGCCTTTACGCAGCCGGCCCTCCAGCACGCGCGTCAGGATGATCACGCCGCGATAGGGGTCAAACCAGGAATCGAAAATCAGCGCGCGTAGGGGCGCATCCGGCGAGCCCGTAGGCGGTGGAATGAGATGCACTACCGCTTCGAGCACGTCCTCGATGCCGATGCCTTGCTTGGCGCTCACCAGAATCGCGTCCTTGGCGTCCAGGCCGATCAATTGTTCGATCTGCTCGCGAATCCGCTCGGGCTCGGCCGAGGGCAGATCGATCTTGTTGATCACGGGAATGATTTCGAGATTGTGGTGCAGCGCCAGGTAGGTGTTGGCGAGCGTCTGGGCTTCGACGCCCTGCGATGCATCCACCACCAGCAGCGCGCCTTCGCAGGCCTGCAGGCTCCTCGACACTTCGTAGGAGAAATCGACGTGTCCCGGGGTGTCGATCAGGTTGAGCTGATAATCGTCGCCGTCTTTAGAGCGATAGTTGAGCCGCACCGCGTGAGCTTTGATGGTGATGCCGCGCTCGCGTTCCAGGTCCATCGAGTCCAGCACCTGCGCCATCATCTCGCGCTGGCTGAGCGCGCCGGTTACTTCGAGCAGGCGGTCGGCCAGTGTCGACTTGCCGTGGTCGATGTGCGCAATGATGCTAAAATTCCGGATTCTCTGGGGATCCATGCTCACTGGTCTGTTTAAAGCAATGCCGAGCGCGGTATGATTGAAGCCGAACCGGTTCTCCTGATTATCCCACGATGTCCCGTGAAACCCCACATTTTGCTGCCGACGCTCGCGGCCTGAAGTTCGCGGTGGTCGTGGCTCGTTTCAACTCCGGAATCACTGAAAAACTCCTGGAGGGAGCGCAGGCAGCGCTCACCAAGGCCGGCGCCGCTGGCATCGAAGTGTTCTACGTTCCCGGCGCATTCGAATTGCCGCTAGCCGCGAAATCGCTCGCTCACAGCGGGTATAACGCGATCATCGCCCTAGGGGCCGTGATTCGCGGCGAGACTCCCCATTTCGATTACGTCGCCGGCGCGGCTGCGCACGGATTGCAGCAGGTCGCGCTCGAGTGCCACATCCCCGTGGCCTTCGGAGTCCTCACCACCGACAATCTCGAACAAGCCCAAGCCCGCGCGGGCGGCCAGCACGGCAACAAGGGTTACGACGCCGCCATGACCGCGATCGAGATGGCGCACTTCGGCAAGGCGCCCATTAAGGCAATCGGGAAATAGCCATGCCCGCCCGCCATCGTTCCCGCCAGCGCGCCCTCCAGGTTTTGTTTTCCTGCGATCTGCGACAGCAGTCCGTGGACGACGCGCTGGCCGCCTACTATCAAACACTGGGCTCGGAGGATGAGGATCCTACCCCCGAGCCGCCCGACGAATTCATGGAAAAGCTGGTTCGCGGCGCCACGGACCAGGCCGCCGCGATCGATCAGCGCATCGTGGCGAAATCCGAGCACTGGCGTCTGGATCGCATGCCGGCCGTGGATCGCAACATCCTGCGCCTGGCGGTCTACGAGATGAGCGAGGTGGGTACGCCCGCTCCGGTGGTGATCGACGAAGCGCTGGAGCTCGCCCGCAAGTTTTCCACTGACGAGTCCGTCGCATTTATCAATGGTGTGCTCGACGCGGTGCATCGCGGTGGTGCATAAGCATCCCCTACGCGTGGTTCTCGTCGCCCCGCGCAATCCCCTGAACATCGGCGCGGCCGCGCGAGCCATGAGCAACTTCGGATGCGCCGAGCTGCGCCTAGTGAATCCCTACGACGTGGCTTTTCGAGAAGCGCGCTCCGCAGTCAAAGCTCATAAGGTCCTCGAAGAGGCTAAGGAATACGCGACGCTCGCCGAAGCGGTGGCCGATTGCGCGTTGGTCGTAGGTACCACCTCCATTGGCCATCGGGCGCTCGAACACCCGATCCGGCGGTTGGAGTCGGGCGGGCGGATCATCGCCCGAAAGCTCCCCAGCACTCCCGTGGCGCTGCTCTTTGGATCGGAAAAATTCGGTCTGTCGAACGACGACATGAGCCATTGCCACTGGCTGATGCGCATCCCCACGCGTGACGAGCATGCCTCGATGAATCTGGGCCAGGCTGTAGCGGTGTGCCTGTACGAGATCGTCCGCAATCCGGCTGCCGCGAAAGCCGAGCCGGATACGCGCCGGGCCGCCGGCGCGGGAGATCTGGAGCGCGTAACGAAGCTGCTCGAAGAGATCCTGGAGCATTCCGGCTACGTCCATGAGCGCGTGGAGGGATCAACGCAGCTCAAGCTGCGGCGCCTGATCCGGCGGATGAAACTCAACGCGCACGACGCGGAAGTGTGGCTGGGGATTCTGCGGCAGATTCGCTGGAAGTTGTTATCCTGAATCTCTGCCCTCTCAAGAACAATGACGAAAGTTACGCTTCACTACGATCTCGCCCGGAAACTCACAGAGGAAGACTACGCCAACATCGCGGCGGTGCATAGCGTGTATGGCATGGTGCGGGTGCAGTTGGCCCCCTCGCTCGACAAGATCACTGTGGACTACGACGCCTCGCGCCTCATGAAGAAGGATGTGGAATCCGCGCTGGGCCGCTACGGGATTCCCATCGCCCAGAAGGCCGCGGCGTAGCTTATTCGATCACAGCTGGGCTGTCGAAGACCACATCCACAGCAGCGCCTTGCCGCAGCTCCACATCGTGCCGATGGCCGGCGAGGGCGGATATCAGGACGACTGCCGCGCCAACCCCCAAGCCGGCACGCGCACCAATTTGTCCACCGGCGATAGCTCCAGCCGCGGCTAAGCCCAGCGGACCTGTGCCTGGGTAAGATCCGAAGCCGGGCCTCGTCGCGTGCCGGACCGCGTCCGCGTCGATCGACGATGTCCTGGGAGTAACACTAAGAACCTCTCCACTGGGCAACATCAGCGTCGTCAACCGAATCTGGAACTCTGCCCGCTTGCCGCGCTTGACCTGGCTGACGACGCCCTGGGCATAGCTGCCGACGGGAATCACGATCCTGCCCCCTGCGCTGATCGGGACGCTGGTCCGCAAATGAACGCCGTCTCCCACTTTCGCGGTGCGGGAGCTGATAGAGTGTTCCATCCTCAGCAGAAGGTGAGTTCCTGCGGGGATCTCGGCCGCAGAGGCGACGGCCGCGAACAGCGTGAGCGCATATAAAGACTTCATGTGCCCAGAGTAAGGTCGTCTAGGCCCGATGATTGGGGGGCTTAGGACACTTTCTGATCTGTCACAAGCGCCAAGAACTGTCGCAGTTCCGCGATCGAAGCGTCCGAAAGCACGCGGAATACGCGAGCTGTGCACTTGGGAGGCAGGCGGCGTGCGGTCACCACGTCGGTGATCACGAACTGGCAGGCATTCAGGCCGCGCCGCCAGCCTGCTTCGCGCGCGTCGCGAAACGCCAAAGCCTCCGGGTCGAGTCCTGCCCCCGCTAGGATCGTGCGAATTCTCCGTAGAATCTCGGGCGAAGACGACGCCACGCCGATCAGTGCATCGGGCGCGGGTCTTGTCTGGCCCTGCAGATATTCGGGCACGGAGCGCATCTTCAGCAAGTGATACGGAACACCCGGCGGCAGTAGATGCTTGCGGCTCATCAAGGCCACTGCAGCGAATCCTTCCGAGACGCCATCAGCTATGGGCAATGGCACCTGGTCGTGCAATTCCGCGGCCAGAATCTCGCCGAGCTCCGGCTCGGGCTCGATCACGACTACATTGCGAACCGGCGCCGCTCCGAACACTCGAGTCAAGCCGTCACGGACCTCGGCGGCGGAAAACCCCCGGCGTCGGGTCTCCTCCAGAAAACTCTCGATCAGTTCATCGAGCGATGAACTCTCGGCCCCCGGGCGCAGATCACATACATAAACGCCGCTGCCCTTGCGAACCTCCAGCCACCCACGACCCTCCACATCCCGATAAGCCGCGCTCACGGTGTTGGAGTGAATCTTGTAGCGGCGAGCCAGCTCGCGCACGCTGGGCAGTTTCTCGCCCGGCTTGAGATCGCCGCTGATCACCCCCAGGGTGATCTGTGTGCCTAGCTGCTCGCGCAAACTAGCCGCCGAATTCTTCGACAGCCACAGGCGCATCATCCCTTGAGACCGGGAACGCCCCCCAGCGTCCGCGCCTCACGTACCGCCCGCAGGATCGCCTCCGCCGTGGCTTCGGCCGCCGCCACGCCTAGCGCGTCCACCGGAGCCGTAGCACTTCCGATCGACAGCGCGATGGTGACATCGCCGTCCGACATCGTGTTCACCGGGTCGATCGCCCGCGCCACGCCCAACTGCGCCAGTTGCGAAAGTTTCGTGGACTCGACCTTATTCAGGCGCACGTTGGTCGCTACCACCACCAGCGTCGTGTTCGCGCGCGAAAATCCCGACTGTACGCCGTTCTTCATCGCGCGCGCGCTATCGGCGAATTCCTTCGAGTTGCTGGCAATGCGGGCACCCGCGACAATCTTCCGTGTAGCCGGATCGCGCACATCGCCCACGGCATTCACGGCGGCGAGCGCGGCCACTTTCACACCCGCGTAGGCTCCTGACAGCTCCACCGTCCACGATCCGATGCCCGACTTCATCGCGCGCCCCAGGCCGAATAACTTGCCGACCGTTGCCCCGGTGCCTGCCCCCACCGCGCCTTCGGCCACCGCTTCGTCGGTCGCTGCCGAGGCGGCGGCTTCGCCCATTTCCCGCGTGGGCCTTGCGCTGGCCTTACCGACATTCAGATCGTAGAGAATCGCGCAGGGGACCAGGGGCACGCGCGCCGCGCCGGTTTCAAACCCCACGCCTTTGTGTTCCAGGTAATGGCGAACGCCGCTGGCGGCTTCCAGGCCAAAGGCGCTGCCGCCGGCCAGGACCACCGCGTGAATCCGCTCCGTCACATGATGCGGATGGAGCAGGTCCCACTCTTCCGTGCCGGTAGCCGATCCGCGAATATCGCCGCCGGCTGCAGCGCCGGCTTCGCACAGGATGGCC
>Ga0310810_10006189_pt1 | contig 13485 bp, 13 predicted proteins | sample NCmetagenome_FD_207641 | JGI IMG/M metagenome (GOLD analysis project Ga0310810, IMG submission 207641) | Soil microbial communities from experimental microcosm in Duke University, North Carolina, United States - NC | ecosystem: Engineered > Artificial ecosystem > Soil microcosm > Unclassified ... | reverse complement strand
GCTCGAGCGTGATGGTGGCAGCGAGATCGCGGTCCCCGATGCCATTTTCCGGGATCTCGTACCGGATCGGGTGTCGCGCGAGAATCTGGAACGGGTCGAGGTGGAGGTGGATCGGGTGGGTGTCGCCCGTCAGGTTGATCAACTGCCACACCTCGTACTCGCCGAGCATCGGGAAGAACGTGGTCATATCTTCGAAGTGGGCCGCGACGACGCGGTAACGGGTGGTTTCGCCGCCGTCTATGAGGCTTACTCGCGGCCCTAAGTCGGCGTCGGTAGCGACCGCGAGCTCCCGCATCGTCAGCATGCTCGGCTCGTCGTCGGACTCGCGCTCGACGAGCGCGATCGCGCGCCGGCGCGCGCCCGCGAGCGCCTCCGCCGTCGGAAGCTCGTAATCGGTCACAAGCTCGCGCGGGATCGGGCGGCGGACCTTCGCCTCGCCGACGACACGGAAGCGCAGCACCTGCGGATACGGGAGAAGGCTTTCGAGGTCGGCGGCATTCTCGGCGTCTGCGGCCGGGAAGGAGGAGCCGTCGAACGGTGCGGCCGCGGTGTTGAGGACTGTCAGCTCGCTCCCGGGCGCGAGATCGGAGAAGTCGACGAGCAGGTCAGCGCGCTCAGCCGAGGCGAGCAAGAGCCCGTCCGCCGGCACGGGGACCGGGGTGCGCAGGAGTCCGTGGTCAGTCCCGATCTGCGTGATCCGCTCGAGCTCCGGAGCGCCGTCGCGCAGCAGCACGAGCCGATACGTGCGGGCGTTGGAGCCGTTGAGCACGCGGAGGCGGTAGGTCGCCGGCTGGACGTCGAGGACCGGCCAGACCTTGCCGTTCACGACGGTGAACGGCGGGAAGGCTTCCATCACCTCGGGGTCGGTCTTGTGGACCAGTCGTCCGGTCAGCCGCCCTTGTTCGTCGACGTTGAAGTTGCGGTCCTGAATCAGCAGCGGCACCTCGAAGGGCGGTCCCTCCGACAGCTCGAGGTCGCGCTCCCGGTCGTCGCGCACGATCCAGAGTCCCGCGAGGCCTGCGTAGACGTCGAACTTGGTGATGCCCATGACGTGGTCGTGGTACCAGAGGAGCGCCGCACGCTGGTCCATTGGGTAGTGGAAGACGGCGGCCTGGCCCTGGGCGAAGATGTTCTCGGCCCAGCCGTCGTATGAGGCCGGTGTGAGACCGCCGTGCAGGTGGACGACCGTGTGACCCGTCAGGCCGGCCGTGTGGCGGTCCGGCTCACCCCCGCTCAGGCCCGGAAGGCACTGCACCGCCACGCCGTCCGCGTCGGTTGCCTGCGGGGCAACCGTGTCGGAGACCGGGAACGGGCCCTCGAGCTCGTTCCGCCACGTGACAGTGACCGGCTGCCCGCGCTCGGCCTCGATCGACGGCCCCGGAACCGCACCCTCGAACCCCCAGATGCTCGATACGGGAAGGTCGCGATGGAACCGGTGTTCGCCGGCACGCATGCGCACGGTCAGCTGGCCGTCATGCTCCACGGCGATCAGCCGTGACGGGAGCGGAAGCCGATCGACGAACGGCACCAGCGGTGGGGTCAAGGTTCGCATCATCGCTCTCGCAGAACCGCATCTGCCTGTCGGAGTTCGAGGTTGTCTTTCCGATCGATCACGACACCGTTGAGCTCATGCTCGCAGACCGTCGAATGTGGCCTCGCCGTCCTCTGACGACTACATCTCGATCTAGGGAGTCGCGCGTTTGCGAAATGCGCTCGCGCTTACCAATTGTGGTACTGCGAAATCGTCCTTGGACGGTGTGCAACTCTCATCCAGATGCGCGATACTCGACCGAGTCCAGTCCAACCGAACATCACCACGTAAGGGAGGTTGACGTTATGACGGCATCGGACAGCTTCACGAAGCTCAAAGAGCAGGTCGAGAAGGCGGATCGCCGCGTCAACGAGGCTGGCTTGCAGGACAAAGCAGAGCTGCAGGCCAAGGTCGACGAGGCACGTAAGAACGCCGACGATCTAGCGGCCGAGCTGCATGCCAAGACGCGACAGGCCTCCGACCAGGCTGAAGGTCACTGGCAAGAGGTCCGGAGTGACTGGGACCAGCACGTCAAGCGGATTCGAGAGCGCATCGACGCCAAGAAGGCCGTTCACGACGCCGACGTCGCAGAGCGCGACGCAGAGTGGGCGGAGGCCGACGCGCTCGACGCCATCGACTTCGCTTCCTCCGCGGTCGAGGAGGCCGAATACGCGGTACTCGACGCGATGCTGGCAAGGAAGGACGCGGACGTCCTAGCGGCCTCCTCCTAGCGCCACTCCGTACGACTCTGAGGATGTCCGACCGGGGACATCCTCATGCCACTCGACGCCAGGGGTGCTTCTCCACCTTTAACCGCGGGTGTGGTGCGGGCTCACGCGCTGGTCAATACGAAACCCGCGAGCAAGGCCCCGTGACGCAGTGCCCGGCGCCTCTCGCCGCCACGTCGGTCCGTCAGAGCGGCCATCGGTCAGGCAGCCTTCCCCTCGGCGTGGGGAAGGTGAAGATCGATGAGGGCCTCCGAGAGCTGGCGTTGCCGGCAAGCGATTTCGAGGCGATTCGACTCGAGCTCATTGCGGCTTGCGTCACTCTCGCGCAAGGCCTGCCGTTGCGCGACGAGCGTGCGGAGCTGTTCTTGGAGATGTTCGGCGCAAGTCATGGACGCAACCCGTCTCGGTTCAGCCGCTGGGCCAGTTCTCGAGGGGGCGTTCATGAATTAGCCCGGTGAGGTCGGACGGTCCTCGTCGGTGGCCGTCGCTTGTTCAGCGCTCGCGCTTCGATCCGCCGGCCGTAATCGTCTTGCGTGACGGTCAGAGCTTCCTTTGCGAGCCGGTACAGCTCTGCCCTCGCCAGCAACTCGCTTTGCCGCTGGCGGGAGGTCTCAAAGTGAATTAACGGATGGAAAAGCATCTCGCGGCTCTCCTTTCGCGGTCTCGGTGCATGGGTCTGGTCTTGAAAACGCTCCGTAGCGTTGCACTATTCCTCCCCAGACCTCTTTGAAGTTCGGCGCGGTAACGGCGAAGGCGTCGCTTCGACAGGGCAGGAGTAGGGGCGGCCGGCTTGCCGACCGCCCTAGAGTCAGCTGACCCGGAAGCTCCCCTTCATGAAGCTCGCGTGCGGGTCGCAGACGTAGCGGTACGTGCCACGCTTGAGCTTGACGGTCACGGACCTCCGCCCCTGGAACGAGACGGCGGTGATGACCTTGTTGACGCCAGGTCCGCTGAGGTGGAAGTCGTGGATCGGCGACCTGTCGGAGACATCGAATCGGTATGTGCCGGCCTTCAACGACGTGACCTTCTTGCCACCGCTCTTCAGCGAGATGGTGAAGCCCGGGCCGACCGAGCCATTCACCACCTTCGGCGCTGCGCCGGCCGGTGCGCTCAGCACGAGGGTCGCGGCCGCCACGAGAGCGAGAAGGGCGAGGATGAGCCCGCTTCTGGGATGCATGTCCTACCTCCTTGGTGGATTTTGAGCTACGCTGCGTATCGTTTAAGACCTTAGCAGATCGTAGCTACGCTACGGAGCGTTGCAGTACTAGGGCTAATGACCGACACGAACCCGACACCAGACAACGAAAAGCCGGCGCCCGACCGCCACGTCAGACGGCGTGAGCGCACCGAGAAGGCGATCCTGGAGGCCGCGGAAGAGCTGATCGCCGAGGGCGGAGTCGACGGTCTCACGATCGAGGGCGTCGCCGCCCGCTCAGGCGTTGCGAAGACGACGATCTACAGGCGATGGCGCGACAAGGACGAGCTCGCGCTCGCGGTCCTCGTCGAGAGAACCGCGACGCTCTCGCCGCCGCCTGACGTTGGCGATACCCGCAAGGAGTTGCTCACGTTTCTCAAGACGGCGAAGCAGGTCATCAGGCCTGGCGGCGTTGCGCAGGGACTCGCCTCGGCCATCGCGACCCAGCCTGATCTTGCTCGCACCTACCGCGAGCGGATCGTCGATGTGCGCCGCTCGGAGCTGAAGACGCTAATCGACCGCGGGGTCGCCCGCGGCGACTTCCGACCAGACACGGACGTCTGGGTTGCGCACGAGCTTCTCATCGGGCCGCTCTACTACCGGCTCTTGTTCAGCGGCGCACCCCTCGGCACGAAGCACGACAAGCAACTCGTCGAGGCGCTGCTGCGCGCATTCGCACCCGAGTAGGCCACGCAGAGGCCCCGCCGGTGTCGCAGGGAATCATCCACTCGCGGCCAGCTCGCTGACTTCTTCACCGAACCCAAGGCGCATTCCGTCGCGCGCAAGCTCGGGCCGTCGCACTCCCTGCCAGAGCTGCGCAGCGCGCGCCTCGAGTGCGGTCAGGTCGTCGTCGGAGTGGAGGGGATCGTGGTGGAAGAGCACGAGTCGCTGCGCGCGCGCCGCGCTTGCGAAGGCGACCGCGTGGGCAACGCTCGAATGCCCCCACCCGACCCGAACCGGGTATTCCGTCTCGAGGTACTGGGCGTCATGGAGGAGGATCGACGCATCGAGAGCGAGGCCGTAGCCGGAGAGCCCATCCGAGTCGTGAGGCTCCCCAACCGAGTACGGCTCGTGGTCGGGGAGGTATGCAAGTGACCGGGCGGCATCTTCGATGCGGTACCCGACGGTTGGGCCAACGTGCCTGACACGCTCGGAGGACACGTGCACGGAGCCGAGCCTCCAGGTCTGCTCGGGAAGGTCGTGGAACGTCACCGAAGCTGGGACGTCCGAGATCGAAACAGGAAAAAGTGGAGGTGACATGTAGCGGGCGATCGCCTCCGCGACCTGGCCACCGGCGAAGGGCGCCCAGATGTGAAGCTCCGCGCGATCGTCCCAGAGCGGCGCGAAGAAGGGGAGTCCCGCCAGGTGGTCGAGGTGCAGATGGGTCAGAAGAAGGTTGATAGGCGCGCGCGGTCTGTTCGCGAGCCGCAAGCCGAGCTCCCGGATCCCGGTGCCGGCATCGAGAACGACGGTGCTGCCGTCATGGAGGCGGAGCTCGACGCAGGAGGTGTTGCCGCCGTACCCGAGAGTCGCCGCGCCGGGCGTGGCGAGTGAGCCGCGGCAGCCCCAGATCGTGGCAATCATCTCTCCTCCCTCGTGGGCGCCGCGCGTCTGAAGCGACCGTGCGACCGCGAACGACAGCTCACGATGCGCCGTAGCACTGGACCGTGTCCATGCCGAAGAATCCCCGCGCGGCGCGGAGCGCGGTTGTCAGGTCGGGAGCGTAGAAGCGGGCGGCCCGCTCCTTGCTCGGTCCGATGATGAAGTGCTTCCAGTGGCTCATCACGGCCTCCCCGTCAGGGCCAACCCAAGCCCGAGGACGGACTGCCGCTGCAGTCTCATCACGTGGAGTTCCTGCGTCGCGACCACCGTTGTCGAGCGCGACGTTCGCCCGTTTAGGGCCGCCTCGCCGAAGTAGTCTCCGACGCTGAGCGGTCGAGCCTCTGGGTCACGCGCGGTTGCCGCGCCGCCAAGAATGAGGTAAAGGGAGTCGCTGTCCCTCCCTCCTGCGTTGATGGCGTCGCCCGCGGCGAACTCCGCAAACGTCGCCTTCCGGACGAGCTTGCGCAGTCGCCGCTTGCTGATGCCCGAGAAGAGGGGAAAGGTCTCGAGCACCTTGGCCCAGTCGCCATTGCGAGGCCGATCCCAGGACAGCATCAGCCCTCGAGGCTGCATCAGAGCGACAGCTTCTAGTCCGGTCATGGTCTTCTCCTTTCAAGGTGGCGAGTAGTCAGGGCGGAAGACCAGCGCGGGCTAAACCCGCTGGTCGAAGCCCCCTTCCCCGAAGATCAACGCCTCATCGAACTCCGGGTGCTTGTCGGAGCCCCAGGCTGCGGCGTTCTGTTCCGCAAGGTGAACGAACGGGTGGTGAAAAGCGTCGAGCGCCCGGTCGGCCGGCACGGGGAAGCTGATCGTCTCCTCGGTCGGCGTCTGGTGGATGTCGATGCTGGTGCCGTTGTCGTCGGGGTGCCAATAGAGGGTGATCTCGAGGCCGTCGTTGACGCGACGGGCGAGCTCGCGACGGGCGGGGGTGGTGAGTGTTGAGATGTTCATGCCTGGTCCTTTCTGTTCGGGTGCCGGCGGAGCCGATCGGGTCGGCTCCGCCGGGCTGGGTGGAGGGTTAGTTCGCGATCGCGAAGGTCTCGTGGACGACATTGGAGATCGGCTTCTCGTCGCCGGTAATGAGCGCGGGCGCCGTTCCCCTGACCGCGAACACGGTCAGGTTCGCCTGCACGCCTTTGCCGAAGAAGCCGGGGACGGTGACGATCCAGCTGTTGAAGGTGCGCTTGAGGCCATTGAGCTTGGAGACGTCGTTGATCTGGAAGACGCCTGCGAGGTTGGTATTCGGGCCCTGCAGCGGCGTGTTCGCGATCGTCGGGGTGGTCGAGAGGAGCACGACCAGCCCCGGGGCGGCCGCGTCCGGGCCGGGATGGAAGCTGGGTGCGTTGGGGTCGTTGAAGGCGGACGTGTAGCCGGAGAGAAGGTTGTTGGCGTCCGCCGTGCGGGCCTGCAGCGACAGATCGACGCTGAAGGTCCCGCCGACGCCGGCACGGTCGCCAGCGCGGGGGGAGATGACGCTGGCCTGGAGCGGTGGCTGATCGCCGTATCCGCTTCCCGAACCCGACCCGCCACCCTTGCGGACCGCCTTGCCGGCTGCGGAGAGCGGGTCCCAGCGGCCGCCGAAGCCCGTCAGCCCTTCACCGGCGGTCTGTCCGGCCCTTTTGTCGCCGGCGAAGTAATAGAGCGGGTGGTGGTTGTAAGTAACCTGCATCCGCCCGTCCGCGCGGCGGGTGGTGCCGAGCAGTTCGCTTCGGGCACCGGACCGCGCAATCGGCCTCCCGGCGGTGGTGAGCGGCGGCCAGTAGGCCGCGCACTGGCCGTAGCAGGTGCTCCTACTGCCCTTGTCGTGAGCCCACAAGTAGAGCGTCTTGCCGTGGGAGTCGACGAGGATCCGGCCGAGCTTGCTCGGACCGATCTTGACGACCGCACCGCCTTTGTTGTCGGCGACGGCGGCCGCGGTCAGCACGGTAGCCGCGAGCGCGAGGGCGGCAACCATGAGAATACGGGTGAGGCGCATACGATCAACCTCCTTGGGGTTGAACTTGGTCTTTCGCTACGCTCCGTAGCGTTGTTTGGCGACCGTAGCACAACCGTTTCACCTAACGCAACGCTACGTCGCGTTTTTTATGTAAAATGAGCTTATGACTGAAACCGCGAACGACCAGCCCGCCAAGAGGCACAGCGGAAGGCGAGAGCGCAGCGAGAAGGCGATCCTCGAGGCCACGAGGGAGCTGATCGCCGAACGTGGAGTCGGCGGCCTGACGATCGAAGGGGTCGCAGCGCGCTCCGGCGTCGCGAAGACGACGATCTACCGTCGTTGGCGCGACAGGGACGAGCTCGCGCTCGCGATCCTGATCGACATGACCGCGGCGGTCAACGCGCCGCCGGATCTCGGCGACACCCGAAGGGAGCTACTGACGTTCGTGAAGACGGCGTCGAGGATCATCAAGGCGGATCGGATCGTCCAGGGTCTGGTTTCGGAGATCGCGACGGAGCCGCACCTGTCACGCGCGTACCGGGAACGGATCGTCGACGTGCGGCTGGCGGAGGTGAAGTCCGCGATCGATCGCGGTATCGCCCGCGGCGACCTGCGGCCGGATACCGACGTACGCGTCGCGCACGAGCTCCTGGTTGGTCCGCTCTTCTACCGCCTGCTGTTCAGCGGCGCACCCCTGAACAAGGCCCACGCTGACCAGGTGGTCGATGCGGTCATGCGCGCCTTCGCGGCTCGCTAGCCGGCAAGAGAGGACGGCGTGCTCGACCGCGGTCGTACTGGCCGTTCGCCGAGGGAATCGGCGGCGTCGACCGTCTCACCGCGATCGCAGGCGCTTCCTTTCTGCTGACCCTGGCCACGGCGGGCCGCTGACGGCAGCGGTCCTGCGTCCGGAGCACGCGTAGTGGGCGACAAGGCGCCAGCAGCAACCTGACGGCCGCGTTCGTTTGAGCGTTTACCCAAAGAAGAAATCGATACGCAACGAGACGTAGCGTTGTGCTATGGTCGACTACAGCAACGCCACGTTTCGTATCGTTTACTGAAAGGAGACTCTCGTGCAAACCTCACCGACTCGGCCCGAACGCCCACTCGGAGTGTCGGCCATGACGCGCGCGGCGATGGCCGTGGCGTCTCGTCCCAGGACGAGCGTCGCGGTGCTCGTGGCCGCATTCCTGCTGCTCGGCCTGGCCCTCGCCTCCGGCGCCGACGCAGCCGTGTACTGGAGCAACAGCACTGCCTCGACGATCGGCAGCGCCAACAACGACGGCACGGCCGTCAACCAGGCTTTCATCGGCGTTTCTCGACCCCGCGGAGTCGCGTCCGACGGTGCGCACGTCTACTGGACCAACGGCGCCGACATCGGCCGCGCGAACATCGACGGTACGGGCGTCAACCAGAACTTCATCACCGGCGTCGACGCCAGCGCTGTGGCCGTCGACGCAGCGCACGTCTACTGGGACACCCGCGACGGATCGATTGGGCGCGCGAACCTCGACGGCACGGGGGTCAACCAGAGCTTTATCCCGCAAGTGGGGGCGGTGTTCGGGGTCGCGGTCGACCGGGCGCACGTCTACTGGAGCACCTTCGGCTCGATCGGACGCGCCAACCTGGACGGCACGGGCGCCAACCAGAACTTCATCCTCTTCGACCCCTTGCTCGACCTGCCGTGCGGAGTCGCGGTCGACGCAGGCCATCTTTACTGGGCAAACAGCCTCGGCACGATCGGGCGCGCGAACCTCGACGGCACCGGCGCCGACGCAAATTTCGTCCAGGCCGGACAAGCCGGAGAAGACCTAACGTGCGGGGTGGCCGTCGACTCGGCGCATCTGTACTGGGCCCGCGGCGCGCTGAACCCCCCAGACGCCGGTGACGGTATCGGCCGCGCCAACCTCGACGGCACCGGCGCCAACCGGACGTTCATCACCACCCCGCAGCCCCTGGGGGTCGCCGTCGACGCCGCCATCCAGGCCGCGCAACCGTCGCGCATCTCGGTCGACGACGTCAGCGCCAAGGAGGGCGACGCCGGCCAGACCGCGTTCGACTTCACCGTCTCGCTCGATGCGCCCCAGCCGGCGCCGGTCACGGTCGACTTCGCCACCGCCGACGGAACCGCGACCGCCCCGAGCGACTACGCGGCCAACAGCGGGACGGTGACCTTCGCCCCCGGCGAGACCGCCAAGACGGCGACGGTGCAGGTCAACGGGGACACCGCCGTGGAGCCTGACGAGGCGTTCAACCTCAACCTCGCGAACGCCACGGGCAACGCGACGATCGCCGACGCGCAGGGCATCGGGGCGATCGTCAACGACGACCAGACGCCGTCGCGCATCTCGATCAACGACGTCACGATTACCGAGGGCGACTCCGGTCAGACAGCGTTCCAGTTCACGGTCTCGCTCGACCGCGCCCAGCCGGGCCGGGTGACGGTCGACTTCGCGACCGGCGACGGCACGGCGACGGCGCCGGACGACTACGCGGCCACCGTCGGCACGCTGACCTTCGCTGCCGGCGAGACCGCCAAGACGGTGACCGTGCAGGTCAACGGCGACACGAACGCGGAGCCGAACGAGACCTTCACCCTGAACCTCGCAAACGCCGTCGGCACCGCGACGATCGCGGACGCGCAGGGCGTCGGGACGATCGTCAACGACGACCAGGTGGTGATCGTCCCGCCGTCGCGCATCTCGATCACCGACGTCACGACGGCTGAGGGCAACGCGGGGCAGACCGCGTTCCGGTTCACCGTCTCCCTCGATGCGGCCCAGCCCGCCCCGGTGACCGTCGACTTCACCACCGCCGACGGCACCGCGACCGCCCCGGGCGACTACGCGGCCACCAGCGGCACGCTGACCTTTGCCCCCGGCGAGACCGTCAAGACGGTGACCGTGCAGGTCAACGGCGACACCAGAAAGGAGTCGAACGAGACCTTCACCGTGAACCTCTCGAACGCGATCGGTAATGCGACGATCGCCGACGGACACGCGGTCGGGACGATCGTCAACGACGACCGAAAGCGCGGGTCGCACAAGTTCGCGCTCGGCAAGGTGTGGCTGAATCGGAAGACCGGCACCGCGAGGCTGGCGGTGACCGTGCCCGGCCCAGGCAGGCTGGCGATCTCAGGCAACGGCGTGAAGGCAGCCAGGGCCGTGGTGGCGAGGTCCGTCCTGGCAGCCACGGGCATGGTGCAACTGCTGATCAAGGCGAGCGGGACAAAGGCGATGAGGCTGAACCAGATCGGCGCGGTGACCGTCTGGCCGAGGGTGACCTACGCACCGATCGTCGGCAAGCGGAGCACGCAGTCGAAGAACGTCCGACTCGAGAAGTCCTAGCTCTGGCCGTTGCTCACGCGAAGGCTTCGCCCGGGCCGCGGCCCGGGCGAAGCCTAGGCGCGTTACAGCTCGTGTTCGCGGACGTGCAGCACGACCTTGCCTGAGATCGTGCGCGCGATAAGCGCCTCGATCGCCCGCTCGATTTCCAGCCACGGCGCTTCAAGGCCAACCGGAGCGACCAGCTTTCGCTGCTCGACCAGCTGGGCGAGTCGCGCGAGGTCGGCTGTGGTTGCCGGTTGCGGCAGCTCGTCGAGCAGGTTGAACGTGTAGATCTGGGCTCCGGCGGCGCGATCGAAGCGTTTCGCGCGGAAGGCGACTACTTCGTCCGCGCTCCCGGTCGCGATGTTGACGACGAGGCCACGCGGCGCAACGTGCTCGATCGCCGCAGCGAACGTCGCGCCGCCGACCGCGTCGACGACGAGGTCAAAGCAGCCCCTGACCGCGGAGACGACCTCGAACGCGCCAAGACGGCGGAGCAGGTCGCCGCTCCGTTCGACGTCGCGGACGAGCGCCGTCACCGCAGCGCCGGCGAGCGTCGCCAGCTGCACGGCGCACTGGCCGACGCCTCCGGTAGCGCCGGTGATCAACACGCGCCGCGCGAGCACCGACCCGGCGAGCTCGAGGGTACGCAGCGCGGTCAGGCCCGCAGTCGGCTACGTCGCCGCCTCCGCATCGCTCACGCTGTCCGGGACGACCGCGACCTGCGACGTGGGTGCCGCGACGAATTCGGCCCAGCCCCCTCGTCTGACGAGTCCGAAGGCACGCGTCCCGACGGGCGGGCCGCTTCCGTCCTCGGCGGGGCGCACAACGACGCCCGCAAAGTCCCAACCGACAGGGGCCCCCTCCGCGGCATCGGCGAGATCGAGCACCTCTCCTCGATTGAGCGAGAACGCGGATACCCGTACCAGCGCCTCGTTCGGCAGAGGATCGGGATCGCGCGCTTCGACAAGTGCGACCTGCGGAACCGCTGCCGTGGCGCGAAGCGCGAGCATCAGACGAGGAAACGCGCCGCTTGGATGAGTGATTCCGAGCGGCGCTGCCCGGCCGTGTGCCGTCGGCCGCTCGATCGGAAGCTCAACCTTCGCGAACACTCGGCGGTACGCGTCAAGTGGTGGGCAGAGCGAAGTGGAATGCGCTCGGACGGCTACGAGATCGCGGTCTACCGCGTCGACGGCGGGAAGATCGCCCAGGTGTGGTTCTACAACGAGCCGTCGGATGCAGAAGCCTTCTCGGCCGTGTTCGCCTTCGACTGAGCCTCACGTAGGCCGTTAGGACGGACCGACACCTTGTGAACGGCTGGCGGCCAACGACCGGGCCTCAGTCCTCGCCAGTCGCTACGGCTTTACATAGGTGGCCAGCTCGACGAGGTTCCCGTCGGGATCGCGGAAGTAGAACGACGTGATCGGCCCGAGAGCGCCTGTCCTCGCGACCGGCCCCTCCTCGACCGAGACACCGCGACCGTGAAGCCAGGCCGCGATCGTGGCGGAGTCGGCGTCGGCGATGAGGCAGATGTCTGCTGAACCCGGTGTCGGCCGTGCCGCCTTCGGCTCGAATTCGTGGCCTGCCTGATGCAAGTTCAGCTTCTGCTGCCCGAAGGAGAGCGCGCGGCGGCCGTCTCCAAACGCGACCTCGGTCATGCCGAGGACCCTCGTGTAGAAGCGGACTGTTTTGTCGATCGACGCCACGGTCAGGACGAGGTGGTCTAGCCGTGCGAGGCGCGGTGCGGATTGGACTGCGCCAAACTCCATCAGCAAGAGACGCTATCTGCAGGGACTTGACGGGAGCGACCGGACTTGAACCCGCGACCTCCGGCGTGACAGGCCGGTCTTGGTGCTTCAGGCCGGTCTTGGTGCTTCGGGACCGGGCGGGCATCGGCGGGGATTCCCAAGGTAAGCAGGTCTTCTCGCCCGTTGTCTTGCGGGGATCACCGGCCGCGGCGGCGGCTTCCGGCGGCCTCCCGGGATCAGCACGGGATGTGACGTTTACCTTATTCGCAAGCAGGCGCAACGACTCCGGCTTGCTCCGCGAAGCGGCTGAACCAGATCGCGATCCTCTTTGGGTTAACCGTCAAGCAGGTTGTCGTGCCAGTCGGACGCAAGCAACGCCATCACCATGCTGTCGCTGAATGTGCCCATGACCGAGGAACGCTTGCCGGAGCACTCCTTCGTGATTGAAGCCAGCATGTGCGGTTCACTAGACGGCCGGCTCGCGATTACTTCCGCTCCGTGATGGAGTCTTCACCGTAGTGGCCGAAACTCTGGACGAGCTCCGTGATTCGCTGACGGGCGACGTGCTGGTCGGAGGAGACCCCGAGTACGAGCGGGCGCGCCTCTGCTTCAACCTTCTGATCGATCGGCGCCCGTCGGCGATCGCCCGCTGTGTCGATGCGAACGACGTGGCAACGGCCCTAGCCTTCGGGCAGGCCCGGAGTCTCGAGATCGCGGTCAGGGGCGGAGGCCACAACCCGGCCGGCCACTGCGCGGTCGACGACGGCCTGGTGATCGACCTCTCACGCATGCGGGACGTCCGTGTCGATCCCGAGAACGGGATTGCGCATTCCCAGGGCGGAGCAACCTGGCTCGACTTCGATGCCGCGACCCAGGCGCACGGCCTGGTCACGCCCGGCGGCGTGGTCGGCTCGACCGGCGTCACGGGCCTGACCCTCGGTGGCGGAATCGGCCACCTGACAGCCCAACACGGGCTCACCTGCGACAACCTGATCGCCGCGGAGCTGGTCACCCCGGCAGGAGAGATCGTCCGCGCAAGCGACGATGAGAACCCCGAGCTGCTCTGGGGGCTGCGTGGAGGGGGCGGCAACTTCGGCGTCGTCGTCCAGGCTGAGTACCGGCTCCATCCGCTGGAGCAGGTCATCGGCGGGCGCCTCGAGTACGAGGGAGATGACGTGGCGGAGGCGCTCCGCCTCTTCCGCGAGCTCGCGAACGAAGGCCCTCCGGAGCTCAGCATCCAGGCCCAGCTCGGCACCGACGCGTCGCTCGTGCCGCAGCTCGTCGTCGTCCCCTGCTACACGGGCACGCGCGACGATCCGGAGGCCCTCGACCCGCTCCGAGCGCTGGCCGGCCACGCCAGTGACGGCGTTCGGCGCCAAGGCTTTCTCGAGCAGCAGCGCATCTTCGATCCCGGGTACGGCG
>Ga0310810_10006188_pt1 | contig 13487 bp, 9 predicted proteins | sample NCmetagenome_FD_207641 | JGI IMG/M metagenome (GOLD analysis project Ga0310810, IMG submission 207641) | Soil microbial communities from experimental microcosm in Duke University, North Carolina, United States - NC | ecosystem: Engineered > Artificial ecosystem > Soil microcosm > Unclassified ... | reverse complement strand
GCACCAAACCGAAAGCGCCCTCGGCATCGTGCTTGCAGATGAGAACAACTGAGCGTTGGAAAAACGAGCCGCCTAGCTGCCCGCTATCCAGCAGCAGTTGACCTTGCAGAAGTTTTGATTTCTCGGCCATCGTTAAGTCAATTTGCACCATCACCGCTCCGCTGGCAAAAAATAAAACGCCGCCATCGTTGCAAAGAAAAAGCGCGGAGAAAATTCTCCGCGCTTTGCGTTTTCTAAATTCTAGCGATTACAGCGATTTGACCTTCTTCACGATCGCCGCGGCATCAATGCCGAACGCCGCCATCAGTTCCGCCGCGTGGCCGGAGCGCGGCAGGCCGTTGACGGCGAGCTTGTGCACCTTGACGCCTTCGCAGGATAATTCGCCCGCGACCGCGTCGCCGAGACCGCCTTCGGAATAATGATCTTCCACCGTGATGACCGTGTTGCCGGTCTTTTTGGCGGCGGCGAGAATTTCTTTTTTGCCAAGCGGCTTGATGCTGTAAGCGTCAATGACCGTGACGTTCACGCCTTCGGCTTTCAACGAGTCGGCCGCTTTGAGGGCTTCGAACAACGTGACGCCGGCGCCGACGATGGTGACCTTGTCACCCGTGCGCAGCACTTTCGCGCCGCCGATGGGGAATTGCTCGTCGTTGCTGTAAATGACCGGCGTCTTCGGGCGCGAGGTGCGCAGGAAGCAGAGACCTTTGTGCGTGGCCATCTGTTCGAGCAATTTTTCCGTGGCGACGGCTTCGGCGGGATACAACACCGTGCTGCCAACGATCGCGCGCATCAGGGCGAGATCTTCCAATGCCATCTGCGAAGGTCCGTCTTCACCAATGCTGATACCGACGTGCGAGCCGACGAGTTTCAGGTTGGCCGAGGAAATGCCGGCGACGCGAATCTGATCTGCCGCACGGGTAAAGAACGTTGCGAAGGTCGAGGCGAACGGCACGTGGCCGCGTGTGGCAAAACCGATGGCGACTGCCACGAGGTTTTGTTCCGCAATAAAGCATTCGATGGAACGATCCGGGAATTTCTTGAAGAATTTATCTGCGTAGGTGGAATTCTTCGTGTCTCCATCCAGCGCGTTGATGCGCGGATCGGTTTCACCCAAACGAGCCAGCGCGGTGCCGTAAGCTTCACGCGTGGCGATCGAATCACCAAGCTTGTAGCTAATGGCCGGATAGCTGGCCGGAGCGGCCAGGTTCGGTGCAGGCAGGGCGGTCGGAGCCGGAATCACGACACCGAGGCCGGAACGGGCGCTCGGCGAAAGTTCGGCAATGGCTTGAACGGCTTCTTCCTTGCTCAGCGGCTTGCCATGCCAGCCGTCTTTGTCCTGGATGAAAGAAACACCGGCACCCTTGTAGGTTTTGGCGATGATCGCCAGCGGGCGTTCGTCGAGACCGACACCGCTCAACACTTCGAGAATTTCTTCCATGTCGTGGCCGTCATCGAGCGTTTCGACGCGCCAGCCGAAGGATTCAAAGCGTTTGACGTAAATGTTGATGTCGTGGCCAAACGCGGTGGCCTGGCTCTGGCCAAGGCGGTTCGCGTCCACAATCGCGATCAAGTTGCTCAATTTGTAGTAGCCCGCGAGCGAGGCAGCTTCCCAGACGGCGCCTTCAGCGATTTCGCCGTCGCCAAGGAGAACGTAGGTGTTGTAATCCAGCTTGTCCTGCAATGCGGCGAGCGCCATGCCCACGCCCACGCCGAGGCCTTGACCAAGCGAACCCGTCGCCACATCGACGAACGCGAGGCGCGGCGTCGGATGACCTTCGAGGTCGTTGCCGAACTGGCGGAGCTTCAACAGTTCCGCGACGGGGACAAAACCATTTTCCGCCCAAGCAGCGTAGAGCAGCGGCGCGGCATGGCCTTTGGACAGAATGAAACGGTCGTTGTTGTAGAAGTGCGGATTCTTCGCGTCATACTTCATGTGGCCGAAGAACAGCGCGGCGACCACGTCTGCCGCCGACAAGCAGGAGGTCGGATGGCCGCTGCCCGCTGCGGTGGTGGCTTCGATGGAGTGGATGCGCAACTGGTTGGCGATCCCTTTCAACAGTTCAATGTCCGTTTCAATCATAAATTTAGAACGCAGAGGTTAATTGACCAATGGCGAAAGCCAAGAATGAAATCTGGCTCAATCACAGGAAAACAAAATGCCCGCGCACTTTTCAGCACGCGGGCGTTTCGATTTTATCGAAATGAAAACAGCTTACTTGCCCAGCAGCGCCAGCGCAGCTTCCGCCATCTTCGGCGCGGTGAGGCCGTGCTTCACGTAAAGCTCCTCGGCCATATACGCCGACTGGCCGAATTCGCCGTGGATGCCAAGCGTCTTGAGCGTGTGCGCGATGCCGGCGTTGGACAGCGCATGGGAAACTTGCGCGCCCATGCCGCCGATGAATTGATGATCTTCAATCGTCACGACCTTGCCGCCGCAGGCTCTCACCGCCGCGCCGATGGTTTCGAGATCCACCTGGTTCACGAACGGATTGCTGATGACGGTGGCTTTCACGCCCTTCGCCGCGAGCAGTTTGCCGGCTTCGATCGCCTTGTTCACCAGCACGCCGCAGCCGATGAGGACGACGTCACTGCCAGTGGAAAGCACCTGGGCCTTACCCCACGGATATTTTGCGCCTTCGATCCACGTCAGCGGATAATTTTCGCGGCCGACGAAGAAAAGATAGCTGTAACCGTCCTTGCCCGCCGCGCGGTCGGCGGCGAATTGCTGGATGGCTTGATACATCAACGATTCGGCTTCGTCCGAGCAACTCGGCGCGATAACCACCGTGTGCGGAATCGCGCTGGTCGCGGCAAAGTAAGTCGTCGCCTGATGTGAGGCGCCGTCCGCCGCGTCCTGGAAGCCGACGTGCGAAAACATCGCGATGACGGGCGCCTGCGAGAGCGCGGCCATCGTGAGCGGGAGATTTCCCTTGGTCACACCGAACTGGCCGAACGTGTCCACGATGGGAATGAAGCCCACCTTCGACAAACCGGCGGCGGTGCTGATCATGTTCGATTCGGCAATGCCGACTTCGATCCAGCGGTCGGGAAAACTTTTATGGAACAGGCTGATGCCGGTGGAACCTTGCACGTCGGACGACACGGAATAAACCGGCAAACCTTCCGTCGCCGCGCGCACGGCGGCCTTGGCGAGACCGGCCTGCACTTTGTCGGTCTTCGGTTTTGCCGCAGCCGGGGCACCGGACGCGGCCGCCGCATCCGCTTTGGCCTTCTTTGCGGCTTCCTTGGTCTCCCATTCGGTGCGGAACGCCTTGGCCCAGGCCGCAAATTCTGCCGGCGTCTGGCCGCCCCAGATTTCGTCCACGAACTCGACGATCTTCTCGCCGCTGGACAACGGGAAGCCGTGTCCGCCGGAAGAACTGTCCATCGTGGACTTCACGCCGAAGCCCTTGACGGTCTTGGCGATGATGGCGACGGGCTTGGTCGGATCGGCCTTCGCGGCGGCGATGGCCTTTTCAAGCGCGAGGTAAACATCGTGAAGATTGTTGCCGTGGGCGACATTGATGACGTGCCAGCCGAGCGCCGTCTTGCTGGTGAACGTCGGGGCCATGCTGAACGAATCCTTCGAGACGCGGCCGGACAGCTTGGTGTCGTTGTCCGAAATGATCATCACGAACGGGTTCATCTTGCCCTTGGACGCGAGACCGGGAATCGCGGCGAACGCTTCCTTGGCTTCGCCTTCCATGCTCGCGCCGTCACTGACGGTGCAAATCGTGACGCGATCGTTCTTGGCGAGCTTGTCGCCGATGGCCAGACCCTGCGCCTGCGGCAGCGAACTGCCGAGCGGGCCGTTGCTCAACAAAACGCCTTCGGGATTCAGATGCGATTCGCCGTGGCCGGTGAGCTTGCTGTGGATGCCGCGAAAACCCTTCACCGTTTCCGTCGTCATGCCGTCGAAGCCATAGAGCGAGCGGACGGCGTAAACGCCGTTCTCGCAGTGGCCGGCGTCGTTGACAAAATTATAGGCTTCATACCATTCGCGGCCGCTGACGGAAAACATCACGCCGTGGATGGCGGACATGATTTCCGCGAACGCCGCCGGACCGCCCCAGTGCGAGGCCGCGCCGCCGATGACGGCGTGCAAATCCATGAGCGCCACGAGCGCGCGGCTGGCGCGCGGGTCGGCCAGCGTGACTTCCGTGCCGGCGGTGTTCTTGACCGTCACCGCATATTTCGGCGCGGCCTTGGGCGTGGGCGCGAGTTTGGATTTGATTGCGATGGGTTTGAGCGGTGGAGCTTCCACGGCTTTGACGACAGAGGTATCAGCGGCCATAAGTGAATTAAGATTAAGTTAAGGATGTTTATTTTATAAAAACTCGGATCAAAAGGAAGAATTAACTCGCCGGAAACCATGCAGGCAATTCATGGCTGCCAGTAATTTGGCTGAAAGCTTACGAGAGATTTACCGGATCAATATCCACCGCCAGCGTCACGTCGTCCGGCAACGTCAGCGTCGCGACGACACGTGCCAACGACTGGCTCAACCGGCTCATCGTCCGCGTCCGCAGCATGACCTGATAACGGTAAAAATTCTCCGCGCGCAGCAGCGGCGCCGGGGCCGGACCAGAGACGATCAAATCGCGAAACACCTGTGTCTGGGAAACGGCCGAGTCCGGCGCGCCCAGCTTGGCGATCTCGTCAAACAATTCGGCATTATCCGCAGGCATGCTGACGGCGGCGTCCGAAGCCGGCGCGCGACCAGTCAATTTTTCCAGCTCACGTTTCAGATGTTCGGCGGAAAATTTCACCTTCTCCTCGTTGCGGCCTTTCAACGTGAGCAGGGCCACGCGGCCCGTCGGCGGATATTTCAGCTGTTCACGAAATTCGATTTCCTGTTCGTAGAATCCCACGAAGTCGTGCCGCCGGGCGTATTGAATGGCCGGATGAAACGGCGTGAACGCCTGCACAAACACTTCGCCCTCCACATCCCCGCGCCCGGCGCGACCGGCTACCTGCGTGAGGAGTTGGAATGTGCGCTCACCCGCGCGGAAGTCCGGCTGATGCAGCGCCATGTCCGCGTAGATGATGCCGACGAGCGTGACGTTCGGAAAATGCAGCCCCTTCGCGATCATCTGCGTGCCGATGAGAATGTCAATCGTCCCGTTACGAAACTCGCCCAGCACGCGGCGATAGTCGTCTTTCTTGCGCATCACGTCCGCGTCCATGCGCTTGATGCGTGCATGCGGGAAAAGTTTTCCCAGGATGTCCTCGACCTTCTGCGTGCCGGTGCCCGCGAAACGGATGGCGGGATTTTTGCACTTCGGCTCCGGGCAGACGGACGGAACTTTCTCGTTGTGACCGCAGATGTGGCAGGAAAGCTTTTGCTCCGGGCGATGGTAGGTCAGCGTGATGCTGCAGTTGGGACAGTTCGCGACATAACCGCACTTCGGGCATTGCAGCGAGGTCGAGTAGCCGCGCCGGTTGAGAAACAAAATCGTCTGCTCTTTCCGCTCCAATCGCTTCGTGATGGCCTCCTTGAGCTGCGGCGAAAAAATCGGCGGCCCCTTTTCCTTGTAAGCCGCTTGCCGCATGTCCACGACGCGGACGTGCGGCATCTTCTGATTGTCCACGCGCTCCGGCAATTCCAGTAACGTGAACTTCCCTTTCTTGCAGTTGTAAAAACTTTCCATCGAAGGCGTCGCCGAGCCGAGCACGACGACGGCATTCTCCATCTGGCCGCGCATGATGGCCACGTCACGCGCGTGATAGCGCGGCGCTTCCTCCTGCTTGTAAGTGTGCTCGTGCTCCTCGTCCACGATGATGAGTCCGAGCGGTTCCACCGGTGCAAAAATCGCCGAGCGCGCGCCGATGACGATGCGCGCCCGCCCCTGCCGGATCTTGTGCCATTCATCATGCCGCTCGCCCGCGCTCAAATGGGAATGCAGCACGGCGACAAGCGTCTGCAATTTCCCCGAACTGAACCGCGCCTTAAACCGCTCCACCGTCTGCGGCGTCAGCGAAATTTCCGGCACCAGCACAATGGCGCCCTTCCCCTGCTCTAGCGCATGCGCAATGGCCTGGAGATAGACTTCCGTCTTGCCAGAGCCGGTGACGCCGTGGAGGAGAAACGTGGAGGATGGAGGATGGAGGATGGAAGATGGCAAACTCGCCGATAGTCCCGCCTCGCCTCGTGTAGCACCCGCGTCCCGCGGGTGATGTTCGGCGTCTCGCCGGACATTTTGCGGCGCAGCCGCAACCGAGGGCGTCCAAATGTAAGGATACTCCTCCATCGGCCCGACGAGTCCGATCTTGCGCGGATTGTTCCAGATGTAATTCCAAGTCTTGTGTAGATCAGCTTCCGAACGAATCATCCGGTCAAATGACTCGTCCATCCAGACCGGACCGCTGCGCTGCATCACTTCGCTCACCTGATGTGCGGAGAATGACTTGATGCTGTGCAAAATTTCCGAAAGCGAATGAATGCCTTCCTTGCCCGCCTCCTGAACCGGCAACGGCTGCATCAGCAAATGAACATGATCCGGCATCACGCAGGCCGCATAGCACTTCATCTTGTTGCCATGCCAGAAATGGCAGGCTTCCAGCGTCTTCGCCCGTGCTTCGGGTGACAGCACCAGCTTATCCTGCGTCTGCCAGGTGATGTGATAGGTCGAACCGGGAATTTCGAAGTGCGGCAGGTTGCGGCGGCGCGCGGTGGGTTCGGTGACAGACCCGAAAGTTGTAGGCACGCGTGAGGCGGGCGCGACGCCCGCCTCCACCCGCGAGACGCGGGTGCTACCATCCATCGCGTGTGTGATCTTCTCCAGCGCGGCTGCTTGCGCCGGATTCAAAACAATCGGCTGCGTCGCCAAAATGGTTTCTTTCGCGTAGGGATCCCGCTCGGAAACTTCGTTCGTGATGGAAATCAAACCTTGATCTTCCAGTTTGCGGACGGTGACGGCGGTCGTCCCGGCCAGTTCGACGAGTTCGGACAGCAGGAGTTCCTGCCGTTCCTCGATAATCTTCCACACATCCTGCTGGCGTTTGGGCAACTTGGGAAATTCACCGATGACCGGGACTGCGCGCACGAACAAACGCTCCCGCCAGCTGGCATCTTCCTTCCGCACGGCTTCGGGCAGAACGGATTTCAGCGCGATCTCTGGCGCGCAGCAGTAATATTCGCCGATCCAGCGGGCGAGTTTCAGCACCTTCGCGGTGACCAGCGTTTGCGCACCGATGACTTTGAGAATGGGTTTGAGTTTGGTGTGCGCGGATTCCTCGGCCACGGCAGTGACTACGCCCAGCACTTTGCGCGGGCCGAACGGCACCTGCACGCGGCTGCCGACATCCACCTTGTCCGCAAACTCGGCTGGGATGACGTAATCAAATTCCCGCCGCAGCGCGATTTCCAGACTGACGCGGGCAATCATGGCTCAATCCTGCGTGATGGCGCGGAGTTCGGCCTGCAGTTGCTGGCGCAAACCTCGGCGTTCCTCATCGCTGACATCGGGTGGCACATGAATCGGTTTGCCCACGCAAATTTCGCAACGCGCAAAAGGCAAAGGAATTTGAAACCGGTCCCAGCTTTTGACTTTGATCTTCCAATTCAAATTGAAAGTCACCGGCACGATGGGCAGCCCGGTCACTTGGGCGAGCGAGGCAATGCCTTCCTGAACCTCGTAGCACGGCCCGCGTGGACCGTCCGGCGTGATGGTCAAGTCGTAGCCGCGTTCCGCCCATGTTGTCAACTCCAGCATCGCCTGCGCGCCACGCCGGCTGCTGGAACCGCGCACCGGCTGCACGCGGAACCATTCAAGGATGCGGGCGAGGAATGCGCCGTCTTTGCTCGCGCTGATGAGCGCCGCCATCCCCGCGCCGGAATTGTTCGGCCGGCGATACACATCCAGCACTTTGACGCAGGTCGCCAACCGGTTGTGCCAGATGCAGAAAATCACTGGCGTCGGGGCGTTCGGCGCAAAATACACCGAGGGTTCCCGCAACCGGCACCGCACCGTCAGCAACAGCGCCCGCAACGCAAAAAATATCACCACCGCGCCCAGCCGCTGATACCACTTCGGCGCGTGTGGAACAACGACTCCGCTGCGGCGTTGAGGTTTGTGTTTCTGCATCGCGGCTTAACCCTTCTTCAAACAGGCGCGCACCAGTTGTTCGACGCTCGCGGACGCCCCAAGCATCGCCTGCGCGGCGCGGACGGCGTCATGTGCCTCTACTTGTTTGAAGCCTAGCGCCATGAGCGCGAGCGTGGCGTCGTTGGTCTTTTGGTCGTCGGGCGAGAGTGAATGTTTTGCGCTCGCAGCTTCCAGCGCGCCCGCCGCGCCGACCTTGTCGCGGAGCTCAACCACAATGCGTTCGGCGGTTTTTTTGCCGACACCGGAAATTTGCGAGAGCGATTTCACATCCCCATTAGCCACCGCGCCGCGAAACGCAACGGCGTTCATGCCGCTGAGGATGTTCAACGCCGTCTTCGGGCCGATGCCGCTGACGCTGTTGATGAGCAGGCGAAACAAATCCCGCTCCGTCGCCGTCATGAAACCGTAGAGAATGTGCGCATCTTCGCGAACGATGAGTTGCGTGAGGATTTTCAAATCCTGGCCGGGCTGCGGCAATTTGTCGAAGGACGACAACGGAATCAGAACTTCGTAGCCGATGCCATTCACGTTCACCACGACTTGCGTGGGGAGTGACTCGACCAGTTTGCCTTGGAGAAAGGTGATCATTTTTTGGAAATCTAAATCATGCCGGAACTCTCAGTGCCGTAATCTGGATTGGGTAATTGAAATTCTTTAGCCCGTTTTTCGACTGTCTCATCTTGTTTTTTCAAAAAGGAAATCTGTTCGCCGGATAAAAGCAGATTCTCAGGCAAAGGCTTTTCACACACGCCGCAAATTTTGAGTTTGCGACTGTAAATCGGCGATTGGCAATGGGGGCAAAGAAATTCCATGGCTAAATTTTCTTCGGCGCGGTCAACCCCAGCCGCGATTTTTCCTGCGCATGGACGAGCGCCAAGGCGAGCGCGTCCGCAGCGTCGGGTGCGGGAAGTTCGGCGAGGTTCAACATCCGCTGCACCATCTTGGCAACAGCAAGCTTTTGCGCCGCGCCGTAGCCGACAATGGCCTGTTTCACTTTGCGCGTGGCGATTTCGTAGATGTCGAGCCCAGCCTCGGCGATGACCGCCATCGCCGCGCCGCGCGCTTCGCCCATGATGATGGCGGTTTTCAAATTCTGTGCGAAGAACAGGCCTTCCACCGCGCAGACCGTCGGCTGATATTCCCGTAACACGTCGCGGAGCGTTTGGGAGATTTTGGCGAGGCAGCGCGAGCGGGCCCAGTCTTTCGGGCAGGCAATGGTGCCCTGCGCCAGGACAACAGGCTGCGTTCCGCCGGTGCGGATGATCCCAAAGCCCGTGCCGCGCAGCGAAGGGTCAACGCCAAGAATGGTTTGCACCACGCGTGACGAATAATGGGCAACCGACATGGCAGGCAACGCCGAAGAACGCGTTTTTTTGCCGTTCAAGCGCGCCTGCATCTGCTCAAATTGTTGCCGGGAAATGCCCACGCGAACAGGTTGCCAGCGGCGGTGCGGCGGCAAAAGCAAAAACGCCGCGCAGTTGCCCGCGCGGCGTTCGTGACTGAAGCAGTCTTAACGATTTTGGGCCATCCAAGCTTGTGAACGGCCGAAGGTGTTCCCATTGCCGTTGCCATTGCCAGCATTGCCATTCCTCGGTTGATTTTGCGACGGGGCGGACATCGCCGGGGCGCTGGGGGCCACATAGCGCGGGGCGGATTGCACAATGTTCTGGCGCGGCTCGCTGCGTGGTTGTGGACGCTCAACCACTGCCGGAGGCGCGACCGGCGCGATATAGCGCGGCGGCGTAACCGCCTGCCGCGGTTGCTCGCGGACCTCCGGGCGCACGGTCGGCCGGGTGGCGGCAACCATGTTGTTCTGCGGCATCGTCCGCACGCTGGGCGCGGTGGCCGGAGCACTGGCCACCGGCGGCGTGTATTGGCGAACGATCTGACGGTTCTCGCGGCCGTTGTCCGACCGGCTGTTTTGCGGCCGGTTTGGCGAGGTGCTCGCAACCGGGGCGGGATGATTGACCGGAGCTTGCACTATCGGCGCGGACGTCGGCGCAGGTTGCGGCGTCGGAGTCGCCCCGCGTGCGTTGAACACCGACCCGCGTTGATTGTGTTGGTCGCGCTGATCTCGTTGATTGACCACGGTGGTGGCGGTTTGAGCCGGATGCTGTTCTCGATTTGCATCGCGGGTTGTGGCCCCGGCTTCACGTTGATCGCGGCGATTCACGGAACCCGGCGCCGTCGCGTGGAGCGAATTGTTATCTCCATGAGCCGTGTTGCCAACGAACTGGCGGCCACCCGAGCCGTCGCTCGCATCGGAACCGAAATGGCGGCCCGGCGAATTCACATTTTGACTACGCCAACCGTGGCGTCCGCCGTTGATCACGTTGCTGACCGGCACCGGCCGGATGGGGCGGTGGGACGCGTTGCCGATGACGGTGACGGAAACGCCATTGTTGACCATGCAGCGGTTATGCCAGTTGAAATTATTGATGATCGTGGTCTGGTTGTATATCTGCGTCACCTGCGACTGCGGGAAACAATAATAGCGCGGGTGCGGCTGGCAAAAATTACCGAAGGAAACAAAGGTGTAACAGTTCGGCGTCAGACCAAAGCTGAAGTTCAGCGACACATTGCCACCACGATAGCAAAAGCCAACGCCCGGGGTATAAACCGTGTAAGGCGGCAACGGCGCCCAGCCGCAGTAATCATTCGCAGAGCGCCACGTTACCCACGACGGGGCCCAGACCGTGTCCGGCCACCAGCACCATCCGTATTGGGAACTGTTAAACCACCGGCCATAATGGAACGTCACGCCCCAGGCGTAATCCGAATCCCAATACCAGCCGCAGTCGGTATAGACCCAGCGGCCCCGGTCGCAATACGGACGCCACGTCGCATCATACACGACGACGTTCGGGCGCCAGCAACGGCCGTAGCCATCCACAGTGACCCAGGTGCCGTAGGGCGTGAGCGTCTGGCTGACTTCGTCCACATTCAAATCGGCGGGCGGTCCATTCGGCGGGGGCGGAGGAGAATTCTCGGCGTTGGTTGCCACCGGAGCCGCAGCCTGTTCAGGCGCGGCGGTAGGTGCAACGGGAATAGCAGCAGCGGGAGGAAGCGCTTTGTCGTGAGCAAAGATGGCATTCACGATGTCACCGGGCAATCCGGCATCGGTCAGGGCAATGATCTTATCGGCATCGAGGTTGAAGGCGGTGGGGCAATTGGAGATGTAATTCTGAATGACACTGATATCTACGCCGGCCTGGGCGAGCTTGAAGACCTGTCCCACGGGACTGCCGAGCGGGACATTGACCGGCAACGCACTGTCATTTTCCGGAGGCGGAATGGGCTGTTCATTGGCCAGACTCTTGTAGCCGACGACTGCGGCGATCGCCACCGCCAGCGCGATGATGGTTTTGGAGGAGAAGAGCGTTTTCATAAGGATGTATGGTTATGGTTAAAACTACGTTTAATCTAACACTAGTATAGACGCAAAAGTTTCATAAACGCTCACTGTTAAATCGCAACATACTATAAAACAACGAATTAAAAATGTAATCAATTCTACCGAACGGTAAGTATAGGGCGAATTTCCGGCCTGCGCGGAGGGCCAAAGCGGCAAAAGCTGGGAACTGGGAAATATGCCAAATACGCGAACGGGATTCCTTCATGTTTCGCTGGTTTGGAAAATTGATTCGCCTGACACGCCGCGTTTTTGCATATTCCTGCGGATGAAATCCATGACGGGTTACGGGCGCGGCGAATGCGCGCAGGACGGCTTCAAGATCACAGTTGAGCTCAGCTCCGTGAACCGCAAGCAAGCCGAAGTTTCGGTCACGCTCCCGCGCGAGACGGAGATGCTCGAAGCGCAGATACGCGACGCCATCCACCGCAACGTCGCGCGCGGCCGCGTGAACGCCCGCGTCTCGCTCCACGCCGCCGAGGGCAAGTTGAGCGCCCGCAAGCACATCAATGCCGCGCTCGCCAAGGATTACGCCGCTGAATTCGCGCGGCTGGCCAAGCAGTTGAAAATCTCCGGCGAAATCACGCTGGATCAAGTGCTGCGCGCGCCCGGTGTTTTCCACACGGATGAGGAACTGGCCGAGACGGAAGATTTGTGGCCCGCAGTGGAAAAATCCCTGAACCAAGGCCTCGCCGCGCTGGTGAAAATGCGCGAACGCGAAGGCGCGCATCTCGCAAAAGATTTGACGACGCGAGTTGGCATCATGCGGGCGGCGGTGGAAAAAATCCAAAAACAGGCCCCGCAGACGGCTGAGAATTATCGCCGGCAATTGATCGAACGCATCAAGAGCGCGGGCATCGAAAGCATCGCGCCGGACGATGAACGGTTGCTCAAGGAGATCGTGCTGTTCGCTGACCGCTCGGACATTTCGGAGGAATTGACGCGTTTGCAAAGCCATTTCCAACAGTTCGCCGACTGCTGCAAGTCGAAGGAGCCGGTCGGCCGCACGCTGGATTTTCTCGCGCAGGAAATGAACCGCGAAATCAACACCATCGGCTCGAAGGCGAATGACGCGGTCATCTCGCGCGAAGTCGTGACGCTCAAGGCGGAGCTGGAAAAATTCCGCGAGCAGGCCCAAAACGTCGAATAAATCATGAGGAATCCGAAGCCCGAAACCGGCGGCCACAAAAGAAATTCCGCGCCGTTGCTGATCCTGATCTCCGCGCCCTCGGGCGGCGGCAAGACGACGCTGTGCGAGATGTTGCTCGCCGCGCGCCCGGAGATGACGCGGGCGATCACCTGCACGACACGCGAGCCGCGCGCGGGCGAGACGGACGGCGTGGACTACCATTTTTTCAGCGCGGCGGAATTCTTGAAGCGCTTGCAGGCGGGCAATTTTCTGGAACACGCCACGGTTTATGGCAACAGCTACGGCATCTTGAAATCCGAGCTGCTTGGCAAGCTGCGCGAGGGCAAGGACGTGTTGCTGAACGTGGATGTGCAGGGCGCGGCCACGATCCGCGAGCGGGCGGAAGAGGAGCCGGAATTGAAAAAGGCGCTGGTGACGGTGTTTCTCACGCCGCAGTCGGTGGACATCCTGGAGGAGCGGCTCAAGCGCCGCGCGCAGGATTCAGCGGCGGTCATCCAAAAGCGGCTCGCGGTGGCGCGACAGGAGGTCGGGCAATGGAAGAATTTTGATTACCTGCTGTTCAGCACGACCAAGCCGGAGGATTTGAAACGGATGCTGGAAATCGTCGAGGCGGAAAAGATGCGCGTGGCGCGGTCGCAGGCTCCGGAGTTTTAGGATTTCCGAAACACAAGCGGTTTCCTAATTTGCGGAGCGCGGCATTTATGCCGCTTCAGCCCTGCTCGCCAACAGGGAGTCGAAGCGGTCTGAAGCCCGCGCTCCAATTTCAAACTAGGACAACGTCGAATCGGATTGCGGAAAACGGATATAAGTTCAAATT
>Ga0310810_10006186_pt1 | contig 13488 bp, 13 predicted proteins | sample NCmetagenome_FD_207641 | JGI IMG/M metagenome (GOLD analysis project Ga0310810, IMG submission 207641) | Soil microbial communities from experimental microcosm in Duke University, North Carolina, United States - NC | ecosystem: Engineered > Artificial ecosystem > Soil microcosm > Unclassified ... | reverse complement strand
GGAAACGGCCGGATACCCTGACAGTCGCAGCCGCAAGCGCGGCATCGACATCGCCGCGCTTGAACTCGCGCGCGACAAGCACATTGGTCCCGGCATCCTCGTGCAGCGGCGGTGCGCCAGGTCTCACCGCCTCTGCAGGGTCGACCGCATGCGGCAGCGCCTCGAATTGAATCGCGATCAATTCGACCGCATCCTCGGCGAGATGGCGGCTTTCCGCGATCACGCCGGCGATCGGCTCACCGACGAAGCGCACCTTGTCGCGTACGAGCGGCAGGATCGGCGTCGCGTAATAACCTTTCATGCGCGAGGCCGCGACGAGCGACTTCACCGCAAGATCGTCCGCCGTGAGGACCGCGATGACGCCTGGCGCGGCCCGCGCGGCCGCGCAATCGATCGAGACGATCCGCGCATGCGCGTGCTCACTGCGGCGGAACGCGACATGCAGCGTGGCCGGCCGGTCATCCACGAAGCTGCCACGCCCGGTGAGCAGGCGCGGGTCCTCGGTGCGCTTCACCCGCGCGCCGATGATCTTCGGCCGGGCAAGCGCGGCGTCATTCATACGCGTCCGCTCCTTTGCGCAGGGTCCGCCACTGCGCATCGTCGTGGCCGCAAATAATTGTCACGCCAGACTTTTCGATACGCCGTATCTCGGCGAGGGATTGCGCCAGGGCATCCGCGTTCCAGATGTTGCGCGGCAGTACGCCGATATCGAGCGTGGAGCGTAGCGTCACGGTGTCGGCGGCAAGCAGGAATTGTCCGTCGCGCTCGAGCGCGACCAGCGCACCCATCGAGCCCGGTGTGTGACCGGGCAACGGGATAAGCACGATGCGCCCGTCTCCAAACAGATCGCGCTGGCCCTCGACTTCGTCGAGCGGCAGCCCGACGTCCCATTCGCCGCGGAGGAAACCGAATTTCTCGGCATCCGGCGCACGTGCCGTCGCGACATCGCGCGCCTGCACGATCACGGTCGCGTGCTTGAAGAACGCGTTGCAACCGCAATGATCCGGGTGCAGATGCGAGCAGATCACCACGTCGATGTCGTCCGGTTGCACGCCGATCGCCGCCAAACCGGTCAGCACGTTCTCGTCGCGCGGCATGATCGGGGTCATGATCTTGGCGAGCCCGCCCCAGCGCGCCGCCGCGTCGTCGACCACGGACGGATGGCAGCCGGTGTCGAACAGCACGTTGCCTTGCGCATGACGCAGCAGCGCGGAGGTGACCGGAAGCTCGATCATCTCGCTGCGGTCGGTGTCCGGGATGAATGTCGCCTTGCGCATGCGCACGCGCCCGCCGGACAGGAAATGCATTTTCATGATGCGCTCCTTGCGGCGACGGCCGCGCGCAGCGCCCTCACGATGTGCTCATAGCCGGTGCAGCGGCAGAGATTGCCCGACAGGCCCGCGCGGATTTCATCATCGGTCGCGAGCGGATACTTGCGCAGCAGGTCGGTCGCGGTCATCAGCATGCCGGGCGTGCAGAAGCCGCATTGCAACGCGTGATGCTCGCGGAACGCTTCCTGCAGCGGATTGAGATCGTAGAGCGTGCCGAGGCTTTCCACCGTCTCGATCTCGCAGCCGTCGAGTTGAATGGCAAACAGCAGGCACGCGCGCACGCTGTCGCCATCGACCAGCACCGTGCAGGCACCGCACACGCCGTGCTCGCAGCCGACATGGGTGCCGGTGAGTCCGAGGGTGTGGCGCAGGAAATCCGCAAGCAGCAGGCGCGGCTCGACGGTGCGCTCGTAGATGGTGCCGTTCACCGTCACCTTGACCGTGCGCGTCGTCATGCGCGCTCCCACGCGGCGGCGAGCGCCTTGCCGGTCAGCGCCCCGACGAGATGACGGCGGTAGTCGGCCGAGGCATGCAGATCGGTGTTCGGGTTCACGCGCGCGCGCGCAGCCTCGCATGCGGCGTCGCACAACTTCGGTTCGAGCGCCTTGCCCTTCAACAAGGCTTCCGCCTCATCCGCCCGCACCGCCTTCTCGTCCGCGCCCGCGATAGCTATGCGCGTCTCGGCAATTTTTCCATCCGTTTTGGTCAGCGTCACACCGACGGCAGCGAGCGCGAAGTCGCCGTGCCGGCGCGAAACCTCCTCGAAGCCCCAGCCGGTGCCCGGCGGCAATTTCGGGAACACGATCTCGGTCACAAGCTCATCCGCCTCCAGCGCCACGCTCAGCGCGCCGAGAAAGAAGTCGCGCGCCGCAGCCGTGCGCTGCCCCTGCGGCGACGCAATCGCAATCGTTGCGTCCAGCAGCAATGCCATCATCGGGAGCTCTGCCGCCGGATCGGCATGTGTCAGGCTGCCGCCGATCGTCCCGCGATTGCGGACCGCGAGGTGCGCGACGTGGGCCATGGCGGCCCGCAGCACCGGCAGATGCGCGGTGATGACCGGCGAGGTTTCGAGCTGATGATGGCGCGTCAGCGCGCCGACGCGGACCACGTCGACGTCGTCCTTGATGTGAGAGAGTCCGGGGATCCGATTGATGTCGACCAGCACCGAGGGCCGCAGCAGGCGGAAGTTGAGCATCGGCACCAGACTTTGCCCACCGGCAAGCACCTTGGCCTCGCCGCCAGCCTCCGCCAGCGCCGCAACCGCCGCCTCCACGCTCTCAGCAACGCAATATTCGAACGGCGGCGGCTTCATGCGCTCGTGGCATCCCCTTTTCGGACGGATGCTAGAGGACGCACGCGCCCTGAGCCAGCGCTGGCGCGGCACAACTCTCGTTTGCCGCCCGACGGCCCCGCGCGAACCGACAGGCCCTTTGTCAGCCGCGGCCTGCTCGACGTAAGATGCCCGCCAACCGGGGACAATGGCGTGATCATCAAGCGGCTGTTGACGTTCGTCGACGAGGTGCGGCAGGAAGCGGGCCAGCGCGCCGAGCCGCCGCTGCGCAAGGTCGCAGCGGTTGCCGTGATCGATAACCCGTTCGCAGGCCGTTACGAGCCAAACCTCCAGCCGCTCACTGACGCAAGCGTCGCGATAGGCAAGGAACTCGGCGCCGCGGCCATCGCTCTCCTGTCACCTTACAAACCCGAGAGCTACGGCAAGGCCGCGCTCATCGGCATGAACGGCGAGCAGGAGCACGGGGTCGCCATGCTCACCACGGTGTTCGGCAATGCGATGCGCGAGGCGGCGGGCGGCGGCAAGGCATGGATTTCGTCGTTCACCAAGCGCGTGGCGCCCGGCGCCACGATCGACATTCCGCTCGCGCACAAGGACGCCCTTTACGTGCGTTCGCACTACGACGGCGTGACCCTCACGTTGCACGACGCGCCGCTGCCGGACGAGATTGCGATCATCTGCGTTTACGCGAGCCGCGGCCGCCCGAACCATCGCGTCGGCGGACCGAAGGCGAGCGAGATCAAGGGCCAGGACGGGCTGACATAACTGCAGGCGTATCTGAGGAATACCATGACGACAGCCAAGACCGGCGCGGAACACATCAAGTCGTTGAAGGACGGCCGCACGGTCTACATCGACGGCAAGCTGGTCGACGACGTCACCGAGCATCCGGCGTTCCGCAATTCGGTGCGCTCGGCCGCCGCGCTTTATGATTTTCAGGCCAAGCCCGAAAATCTCGAGGCGATGACCTTCACGCCGGACGGCTCGAACCGCCGTGTGAACCGCTGCTGGCAATTGCCGCGAACCCACGCCGAGATGGTGGCGCGCCGCAAGGCGATGCAGTCGTGGTCGGCATTGCATTGCGGCTTCATGGGCCGCTCGCCCGATCACGTCGCCTCCACGCTCGTCGGCCAGCGCATCGGCATCGAGGTGTTCGAGAAGCACGGGCCCGCGCGCGCCAAGGCGGTGCGCGACTATTTCGAGGAAGCAAGCCGCAACGACTATTTCCTCACCTATGTGATCATCAATCCGCAAGCCGAGCGCGCGAAGGACTGGGGCGACCAGGCCGAGGGCCTTGTCGCAAAGATCGTGGATGAGGATTCCGGCGGCATCACCGTGCGCGGCGCGAAGCTGCTCGGCACATCGTCGATCATGGCAAACGAGGTGCTGGTCGCGAACCTCCAGCCGCTGAAGCCGGGCGAGGAAGACCTCGCCTTCTCCTGCGCGATCCCGATGAACATCAAGGGCCTGCGCGTCCTCTCGCGCAAATCCTACGAGGCCGCGGCCGTGTCGTTATTCGACAACCCGCTATCGTCGCGCTTCGACGAGAACGATGCGCTGATGTATTTCGAGGACGTGAAAGTGCCATGGGAGCGCGTGTTCGTACATCGCGACACTGATATGTGCCGTGCCCAGTTCCACGACACGCCGGCGCATGCGTTCCAGAATTATCAGGCGCAGATCCGTCTCTCAGTGAAGCTCAAGTTCCTCTGCGGCCTCGCGCACAAGATTACCGAGGCCATCGGCACCAGTGCGATGCCGCCGGTGCGCGAGCAGCTCGGCTTCCTCGCCGCCAATGTCGGCATGGTGCACGCGATGCTCGCCGGCATGGAGGCCGACGGCGCAATGCGCAATGGCTACTGGGTGCCGAACCGCCACCAGATGTATTCCGCGCAGGTGCTGACCCAGGACCTTTACCCGCGGGTCATCGCCATCCTGCGCGAACTCGCGGGCGGCGCAATGATCATGCTGCCGTCCTCGATCCATGATTATCTCGACCCGCATCTTGCCAAGATCATCCGCACGACGCAGCGCGCCTCGAAAATGGAGCCGGACGAGAAGGTAAAATTCATGAAGGCCGCGTGGGACGCGGTTGGTTCGGAATTCGGCTCGCGTCACACGCAATATGAAATGTTCTATGCGGGCGCGAAATTCGTCACCACGGGCCACAGCTATCGCACCTTCGACTGGCCGGGCGCGACCGGCATGGTGGATAATCTGATGTCAACCTACGACCTCGCTGACGAGCTCAAGCGCGCCTCGGGCGACGGCAAGGCGACATGAAGGTCGCGATCTGCAATCTCGGCCAGATCGTCTCGGGCGATTGGCACGATCCGTTTATGCCGGGCGATACCGTCATCGCTGACGACGGCAAGATCGTATCGGTCGGCACGGCCGCCGCGCAGGCGGTCGAGAGCGCCGATGTGCTTATCGATGCCGGCGGCATGACGGCGATCCCGGGCCTGATCGACAGCCATGTGCACATCACCTTCGGCGACTACACGCCGCGCCAGCGCACCGTGGGCTATCTGGAAAGCTATCTGCATGGCGGTGTCACCACCGCGATCTCGGCGTCCGAGGTTCACGTGCCCGGCCGCCCGCGCGATCCCGAGGGCGTGAAGGCGCTCGCAATTGCGGCCCAGCGCTGCTTCGTGGACTACCGGCCCGGCGGCATGAAGGTCATCGCCGGTTCGATTATTCTGGAGCCAGGGTTGACGGCTTCCGACTTCAAAGAGATCGCAGCAAAGGGCGTGCGGCTCGCCAAGGCCGGCTTCGGCGCGGTCAAAACAGCCTACGACTATGCGCCACTCACGGCCGACGCGAAGGCCGCCGGTCTCATCACCACATGCCATACCGGGGGGTCATCGATCCCCGGTTCTGGCGCGATCACTGGCGATCATCTGCTGAAAATCCGTCCGCACGTATCGTTCCACATCAATGGTGGGCCCACCGCGATGCCGGATGCCGATTTCGCCCGCGTCATCCGCGAAACCGACATCGCGCTGCAGGTCTGCACCGCCGGGAACCTGCGCACCACGTTGCTGTGCGCGCGGCTTGCACGCGAGCATGGTGCGTTCGATCGCTTCATCATCGCGACCGACACGCCGACCGGCAGCGGGATCATGCCGCTCGGCATGCTTTACACGATGGCGCATCTTTCGAGCCTCGCCGACGTGCCGCCCGAGCATGCTATTTGCGCCGCGACCGGCAACAACGCAAAGATCTATGGGCTGGACTCGGGCCTCCTCAAACCCGGCAAGGCCGCCGATATCGTGTTGCTCGACGCGCCGGACGGCGGCACACAGGACAGTGCTCTCGCCGCCATCAAGCATGGCGACATCGCCGCGATCGGCGCGGTCATCACCGCCGGCATTCCGCGCTTCGTCGGGCGCAGCCGCAACACGCCAGCAACCACACGGACCGCGCGCGTCGTGCGCTCACGTGTCACGCAAGATTTCGCGGCAGTAGCGCACTAGAATGCCGGCATGATCTACCAGCAAGTGATCAACGGGCTGATGCTCGGAGCGTCCTACTCGCTGGTTGCGATCGGCTACACGCTGATCTTCGGCGTCCTCGGGCTTCTCTACTTCGCGCACGGCGAAGTGTTCATGGTCGGCGCGTTCGTCGGCCTCTATCTGGTGCTCTACGGCCACGCCAACATCTATGTCGCGCTGATCGGCGCGATGATCGCCTGCGCGATGCTCGGCGTAGCGGCAGTATACATCGCGGTGCGCCCCGTCCGGAAAGATCGCCCGCTTGCACCATTGATCAGTACGATCGGCCTCACCATCGTGCTGCAAAATCTTGCGGTCTATATTTTCGGTGGCCAGCAGGTCGGCTTTCCGGAAACCATCAAGCAGCAGCTCTTTACGTTCGGCCCGATCACCATCTCCTCGGTGCAGATCTTCATTCTGGTCGTAGCCGTCCTCCTGATGGCGTCGCTCTGGTTCTTCATCGAGCATACGCGCATCGGCCGCGCCATCCGCGCAACCGCCGAAAACCACGAGACCGCGGCGCTGCTCGGTGTCGACGTCAACAAGGTCGTGCTCATCACCTTCATGATCGGCTCCGGCATTGCCGGCATAGCGGGTGTCCTCGACGGCGTGAAGAATTCCGGCGTTTCGCCCTTCATGGGCGTCTCGGTCGCCGTGAAGGGGTTGATCGTGATGCTGCTCGGCGGGCTCGGCAACGTGCCGGGCGCGATGGTCGCCGGCCTGTTGCTCGGCATGATCGAGATACTGTCGTCCGCCTATATCGGCACGACCGAGCGCGACCTGTTCTCGTTCCTGATCCTCATCCTGATCCTGCTCTACAAGCCGACCGGGCTGTTCGGCACGCGCACCGCAGACGAAAGGTAGCGACGTGTTCGACGCACTGTTTGACGGCTACACCCGATCGATCCTGATCTTCGCCGGCATCAACGTGATCGCCGCCTATTCGTTCTTCGCACCATTCAAGACCGGACAGGTTTCGCTGGGCCAGGCCGGCTTCATGGCGGTCGGCGCGTACATGTCGGCGATCCTGACACAGAAATTCGGCGTGCCGTTCGCCGGAGCGCTGGTCGCAAGCGGTTTGGTCGCAGGCGTCATCGGATTTCTGGTCGGATTTCCGGCACTGCGAATCCGGGGCATTTATCTCTTGCTCCTCACGCTCGGTTTCGGCGAGATCATCCAGGTCATTGCGCTCTCGTGGGACTACGTCGGCGGCGCGCAGGGCTTCCGCCAGATCACCTACAATCCGCGCACGCTCGACTATGTCGCCGGGCTCATCGTCATCCTCATCATCTTCTTTGCTCGACTGGAGCGATCGAGCCTCGGACGCGCGATGGATTCGATCCACCAGGACGAGACTGCCGCCGAAGTGATGGGCATCGACGTGGTGCGCACCAAGCTGTTTGCCTTCGCGCTCGGCGCGGCGATCGCCGGGCTCGCGGGCGGGCTTTATGCGCATCAGGCAACTTTCATAGACTCTTCTACTTTCAACATAATGGTGGCCGTCGAGATCCTGATCTTCGTCGTGGTCGGCGGCAGCAGCACCTATTGGGGGCCGCTGCTCGGCGCGGGATTTCTCAGTCTGTTGCCCGAATTCCTGCGCACCTTACGTGAATGGCTGGAGCTCGTGCCTGTGTCCTGGACGAATTTCTTTCCGATGAACCGCGTCTACGACTTCCTCCATGGATTCCTCGACTTCGAGAACGCCAAGCGCCTGATCGTTTACGGCATCATCCTGATCGTGATGATGATCGTGCGCCCGGACGGCATGCTCACGCGTGACCAGTTGCGCCGCTTCAAATGGAAGGCGCGCAATGCCTGAGATCTGCCTCTCGATCGAAGGCCTGACCAAGCGCTTCGGCGGCTTCTACGCGCTGAACGAGCTCGGCATGCAGGTCGCGCAGGGCGCGATCCATGCGCTGATCGGACCGAACGGCGCCGGCAAGACCACGTTTTTCAATCTCGTCACCGGTGTGCTGTCTGCGGACGCCGGCCGCATCGTGTTCGAGGGCGGCGACTTGAACGAGCGCCGCCCCTCGCGCCGGACCCTGCGTGGCGTCGCCCGCACCTTCCAGAACATTCGCCTGTTCCCGCACCTCACAGTACTCGAAACCGTGATGATCGGCGAGCATTGTCGCTTCTATCCATCCGTCTGGAAGGCGCTTGGGCAGGCCGTGCTGCAACGCCCGTTCGGCGAGGCGCAGGCCGAGCGCGACATGCGCGAGAGCGCGCTCGAACTGCTCGACTTCCTTGGCCTCGCGGACCAGCGCGACGCGAAGGCTTCCGACCTCCCCTATGGCGATCAGCGCAAGCTCGAAATGGCGCGCGCGCTCGCGACCCGCCCGCGCCTCCTGCTGCTCGACGAGCCCGCCGCCGGGATGAACCCGCGCGAAACGGAAGAGCTCGACGAGGTCATCACCCGCATCCGTGACCGCGGCGTCACCATCATCCTGGTCGAGCACGACATGGGACTGGTGATGGGCATCTCGGATCGCGTGACCGTGCTCAACTTCGGCACGCGCATCGCGGAAGGCAATCCGCGCGAGGTTCAAGATGATCCGGCGGTGATCGAAGCCTATCTCGGCGAGGACGCCGCATGAGCATGCTCAGCGTGCAAGGCCTGCGCTCCGGCTACGGAAAGATCGAGGTGCTGCATGATGTCTCGCTGGAGGTCGCGCAGGGGCAAATAGTGACCCTGATCGGCGCCAACGGCGCCGGGAAGACGACACTCCTCAAAACCGTGTCCGGCCTGATCCGCCCGACCGGCGGGAGCATCGACTTCGAGGGCGAAAGCCTCGTGCGCCGCCCTGCACACAAGATTGTGGCGCTCGGCATGAGCCACGTCCCGGAAGGCCGCGCGATCCTCAAGCGCATGACTGTGCTCGATAACCTGCGCATGGGTGCCTACCAGCGCCGCGATAAGCAGATCGAAGCCGACATCGATGCCGTCTATGCACGATTTCCGTTGCTTGCCGAACGGCGTGCGCAGCTTGCCGCGACGCTCTCCGGTGGCGAGCAGCAGATGCTCGCGATCGGCCGGGCCTTGGTCGCCCGCCCGCGCTTGCTCCTGCTGGACGAGCCCTCGCTTGGCCTCGCGCCAAAATTCGTCACGCGCATCCTGCAGACGCTGACCGACTTGAAGCGCGAAGGAAAAACCATCCTGCTGGTCGAGCAAAATGCCCGCAAGGCCTTGCAGATCGCGGATTTCGGCTACGTGATGGAGCGCGGCCGGATCGTGCTGTCCGGCACCGGAACCAGCCTGCTGAACGATCCGCAGGTGCAGCAGACCTATCTGGGGCACCACGCTCCATCGGACCGCTCCACACGCGCCCCAAGCGGGGATGCGCACCCAAGACTTTCGGGGTAGGATTTTCAAGGACGTTGCATCCGACGGGAACACGAAAATACAAAACATCTGCTTGGGAGGGCAGTTTCATGAAAGTCGCAAGTTCGTTCGTACTCGCCGCGCTCATCGCGCTCAGCACGCATCAATCTCAGGCCGCGAATCTCGCCGGCCGCAGCGTCAAGATCGGGTGCCTCGCGCCGGTCACGGGCAAGGGCGCCGAGTGGGGCGTCGCCGGCAAGGCCTCGATGGAGATCGCGGTCGAGGAAATCAATGCCAAAGGCGGCGTTGGCGGGATTCCGATGGAGCTGATCTGCTACGACACGCAGACGGTCGAAGCCGAAGCGCTGAAGGCGGCGAGCCGCCTGGTCGAGCGCGACAGAGTGCTGGCGATTTCCGGCCCCTGTTTCTCCGGCGAATTCGAGATCATTGCTCCGCAGCTCGACACCCAGTTCAAGACCGTCATCAATTCCTACTGCTCGGCGAAGCCGGGCCTTTCGGCGATGAGCAAGTGGGCTTTCCGCAACACGCTCACCAGCGACAAGATGCTGAAGCCCGTTGTCGATGCGTGGCTTGCCAATTACAAAAACATCAAGAAGGTCGTCATAATCTACGACGCCGAGGACGCCGTATCCAAAGCGGAAGGCGTTGCTGTGCTGCCGGCACTGTTCAAGGCGCACGGCGTCGAGGTGCTCGACCAGCTGAGCTATCGCACCAAGGACACCGACTATTCAGCGCAGGTGACGAAGGCGAAGTCCCTCGGTGCCGAAGGCATCGGCTTCGGCTCCTGCTACCAGAACGCCGCCGCAATCGCGAAAGAGATGGCAAAGCAAGGCTTGAATGTACCGACGATCGGCGGCGCGTGTGCGGGTGCGCCCGGCTTCGTCGAGATCGCCGGCAAGGCAGCGGAGGGCGCCTATATGGCGACCGCGGCCTTCATCGACGATCCGCGCCCCGAGGTGCAGGCCTATGTGAAGAAGATCGTGGCGAAGATCGGGGCCAAGCCGCCCTACAGCGGCCCGCGCTCATACGACATCATGTACTCGTACAAATATTGCATCGAGAAGTCGGGCGTGACCAACAAGCCTGCGGAGCTTGATCAGGATCGCGACAAGATGCGCGAATGCCTCAGTGGCCTGAAAGGTTTCCCCGGCGTCGCGGGCGAGATCACCATGGACAGCGTACGCGACGGTGCGGGTGCGAGCGCGATCCTCAAGGTGGTCAACGGCCAGTACGTCAATGTGGCAAAGTAAAGCCGGCCACCACGCCTGTCTGCGCGCCTTTGTGGGAGCTGAGGCATCTGGCAAGGCTACTGCATAGGTGAATTCTTGTAACGCACCCAGCGTTCCAAGGACACATCGAGAATCTGGGGTTTAACGTAAGAGGATGATGGCTGCCACTGGCGGCCATCATCAACATTTCGCTTGGCCCATTATGAGTCGCAGTGAAGTGGCAGTGGCGCTCGAAAGAATTGGAAGCGGCGATGGCAATCAAGAAACTGCACGATGAATTCCATACGCTGGATATGAACACGGGCTGGGAAGTACCCGCAGGCTATCCATCGGGCATCCAGCAGAAAATTCTTTCGGGCGCGCTGGACGAAACGGCCAAGCGCGGAAGCCGAACGCGCTTGCTGAAGTTCGAGGCCGGCGTTTATACGACCGCGCCGTTCGTGCACGACTATTGGGAAGAGGTTTTCCTCATCGAAGGCGACCTCACCGTCGGCAATGATGCCAACGGACAAGGCGGCGAAGCGTTCAAGCCGTTCACGTACGCGTGCCGCCCGCCAGGTGCTCATCACGGCCCGTTCCTCTCGAAGGCCGGCTGCCTGCTTCTGGAAATTCACTACTTCGATCCCGCGTAGCCGTACCCGGCGCCTGAGCGCGCGAACGCCCGTGCATCACCCTTTCGCGCGCCGCATCGATTTCGCGCTCGACAAAAGATCGACGAACGTGAGCCAGTTCACGCGCGAACTGATTGCGGTCACGCATAGTCACGGCAAGCGGCCTGGTATCGGACCTCGTCCGCGAAAAGCATTCATGGAGATCGACTATGTTCAAGACCCTCATTGCCACGCTGATCCTCGCCACGGCCTCAGTTGCGCTGACCTCGAAGGTCAACGCGGGCCCGACCAAGTTCCAAAACGCTGCCCCCACGCAGGGGGAGTCGAACTATATGGAACGCGCCTCGAAGATCTGGGACGGCGGCGCGCAGTAATCCGAGTACCGGGGAGCGGCGCCACACGGCCGCTCCCCAATCCGCTGAAGACGTTCGCGGATCGTCTACAAAAACCCAATCGACAACCACGGAAGGACCGCCACAAGGATCGTCCCGATCAGCAGCGCGGCGAGATAGGGCCATACACTCGAGACCGCGTCATCGGGATCGACATTGCCGATCGCGCAGGCTGTGAAGAACCCGACGCCGAACGGCGGCGCAAACAAGCCGATGCCCATCGCAAGTATGACGACCATTGAATAGTGAACCTCGTGGATGCCGAGTTGGCGCGCGATCGGAAACAGCAACGGCGCGAGCAACACCAGCGCGGGCACACCTTCGAGCACGCTGCCCAAAACCACAAAAACGACGATGCTCAGCGCCATGAAACCCGCTGCGCCGCCGGGCATCCGGGCCATCATCATCGCCAACTCGCGCGAAAATCCGGATTGGGTCAGGCCCCAGGCCATCGCAGTCGCGGTCCCAACAATGAAAAGGATAGCGCCCGAGAGCGAAGCGGTATCGATGAGCATCGTCCAGATGCGCCGCCAGTCGAATTGCCGGTAGATCAGCAAGCCGGCGACAATCGTGTAGGCGATGCCAATGGTCGAGACTTCGACCGCTGTCGCCACGCCCTCGACCACCGCGGCACGGATGAGCACCGGCAGGATCAGCGCGGGCATGGCGATCACGAACGCTTTCGCGATCTCGCCGCCGGTTGCGCGCTGCCGTTTGACGATGTCATCGCTACCCGCGCGAAGCCACGCGACGAATGCGAGCGCCAGCGCAAGGACGAGCGCCGGGAGGAGCCCGCCGGTGAACAGCGCCGCGATCGACACGCTCGCGACCGATCCGATCACGATCAAAACGACACTCGGCGGGATCGTTTCAGCCATGGCGCCCGACGTCGCGAGCAGCGACACAAGCTCGCCCGGCTTCATGCCGCGCGCTTTCATTTCGGGAAACAGCACCGGCGCCACCGCCGCCATGTCAGCCGCCTTGGCGCCGGAAATTCCGGAGACGAGGTACATCGCCCCGAGCAGCACGAACGCGAGTCCGCCGCGCACATGTCCGAGTACCGACGCAAGAAACGTCACCATGGCGCGCGCCATGCCGGTCATGTCGATCAGGATACCCAGAAACACGAACAGCGGAATGGACAACAGCAGGATGTGCGACATCCCCTCGTCCATGCGGCTCACGATCACCGTGAGCGGTGCGTTCGTTGACAGCGCCACATAGCCGACCGTTGCAACTCCGAACGCAAAACCGATCGGAACGCCGCCCGCAACCAGAAGCGCAACACCCAGCACGAAGAAGAGCACGAGGTTCCAATTGCCTAGTCTCATGAATAGCGGGGTTGCGAGCCAGAGCGCGCCACAGATGAGGACCACAGCGGTAGCGCTCGCGATCAGAAACCGCATGCTCGGGGTAGCCGCGATAAGCCGGAGTATCGAGAAGATCGCGATCAGGATCGCGCCCGCCCCGACCGCGGAGGCGCGCCATGAATTGCTGATGCCGAGTCCCGGCGTTCGCACGATCGCCTCGTCAATCGCGTATTCGACTGCCGGATAAATGACGAACAGGACGAATGCCGCGACCACCAGCAGGATCACGGTCTCGATCCGCCGGCGCAGCGGCAGCGGTGCGTAGCCGATGAACGTCGTCAACCGCATATGCGCGTTGCGCCGCATGGCGAGTACAGCGCCGAGCACCGAGAGCCAGACGAACAGCGTGGAGGCGAGTTCATCACCCCAGACCAGCGGCCGGTGCAAGAAATAACGCGCGACCACACCGACGAAGAGGAGCGCAATT
>Ga0310810_10006185_pt1 | contig 13488 bp, 16 predicted proteins | sample NCmetagenome_FD_207641 | JGI IMG/M metagenome (GOLD analysis project Ga0310810, IMG submission 207641) | Soil microbial communities from experimental microcosm in Duke University, North Carolina, United States - NC | ecosystem: Engineered > Artificial ecosystem > Soil microcosm > Unclassified ... | reverse complement strand
GGTGAGTGGTTCGTGGTTCGTGGTTTTGTGGCGAACAGCTCACATCCGGACCGGAATATTCCGTTTATCCAGATACTTCTTCAACTCGCCAACGCCCGTGTCGTCGTAGTGGAAGATCGAAGCGGCGAGCGCGGCGTCGGCACGGCCATGCGTAAAGACGTCGTAGAAGTGCTCGAGATCGCCGGCACCCCCGGATGCAATGACGGGGATGTTCACGGCGTCGGCGACGGCGGCGGTCATATCGCAATCAAACCCGGAGCGCGTGCCGTCGCGGTCCATCGACGTGAGGAGGATTTCGCCGGCGCCACGCGACTCGGCTTCCCGCGCCCATTCGACGGCATCACGTGCCGCGTCCGACGTTCCGCTTCGGACATAGACCGCGAACCCGTTTCCGCGTCGCTTCGCATCGATCGCGACGATCACGGCCTGGCTGCCGTATCGGCGTGCAAGCGTGGTGATGAGCGCGGGATTGCTCAGCGCCGCGGTGTTGAGGCTGACCTTGTCGGCCCCCGCGTCGACCGCCGCAGCGGCATCATCTTCCTTGCGAATGCCGCCGCCAACCGTCAGCGGCAGAAAAATTCGATGCGCGACCGCGCTGATGGTGCGGGCGAGCGCCTGCCGGCTTTCAAGCGTCGCGGTGATATCGAGAACGACGACCTCGTCGATGCCTTCGACGTTGTAACGCTGCGCCAGCTCCGCGGGATCGCCGGCATGACGCAGCTGCTGAAACTGGACGCCCTTGACGACCTGACCATCACGAACATCCATGCACGCAATGATGCGTTTGGTCAGCACTCAGCCTCCACACGGGGCGTCGCAGCCGAGAGGTGGCCGGCGACCTCGAGAAAGTTGCGGATGATCTGCAACCCCGCGTCGCTCGACTTCTCCGGATGAAACTGCACTCCAAAGACGTTGCCGCGTTCGACAACCGCCGCGAACGTCTCGCCGTGCGTCGTTGCCGCGACGCAGGCATCAGTGACCGGCGCCGCATAGGAGTGTGTGAAATACACATGCGACTGCGGCTCGAGCCCTGACAGGATTCGAGCGGTTCGTCGGAAATCGAGGGCATTCCAACCGACATGCGGAATCTTCAGGCCGGCCGCCGCGTTGCCGCGCAACCGCGTGACTCGACCCTCCAAGACACCAAGGCCAGGAACTTCCGGCGCCTCGTCGCTTCCTTCGAAGAGCCACTGCATCCCCAGACAGATCCCGAGCAGCGGCGTCCCGCGGCGCACCGTTGCCGCAATGGCGTCGTGCCACGGTCCGACGAGCGCGGAGGTCGCGGCGAAGTTGCCGACCCCGGGCACGATCACCGCCGAAAATCGCGCACACTCCTCCGGCCGCGCCGGTGTGGCAAAGTCTGCCCCGAGCGCGGTCAACGCCTTTCGAACCGACGTCAGGTTGCCGGCGCCGTAGTCAATCAGCGCGATCACAGCAGGCCTTTCGTGCTCGGCAGCATCTTCGCGAGTCGCGCGTCGCGCGCACAGGCGACGCGCAGGGCGCGCGCGAACGCCTTGAACACCGCCTCGATGTGATGGTGGCTCGAGCGGCCATAGAGCACCTTGACGTGCACGTTGGCCCTCGCACCAGACGCGAAGCCGTCGAAAAAGTCGTGGACGAGCTCCGTCTGCAGATCACCCACCTTTGGCGTCTTCACCTTGAGGGTCACGACGGCGTGCGGACGTCCGCTCAGATCGATGGCGGCGACGGCGAGCGTCTCATCCATCGGCATGACGAAGTAGCCAGCCCGATTGATGCCTTTGCGGTCGCCGAGCGCCTTCAGAAGCGTTTCGCCGAGCGTGATGCCGACATCTTCGACCGTGTGGTGCTGATCGACGTCGAGATCCCCTTTTGCCTTCAGTGCCAGATCGAACCCGCCGTGCCGTGTAAACAGCTCGAGCATGTGATCGAAGAAGCGGATGCCGGTGCTGACGTTGTAACGGCCCTCGCCGTCAATGGTCAGGCGCCCCTTGATCCGGGTCTCGGTCGTTCGCCGGTCGAATGTTGCACCGCGCTTCATGACGCCTGCCTCGCTGCCATCACCGACTCGAGCGCTGCAACGGCGGCTCTGGTGTGCTCGAGGACGCCGGTCGTAATCCGCACGCACCCGGGAGTCGCAGGATCCTTCGATCGATCTCGAACGTGGATCCTGCGCGCGGACAGTGCCTGGATGAACGGCGCCGTTTCGCCGACACGTACGAGGACATAGTTCGCCGCGCTCTCCCAGTACTGCAGCCCGAGGCGGCGGCACGCGGCGTAGAGCAACTCCCGCGACTGAGCGACCTCCGCGGCATAACGCGGCAGGAAATCGGTATCTTCGAGCGCTGCCTGAACGGCTGTCAGCGCAATCACGTTGATGTTGAATGGCAACGTGACATCGCGGACCGGCTGCAATGCCGCTGGCTGACCAATGACGATGCCGACGCGCATGCCCGCGAGGCCATACGCCTTGGAAAACGTTCGACCTACGAGCACGTTCGCGTGCTGCGTCACGTGGGGTACAAAACTCTCGCCACCGAACTCGATATACGCCTCGTCAATCAGCACGATCGCGTTCCCCGCCGCTCTGCTGATTCGGTTCAGGTCTTCGATCGAAATCAACTGACCGGTCGGATTGTTCGGCGTATTCAGGAAGATCATCCGCGTCCGCGGCGTGATCGCGCGGATCACGGCGTCGGTCGGGAAGCTCAGGTCCGGATTGGCCGGAACCCGGACGGCTGTCGCCCCGGCGGCTGCCGTCGAATTCGGATACGGGTCGAATGCCGGCGTCGGCACGATGGTCTCGGCATCGTGGATACGCGCCTTCGAGATGTGGCCGACGGCTGCCATCAGGATGCCTTCGTCGAGCCCGTTGGTCAGCAGCACCCACTCCGGGTCGACATCGAAGTACCGCGCAATCGTCAGCACGAGGCTGGGATAGGACGGATAGGTCGATATGTCCGTTGGCTGCAAGCGGCGGATCGCGTCGATCACGCGGGGCGAGCAGCCGCCCGTGTTCTCGTTGAGGTGCAGCCGCAGGCCTTCGCCCGGATCCGGATACCCCTGAATCAGCATTCGTCAGTCCGTTTCATCATCTGCGGCGCGGACCCTTGGAATTCGCGAGTCGAACCTCGATTGATCGTGCGTGTCCTTCCAACCCCTCTGCCCGCGCCAGCGCGACCACGCTCGCAGCAATGCTGCGCAGCCCCTTCGGTGTGAGTCGCTGGACGGTTATCTGTCGGACAAAGTCGCCGGCCGAGAGTCCCCCGCGCACCCGCGCCGCGCCGGCCGTCGGGAGCACGTGATTCGATCCAATCGCATAGTCGCCCGCAACCTGGGCCGACCACACTCCGACGAAGACGGATCCGGCGCTCTTCACCTGCTTCGCCAATCGCTCGTCGTCGACAACGAGATGCTCGGGCGCTGCGTCGTTGGCCAGTTCCATCGCCTCGCGCAGCGATGCGGTGACGATGATGCCGCCGTGGGTTGCCAGCGACACGCGTGCGGGGCCGTCGGCGGGCATCTGCTCTGTGATCTCCTGCGCGACGCGACTCGCCAGCGCGCGGCTCGGGGTGACGAGCACGGCCCGAGCGTCAGGATCGTGTTCTGCCTGCGCAATGAGGTCGGCCGCGAGCCAGCCTGCGTCAGCCTTCGAGGCAACGACGAGAATTTCAGTCGGCCCCGCGTAGAAATCGATTCCGCAGTCGGTGGCCACCAGCGCCTTCGCTGCCGCGACGTACCGGTTGCCGGGACCAACGATCTTGTCCACGCGTGGGACCGATTCGGTGCCATACGCGAGTGCCGCAATCGCATGCGCGCCGCCGAGCCGGAACAGGCGCGATACGCCTGCTTCGAGCGCCGCCGCCATCACCACCGGCTCCGGACGCGGGCAGACCGCGATCACCTCGTGCACGCCGGCGGCGACGGCCGGAATGGCCGTCATCAGCAGCGAAGAGGGAAGTGGATAACGGCCGCCAGGAACGTAGCAGCCGACACGATCCAGCGGCACGATCCGCTGCTCGACGGCGATGCCGCCACTGACGCGTGTCTTCCAACCGCGTGGAACCTGCCGTTTCGCGACGGTTCGTATGTTGGCGGCGGCACGCCGCAGCGCGCGGCGGACCGATACCGGCACCAGCCGGGCAGCTGTTGTCATCTGCTTCCGCGAAATCTCCGCTTGACCATCGAGACCGTCGAATGTCCGCGCGTAGCGCAGCAGCGCCGCATCGCCATGCTGGCGGACATCAGCGACGATCTCCGCCACACGGCGGTCCGTCTCCGCGTCCCGTACGCGCTGCGGCGAGAGCAGCTCGCTCACCGCGTCCCGATCGGTCGATGCGACGATTCTCACGCGACGTCCAGTGCGATCACGGGCCACGGAGACACGGAGAACACGGAGAACATCAAGTCTCCGTGACCTTGGTGCCTTCGTGGTTCGTGACAGTACGGTTTCACATTCATTTCAAAGCACGATCTTGTTGAGGGGATATTCGACAATTCCCTGGCCGCCGGCCGCTTTCAGTTTCGGAATCAGATCGCGGACCGTCCGCTCTTCGATGATCGTATTGACGGCAACCCACTCCTCGTCGCTCAACGATGAAATCGTCGGACGTTGCAGCGCCGGAAGCTGCTGCAGCACCTTGTCCAGATCGCGTCGCCGGACGTTCAGCATCAGTCCGACGCGCCCTTGTGCCTCGATCGCGGCTCGGAGCAGCAACGACATGTTCTCGATTTTTGTTCGCTTCCACCCGTCGGCCAGCGCATCCTCATTCGCGATGAGTTGCGTGTTCGATTCGAGGACGGTATCGAGAATCCGCAGCCGGTTTGCGCGGAGCGTCGAACCGGTTTCGGTCGCCTCGACGATGGCGTCGGCGAGTACCGGTGGCTTGACTTCCGTCGCGCCCCACGAAAACTCAACGCGTTTGACGGGGACCTTCAGCTTTTCGAAGTAGCTCTTTGTGACTTGCACGAGTTCGGTCGCGACGGTGGCGCCCGCGAAATCAGTAGGCGCGTGGAAGCGCGACTCTTCCGGCGCGGCGAGTACCCAGCGCACCTTGCCGAAACTCTGCTTGGAATACACCAGATCGGCGAGACTGGTGACGCATGTGTGCGGGTCTCGACCGAGCCTGTGTTCGGCCACCCAATCGAGGCCCGTCAGTCCCGCATCGAGGACGCCTTCGCAAACGTACCTCGTCATCTCTTGCGCCCGGATCAGCATGCATTCAATCTCGGGATCGTCGATGGCGGGGAAATACGAACGCGAGCTGACGTAGATGCTGAACCCCGCGCGCGCAAACAGCTGTACTGTCGCATCCTGCAGCGAGCCCTTCGGAATGCCGAGTCGAAGCTTCATAGGAGGGTGATGCCCTCCGCGCGGCGAAAGAAGCAGGTGCGCTCGCCCGTGTGGCACACGTTGCCGTCGCCGAGCCGTTCCGCTTTCACCAAAACGGTGTCGTCATCGCAGTCGACCAGCACGTCGCGCACCGCGAGTCGGTTGCCGGATGTTTCACCCTTGGTCCAGAGCGTGTTCCGGGTGCGGCTGAAGAACGTCACGTAGCCCGTCTGCCGTGTGACGTCCCACGCCTCCCGGTTCATGAAGCCGACCATGAGCACTTCGCCGCTCACGTGGTCCTGGACGACCGCGGGTATCAAGCCATCAAGTTTCGAAAAATCCATCTCTGTCTCGTAGGGGCTGGCGTTAGCCGGCCCGGTACAACAAAAAACCCCGCCCTGATTCCGGCGGGGTCTGCATTGCGTCTGGTGATTCGTGAGGTTCTGGATTTCCTTACGCGCGCAGTCCTGCCGGACGACCCTCGTGGCCGTGGTGATGATGGACGTGCGCGTGAGCCTGGAACCGAACCATTGAGCTCAGAAGCCTATCAAATGGGATGAGGGAGCGCAAGGTAAGCATCGGCCTCGATTTCGACGAGCATGTCGGGATCGATCAGCTTTGCGACCTCCACCATGGAGGTCGCCGGCCGGATGGTTCCGAAGAACTCGCCGTGCGCGCGGCCGACTTCCTCCCATCGACGGATGTCGGTGACGTAGATGCGTGTCCGCACGACATCGTCGAGTCGAGCACCAGCCGGCTGCAGCGCGGACACCGCTCTGGAGTAGCCGACCACCGGCTCCCACGGCCGGCCGCTGGAGATGTTTTGCCGCATGGAACGGATGTTATGCTCAATCCGTGTTACGACAGATTTCGTGCGTGTTGATGGTAGGTCTGGGAATTTCGCTCGCCGGGTGCCGTCAGGCTGACGGTCCGATGCCTGAAGCGACCGAATCGGTGGCAAATGAGCTCGGCGACATCAGCCGGGACCTGCAGAACGTGGCATATCAGAGTCCGTCCGGTCCGCAGGATCTCAGCGACGACATCAGCCACTATGCGCAGGGAACCAACGGCGGTGAAGCCGCGGCCCAGGAGCTCGCCCGTCGTCTAGCGCAGGCGCTTATGGGCAAAATGTTCAAGGTCGCGCAGGCGATGCCCGTTGCGCACACCGCCTGGGTCACTGTCGCGGCGCGGCAGCTGAGCCAGCAGCAGATCGAAAATCTCAAGAACGAGATGAAATCGGAATTGGTGGCGCTCGGCGTCAACGAGCAGCAGGCCCAGAGCGTCGCCGACCAGGTGGGCGTGGTTCAGAAGGCGGTGTCGGCTCGCCAACGCCGCTGGTACGAACGTTTGTGATGCGTTGACGAGGGCGGGTCTGAAGACCCGCCCCTACACTACCTGGCTACAGCGACGGGTCTTTCCACAACCTCCCACGGCAATCCAGGTCGGCCGAAGTGACCGTAGTTCGTCGTGCTTCGATAGATCGGCCGCAGCAGATTCAGCTTCTCGATGATCGCTCGCGGACGGAAATCGAACGCGCTCATCACGAAATCGGCGGCCGCGCGCTCGTCGCCGGTGCCGAACGTATCGACCTTGACTGACACCGGCTTCGCCATTCCAATCGCGTAGCCGACCTGCAGTTCGGCACGTTTGGCGAGACCGGCGGCCACAATCTGCTTCGCAACGTACCGGCAGAAATACGCGCTGCTGCGATCGACCTTCGACGGATCCTTGCCGCTGAACGCGCCGCCGCCGTGCCGGCCCCATCCGCCGTAGCTGTCGACGATGATCTTGCGTCCGGTGACGCCTGCGTCGGCGGAAGGACCACCGTGGCTGAAGTCTCCAGTGGGGTTGACATACAGCGCGACGTCCTTGCGCCACCATGCGCCAAGCACGCGCGGTCCAAGCTGCTCGCGAACGTATTCCGTGATCTGCATCTGATCGGCGGAAGGTGCGTGCTGCGTCGACACGACGATCGCCGTGACTTCTTTCGGTTCGTAGTTCTCGTAGAGGACGGAAACCTGCGACTTGCTGTCTGGACGCAGGAAGTCAACTCGACCCTGCTTGCGATCGTCGGTCAGTCCCTTGGTCAGCTTGTGGGCGAGGAGAATGGGCAGCGGCATCATTTCGGGTGATTCGTCGGTCGCGTAGCCGAACATGATTCCCTGATCGCCGGCTCCCTGATCGCCGCTCTGGCTCGTCGCCGCCGTCACGCCCTGGGAGATCTGCGTCGACTGCCGCGTCACGATGGGAATCAGCTTCAGCGTCGTATCGCAGAACGGCTCCGACGTATCCGTGTAGCCGATTTCCTTCACCGCTCCGCGAACGATCTGGTCGTAATCGAGCTTCGCGTGAGTGGTGATCTCACCGGCAATCACGACCGTGTCGCTCTTGCACAACGTCTCGCACGCAACCCGGCTCGCGGGATCGTGCTCGAGGCAGGCATCGAGGATGGAGTCGGAAATGTAATCGCACACCTTGTCGGGATGGCCTTCCGACACCGATTCGGACGTGAAGATGAAACGCGACATGGAGCTCCTTCGGGCAATAAAAAAGCCCGCGACTTGGTCGCGGGCAATCCTTCGCGACTTAGACGGTAGCGTCCAGGCGCACGCCTGAACGACCATACGCGCGGCCCATCAAGTCGAGGAAATCGCCGCGCGCCACGAAACGGGGCAGTATAACACTGGCTCGGGGCTCAGGGCTAAAGGCTTTAGGTACATACCTTGAGCCTTAGCCGCGAGCTCCTTGAGCCATGAGCCTTGAGTCATGAGCCTACTCATTCTCGTTCACCACGGTGACGCGGTCAGTCCGGACGTCGATCCAATGCGTCCGTTGTCGTCGGTAGGCCGAGTCGCAACGGAAAGAGTTGCCAGCGCTGCCATGGCGCGTGGCGTCAAGCCGGAGGCGATCTGGCACAGCGGAAAGCTCCGCGCGCGTCAGACCGCGGAGATTTTCTGGAAGGCCTGTAATCCGCTGTCGACCTTCACCGCCGAACGGGGCCTGCTCCCGGACGACCCGCCCCAGTGGATACGCGATCGCCTCACCGGCGAGGACCGCGCCATTCTGATAGTGGGACACATGCCGTATCTCCCGCGGCTGCTTGGGATGCTGACCGGGGCACGCGACGAACGTATCGCGTCGTTCCCGCTGCACGGATGTGTGGCCCTCGAGGCCGATGGAGCTCAGTGGAAAGAGATCTGGAGGCTGGAATCGTAAAGGTTCGGACCGTTCAGAACGTGGATCCAATCCAACGTTGCGAACGATCCGAACGACTCGAACGATCCGAACGATCTACCAACGGAACGTGAGACCCGCGGTCCCGCGCCAGAAATCGAACTTACCGGTCGCGAGCGTGAAGCCTCCGGTCTGCTCCGTGTCCTGCAGGTCGCGGAAGTAGCGCAGATCGCCGCGGAAGCCGACATGGTCGGTCATGAAGCCCATCGCGCCGGCGCCAATGTTCATGCCCCAGTCGTTGCTGTCGACTGTGAACAGCTGTGCCGCGTCTTCGACGTGCGTCTTCATCAATCCCATGCCGCCACTGACGTACGGGCGGAAGCCCGGGCCCTTCTGGCCACCAACGGGAATGCCGAGGACGATGTTTGCCATCAGGTTCTGGACGTTGTCGCTGTCCGCGAAGCTGATGTTGTCGGTGTTGTTCTCGAAGAACGTCGGTGTGTACGACCAGTCGGCTTCGAAGCCAACGATGCCTGCACCCATCCAGCCAAGCGTTGCACCGTAGGTGAGCTTGTCATTCGATGGTGTGTCTCCACCGAAGCCGACACCGATATTCGGCGTGAACAACCAGTCGGCGCGGGCGCTTGCCGGTCCGATCACCAGCAGCAACGCCGCTATCAGTGCGCACTTCTTTAACATCTGTGTCCCTCCTCCGTCCGTGTCGTCGCCCTTCTTTGCGACGGGGTTTCTCCGTCGCTGCGGGGTGCAAGCGGGGTGCCCGGAAGCTGCCGTAGAGCTCGTCAGACACGTAATAAAACTGGAGTGTCTTTTTCTGTAGAGAACGGTTTTACCGTTGGCCTTTAGACAACAGCGAGCTCGTGGGTGTGCTGCGACAGCAGTTCCCACGCGCGATGCGTGTGCGCGCTGGTCGTGCGCAGATGGCCGATGGCGATACGGATGACGAACGCGCCATTGATGCGCGTGTGCGACAAAAACACCTCGCCCGTTAAGTTCACCGCATCGAGAAGGCGCTGGTTGAAGAGGTCGAGTTCGACAGCTCCAAGTTGCAACACGCGCGGGTTTGCGCGGAAGCATACGACGCCAAACGGCACAGGTGCGAGCCGTTCGAAATCGGGGTGCTCATCAACGCGCGCGGCGAATTCATGAGCGAGATGGATGTGCTCCGCCAGGATAGTGCGGAGCCGCGCCGCACCAAAATGCCGAAGAATCATCCAAAGCTTTAGAGATCGAAAGCGGCGGCCGAGCTGGATACCGGTATCCATCAAGTTCCGCGCACCCTCACGGGCTTCCGGTGTCTTCAGATACTCGGGAACGAGCGAGAACGCTTCGCGCACGACCTCCATTCGTCGGCAGTAGAACGCACTCAAATCGAATGGCGTGAACAACCACTTGTGCGGATTGATCACGATGGAATCGGCGCGATCCCAGCCAGCGAAATACGGCGCGCACCCGGGCAGCATCGCCGCCACGCCCGCGTAGGCGGCGTCCACATGGAGCCAGATGCGATGATCGCGGCAGATGTCCGCCACCGCGTTGACGGGATCGATCCCGGTTGTCGAGGTCGTTCCGATGGTCGCGACGACAGCGACCGGCCGGATGCCAGCGCGCCGATCCTCGTCGAGTGCAGCACGCAGGGCGTCGGGCTTCATGCTGTGCTGCTCGTCCACCGCAATGCGCCGCAATGACGACTGGCCCAGCCCCAGCGTCAGGACGGCTTTGTCAATCGACGAGTGCGCCTGATCCGAACAATACACGCGCAACGCGCCGATCTCGGGCCGTGCCGCGAGGCCGCGATCGCGTACATCCGGCACCGCTGCCTGACGCGCGGCGGCCAGCGCATGAAGGCTGGAGATCGAGGCGGTGTCGTAGATGACGCCTTCAAATGCGCTCGGAAGACCGAGCAGGTCGCGCAGCCACGCCAGCGAGACTTCCTCGAGCTCGGTAGCCGCCGGCGAGGTGCGCCACAGCATTGCCTGCTGATTGAGCGCTGCCGAGAGGAACTCCGCGAGCACACCGGAGGCGCTTGTCGTCGCCGGGAAGTATGCGAAAAACCCCGGGTGGTTCCAGTGTGTCAGGGCAGGAACGAGAATGCGTTCGAAGTCCGCAAAGATCTGGTCGAAGCATTCGCCGTTTTCGGGGCCGCGATCCGGCAGCGCGCGACGCACCTCGCCTGGCGCGACGCGCGCCAGAACGGGGTACCGCTCCGATCCACTCAGGTAGGCGGCGATCCAGTCCACGAGCGCGTGCCCGTGGCGCCGGAATTCGGAGGGGTCCATCTGGTTGGTGGTGTGCGAGTCGGAGTACGACCCGAACTACCGAGTCAGAGTCAGGGACGACGCGACTCACATAAGCACAGCCCACGCGTGAGTCGTGTCGTCCCTGAAACTGACACGGGTCGTCACCGTACTCCGACTCGCGTTGCTATTTATGCGCTGCGATGTAATTGGTCGCGAACGTCTTGAGCGCCGGCGACAGCATCGCGATCGCATTGGCTTCCTCGGCCGCCCGATCCGCTGTCCAACCGTCCTTCAACGCGCGCTTGATCATCCACATCGACGCGGCACGACCGCCGCCGCCGCAGTGAATGTACGCCGGCTGGTTGCTCTTGTCCGAAACGGCGGCGAGGAATTCATCCGCGACCTTCGGGTCGGGCATCGCGCCGTTGAGCGGTAGATGGATGTACTTGATGCCGGTTGTCTTCACCGCCGCTTCTTCTTCCGCCACGCCTTGTTCGGTGGGAAGCCTGAAGCTGATGATCGAGGCGAACCCTTGCTTCTTTAGGTTCGCCACGCCGTTGGCGTCAGTGGCGCCTCCGCACGCAAACACGGCGTCGATCTGATTGAAGTTGGTCACGCCCGGCACTTCAACCTTCTTGACCTGAGCAAACACCGGAGCTGCAAGCATCGCGACGGCAAGCGCCGCCACCAGACGGTAGGCACTCATGCGGTATCTCCTTTGGGCGGAGATATTACTTCGGTTAGTGGTTGGTGGTTAATGGTTAGTGGCTGTTCTGGTTGGCGGGTTCGTGGTTGGTAGTTTGCGGTTGCACGAACCACCAACTACCAACCACCAACCAGCTACTCCTCGACCGTCACAGTGGCCGGCTTGACGACCCGCACCGTCAACGGCGTCCCGGACGGCAGCGTCGCGGGGTTGCGGCCGCCAGCCGCTACCGCGGCCGTGCCGGCACCGCCGCCAACCGAGGCGCCAATCGCCGCGCCTTTCGCGCCGCCGAAGATCCCGCCAATGATGGCGCCGCCGATTGCACCGCCGCCAATCTTTGCGACGCTCTCACCCGTCGGACTATCCCCTTCGCGATAAATCGTGTCCGTCTCGATTGGCACCCGCGTGCCATCGGCCAGCACGACCGACGTGAACCGGATGCCGAGGCGAGCCCGCTCCTTCACTTTTCCTCCGCGCTCGACCATGGTCACCTCGCCACGCGCAACCGAACCAGCTGGGATCGCAACGCGGTCGCCAACGCGGACATCGCGCGTAACGCGCGCAGTGACTTCATCTTCGACGCGCGCTTTTTCGCTGGTGATCGAGCTCTCGACCTGGAGACCCAGCACGGAATCGGGCGCGACCACGAGATCCACGAAACGCGGCTGCGGTGGAGCAGGAGGGAGTATCGGTTCAGCAGCAACGGGCTGAACGGGCTTCGGCTGATTCACCCTGTTGTCGACAGTCGTCGTCGGCGGCGTGGCGATTGGGCGCGACTCGGCAATCGCCGGGCGCGCTTGTTCCGGCGGACGAGGCGTGTTTTGCACTCGAGCTGGCGCGCTCCGCGCCGGGGCCGGAGCAGGACGAGGACTTTCGGCGCGAGCCTTCTGCGGCGGCGCAACGACCGGCGCGGGTGCCGCAGATGCGGCCGGCGCGGCCGTGGGCGCCAGTGTGCTCGGGGCGTCGGCAATGACGCCTTCGGACTGTTCGACGCCGCCGGTGGCGACGTCCACCGCAGCTGCCGGCGGGGGAGGAGCGGTGTCCTTCGACGGACGACTCGCGAGAAACGCGCCGGCCGCCCCGATGGTGATGCATGACGCGGCGACGACCGCGACAGTGGACGTTCTAATCTCCATGGATGACCTTTAGAGCAAGGCCTATGCCCTGGGATTCCCGAGAATTCCTGTGAATTATCGCGATAGTCACGCATGTGCCCGGCGAACTGCTGTCCCCGGTTGTGGCCGCACCTCGACTTCGCTAGGTCTCATCCGAGCGACTGATCCACGCGGCTTCCGCCGGTGCGGGAGCGGTAGCCAGCGCATCCAGCAGCGCGCCCGGGGCAGCGTGCGCGACAACGATCTCTCGATTGCCTCTCTTGATAAACCCCTGCTCGACACCGCGATCGAACTGTGCGATGAGCAGGTCATAGAAGCCGCACACGTTCAGCAGCCCGCACGACTTCCGATGGACACCAAGCTGCGTCCACGTGATGACCTCGCAGAACTCCTCGAAGGTGCCAAAGCCGCCGGGCATTGCCACGAATGCATCCGCGAGCTCCGCCATCGTTGCCTTGCGGTCGTGCATCGAGTTCACGACCCGAAGATCGGGTAGGGCGCGATGCGCGAGCTCGCGCGCGACCAGCGCATGCGGGATGACGCCAATCGCGTGACCGCCCGCCTCGAGCACGGCGTCGGCAATGACACCCATCAGGCCAACGCCGCCTCCGCCAAAGACGAGACCAATTTTTCGCCGCACCATCTCACGGCCAAGTTCTACGGCCGCCTGAGCGTACTGCGGGTCGTCCCCCGTACTGGATCCGCAGAACACGCAGATGCGGCGAAGCCGTACGGCTGGCGCAGTATTGTTCGTGGAAGGCAGACGCCCAGTTTACTGCTTTGGTTCGAGCGCGGATTCCAGGAAGGCCTGAAGCACTTGCGGATTACCTAGATGACCGACGATCCACGTCCGCGGGCCTTGTCCGCTGGCGACGAGCGACGGTGTGAAGTGAACACCGTCTCGTTCGGCGAGTGAAGGATCTT